>Ga0207708_10000313_pt1 | contig 38253 bp, 41 predicted proteins | sample KBSK5101metaG_FD_184340 | JGI IMG/M metagenome (GOLD analysis project Ga0207708, IMG submission 184340) | Corn, switchgrass and miscanthus rhizosphere microbial communities from Kellogg Biological Station, Michigan, USA - KBS K5-10-1 metaG... | ecosystem: Host-associated > Plants > Roots >... | reverse complement strand
CCTAGGGCGTGACGCCGCGCGCCTCGCGGGCGGCGTCCTCGGCCTCGCGCAGCTGGTCCTCGATCAGGTCGAGGCCGGTGTCCCAGAACCCCGGGTCGGCGAGGTCGACGCCGACGATCTCGCCCAGAGCCTCCGGCGGCAGCGAGCCGCCGGCCGACAGCAGCTCGATGTAGCGGGGTACGAAGGCAGCGCCCTCGTCCTTCCAGCGCCGGTAGATCGACAGCGCCAGGAGCTGGCCGTAGGCGTAGGCGTATACGTAGCCGGGTGTGGCGATGAAGTGGGGGACGTAGGACCACCAGGTGCGGTAGCCCTCGGTCAGCGCCACGGCGTCGCCGAGCAGCTCGGACTGGGTCTCGGACCACAGGTCGCCGAAGCGGTCCACGGACAGCTCGCCGTCCTCGCGCCGCGTCGTGTGCACGCGGTCCTCGAAGCGGTTCATGGCCGTCTGGCGGAACACGGTGGCGATCGCGCCCTCGACCGATTCGGCCAGCAGCGAGAGCCGCGACTCGGGGTCGGGGGCCTGCTCGAGCAGCGCCTCGAAGGTCATGGCCTCGCCGAACACCGACGCGGTCTCGGCCAGGGTCAGCGGCGTGCTCTGGTGGAAGATCCCCTGCGGCGCGGCCAGGGCGGCGTGGACGCCGTGGCCGAGCTCGTGGGCGAGGATGAGCACGTCGCGGCGCCGGTGCGTGTAGTTGAGCAGCAGGTACGGGTGCACCGACGGCACCGTGTAGGCGCAGAACGCGCCGGGGCGCTTGGCCGGCCGCGGCGGCGCGTCGACCCACGGGGCGTCGAAGAAGCGGCGGGCGACGCTGCCCAGCTCGGGCGAGAAGGCCTGGTAGGCGCCGAGCACGAGCGCCTTGCCGTCCGACCAGCGCACCATGGCCTCGTCGGCGGTCACGGCCGCCATGCGGTCGTAGTCGGCGAGCCGGTCGAGGCCGAGCAGCTTGGCCTTGAGCCGGTACCAGCGCCGCGGCAGCTCGTAGCGGCGCTGTACGGCGTCGATGAGCGCCTGTACCGATTCGTCCGAGGCCTCGTTGGCCAGATTGCGCGAGGAGATCCAATTCGGGTAGTGGCGCAGCCGGTCGTCGGTGGCCTTGTCGGCCATCAGCGTGTTGTAGACGTAGGCGCGCGTGCGCAGGCCGGGCTCGAGCGTCGCGGTGACGGCCTCGGCGGCGTTGCGGCGCACGTCGCGGTCGGGCGAGAGCAGCTGGCTCAGCGCGGAGTCCAGCGGCACCTCCTCGCCGCCGCCCAGATCCACCTGCAGGGCCGAGACGAGCTCCTCGAACAGGCGCCCCCAGGCCGACCGGCCGGTCAGCGCCTTCTCGGTCAGCACCTTCTCCTCGGGCTCGGTGAGCAGGTGCGGTCGGTAGCGCCGGGCCGAGCGCAGGTAGTGGCGGGCGAAGTCGAGCCCGTCGGCGGCCAGCAGCTCCTCGGCGCGGGCATCGTCGAGCGCCGCCCACTCGAGCTCGAAGAACAGGAGCTTGGTCTCGAGCTGGGTGGCGCGCTCCTGCACCTTCTGCAGCAGTGCGCCGCGCGCCGGGTCCGCGGTGTCGGTGGAGAACTGCAGCGCGGCGTAGTTGCCGGCGCGGCCGAGCTGGTCCTGGATCCCGGCCAGCTCCTGCATCACGCCGACGAGGCCTGGGCCGTCGAGCTCGGCCATCTTGCCGGCGTGCGCGGCCGCGAAGGCGTCGGCGCGGCGAGTGGCCTCGTCCAGGAGCCGGTCGACCCCGGTGGTGCCGTCGCCCTCGACGAGCTCCTCGAGGTCCCAGGCGACGGTCTCGAGCTCGGGATCGCTGACCGTGGTCACGCGGTCCAGGGTAGGACGCGCGGCTCGCCGGTGTCGCCTCGCCGTCCGTGGGCGACGACGAACGCCTCGACGACGCGGGGGTCGAACTGGCGTCCGGCCGAGCGACGCAGCTCGGCCAGCGCTGCCGCCGGCTCCAGCGCGGCCGAGTAGTGGCGCTCGGAGACCATCGTCTCGTAGGCGTCGCAGACGGCGATGACCCGCGCGCCCAGCGGGATGTCCTCGGCGCGGCGCCCGTCCGGGTAGCCGAACCCGTCCCAGCGCTCGTGGCTGCAGCGCACGAGCTCGGCCGCCTCGCCCAGCGGCGCCGCGGTGGCAAGGATGCGCTCGCCCACCACCGTGTGGGTGCGCAGGAACGCGGCCTCGTCGTCGGTGAGGGGGCCGTGCTTGTCGAGGATCGCGTCGGGCACCGCCACCTTCCCGACGTCGTGCAGCTCGGCCGCGCGCACGAGCTCGTCCAGGCGCTCGCCCGACAGGCCGAGCTCCCGACCGGTCCCGCGGGCAAGCGCGGCCACGGCCCGCATGTGGCGCGCGAGCTCGGGCCGCGCGTGCTCGAGGTCGCGCACGAGCGTGTCCCGGCTCGGCACCGCGGGCCGGCCGTTTACCCCGAGCAGGTCGACCGCGGGCACGCCCACGATGGCGAAGCCGGCGCCCCGCTCGCTCAGCGCCGTCAACGCGGCGGCGACGGTCGCGCCGGTGACCCGGCCGCCGACGGCGAAGCGGTCGTCGTGGAGCCGATGGGCGCGCCCGTGCGGCGCGACCGCGGCGCGGCAGCGCCGGTGCAGCCGCGCGAGCATGGCCTCGCTCACCTGCGCGCCGAAGGTGTCGCGGTATGGCGCGAAGCCATCGAGCGCGAACAGCTCAAGCACCCGCATCGCAGCCGGGAGACTACGCCCCATAGGATCGAGGGCAAGCAGCCAAGGAGAGCCGATGAGCGACGAACCCGTGAAGTTCCTGCTGAACGAGCGCGATATCCCCACGCACTGGATCAACCTCCTGCCCGACCTCCCCGGCGAGCCGCTTCCGCCGCTGAACCCGGGCACCAGGGAGCCGGCGGGGCCCGACGACCTGATGCCGATCTTCCCGATGGGGCTGATCCAGCAGGAGGTCTCGCCCGAGCCGGAGATCGAGATCCCCGAGGAGGTGCGCGAGGTCTACAAGCTCTGGCGCCCGACGCCGCTGTACCGCGCCCGCCGCCTCGAGCGCGCGCTCGATACGCCGGCCCGCATCTACTACAAGTACGAGGGCACCTCGCCCGCGGGCTCGCACAAGCCCAACACCGCGGTCGCGCAGGCCTACGAGAACGCGCAGGCGGGCATCCGCAAGCTCGCGACCGAGACCGGCGCCGGCCAGTGGGGCTCGGCGCTGGCGTTCGCCTGCACCCAGTTCGGCATGGAATGCGAGGTGTTCATGGTCGGGTCCAGCTACGACCAGAAGCCCTACCGCCGGTCGATGATGGAGGCGTGGGGCGCGACCGTGCACCGGTCGCCCTCGGACGCCACCGCGGCCGGGCGCTCGCAGGCCGCCCATCCCACCGGCTCGCTGGGCATCGCGATCTCCGAGGCGGTCGAGGTGGCCGCGCAGGACGCGGGCACGAACTACTCGCTCGGCTCGGTCCTCAACCACGTGCTCCTGCACCAGACGGTGATCGGACAGGAGGCCATCGCCCAGCTCGAGCAGGCCGGCGATGAGCCCGACATCGTCATCGGCTGCGTCGGCGGCGGGTCGAACTTCGCCGGCATCGCGTACCCGTTCGTGCGCCGCGTGCTGCGCGACGGCGCCACGACGAAGTTCCTGGCCGCCGAGCCGGCCGCGTGCCCCACCTTGACCCGCGGGGTCTACCGCTACGACTTCGGCGACACCGTGGGCATGACGCCCCTGATGCCGATGTACACGCTCGGCCACGACTTCGTGCCGCCGCCCGTGCACGCCGGCGGCCTGCGCTACCACGGCGACGCACCGTCGCTGTGCGGCCTGGTCAAGGCCGGGATGGTCGAGGCCCGCGCGTACAAGCAGAACGAGACGTTCGCGGCCGCCGTGCAGTTCGCGCGGAGCGAGGGGATCATCCCGGCGCCCGAGCCCGCCCACGCGATCAAGGCGGTCATGGACGAGGCCGAGGCGGCCAAGCAGGCCGGCGAGGACCGGGTGATCCTGTTCGGGCTCTGCGGCCACGGCAACTTCGACCTCGGGGCCTACGACGCCTACCTGTCGGGCTCGCTCGAGGACCCGGAGTTCTCCGAGGCCGACATGGAGGAGGCGCTCGCGCGCCTGCCCGACGTGCCGGTGCCCGCCTAGGCGCGCCTGCGTGCTCACCGCCGTCCGCGACCACTGCCTCGCCCCGGCGCGCAGCGTCGACGAGGCCACGGCCTACGGCGGCCGCTACCGCCGCCTCTTCCCCGACCTGCCGCGGCTGGCGGAGGACGAGGCGGCGGTCCGCGCGCTGGGCGTCGAGGGCGGGTGGTGCGACGGCGGCGACGACGCCGACGACGACGCGCGCGTAGCCGCGGGCTGGCCGTTCTTCGGCCAGTACGTCGCCCACGACATCACCGCCGACCGCTCCGCCCTCTCGCACCACGCCGACGAGGCCGAGATCCGGAACTTCCGCACGCCGAAGGCCAACCTCGAGTGCCTGTACGGCGCCGGGCCGGTCGCCAACCCCTACCTGTACGAGCGCGACGATCCCGCGAAGCTGCTGCTCGCCGGCCACGACCTGCCCCGGAACGACGAGGCGATGGCGCTGGTGGGCGACCCGCGTCAGGACACCCACCTGCTCATCAACCAGCTCCAGGTGGCGCTGGCCCGCGTGCACAACGGGCTGGTCGGCCGCCTGCGCGAGGACGGCGTCCACGAGGACGCCCTGTTCGCGGAGGCCCAGCGGGCCACGCGCTGGCACTACCAGTGGGTGGTCCTGAACGACTTCCTGCCCCGCGTGGCCGGCGCCGACGTGGTCGCCGAGGTGCTGCGCCACGGGCCCAGCGTCTACCGGCCGGAGCCCGGCGACCCCTACATCCCGTACGAGTTCGCCGACGCGGCCTTCCGCTATGGCCACAGCCAGATCCGGCGCACCTATCGGGTCAACGGCGGCGTCGAGCCCTGCCCGCTGCTGCCAGACCTGCTCGGGTTCCGCAGGGTGCCGCTCGAGCAGGCGGTCGACTGGGCGCTGTTCTTCGACCTACCCGAGCGCGAGCCCGCCCAGCGGGCCAAGCGCATCGACGGGCGCCTGCCGCCGTCGCTCATCCGCCTGCCGCTGGCGCTGACCGGGCACGTCGACGAGGCCGAGTACCACTCGCTGGCGGTGCGCGACCTCCAGCGCGGGCACGCGCTCGCGTTGCCCACCGGCGAAGCGGTGGCGGCGGCGCTGGGCGAGGAGCCGCTGACCGCGAACGCGGTCGGCCTGGGCGCGGGCTGGGAAGGGCGGACGCCGCTGTGGTTCTACATCCTCCGCGAAGCCGACGTGCGTGCCGCCGGGGACGCGCTGGGCCGAAGCGGCGGGCGCATCGTGGCCGAGGTCCTCGTCGGGATCGTCGACGAGGACCCGAGCTCCTACCGGGCCGTCGACCCGTCCTGGCTGCCGACGCTTCCGGCCGCGCAAGACGGGTCGTTCGGGCTCGCGGACCTGCTGGTGTTCAGCTCCGCGTCGGCCGCCGTGTAGTCGGGTCGATCGGGGCAGCCTCGCGCTCGTCGGCGGCTGCGGCGCGCTCGTCGGCGGCGGCGGGCTCCTCGGCGGGGTGCTCCTCGCCGCCCGGCCGCTGGCCGTCGGCGAAGGTCTCGCGCCGCTCAACGACCTCCTCGGGGCTGTCGGCGTTGCGCAGCTCGTCGTCGGCGAGACCGCGCTCGTGCACGTTGGCACGCGCCTGGTGCAGGTCGGCCTCTGCGCGCTGGCGCGCGGCCTCGCTCTCGGCCAGCTCGGCCTTCGCCTGGCGGTCCTGGGCCTCCTGGCGGTGACGGTCCACGACGGCCCCGCGCCGCTCCTCGAGCTGTCGCTGCTCGCGGGCCCTGCGGGCGCGCGGGATCGCAAAGATCACGAGGGCGATCAGGACGACGACGACGACAACGATGGCCACGATCAGTCCGACACTCATGCGTTTCCCTCCCTGGTTGGGCGGATAGGTGCCCCTCCCGTTCCCGGCTCGGCCATCGCATAATCGTTGGCGTCGCCAACTGTTGCCGCTACAATGGCTTACACATCGTAAGCAGAGAAAGCGACCCTTTTGATGGCGACACTTCTTCTCATTCCCACCGAGGACGCCGTGGTCTTCCCGACCATGGACGTCACGCTGCCGATCGACGTCGACGACGACGAGCGCGTGCTGCTCGTCCCGCGCCACGACGGCGAGTTCGCGCGTGTGGGCACCGTCGCCGAGGTCGCCGAGCGGGTTCGCCTCCCCGGCGGGGCCCGAGCGGTGGCCCTGCGCGGCCTGCACCGCGGCACCGCCGGCGCCGCACAGACCGACTCCTCCGGCAAGCTGCGCGTCGAGGTCGAAGAGCACCCCGACGCCATTCCCGTCGACGGACGCACTCGCAACACCGAGCGCGAGTACCGCGCGGTCGTGGACGAGCTCCTCGAGCTGCGTGGCGACGACGGGCGGATCTCCGCCTTCGTGCGGTCGATCACCGAGCCCGGGGCGCTGGCCGACACGGCCGGCTTCTCCCCGGACATCACCCACGCCGACAAGGTCAAGCTGCTCGAGACCGTCGACGTGACCGAGCGCCTCGAGCTGGCGCTGTCGCTGCAGCGCGACCGTCTGGCCGAGCTGCAGGTGCGTACGCGCATCCGCGACGACGTCCAGTCGGGCGCCGAGAAGCAGCAGCGGGAGTACTTCCTGCGCAAGCAGATGGAGTCCATCCGCAAGGAGCTCGGCGAGGACGACGAGTCCATCGTCGACGAGTACCGCAAGAAGATCGAGGACGCGGGGATGCCCGACGACGTCCGCGAGCAGGCCGAGCGCGAGCTGGGCCGGCTGGAGCGGATGGGCGAGCAGTCCGGCGAGGCTTCGATGATCCGCACCTACCTGGACTGGATCGTTGCCGTGCCGTGGGGCGAGCGCTCCGAGGAGCGCCTGGACCCGCAGCACGCCCGGGAGGTGCTGGACGCCGACCACGCCGGCCTCGAGGACGTCAAGGACCGCATCGTCGAGTACATCGCGGTGCGCAAGCTGCGCGAGGAGCGTGGCCTGGAGGACTCGGCGCCGAGCGGCCGCAAGCCGAGCGGTGCGATCCTGACCCTGATCGGGCCTCCGGGTACCGGCAAGACCAGCATCGGCGAGTCGATCGCCCGCGCCACGGGCCGTGAGTTTGTCCGCATGTCGCTGGGCGGCGTGCGCGACGAGGCGGAGATCCGCGGGCACCGGCGTACCTACATCGGCGCGCTGCCGGGCCGCCTCGTGCGGGCGCTGCGGGACGCCGGGACGATGAACCCGGTCATCCTGCTCGACGAGGTCGACAAGGTCGGCGCCGACTGGCGCGGCGACCCCAGCGCGGCCCTGCTCGAGGTCCTCGACCCGGCACAGAACCACTCGTTCCGCGACCACTATCTCGATGTCGAGCTCGACCTCTCGGGGGTGCTGTTCCTGGCCACCGCCAACATGGCGGAGACCATCCCCGGCCCGCTGCTGGACCGCATGGAGGTCATCCGCTTCGACGGCTACACGGTCGAGGAGAAGGTGGCGATCGCCCGCGGCTACCTGTGGCCGCGCCAGCGGGAGCGCAACGGCCTGCGGACCGACGAGGTCACGGTGACCGACGACGTCCTGCGCCTGGTCGTCAGCGAGTACACGCGCGAGGCCGGCGTGCGCCAGCTCGAGCGCGAGCTGGGCACGGTCCTGCGCAAGACGGCGACGCGGATCGCGTCGGAGCAGGCGCAGGCGCCCGTGGCGGTCGATGTCGACGCCGTGCGCGACGCCCTCGGCCGGCAGAAGTTCTTCCAGGAGGCGGCCATCCGCACGGCGGTGCCGGGCGTGGCCACCGGCCTGGCGGTGACCGGCGTCGGCGGCGACGTGCTGTTCGTCGAGGCGACCGGGATGAAGGGCTCGAACGGGCTCGTGCTGACCGGCCAGCTCGGCGACGTGATGAAGGAGTCCGCGCGCATCGCGCTGAGCTACGTGCGCGGGCACGCCGACGAACTGGGCATCGACGAGCAGGCGTTCGACGATCGCGAGTTCCACGTCCACGTGCCGGCGGGCGCCATCCCCAAGGACGGCCCGAGCGCCGGCGTGACCATGACCACGGCGCTGGCGTCGCTGCTGTCCGGCCGCCCGGTCAAGCACACGGTCGGCATGACCGGTGAGGTCACGCTGCAGGGCCGGGTGCTCCCGATCGGCGGGCTCAAGCAGAAGGTCCTGGCCGCCCACGCGGCGGGCCTGACCGACGTGGTCCTGCCCGAGCGCAACCGCGGCGACCTCGACGACGTGCCCGAGGACGTGCGCGAGCAGATGGCGTTCCATCCCGTCATGACCATCGGCGAGGTGCTGGACGTCGCGCTCGAGCCGGCCACCGCGCCGGCTGCTCCCCTCGCGGCCTAGCGGACATTGCCCCCGCCTCCGGCCCGGAGTAGGGTCGGGGGCGGTGGGGCAAGTCCAACCGGGGAGGTTTCACATGGCCGACCGCAAGTACCTCGACTGCCGCGAGATGCCCAGCGAGAGCGGGTGCGACCTGACGATGTCCGGGAGCGAGCAGCACCTGGTCGAGGCCGGGGCGATCCACGCGATCACTGCCCACGGCCACGAGGACACGCCCGCGCTCCGCGACGAGATCCGCGGGGTGATGAAGGACGAAGTGCCGGGCGCCCTCGCGTAGTCAGGCCACGAGCTCGTCGAAGAGCTCGTCCAGGGTCCGCGCCGGGTCCACGGAAAGCCCGGTGTGGACCTTGGAGGGCTGCACGATCGTGCTCGCCGGCGCCGACAGCCAGCCGAAGCGCTCGGACTGGGGGAGGGCGGCGATCGGGCCAGCCTCGGGGTCGCCCTCGGCCACCCGCACGATCCCCTCGAGGTGCCGGCGCACCGCGCCGGCGTCGGTCTCGGGCGAAAGCGCCCGCAGCCGCTCGGCGTCCAGCGCCACGCGCGCGCCCAGGAACCCCCGCTGGCGGCAGAACAGCACCACGCCGACGTTCAGCCGCTCGCCGCGCTCCACCGAGGGGACCACGCGCACGATCGCGTAGGAGAACGCGTCAGAGCCGGGCGCGGGCACGCTCCGCCTCCTCCACGAAGCCGCGCGGCGCCTGCAAGCGCCGCGCCAGGTAGTCGGCCGGCGACGAGTCCGACGCCCACGCCTCCGGTACCAGCCGCGCCACGTCCTCGAGCAGGGCCTGGCCCACGCGCGGGGCCAGGCGCTCGTCGGCCTCGGCGATCGAGCCCGCGTAGGGCAGCAGCACGTGCTCGGCGGGGTCGATGCCCCCCGTGCGCAGGAACAGCGCCGCGCCGTGGTCGATCAGCCACATGCGGTCGTGCCAGAGCAGCAGGTTGGGATTGCGCGGCGTGCGGTCGACGTTGGCGGTCAGGGCGTCGAGCCAGACCACGTCGGCGGCCAGCTCGGGGTCGGGCCGGGCGCCGGACGCGGCCGAGAACGGCAGCGCGCCGGGCAGGAAGTCGACGCCGAGGTTGGGGCCCGCGCTGGCCTGCACGAGCTCGCGGATCTCGGGGTCGGGCTCGGCCCGCACCAGCGCGGGGTCGACCTCGACCACCACGAGCTCGGGCACCAGCAGGCCGAGGGCCCGCGCCAGCTCGCCCACCACGACCTCGGAGACCAGCGCGGCCGGCCCCTGGCCCGCCCCCGTGAACTTGACCACGTAGAGGCCGTCGTCATCGGCCTCGACCAGGCCGGGCAGCGACCCGCCCTCCCGCAGCGCGGTGGCGTAGCGCGTGGCGGCGACCCGGCGCAGGGCGGTGGCGACGGACACCTACGCCGGCAGCGTGAAGGAGAAGGCGGCCCCGCCCCCGGGCGCGGGCTCGTACCAGATGCGCCCGCCATGGCGCTCGACGATGCGCTTGCAGATCGCCAGCCCGATCCCCGTGCCGCCGTACGCGTCCTCGCCGTGCAGGCGCTCGAACATGCCGAACACGCGGTCCGCGTCCTTGGCGTCGATGCCGAGCCCGTTGTCGGCGACGGTGAAGCGCCAGCCGCCGTCGTCGCGCGCCGCGAAGACGTCCACGTGCGGCGGGCGGCGCCCGTCGGTGAACTTCAGCGCGTTCGAGAGCAGGTTCCCGAACAGCTGGGCCAGCGCGGCCCGATCGGCATGGATCACCGGGAGCTTGCCGACGTCGACCTCGGCGCCGGCGTCGCGGATGGCGGCGTCCAGCGAGGACAGCGTCTCGTGCACGAGCGCCTTGGTGTCGACCTCCTGCGTGCGCAGCGTGTTCTGCCCTGCGCGCGAATACGTGAGCAGGTCGGCGATGAGCGCCTGCATGCGCGCCACGCCCTTGGTGATGAACCCGATGAAGCGCTTGCCGTCGTCGTCGAGCGTGTCGCCGTACCGCTCGTCCAGCAGTTGGGCAAACCCGCCGATGCTGCGCAGCGGCTCCTGGAGGTCGTGCGACGCGACGTAGGCGTACTGCTCGAGCTCGAGGTTGGAGCGCTCGAGGTCGCGCTCGGCCCCTTCGCGCTCGGACTCGGCCCGCTTGCGCGGACTGATGTCGCGGATGATCGAGCCGCTACCGACGATCTTCCCGTCGTCGTCGATCAGCGGGGTGGCCGTGATCGCCACGTCGACCCGGGTGCCGTCCTTGCGCAGGCGCACGGTCTCGTACTGGTTGAGCCCGCCGCCGTGGAAGATGCGGTCGAGCACCTGCCGCTGCTCGTTGTACAGGTCGGGCGGCGCGATGAGCCGCAGCGGCTGCCCGATGGCCTCGGCCGGCGTGTGACCGAAGAGCCGCTCGGCGCCGGTGTTCCACTCGACGATGACGTTGTCGGTGTTCGCGACGAGCACGCCGTCCTCGGTCTGCTCGACGATCGCCGCCAGCCGGCGCCCCTCGGCGTCGGCCCGCCGCAGCCGGTCGGCGTAGAGGCCGAGCAGCCCCGCGAGCACGAAGAAGCTCAGCGCGCGCGAGATGTACCCGGCCGCGTTGGACTGGATGTCGCCGGCCTGGTCGCCGATCGTGAACAGCACCATCCCGATCAGCGCCGCCACCAGGCCGCCGCGGACGCCGAAGGTGAGCGCCAGGAGCGCGACCGGGATGTCGTAGAGCAGCGGGAAGCCCCAGCCCGGCTCCGTGACCACGAGCTTGAGCACGAGCACGACGGTGAACAGGACCGCCGAGATGGCGACCATGGTGGCCTTGTTGGGGACCCGCGGAGCGACCGTGTTGTGCACCTGCCGGGGCTCCTTCCCCGACGTCACGCCCCCGCCGGCAGGCCGCCGACGATCATCATCGGATTCGCGTGGATGCGCCACGTGACGCGCCCAGGGCCGAAGAGGCCGTGGTCCCGCCGTCTCCCCATGCACGGAAGCATACGAGTGCGCCGGCGGACGGCGCTGCGCCGGCCGTCCGCCGTTCGACACAAAACGCCTCCGTGTCGAACTGGCGCTAACGCCGGGGCGGCGCCGGTGTCGATGGCCTCCGATGGCCGCGCAAGCGCTTCTGTTCCCCGGCCAGGGGAGCCACACCGAGGGCATGGACGAACCGCACCGCGGCTCGCCGCTGTTCGAGCGCGGCCTCGAGCTGCTCGGCTTCGACCCCTTCGACGACCTCGCGGCGGGCACGCGCACGCAGCAGCCGGCACTGTTCCTGTGCTCCGTGGCGGCGTGGGACGAGGCCGGCCGGCCGGATGCGGTCGCCGCCGCCGGACACTCGCTGGGCGAGTACGCGGCCCTCGTCGCCGCCGGGGCGCTGGAGTTCGAAGACGCGGTGCGGCTGGTCGACGCGCGCGCCCGCGCGATGGAGCGCGCGGCGCAGCGGGCGCCGGGCGGCATGGTGGCCATGCTCGGCGGGGAGCCGACCGCCGTGCAGGCGCTGGGCGCCCGCCTCGGCCTCGTGGTCGCCAACGACAACGCTCCCGGGCAGCTCGTGCTCTCGGGCCCGCTCGACGCAGTGGAGGAGGCCGCGGCACTCGCGCGCGACGAGGCCGACGCCCGCGCGCGCCCGCTCGACGTCGGCGGCGCGTTCCACTCGACCCTGATGGAGCCGGCCGCGGCCGCGCTGGAGGCCGCCCTGGCCGACACGCCGGTGGCGCCGTCGCGCTTCCCGGTCTACTCCAACGGCACCGCGGCGCCGTTCGGGGACGTGCGCGCGGAGCTGGCCGAGAACCTGCTGCGGCCCGTACGCTGGCGCGAGACCCTGCTCGCCCTGCGCGCCATCGACGTCGAGCGCTTCGTCGAGCTCGGCCCCGGCGCCGTGCTCACGGGCATGGTCAAGCGCACGCTCCGGGTGGTGCCGGCATGAAGGCCGGCGTGTTCGGCATCGGCGCGGCGGTGCCGCACGACGTGATCACCAACGCCCACTTGGAAGGCCGCCTGGACACGACCGACGAGTGGATCGTCAAGCGCACCGGCATCCAGCAGCGCCACTGGCTCAACGGCACCCAGACCCTGGCCGACCTGGCCGTCGACGCCTGCGCGGACGCGCTGGCCGACGCCGGCCGCCGCGCCGACGAGGTCGACCGGGTGATCGTCGCCTCGCTCACGCCCGACCGCCTCACCCCCGGCCTGGCCCCCGAGGTCGCCGCCCGCCTGGGCGCGCACGAGGCGGGCGCCGTCGACCTCAACGCCGCCTGCGCTGGCTTCCTCGTCGCGCTCGACGACGCCGCGGGCCTGGTCGAGAGCGGGCGCGCACGCTGCGTGCTCGTGTGCGGCGCCGAAGCGCTGTCGCGCATCATCGACTACGAGGACCGCTCGACCGCGGTCCTGTTCGGAGACGGCGCCGGCGCCGTCGTGGTCGCCGGCGGCGACCTCGAGCGCGGCGTGTCGCCGTTCGAGGTCCACTCCGACGGCGTCAACGCCGACCTGCTCTACGCCGAGCGCGACGAGCGCCTCCTGCGCATGCACGGCCGCGAGGTCTACCGGCACGCCGTCAAGCGCATGACCGAGGCGACGGAGGCCGCGCTGCGCCGCTCCGGGCTGCAGGCCGCCGACGTCGACCTGTTCGTGGCCCACCAGGCCAACGCGCGCATCGTCGAGGCGGCGGCGGCAGCGGTCGGCGTGCCCGCCGACCGGGTGATCCTGAACGTCGACCGCATGGCCAACACGTCGTCGGCCTCGATCCCGCTCGCCCTGTGGCAGGCCGAGCAGGACGGCCGCCTGCACCCCGGCGCGACGGTGGCTCTGGCAGCATTCGGCGCGGGATTCGTGTGGGCCGCCGGGGTCATCAGCTGGAAGGAACGCGCGCTTGTCTGCGCATGACGGCGGCGTCGCACTGGTGACCGGCGGCAGCCGCGGCATCGGCGCGGCCATCGCCGAGCGCCTGCGCGAGGACGGCTGGAAGGTCGCCACGCTCTCGCGCAACGGCGCCGACTTCACCGCCGACGTCAGCGACGCCGAGGCCGTCGACCGCGCCTTCGCCTCCATCGAGGCCGACCTCGGTCCGGTGCTCGCGCTGGTCAACAACGCCGGGCACACCGACGACGGGCTGGCCATCCGCATGCGCTCCGAGCAGTGGGACGCGGTCATCTCCGTCAACCTGACCGGTGCCTTCAACTGCACGCGGCGGGCGCTGCGCTCGATGCTGCCGGAGCGCTTCGGGCGCATCGTCAACCTCTCCTCGGTGGTCGCCGAGCGCGGCAACCCGGGCCAGGCCAACTACGCTGCCGCCAAGGCAGGCCTGCTCGGCTTCACGCGCACGATCGCGCGCGAGATGGCACGCAAGGGCGTGACCTGCAATGCGGTCACGCCGGGTCTGATCGAGACCGACATGACCACCGAAGTGGCGGACGACTGGCTGGCGCAGGTGCCGGCCGGGCGCATGGGGCGGCCGGACGAGGTCGCCGCCGCGGTTGCTTTCCTCTGCTCGGAGGAGGCGGCCTATGTCAACGGAAGCACCCTGGCCGTCGACGGCGCGCTGGGGGCGTGAAAGGAGCAGGTATGAACGAGCAGGAGATCCTGGCGCAGGTGCGCGAAGCGCTTGTGCAGATCAAGGTCCCGGGGGCTGAGGACGCCGGGATGGAGACGACGTGGGCCGACCTCGACGTCGACTCGCTCGACCTCGTCGAGGTCGTGCGCATCCTCGAGGACCACTACAGCATCCAGATCGTGGACGAGAAGCTCGAGGGCGTTGCGTCGGTCGGCGATGCCGTGCGGCTCATCCAGTCGATCGCGGCCGAGCAGGAGGGCGTGTCCGCCTGATGGCTTCCCGCTCGGTCGTCATCACCGGCCGCGGGGTCGTCACCTCGATCGGCGAGGGCGCGGACGCGTTCCTGGACGGGCTCTACGAGCGCCGGTCCGGGATCGCGGACGGGCTCGGCCCGTGCGCGGAGTTCGACCCCGAGGTCGCGATGACGGCGAAGGAGGCTCGCCGCTCGGACCGGTTCACCCAGCTCGCGGTGGCCGCCGCCGAGCAGGCGGTGGCCGAGGCCGGGTTGCCCGACGGCATCGAGCCGGAGCGCTTCGGCGTGCTCATGGGCTCGGCCGTCGGCGGCCTCGAGAGCGTCGAGCGCGAGTGCAAGAACTGGCTCGAGAAGGGCGATCGCGGCGTCTCGCCGCTGTTCGTGACGATGATGATGCCCAACGCGGCCGCGGGCACGATCGCGATCCGCCTCAACGCCCAGGGCCCCGGGTTCTCGATCGCCTCGGCGTGCGCCACCGGCGCCCACGCCATCGGCGAGGCGGCCCGGATCATCGCCCGGGGCGAGGCCGACGTCATCGTCGCGGGCGGGGCCGAGGCGACGCTGAACGGCCTGACCATCGCGGCCTTCAAGTCGCTGGGCGCGCTGTCGAAGGCCGGGATCTCGCGGCCGTTCGACGCCCGCCGCGACGGGTTCGTCATGGGCGAGGGCGCGGGCGCCTTCATCCTCGAGTCCGAGGAGCACGCGCGGGCCCGCGGGGTGAAGATCCGCGGCCGCGTCGCCGGCTACAGCGCCACCAACGACGCCTTCCACATCACCGAGCCCGACCGCGAGGGCCGCGGCGCCACCGCCGCCATGCTCGGCGCGCTGCGCGACGCCGACGCGACCCCGGCCGACGTCGGCTACGTCAACGCCCACGGCACCTCGACGCCGTACAACGACCGGGTCGAGACCCTGGCGCTGCACAACGTGTTCAACGGCGGCGCGCCGCCGGTGTCCTCGACCAAGTCGGCCATCGGGCACCTGCTCGGCGCCGCCGGCGCCGTCGAGGCGGTGGCCTCCCTGGGCGCAATCGAGCGCGGCCTGCTGCCGCCGACGATCAACTATGAGGAGCCCGACCCCGAGTGCGACCTGGACTACGTGCCCGACGGGCCGCGCGAGGCGCCGGACCTGAAGCTCGCGCTCTCGAACTCGTTCGGGTTCGGGGGCCAGAACGCCTGCCTGGCGATCAGGGCCGCATGAGCGCAGCCGTCGCCACCCCCGTCGACTACGGGCTCCCGCTCGCCCGCATCGACCTGCTCTGCGACCCGGGCACGTTCCTGCCCGTGCGCAGCGCCGTGGGCGACGGCGTCGTGGCCGGCTCGGGCCGCGTGGCCGGGCGCCCCGTGTACGCGTGGGCCCAGGACGGGGCCGTGCGGGGCGGGTCGCTCGGGGCCGCCGGCGGCGAGACGATCGCCCGCACCATCGACTCGGCCAACCGCGCCGGCGCGCCCGTGGTCGGCTTCCTGCACTCGGGCGGTGCGCGTCTGCAGGAGGGCACGGCGTCGCTGAACGCCTACGCCGCGATCTTCCGCGCGCAGGCCACCGCGCGGGTGCCGCAGATCTCCGTCATCGCGGGCGCGTGCGCCGGCGGCGCGGCCTACTCGCCCGCGCTCGGCGACCTCGTGGTGATGGCGGGCCCCCGCGCCCGGCTCTTCCTCACCGGCCCGCAGGTGGTGGAGGCGGTCACGCGCGAGCAGGTCACGGCCGAGGAGCTGGGCGGCCCGCGCGTCCACGCGCGCAGCGGCGTGGCCCACCTCGTCGCCGTCGACGACGTCACCGCGGCCGAGGTCGTGCGCGACCTGCTGGCCCACCTGCCCTCGGTCGTCGGCGGCCCGCTGCCGCTGGCGCCGCCGGCCGCGCCGCTGATCGGCGACCCCTCCGGACCGCTGCCCGCCCGCACCCGCGAGGTCTACGACGTGCGCGACGTGATCCACCGCCTGGTCGACGCCGGCGCGTTGCTCGAGCTCGCGCCACGCTGGGCCCGCAACCTCGTCGTCGGCTTTGCCCGCATCGACGGCTCACCCGTCGGCGTGATCGCCAACCAGCCCCACTACCTCGGCGGCTGCCTCGACGCCGCGGCGGGTGAGAAGGGCGCCTGGTTCGTCGAGCTGTGCGACCGCTACAGCCTGCCGCTCGTGGTCCTGTCGGACACGCCCGGGTTCCTGCCCGGCACCGCACAGGAGCGCGCCGCCGTCATCCGCCACGGGGCCGCGCTGCTGGGAGCGTTTGCGCGCGCACGCGTTCCGCGTGTAACGATCACCCTCCGACAGGCCTATGGTGGGGGACACATCGTGATGAACTCACGCGACCTCGGAGCGACGCTGACGCTGGCTTGGCCGGATGCCCGGCTCGGGGTCATGGGCGCGCGCCAGGCCGTCGGGATCGTCCATCGCCGCGAGATCGCCGACGGCGCCGATCCGCTGGACCTGGCCGACCGCTATGAGGAAGAGCACCTGCCGGTGGCCGTTGCCGCCGAGGCGGGGCACGTGGACGAGATCATCGCGCCGCGCCACACGCGGCGGCGCATCGCGGCGTTGCTGGAAGCCTGGCGATGATGACCGCGCCGGCCCGGAGCCAGCTGCAGGCGCTGCAGCCGCGCAACGCGACCGAGGACGCGATCCTGGCCGCCGCCCGCGTGGTGCTCGAGGAGGTCCCGTTCACCGACCTGCGCATGGACATGGTCGCCCGGCGCGCGTTCGTGTCGCGCACGACGGTCTACTTCTACTTCGACAACAAGCGCGCGCTCGTCGACCGCCTCATCCACCTGGCCTTCGCCGACATGCGCGCCGCGGCGGCGCCCTACCTGGACGGCGAGGGCGAGCCGCGGCTCGAGCTGCGCCTCGCGCTGACCCGCATCATCGGCGTGGTCAACGCCAACGAGGACGTGTTCCTGCTCGCCGCCCAGCTCTTCGGGCAGGGCGACCACCTGCCCGCCGAGTGGGAGCCCTACATCCGCCGCTTCGTGGCCGATGCCACCGGGCGCATCCGGCGCGATCAGGAGCGCGGCATCGCCGCCGACGACATCGACCCGGGCATCAGCGCGCAGGCCCTGTGCGCGATGGTGGAGCGCCACGTGACCATGGAGATCATCCGCGGCGGCCGTCAGATCACGGAGTCGGTTCGGGTTCTGTCGGAGCTGTGGTGGCGGGCGGTGTACTCGCACCCGGGGCGCCGAGTGCGTGGTACCCGCCGTCCACGTGCACGATCTCCCCGGTGACCGCCCGCGCCAAGGGCGACAGCAGGAACAGACACACGTCGGCGACCACGCTCGGATCGCGCGGGTCCCAGCCCAGCGGCGCGCCCTGCTCCCACCGGTCGGCGAGGTCGCCGAAGCCGGGGATGGAGCGCGCGGCCATGGTGCGGATGGGGCCGGCGGAGACGAGGTTGGAGCGCACCCCGGCGCTGCCCAGGTCGCGGGCCAGGTAGCGGTTGATCGACTCCAGCGCGGCCTTGGCCACCCCCATCCAGTCGTAGACCGGCCACGCGACGGTGGCGTCGAAGTCGAGGCCGACGATCGCGCCGCTCGGCTCCGCGCGCTCGAGCAGCGGCGCCAGCACGGCGGCCAGCGCCTTCAGCGAGAAGGCGCTCGTGCGGAAGGCCAGCTCGGCCGACTCGGCCGGCGCGGTCAGGAAGCCGCCGCCGAGCGCGTCCTCGGGCGCGAAGGCGATGGCGTGCAGCACGCCGTCCAGCGCCCCCCAGCGCTCCTCCAGGTCGGCGGCCACCGCCTCGAGGTGGGCCGGCTCGTTGACGTCGAGCTCGAGCACCGGCGGCTCGGACGGCAGCCGCCGCGCGATGCGCTCGGTGATGCGCAGGCCGCGGCCGAAGCCGGTGAGCACGAGCTCGGCGCCGGCCGCCTGCGCGCGTTCGGCGACGGCGTAGGCGATCGAGTCCTGGGTCAGGACCCCGGTGATCAGCAGCCTGCGACCCTCGAGCATGCGCGCAGCCTATGCGGCCACACCGGTGCGGCGCCTGACAATCGCGGCGGCGATGTCCGGACGTGTGAGCGGCCCGTCGTCGACCAGGAGCACCTCGGCCTCGGGCAGCAGCGCGCGCGTGGCGTCCGGGGCCTGGGGTGAGGCCCAGGGGTCGTCGTGGTAGAGCAGGATGGTCAGGCGGTCGCCGGCGGCCAGCGACACCGCGACGGGGTCGTCGCGGAGCCACGCGTTGACGCGGTCGAGCATGACCTGGTGGGGCGTGTGCGCGGCCACGGCATCCACGCGCGCGGCCACGCCGGCCTGGTCGAGCTGCGGGTTGGTGGAGCCGATGATGCTGTTGAGGAACGCGCGGTAGTCGCGCACGGCCAGCTCGTTGAGCAGGTCGAACACCCCGGGTGACCCGGCGAACGACTCGGTGTTGTCGCGGTCGACCACGCGGTTGACCGGGCTGCCGCTGGGGCACACGACCGCGGTCACCAGCTCGGGCGCGTCGACGAGCAGGTGCAGGCAGAACGTCGACCCCGCGCCGACGCCGACCAGCGTCGCGGGTGGGCCGTGCGCGGCGACGACCTCGGCCAGGTCGGCCACGTCGGTGGCGATGTCGTAGGGCCCCTCGCGCTGCGAGCGGCCGGTGCCGCGCTGGTCGTAGGCGACGACGCGGTGATCGGCCGCGAGGTCGTCGACGAACCGGGCGTATACGCCCGGCGGCGACCAGAGGCCGGGGGCGAGGACGACGAGCGCTCCCTCGCCGCGGCTCTCGACGTGCAGCGCCGGCATGGCCGACGATGATGGCAAGCGGGCGCGTCAGCCCTCGTACGGGGGCGCCTCGCCCCAGCCCCAGTGGGGCACCGGCGCCTGCGGCGGCGGGTGCGCGCCGGGCTGCGAGTTCTGCAGCGCCAGCCGCGTGCCCCACTCGATGTAGGCCAGGAAGGCGGAGCGGAACTCGGGGTCGTCCGGGAGGCCGGCGTCGTCGGCGGCCAGCGCGATCAGCGTGACCCAGCGGAACCGCTGCTGCTCGGTGATCGCGAGGTCCTGGTGCTTGCCGAGCATGTGCGGGTAGCCGCCGTGGTGCGCCGTGTACTCGGCCGGCCCGCCGAAGACCTCGGCCAGCCAGAGGGCCACGTGGTGGGGGTGGTCGGCGGGCATGTGCGCGAAGATCGGCGCCAGGAGCTCGTCGGCGCGCACACGCGTGTAGAACGCCTCGGTCAGGCGCTCGAACGCGGGCATGCCGCCGGCCCACGCGTACACCGTCGGCGGGGCGGTCGCGCTCATGACGGCAGCTCGCTGGGGACGACGGTGAGCTCGAGGCGCCGCCCGCCGCGCACGACGGCGATGCGCACCTCGCGGCCGATCAGGTCGGCGACCATGAGCCGCTGGAGGTCGTTGACGCCGGTCACGGGCGCGTCCTCAACGGCGACGATGAGGTCCTCGGCGCGCACGCCGGCGCGCTCGGCCGGGCTGCCGCTCACGACCTCGACCACCTCGACGGCGTCGGTGGCGCCCTCGGCGGCGCTGCGGGCGCGCGGCGGCAGCGGGCGCGGGCCGCCGGCGATGCCGAGCCACGAGCGGCGCACGCGGCCGTCGGTCATCAGCGCCCCGATGATCTGGCGCGTGGTGCCGTTGATGGGCACGGCGAGGCCGAGCCCGACACCGGCCACGGCGGTGTTGACGCCGACCACGTCGCCGCTGCCGGTGGCCAGGGCGCCGCCGGAGTTGCCGGGGTTCAGTGCCGCGTCGGTCTGGATGACGTTGTCGATGATGCGGCTGGTCGAGCGCGTGCGCGCGGGCAGCGACCGCCCGAGCGCGGAGACGACGCCGGCGGTGACCGAGCCCGCGAACCCGTTCGGGTTGCCGATGGCCACGACGAGCTGACCGACGCGCAGGGCCTCGGCGTCGCCCAGGCGGGCGGGCAGGAGGTCGCGCGCGTCGGCGCGCAGCACCGCGAGGTCCGACAGCGGGTCGGTGCCGACGATGTCGAACGAGAACTCGCGCCCGTCGGTGAAGGACGCGTTGCCGCGCCGGCGCGAGCCCGCGACGACGTGCGCCGAGGTCAGCAGGAACCCGTCCGGCGTCAGCACGATGCCGCTGCCCGCCCCGACGGGCATCTGCCCGCCGCGTACGCGCCGCGTGACGCGCAGGCTGGCGACGCTCGGGGCGAGCGCCTCGACGACGCCGATGATGGTCTGGCTGTAGGCGTCGAGCGCTTGGGCCTCGGTCGGGGTCTCGAGCGCGTCAGGCATCGAAGCTCAGCGTACGCTCGGCTTCCTCGGTCCCCCGCACCGTCTTGAGGGCGAGACCGTCGCCGGCCGCGTCGATGGCCGTGTAGAGATCGTCGACGCCCTCGACCGGCTTGCCCGCCGCCTCGACGATGAGGTCGCCGCGCTCCACGCCGGCCTGGTCGGCGGGCGAAGCGTCCTTGACGCCGCGCACGAGCACGCCGGCCCGGTCGGGCAGGCCCACCGAGCGGCGCAGCCTGCGCGCCACGTGAGGCGGTGCCACCGCGATGCCGAGGACGGGGCGCTTGACCTCCTCGCCCGCGGCGAGGCGGTCGACCTTGCCGTGCGCCGTCGCGTCGGCGGCCAGCGCGAGAATCAGGTTGCCGTCCAGGCGAATGCTGTTGACGCCGAGCAGGCGCCCGTCGCCGTCGACGAGCGGGCCGCCGGACGAGCCGCGCGGCAGGGCCGCGGTGTGCTCGATGGCGCCCTGGATGCGGCGCCCGCGCGGGCCGCGAAACGAGCGGTTGGCCGACGAGACGGTGCCGAAGGTGACGCGCAGGCCGCGCCCGCCCGGGTTGGCGAGGGCGAACACCGGCGTGCCGATGCCGGCCGCCTCCGGGTCGCCCCAGTCGAGGGCCGGCGCGTCGCCGGTGTCGACCTCGATCACCGCGAGGTCGCTGTCGGCGTCCGCCCCGGCGACGCGGCCGCGCTCGCGGCGGCCGTCGGCGAAGCGGACGGTCGTCTCGTCCCTGCGCAGGTTGTGGGCGTTGGTGAGGACCCGGCCCTCGGCGACGACGACGCCGGAGCCCACGCCCCAGCCGCGTCCGATGCCGACGACCGACGGGCCGACCCGGTCGGCGATGCCGCCGATGGTCGAGGAAAGCTCTTCGAGAACTGCAGACATGTGTACGGACTCCCTAGTCACTTGCAACTTGCAAGCAACCCTACCATGGGAGGCCGAGTGGATACTTCGCCGATGACCGACCCCGCGCCCTCGCCCCTCGCCGACGCGCTCGCGCGGGTCGGGGACCGCTGGACGCTGCTGGTCGTGGGCGCGCTCATGGACGGTCCGCGCCGGTTCGGCGACCTGCAGGCAGACGTCCCCGGCATCGCCCCCAACATCCTCATCCAACGCCTGCGCCACCTCGAGCGCGAGGCGCTCGTGGTCGCCCGGCCCTACTCGGAGCGGCCGCCGCGCATGGTCTACGAGCTGTCGGCGCCGGGGCGCGAGCTGGCGGGGGCGCTGCGGCTGCTCGCCGACTGGGGCGCGCGCAACTCCGACGCGGCCGAGCCCGCGCGGCACGGCGCCTGCGGCACGCCGCTCGAGGTGCGCTGGTTCTGCCCGACCTGCGAGCGCACGGTCGACGAGGACGAAGCGGACGAGCTGGAGTACATCTGAGCGCCGCCGCGCTCGCCCTCGTGCTCACCGGCGCGGTGGTGCACGCGGCCTGGAACCTGCTCCTCGCCGGCGCGAAGGACTCCGAGGCGGCGGGCGCGGTCGCCTTGGCCTCGGGCGCCGTGATCTTCACGCCGGTCGCGCTCGCCACCTGGGACATCGGCGCCGCGGCCTGGCCGTACATCGTCGTGTCGGCCGTGCTCGAGCTCGCCTACTTCGTGCTGCTCGGCCGCGCCTACGCCCGGGCCGAGCTGTCGCTCGTCTACCCGATCGCGCGCGGGTCGGCTCCGGTACTGGTGCTGCTCGCGAGCGCCGTCCTCGGCACCGCGCTGGCCACCGGGCAGGTGATCGGGATCCTCGCCGTCGCCGCGGGCATCATGGCCATCCGCGGCCTGCGCCGGGGCGTGCACCGCGCCGACATCGTGCTGGCGCTCGGCGTCGGCGCCTGCATCGCCGCCTACACGCTGGTCGACAAGGAGGGGCTCAAGCACGCCGCGCCGCTGCCCTACCTGTGGGTGGTCAACGCGTCGGCCGCCGTCGTCTACCTGCCCTTGCTGGCCTGGGCGCGGGGCAGTCGCCTGCGCGCCGCCGCGGCCTGGGTGCGGGGCGGCCGTCCCGCCGGCGCCCGCGCCCGCCTGCGCAGCGGCTGGGGCGTGCTGCGCGCGGCCCTGGCCCCGCGCACGGTGGTGGCGGGCATCGGCGTGTTCGGCGCCTATGCCCTGACCCTGGCCGCGCTGCAGCGCGCGCCGGCCGCGCCGGTCTCGGCCCTGCGCGAGACCTCGGTGCTGTTCGCGACCGCGTTCGCGGCCATCTTCCTGCACGAGCGCATCACCGCGGCGCGCGCGGCCGGCGCGGTCGCCGTGGTGGCCGGGGTGGCGCTGATCGCGACCGGCTAGGCGGCTTCGGTCGCGTCCTCCATGAGCGCGCACCGCGCAACGTTCTGCGGCATGCAAAAGGCCCGGGTATGCATCTACCCGGGCCTTTCGAAGCTATGTGCTGAGGACTAAGCGGCCTCGCGGAGGGCGCTCAGGTCACCGCTGCGGGAGAGCCGGCGCAGGGCCTGGTCCTCCAGCTGGCGGGCCCGCTCGGGGGTGACCCCGAGACGACGACCGGTCTCGCGGAGCGTGGCCGGCTCTTCGCCGTTCGTCCCGTACCGCAGGACGATCACGTCGCGCTCGCGCTCGGGCAGGTCCTCGACCGCGGTCCGCAGGCGTTGAGCGCGGTCGTTCTTCGCGACCAGCTCCTCGGCCTCCGGCTGCTGGCTGGCCATCAGGTCACCCAGCGCGGTCTCGCCGTCCTCGCCGACCGGCTGGTCGAGCGAGACGACCGGACGCGCCGCCTTGCGGATCTCGGCAACCTCCTCCGGCGTGAGATCGGCGATCTCGGCGATCTCCTCGTCGGTGGGCTCGCGCTCCAGCTTCGCGTTGAGCTCCCGATGGATGCGGCTGATCTTGCGCTCGCGCTGCGCGATGTGGACGGGAAGACGAACCGTGCGGGAGGTGTTCTCCAGCCCGCGCTGGATCGCCTGCCGGATCCACAGCGTCGCATACGTCGAGAACTTGAAGCCGCGCCGCCAGTCGAACTTCTCCGTGGCCCGGATGAGCCCGAAGATGCCCTCCTGGATCAGGTCGGTGAGGGGCAGTCCCTGCCCCTGGTACTTCTTCGCGATGGAGACGACGAGCCGGAGGTTGGACGTGACCATGCGCTCCTTGGCGTCCATGTCGCCCTTCTCGATCCGCTTCGCAAGCTCGACCTCCTCAGCAGCCGTCAGCAACGGGTAGTGCCGCAGCTGGTTGAGGAAGAGCTGCAGAGGATCGATCGTGGCGTCCTCGTAGCTCAGATGCTGTTCAAGTTCCGTGGTCTTCATAAGTATCCTAGTATCGTTGCACGTACAATTATACTCGAACGTGCGTTCCGGGTCAAGCCGCGAATTGCCCGTGCCTGCAGGGTTTTCGTGCCCCGGCGAGCGGACTGGGCGGCGCGTGGACGACGTCCCGCAGCACCGACCCTCACCTCGACGCGCGTCGCGCGCAGAGCCCCAATAACACAGGACGACCCGCGCAGATGCGCAGGTCGCGGACGCAACCTCTGGAAATGATACCCGACTCGGCCGGTCGGGTTACAACTCTTCGTGCGCGGCCAGCAGGTCGAGCACCAGCGCAGCCGTCCAGGAGAACCGTTCGGACCCCAGGCCGACTCCGGTATCGGGGTCGTAATACTCCCAGAAGCCGTTCTCCCGCACCAGGCTCAGCGTCTGCCGGGTCAGGGTGCGGGCCAGATCGTCGCGGCCGTGGCGGCGCAGGCCCAGGACCGCGCCCCAGTTGATGTTCACCCACACCGGGCCGCGCCAGTACTGGTGCAGCGAGAAGCCCGGGGCGCGGCGGTCGTAGCTGGTGATCCCGCGGCCCCGCGCGGCCGGGGGCCAGAAGCGCGAGCTGGTCACGGTGCGGATCATCAGCTCGACGCGCTCCTCGTCGGGCGCCGCGGTGAGCAGCGGGGCGAAGCAGGCCGAGACCGGCGCCCGCAGGTGGCGGCGCTGGCGGCGGTCGTAGGCGCAGTAGTAGCCGAGCTCGGGCACCCACAGGCGCTCGTTGAGCGCCGCCGTGGTGCGGGCCGCTTGGGCCCGGAACGGCGCCGGGTCCTCGCCCAGCCGCTCCGCGATCCCCGCCAGGTCCTCGCCCGCGAGCGCGAGCAGGCTGTTGAACAGCGGCCCGACGACCCAGAACGGGCAATCGGCGCGCATGGCGGCCTCGTCGTAGCGGTGGCGCTTGAAGCACTCGATGAGCGCGACGTAGTGGTCGTAGTCGGCTGGGTCGGGCCGCTCGTCGGCGTGGACCAGGGTCAGATCGACGCGGCGGTAGGGCGACATCGCCGCGGGGTCGAGCGGGATGGCCGCCAGCGCGCCGTCCCACGCGGGCGAGTCGTCCTGCCCCGACTCCCACGGGTGGCGCATGGCCGCGAGACCCTCGCCGTCGGGGTCGCGCTCGCGGTACAGGTAGTCGTGCCACGCGCGCAGCGGGCCGAAGAGCTCGGCCAGGAACGTCCGCGCCGCCGCCGGCGTGGGCGCGCGGTCGGCCACCATCCGGGCCGCGGTGGCGTGGATGGGTGGCTGCACGATGCCCGACGTGGCCGGTCGCCCGTAGTCGTGGGGCGTGTCCCACACCGCCGGCCCGGGGAAGTAGTCGCCGGCGCCGTCGTGGAAGACGATGTGGGGCAGGAGCCCGCTCGGCCACTGCGCCGCGAACAGCGTGCGCAGCTCGGTGCTGGCGCGTTCCCACTCGACGTGGGACCACCCGATCGCGGTGAACGCGGAGTCCCAGCTCCACTGGTGGGGATAGAGCCGCGGGCCGGGTCGCGTCGCGTTGCCCAGCCAGTTCTCGTGCAGCACGTCGTGTGCGGCTTGTGCGAGCTCCATCTCGCTATTGTGCGCGCGGCGTGAGCCTCCTCGACCTGACCACCGAGGCGCAGGGCGACGGCGTTCGGATCGTCCTGACCGGAGAGCTGGACATCTCCACCGCGCCGCGGGTGGAGGACGAGCTGCGCCGCGTGGAGGAGGGCCGCCCGGCGGTGATCCTCCTCGACCTGCGCGAGCTCGAGTTCATGGACTCGACCGGCCTGCGCGTGATCGTGTCCGCGGACGGGCGCGCGCGCGAGGAGGACCGCGTGCTGCGGCTCGTGCGCGGCCCCGAGGCCGTGCAGCGGATCTTCCGGGTCACCCGGCTCGACGAGCGGCTCGAGATCGGCGACGACCCCGACGCGCTGATCTCGAGCGCGTAGCTCACACCGGCCGCAGGTCGGCGACGTTGTCCAGGCGGTCGTCCGCGGACGGCAGCCGCACCGCGCGCGCCAACACCGGCGAGGACTGCATGATCGACGTGGTCGTCTGGCCGTACGGCGTGAACACGTCGATGGTCTCCTCCAGGTGCTCGACGTCGCGCACGTACAGCTTCATGAAGAAGCAGTCCTCGCCGGTGATCCGGTGGCACTCGACCACCTCGGGCGTGCGCTGGGCGATCGCGGCCACCTTGGCGATCTGCCGCGGTGCCGGACGGATGCGGAGGATGGCGCCGAGCGTGTAGCCGATCGCGCGCGGGTCCACGGCGGCGTGGTAGCCGGTGATGACGCCCGCGTCCTGCAGGCGCTGCAGTCGCTCGGCGACGGCGGGCGATGAGAGGCCGACCCGGCGCCCGAGCTCGGCCAGCGTCAGGCGGGCATCGCCTTGGAGCTCGGCCAGGAGAGTGACATTGGTCGGATCGAGAATTTCCCGTTGATTCGAAGGCATCACGGTGAGAATACCGTCGATTGTCCCTGTTGTGAAGCCTCGTCGCCAGGCATGCTGTCGTCTCGATGCCGCCTTCCGCGTACTTCGTCGGCAGCGCTGTCTTCCACTACCTCGGGCCGTCGTTCGCCGTCCTGCTGTTCGCCCGTGTCGAGCCGCTGGGCGTGGCGTGGCTGCGGATCGTCTCGGCCGCCGTGATCTTCGCCGTGTGGCGCCGGCCCTGGCGCTTCCTGCGCAACCGGCTGCTGCTGGCCTGGGGCCTGGTGCTGGCGGTGATGAACTGCTGCTTCTACCTGGCCATCGACCGCCTGCCGCTCGGCACCGTGGCGGCGATCGAGTTCCTGCCGGTCATCGTGCTGGCGGCGCTGGGCGCGCGCACGCCGCGCAACATCGCCGCGCTCGTGCTCGCGGTCCCGGGCGTGTACCTGCTCACCGACGTGCAGCTCGCGGGCGAGCCGCTGGGCGTGGCCTTCGCCTTCGCCAACGCGGTGCTGTTCGCGCTCTACATCGTGCTCGCCCACCGCGTCTCGCGCCAGCCGCACATGAGCGGCATCGACGGCTTGGCCGCCTCGATGCTCATCGCGGCGGTGATCGCCACGCCGCTGGCGGGCTGGGCGGCGGTGCCGGCCTTCGACGACCCCGTCGCGCTGGCGGCCGGCATCGGCGTCGGCCTGACCTCGTCGGTCATCCCCTACATCTGCGACCAGCTGGCGATGAAGCAGCTGGCCCGCTCGACCTACGCGCTCATGGTCTCGCTGCTGCCCGCCACGGCCACCGTCATCGGCATCATCGTGCTGGCCCAGATCCCGTCCTGGGTCGAGGTCCTCGGCGTCGCGCTGGTCGTCGCCGGCGTGGCCGTGCATCGCGACCCCGCCGAGGCCGCGCCCGAGCCCGACGCGAGCGCGCTGGCCGCGCAGAGCGGCTAGCTCAGCCGGCCCTCGAGCTCGGTGTCGCCCTCCACCTCGTTCGCGCCCTCGATCTCGACCGGCCGCACGCGCGCGACGAGGATGGCGATGTCGTCGCGCAGCTCGCCGCCGGTGGCCTCCGCCGCGGCGCGCTCGATGCGCGCGGCGAGCGCGGCCGGCTCGAGGCCGTGGCCGGCGGCCACGAGCGCCTCCAGCGCGTCCGGCTCGAGGATGCGCAGCGGGGCGCCGGCCTCGGTGACGCCGTCGGTGTAGAAGACGACGCTGTCGCCGGGGTCGAGCTCGACCGCCTCGTCGCGCAGGTCGGGCTCGTCGAGGACGCCGAGCAGGGAGCCCGGCCGGCCGATGGGCTTGACCTCGCCGTCCGCGCTCAGCAGCAGCGGCAGCGGGTGGCCGCCGCTGGCCAGCACGAGGATGGCGCCCTCGGGGCGGATGTCGAAGCGCCCCAGCGCGACGGTGCAGAAGTCCGCGCCCGTGCGCTGCCGCAGCAGGGCGTCGTTGAGCAGGCTGAGGATGTGGCTGGGGTAGGAGCGCTGCATGGCGCCGGCGCGGATCGTGTAGCGCGCCAGCGCGGTGACCGCGGCCGCGTCCGGGCCCTTGCCGCAGACGTCGCCGACGACGAGCGCCCATCCGCCGTCGCCGACCTCGAAGAGGTCGTAGAAGTCGCCGCCCACGTCGCCGGTGCCCGCCGCGCGGAAGCGCGCGGCCACCTCGAGGCCGGGGATCGCCGGCAGCACGGGCGGCAGCAGGCTCTCCTGCAGCGCCCGGGCGGTGTGGGCGCGGTCCGAGAACAGTCGCGCGTTGGCCAGCGCGAGGCCCCCGCGGCGCGCGAACTCCACCGCGACCTCGAGGTCGTGCGCGTCGTAGGGCGCGCCCTCGAGGTCGCGGATGAGGCTCAACGCGGCCAGCGTGCGTCCGCGGGCGACGAGCGGGGCGACGATCAGGTCGGGGCGCAGCTGCGGCGACCCGGTGCGCAGGACCGCGCGCACGGCCTCGCGCCGGTCGGGGTCGGAGGGCGGGATCTCGTCGATCTCCGCACGGGCGGCGACGGCCGGCACGGCGACCCGCTCCAGCGCGCCCACCGCGGCGTCGTAGTCGAGGGTCTCCGCCAGGGCGGCGGAGACATCGGCCAGGAAGCGCTGCGCCCGCTCGGCGAGCTTGGTGACGGTGACGTCCTCGAGCACGTTGATGGCAAGGTCGGGCTCACCGTCCGCCCCCATCACCGGCTGGGCCTTGACCACCACGTAGCGCTCCTCGCCGGTCACGCGCGAGCGAAACCGCACGGTGGCGGGCGTCGCGGCCTCGCCGGCCAGCGCCAAGCGGCCGGGCAGGCGCTCAGCGGAGAAGGGGCGGCCGTCGAGGTCGATGATCTCGAAGCGGTCGAGCAGTTGCTCGGGCGGCGTCTGCAGCAGCTCCTCGGGGGACGAGAAGCCCATCGCCCGCACGGCGGCGTCGTTGGCGTAGACGACCCGGCCGGTGCGGTCCTGCGCCGTGATCCCGTCGGCGACCGCGCCGAGCATGACCTGGAGCTCCTCGCGGGCGGAGTGCTGCTCGCGCTCGGCGTCCTCGCTGCCCGAGCGCAGGGCGGCGATCCACACCGCCAGCACGCCGCCGACCACCACCACGCCGAGCCCGGTCACAACGTCGGTCTCGCCGAGCGAGCCGTTGATCGCTGCCACGGCCAGCGCGAGCGCGAGTGCCACGACGCCCACGGCTGCGGTCGTGCGCGGGGTGCCGCGAGTCGCGACCAGCAGCGGCCCGACGAGGAACAGCTCGACCGGGAGCGTGCTGCCGCCGAGGGCGGTGGCGAGCACGCCGAAGCCGAGCATGACCGCGAGGGAAACGGCCGTCATTGACCGATCCTAGTTCCGGACCGCATCGAAGATCGTCAGAATCACCACCATGGCCTCGCGGGAGCGACTGCTGCGGGTCCTGCGCTCCGCAATCTACGACCCGCGCGTGCTGGAGGCCATGGCGGCGGTGCCACGCGACCTCTTCGTGCCCTCCGACCTACGCGGCGACGCGTGGGAGAACGCGCCGTTGCCGCTGCCCGCCGGCCAGACGATCTCGCAGCCGCTCGTGGTCGCGCGCATGTGCGAGCTGCTCGAGCTCGCGCCCACCGACCGCGTGCTCGACGTGGGCACCGGCTCCGGTTACCACGCGGCGCTCCTCGGCCGCCTGGCAGCGCACGTCTGGAGCATCGAGCGCCATGCGGAGCTTTCCGCCTACGCGCGCGCGGCCCTGTCCGCGGCCGGCGTCGACAACGTGACCCTCGTGGTCGGCGACGGGTCGCTGGGGCTGCCCGAGCAGGCGCCGTTTGACGCCATCAACGTCGCGGCGGCGGCGTGGGAGCGGGTGCCGGCGGCGCTGGAGGAGCAGCTCACGGTCGGCGGCCGGCTGGTCGCGCCGGTGGACGGCGCGGGCCAGCGCCTCGTCCGCGTGCGGCGGCGGGAGGACGGCTACGAGCGCCGCTGGCTGGAGCCGGTGCGGTTCGTCCCGCTGGTCCAAGATTCCTAGCCGTCGATCAGATCGAGCACGGCCGCCTCGATGGTGCGGCGCCCGCGCTCGTGGGCCGGCGCGATGGTGTCGCCGGCCAGGAAGGCGTCGATCACGCGCGGGTCGACGTAGGAGCTGCGGGCGACCGTCGGCGTGTTGCCGAGGAAGATCGCGACCTCGCGCACCGCCGCCGCGATCGCGCGCCGGCGGGCGGTCTTCGTGCTCGGGCGGTCGGCGCGACGGGCCAGCGCGACGGCGGCCAGCACGGTGCCGTTCCAGGTGCGGAAGTCCTTGGCCGTGACCGCGGCGCCGGTGCGGTCCTTCAGGTACGCGTTGATGTCGTCGGAGCGCACGTCGATCCAGCGCCGCCCGTCGCGCCAGGCGAGCAGTTCGTCGGGACCGCCGCGCCGGCGCTTGAGCGCGGCGAGCACCTCGACCACGGCGGGGTCGCCGATCGTCTGCACACGCCGTTGCCCGCTCTTGGCCGGGTAGTCGAAGACCGCCTCGTCGTCGTCGATGCGCACGTGGTCGCGGCGGATCGTGGCCAGCCCGAAGGAGCCGTTGTCGGACGCGTAGGCCTCGGACCCGATGCGGAACAGGCCAAGGTCGAGCATGCGCGCCGCGCAGGCCAGGACGCGGTCGCGTCCGGCGCCATCGGCCTTGAGGTCGCGCGCGACGCGCCGGCGCAGGCGCGGCAGCGCGCGGGCGAACTCGATCATCTCGTCGAACTTCTGGCGGTCGCGCCGCTGGCGCCACGCGTCGTGGTAGCGATACTGCTTGCGCCCGGCCGCATCGACGCCGGTGGCCTGCAGGTGACCGCTGGCGTCGGGGCAGATCCACACGTCGCTCCAGGCGGGGGGAATGGCCAGCGCGCGGATGCGCTCGAGGGTTTCGTCGTCGCGCACCGGACGACCGTCGACGTCGATGTACGAGAAGCCCCGACCGCGTCGGCGACGGCGCAGGCCGGGCAGGGAGCAGTCGGAGCGGCGGAGCCGTGGCACGACCGGGACCTGTTCCCCGGGAGCGCCGCTACCATGCACCCCTGGCGCGCCCACACACCTGCGTGCCGCGCGGATAGCGCCCCAGCCTCCCGGCGCCCAACAGACGTTTCAAGGACCGGGAGTGGCGATCTCTTCACCCGATACCGACGCCCTCTTCCGCGACTACCGGGAGTCGCGGGACCCAGCGGTGCGTGAGACCCTCGTCGAGCGGTTCCTGCCCCTCGCGCGGCGGCTGGCCCGCCGCTACGAGCGCGGCGGCGAGTCCTTCGACGACCTGCTGCAGGTGGCCAGCCTCGGACTGGTCAAGGCCGTCGACCGCTACGAGCCCAACCGCGGCGTCGCGTTCTCGTCCTACGCGGTGCCGACCATCCTCGGCGAGCTCAAGCGGTACTTCCGCGACACCGGCTGGGCGGTGCACGTGCCCCGCGGCCTCCAGGAGCGGGCCATGAAGGTCGACCAGACCTCGGCCAAGCTGACGACGAGGCTCGGGCGAGCACCGTCGATCGCCGACGTCGCCGAGGCCATGAGCCTCGAGCTCGAGGAGGTGCTCGAGGCGATGGGCGCGTCGCAGGCCTATGACGCCGTCTCGCTCGAGGCCGGCCGCGACAGCGAGCGCCCCGAGGAGGGCACGATCGGCGAGACGCTCGGCGAGGAGGACGAGCGGCTCGAGCTCGTCGAGTACGGCACGACCATCGCCGGGACCCTTCGCGCGCTGCCCGACCGCGACCGCCTCGTGCTCAAGCTGCGCTTCGTCGACGACATGACGCAGTCCGAGATCGCCGCGCGCATCGGCGTCTCGCAGATGCAGGTCTCGCGCCTGATTCGCCGCGCGCTCGACCGCCTGCGCACCGTCGCCGAGTCGGCCTGATACGGGCGCCGCGGGAACGGGTAGCGGACTGGCGTCGAACCCGAAAACGACGAAAGGAAGCGCCATGGGCATGCTCGACAAGATCACCGGCAGGGCGAAGAAGGCGGCGGGCGACCTCGCCGACGATCCGTCCCTGCGCCGCCAGGGCCGCCGCGAGGAGCGCAAGGGCGAGGCCAAGGACGAGCTCAACGATGCGCAGGACAAGGCCGCGGACAAGGCCCAGGAGGTCAGCGACCTCGAGCGCAAGACCTGACATGGAGCGCCAGCCCGACGAGCACCGGCCGGAGGAATCCGAGCAGCTCCCCGAGGAGGCTCCGGCCGAGCACGTCCCGGGCGACGACCGCGAGCGCGGCTCCGCTCCGCAGCGGTCGGGCGGCCGTGGACGCAGCGACGGTCGCACCGCGACCGGCAACCCCCGCAGCGCCGGGGCCCGCGACGGCGAAGAACGCGGGCGCGACCGGTCCTGAGCGCGTAGGATCGCCAAGCCGGGGGCCGGTCGTAGCTCTCTTCACCCACTAGCCACGGCCGCCCCCGGCGGCCTTACGCATACCCGTGTTTAGGTTCCCGCCAACCCGGTGAACACGGAAGGGGCATGGGTGACGCGAGCTACCGACCGGTCTTCGACGAGCGGGAGCATCTCGACCCGTTGGCCCTGTTCCTCGACCAAGCGGGCCGCTGGCGGCTGCTGCGTCCTCACGAGGAGCTCACGCTCGCGCGTCGCATCGAGCGCGGCGACCAGGCCGCCAAGGAGCGCATGATCAACGCCAACCTGCGGCTCGTCGTGTCGCTGGCGCGCAGGTATCGGCCGATCAACCAGGAGCTCGCCCTGCTCGACCTCGTGCAGGAGGGCATGCTCGGCCTCATCCGCGCCGTGGAGAAGTTCGACTGGCGGCGCGGCAACCGCTTCTCGACCTACGCCACCTGGTGGATCCGGCAGGCCATCGAGCGGGGCATCGCCGGCAAGGCGCGTCCGGTGCGCCTGCCGGTCAACGTGCTGCAGCGCAACCGCCGCATCGCCCGCGTGGGCGCCGATCTCTCGGCCCAGCTCGACCGTGACCCCACCGACGAGGAGGTCGCCAGCGCCGCCGGGGTCAGCGTGACCCACGTCGAGGAGGCGCACCAGGCGGCGCGCACGGTCACGAGCCTCGACCGCCCGGTAGGCGAGGACGGCGACGGCACGCTCGGCGACCTGCTCCCCAGCCCCGCTCCGGGCCCCGACGACGTCGTCGACGGCCTGTTCCGCGAGGCCGCCGTGCGCCGGGCCGTGCACACGCTCCCCGAGCGTGACCGCGTGGTCGTGCGCATGCGCTACGGCATCGGCGGCGAGGTGCCGCGCTCGCTGAAGGAGATCGGCGAGATGCTCAAGCTCACCCCGGAGCGCGTCCGCCAGATCGAGGCCGCCGCGCTGGCGCGGCTGGCCGACACGCGCGAGCTGACCGGCGTCGCCGCGGCCTAGCTGGCCGAGCCCACGGCTACGGGCGCTCGGCGATGCGCAGCTCGAGCGTCTCGGCGTCGCCGTCGCGGGTGACGGCCACGTCGTCGACGAGGTGCTCGAGCAGGAGCCCGACGCCGGGCAGGTCGGACTCCTTGACCACGCGCTCGCCGCCGTCGGCGGTCAGGGGGCCGACGCGGATGGCCAGCGCGCGCTCATCGTCGTCGACCTGGACGCGCAGGGCGCTGGCCGCGGCGTGGCCGAGGGCGTGGGCAGCGACCGCGTCGGAGACGAGCTGGGCGTCGGAGAGGCGGTCGAGGGAGAAGTTGGCGCGGGCGGCGAGCATGGCCACGGTGCGGCCGAGCACGCCGGACAGCACCGCGCCCGCGTCGGGCTTCGGCAGCTCCGGGTCGTGGGCGGGATCGTCGGGGTCGGGCACGAAGCGCATGCGCACCGCGGTGCCCTCGTCGGGAGCGCCGTCGATCTCCACGGCGGCGGTCAGAGCGGTGATGAGCGAGAGCCCGACGCCATCGCGGTCGGCGTCCAGGTCCACCTCGCCGGGGGTGATCCCGCGGCCCCGGTCGCGCACGGTCACGGCGACGTCGCCCTCGTTGGCCACCGCGATGATCTCGACCGGCCGGGCGGCCATCGGGTCGGGGTAGGCGTGGACCACGACGTTGTTGCAGGCCTCGGAGACGGCGGTCTTCATGTCGGCCAGCACACCCGGCCCGATGCCCAGCGTCTCGGTCAGCCCGGTGAGCGCCTGGCGGACGACCGCGACGTTCTCGGGCACGGCTGGCAGGATCAGGCGGACCTCCCCTGCGGACGTGGGGTCGACTTCCACCTGGATCCCTTGGTCGGAGATCCCGGTCATGTCAGGGGCGACGGAGCGCACGGGCAACAACCGTCATATGGACTTCTACACCGATGGCGAAACCTCAGATTTTTGCGTCAACCTGTCGGTGACCATGGAGGCGCATTGAGCGGATCATTGCGAACCTACCGCGCCAAGCGCGATTTCGAGGCCACGTCGGAGCCCCGCGGGACCCCTCCGGAGGGGTCCGGCGAGCACCCGCGGTTCGTCGTCCAGGAGCATTCCGCCCGGTCGCTGCACTGGGATCTGCGGCTCGAGCACGACGGCGTGCTCCTGTCCTGGGCGGTGCCCCGCGGCATCCCCGACCACCCCGACGACAACCGGCTCGCGGTGCGCACGGAGGACCACCCGCTCGAGTACCTGGACTTCCACGGCGAGATCCCTGAGGGCGAGTACGGCGCCGGGACCATGACCATCTACGACCACGGCACCTACGAGCCCGAGAAGCTGCGCGACGACGAGGTCATCGCGGTCTTCCACGGCGAGCGCATGAACGGCCGCTACGCCCTGTTCCGCACCCGCGGCAAGGACTGGATGATCCACCGCATGGACCCGCCGGTCGACCCCGACCGCGAGCCCATGCCCGAGCGCCTGCAGCCGATGCTCGCCCGCATCGGGCCACTGCCGCCCGACACCGAGGGGCGCTGGGGCTACGAGGTCAAGTGGGACGGCATCCGCACGCTGGCCTGGATCGAGGGCGGCCGCGTGCGCCTGTGCTCCCGCAACGGCAACGACATCACCGCGCGCTACCCGGAGCTGCGGGAGCTCGGGCGGGCGCTGGGCGCACGCCCGGCCATCCTCGACGGTGAGATCGTGGCCTTCGACGCCGAGGGCCGGCCGAGCTTCGAGCGCCTGCAGTCGCGCATGCACCTGGCCAACGAGGCCGCGGTGCGCCGCGCCGTGCGCGACATCCCCATCGCCTACGTGCTCTTCGACGTCCTCTACCTGGACGGGCACACGACGTTCGCGCTGCCCTACACGGAGCGTCGCATCCTGCTCGAGGGGCTCGCGCTGCGCGGCCCGCACTGGCAGACTCCCGGCTACCGGACCAAGGACGCCGAGGCGCTGCTGCGGGTCAGCGCCGACCGCGGGCTCGAGGGGGTCGTGGCCAAGCGGCTGGACTCGCGCTACGAGCCCGGGCGGCGGGCGACCGGCTGGGTCAAGGTCAAGAACAAGCGCCACCAGTCGGTGGTGATCGGCGGCTGGCTGTCCGGCGAGGGGCGCCGCAGCACGACGATCGGCGCGCTGCTCGTGGGCGTGCCGGGCGTGGACGGGACGCTCGACTACGCCGGGCGCGTGGGCACCGGGTTCACCGAGCGCACGCTGCGCGAGCTGCAGGCCCGGCTGGAGAAGCTGCGCGCCGACCACTCGCCGTTCACCGGCCGCAAGCCCCCGCGGCTGAAGAGCCCGGTGTGGGTGGAGCCGAAGCTCGTGGCCGAGGTCGAGTTCGCTGAGTGGACGCGGACGCGCACGCTGCGGGCGCCTTCCTTCAAGGGCCTGCGCGACGACATCGACCCGCAGCGCATCGACCGCGAGGAGGAGGAGAGCGACGACGTGGCGGCGCTCGAGCGCGCGCTGTCCGGTGTCGGCCGGCAGCCGGACGACGCACGCGGCCGCCGCAAGAGCGAGCCGGGAGGGCGAGCGGCGGCCAAGCGTGCGGGCTCGGCGCGGGTCGAGGTCGAGATCGGCGGCCGCACGCTCTCGCTCTCGAACCTGGACAAGGTCATGTACCCGGCGGTCGGGTTCACGAAGGGCCAGGTCATCGACTACTACGCCCGCATAGGGCCGACCGTGCTGCCGCACCTGCGCGACCGGCCCCTGACCCTCAAGCGCTACCCCGACGGGGTCGACGGCGAGTACTTCTACGAGAAGCAGTCGCCCGGCCACCGCCCGGCCTGGGTGCAGACCGCGGCGCTCTGGAGCCGCCACAACAAGCGCACGATCGAGTACACGCTGGCCCAGGACCTGCCCACGCTCGTGTGGCTGGCCAACCTGGCCGACATCGAGCTCCACACCTCGCTCTCGCTGGCCGCGGACGTCACGCAGCCGAAGATGCTCGTGTTCGACCTCGACCCCGGCGAGCCCGCCGCGGTGCTGGAGTGCGCTCAGGTGGCGCTGTGGGTGCGCGACCTGTTCGGGCAGCTCGGCCTGGAGACGTGCGTGAAGACGTCGGGGTCCAAGGGCCTGCAGGCCTACGTGCCGCTGAACGCCGACCTGACCTACGACCAGACCAAGCCGTTCGCCCAGGCCGTGGCCCAGCTGCTGGAGAAGCAGCACCCCGAGCTCGTGGTCTCGAGCATGGCCAAGGAGCGGCGCAAGGGGAAGGTGCTCGTGGACTGGAGCCAGAACGACGAGCACAAGACGACGGTCAACGTCTACTCGCTGCGGGCGCGTGAACGCCCGACGGTCTCGACGCCGCTGGAGTGGGAGGAGGTCGAGCAGGCGGTGGAGGCCCAGGACGCCGACGCGCTCGTGTTCACCAGCGACGACGTGCTCGACCGGGTGCAACGCCTGGGCGACCTGTTCGCGCCCGTGCTCGAGCGCGAGCAGGAGCTGCCGGCGCTCAGCGGCTGACGGTCACTGCTCCGGCACCGCGTCGCCGGGCGCGCGCGGGCCCACGACGAGGAGCTCGAGCCCGTCCGGGCCGGCCTCGAAGACGCGGCTGGACGTGGGCGCGACGCGGATCGCGTCGCGGGCGCTCACCGGCACCTGCTCGCCGTCGATGGTCACGGCGCCCGAGCCCTCGAGGATCACGTAGACCTCCTCGGCGCGCTGGTGGTGGTGGGCGAACATCTGGCGGCGCCCGGGCCGCAGGCGCTGCAGGCTCAGGCCGGTCTGGCGCGTCTCCAGGTCGCCGTGGGCGAAACGCGCCTCGCCCATCTCGCCGAAGCCGTGCTTGGCCGCCATGTCCTCGACGTCGCCGAGGGCGACGCGGGTCCAGCCGGCCTCGGGCACGGGGTAGCCGACGCCGCCGAGCGGCTCGACGTCGATGCGCTCGAAGCCCTCCACGAGGTCGCGGACCGCGCCGATGCGCTCGCGCGCGCCCTCGGCCTGCAGCGAGGCGTCGAGCTCGTCCTGCGAGCCCCAGATCTCGGTCACCCAGACCGTGTCGGGGTCGTCGACGGCGCGGTTGATGACGTAGAGCTCGCACCCGGGCACGTCCTCGAGCGCGCGGGCGACGTCGATGAGGATGCGGGAAAGCTCCTCGCCCTTGCCGGGCTTGGCCACCGCCTTGGCGTAGCGCCCGACGGCCATCAGCCCTCGCGCTCCGCGACGAACCGCTGCAGGGCGCCCCGGTCGCGCAGGGGCGGGCCGTGGCCGAAGACGACGACTTCGGGGTCGAGGGCGGCGAGCCGGCGCATCGACTCCCGGTTGCTCTCGGTGTCCTCATTGAAGCCGTCCGGCGGCGGCCCCAGCCCGGGGCGCCCGGTCAGCGGGTTGACGTTGAAGAACACGTCGCCGGCCACCAGCGTGCGGTCGGCCTCACGCCAGTAGGCGACGTGCCCGCGGGTGTGGCCAGGCGTCTCGAGGACGGTGAAGCCGGCGACCTCGTCGCCCTCGCGCAGCCGCCGCGCCACCGGGTGCGGCGGGCCGACGAAGAACGTGCGCTGCACGAGCGTCTCCAGGCCCCCGCCGGTGCGCTCGGCCATGACCTCGGCCGACTCCATCGCGTCGGCGTCGTCCTCGCCCACCCAGAGCGGGATGTCGAGCGCGGTGGACACGGCGTGCGACGCGCCCTGGTGGTCGGGGTGCACGTGGGTGAGCGCGTGGGCGCGCACCGGGCGCCCCTGCAGCTGGCGCAGGATGCGCCGGCGCGCCTGTCGCGTGCCGGCGTCGACCAGCACGTCGCCCATGAGGTACACGTTGATCGCGTGCCGCGGCCGGCCGTCGAGCAGGAAGAGGCCGTCGGCGACGCGCTGCATCAGACCTCGAAGGTAGCGCGCTCGATGCGGGCGGCGACGGTGTCGGTCCAGGGGGCGCCGTCGAAGCGCTCGCGCACCGCGGCGGCGCTGGCGGCGTGGTCGTAGGGCACGCGCCGATGCTCGACGCGGCGGTCGGGGTGCACGAGCGCCCAGGCGGCGCGCGGGTCCCCGTCGAACGGCATCCCCACCGAGCCCGGGTTGACCAGCTCGATCCCGCGCCGGGCGCTGACGCGGCGGAACGGCAGGTGGGTGTGGCCGAAGACCAGGCGCGGCGTGTCCGTGCCCTCGAGCAGCTCGTCCTCGTCCTCGGCCGGAGTGGGGAGGAACGAGCGCACGTCCGACAGCGGGGAGCCATGGACGTAGAGCGTGTCGTGGAGGCGGACCGAGGTGGGGAGGTGGTCGAGGGTGGCGATGTCGTCGCCGTCGAGCACGTCGCGGCTGGCCGCGATCGCGCCCTGCACGACCGGGTTGTCGGGCGCGGCGTCGGGGTGCGCGGTCCAGCGCTCGCCGTTGCCGCGGATCCAGGTGGCGTCGAGCTCCTGCAGGCGAGCGAGCGTCTCGACGGGCTGGGGGCCGAAGAGCGCGTAGTCGCCGCCGAGCAGGAAGGCCCTGACGCCCTGGGCGCGCGCGTCGGCCAGCACCGCGTCGAGCGCGGCGAGGTTGCCGTGGACGTCGTAGAGCAGCCCGAGCATGGGCACGGCACTAATACCATCGGCCACATGAGCACGGCGGAGCGCGAGCGCGTCGGTCCCGCGCCCAGGACCGTGGGCGGCCTCGATCTGCTCGGCCCAACGCTGACGCTGCGCTATCCCGACCTCGACGACGCGCCGGCGCTGTTCGCCCTAGGCCGCGACCCG
>Ga0207708_10000310_pt1 | contig 38519 bp, 36 predicted proteins | sample KBSK5101metaG_FD_184340 | JGI IMG/M metagenome (GOLD analysis project Ga0207708, IMG submission 184340) | Corn, switchgrass and miscanthus rhizosphere microbial communities from Kellogg Biological Station, Michigan, USA - KBS K5-10-1 metaG... | ecosystem: Host-associated > Plants > Roots >... | reverse complement strand
CCTCAAGTGCACCACTCGCTCGGCCGACGATTGGCCCGCCGTCGGCATCGCCGTGCTGATCGACGGCGACGACGTGCGCATCGTGCTCGGCGCGGCCACCGACAGGCCCACGCGCCTTGCGGCAGCCGAAAAAATTCTCAAGGGAAAGCTCGACGACCCGCGCGCGCTGGAAGAGGCGGCCCAGGCGGCCGCCGAAGAGGCCGTGATCGAGAGCGATCTGCACGGCTCTGCCGCCTACAAGAAGCAGCTCGTTCGCGTGTATCTGCAGCGCACCCTCGATGAAGCGCGCCGGGCAATCCACTGAGACGCCGCAGGTCGGCCGCTCGGTCCCGCGGCTGGAAAGCTGGCTCAAGGTCACCGGCCGGGCGGAGTACGTCCACAACCTGCGCCTGCCTGGAATGCTCTACGGCAAGATCTGGCGAAGCACGCTCGCGCACGGGCGCATCAAGCGCATCGATGTCGCCGCGGCCCAGGCGGTCGGCGGCGTGCACCGCGTGGTCACTGGCGACGACATCCGGAAGCTCGTTCCCGAGCCCTACTACGGCCCTGCGTTCCACGACCAGCCGATCCTCGCCATCGACAAGGTGCGCTACGTCGGCGAGCCGGTCGCGGTGGTACTCGCCTCCGACCCGCATGTCGCCGAGGAGGCGGCGCACCTCATTACCGCGGAGTACGAGGAGCTCCCCGCGGTGTACGACGAGGTCGAGGCGGTGAATTCCAACGCGATCGTGCACGACGCCCTCAAGCCCGCCGGCACCTTCCCCGACCTGAAACATCTCAAGGGCAGAGCGAATACGAATGTGGCGCTCGATTTTCACTTGAGAAGAGGAGATGCGGAAACCGCGCTCAAGGAGGCGCACCGCGTATTCGAGCACCGCTTCCGCACCCAGCAGGTGATGCACACGCCGCTCGAGCCGCTGGTCTCGGCGGCGGAATCGACCGAGAGCTCCCTCACGATCCATACGGCCTCCCAGAGCCCGTCGTTCGTGCGCATGGAGATCGCGCGGCTGCTCGGCTGGCCCGAGAACCGGGTCCGCGTGCGCGTGCCTTTCCTCGGCGGCGGCTTCGGCGCGAAGCTCTACATCAAGCTCGAGGCGCTGGTCAGTGTTTTGTCTTTGATAACCAAAAAGCCGGTAAAAATCTCGCTCACGATGGAGGAGCAGTTCTTCACCATCACCAAGCACGCGAGCACCTTCCGCATCAAGAGCGGCGTGAGCCGGGAGGGCCGCATCGTCGCGCGCGAGTGCGAGGTCTGGTGGAACGGCGGCGCCTACGCCGACATCGGGCCGCGCGTGACGCAGAAGTCGGGATTCACCGCGCCCGGCCCCTACGACATCGACAACGTGCTCGTCGATTCGTACGCGCTCTACACCAACCTGCCCCCCGCCGGCGCGCTGCGCGGCTTCGGCATCCCGCAGCTCGTGTGGGCCTACGAGGGGCACACCGACATGATGGCGCGCAGCCTCGGCATCGACCCCATCGAGTTCCGCCGCAAGAACCTCTTGCGCGAGGGCCGGCCGCAGGCGACCGGCACGGTGCTGCGCGACGCGGCGATCGAGAAGGTCCTCGACCGGCTCGCCGCGCTGATGGACTGGCAAAAGCCCTTCGAGCGGGGTACCAGCCCCGTGAAACGCGGGCGCGGCATCGCCATCGGCTTCAAGGCCTGCGTCTCGCCCACGACCTCGCTCGCGGCGGTCAACATCAACGCGGACGGCAGCTGCACCGTCTACTGCAGCACCGCCGACATGGGGCAGGGCTCGGACACCGCGATGGCGCAGATCGCAGGCGAGGTGCTGAACATGGCGGCCGAATCCGTGACGGTCGTGCACTCCGACACCGACGTTACGCCCTACGACATGGCGACGCTCGGCTCGCGCTCGCTTTTCCACATGGGCAATGCCGTGAAGCTTGCGGCTGAGGACGCGAAGCGAAAATTGGAATCGCTGCGTGAAGAACTCAAGCTTCCCGCCGATGCCGAAGTGGGCGAAGTGTTCAAGAAGAAGTACGGCATCCAGCAGGGGAGCGTCGTGGGCACCGCGAGCTACGTCCCGAGCTACAAGTCGCCGGACCAGAACGGCCTCACCGACAATGCCACGCCGTTCTGGATGGTCGGCGGCACGGGCGTCGAGCTCGAGGTCGACACCGAGACCGGCCGGGTGCGCATCACCCGCCTCGTCAACGTCGCCGACGTCGGCACGCCGATCAATCCCAGGATCGTCGAGACGCAGCTTTCGGGCGCGGCGATCATGCAGCTCGGCTTCAGCCTGTTCGAGAAGATGCAATTCGACGGCAGCGGGCAGCTTCGCAACGCCTCGTTTGCCGAATACAAGATCCCGGGGCTGCTCGACCTTCCGGCCGAGATCGTGAACGAGGCGGTGGTGGCGGAGCAGAGGAACGGTCCTTTCGGCGGCAAGGGTGTAGGCGAGACCGGTACCTTCGGCGTGTCGCCGGCCATTGCCAACGCGATCGACGACGCGGTCGGCGTGCGGCTCACGTCGCTGCCGATGAATCCGGAAGCGGTTTTCAACGCGATCTCCGCCGTGGCGGGACAAAAATGAGGAAGGAGATTCGATTCCGGCTGAACGGCGAGCCGGTGAGCGCGCAGGTGGCGCCGCACGAGACGCTGGTCGAGGTGCTGCGCGCCGAGTTCGGCCTGCACGGCGCTCGCGAGAGCTGCGGGCAGGGCATGTGCGGCTGCTGCACCGTGCTCGTGAACGAGCGCGCGGTCTCGGGCTGCCTGTATCTCGCCAGCCTGTGCGAAGACACTGATGTCCGCACGATCGAGGAAGGCAAGGCGCTCGACGCGGTGCAACAGGCCTTCGTCGAGGCCGGCGCGCTGCAATGCGGTTTCTGCACGCCCGGCTTCGTCCTGATGACCCGCCAGCTCCTCGACGAGATTCCCGACCCGGACGAGGACGACATCCGGCACTACCTCTCGGGAAATCTGTGCCGCTGCGCGGCGTATCCGGAGATCATCGAGGCGGTGAAGCTCGCCGCTCGCCGAAGAAAGACCACCCAGGAGGGAAAACGATGAAGCGCTTGTTCGTCGCGGCACTCGCATGCGTGGCCGCCGCGGTCCACGCGCAGGACTATCCCAACAAGCCCATCCGCATGCTGGTGCCGTTCGCCCCGGGTGGCGCGGTCGACACGACCGCGCGCGTGCTCGCGCAGGCGATGCAGCAGCGTCTCAACTGGCAGTTCGTGGTCGACAACCGCCCTGGCGGCAACGGCTTCATCGCGACCACGGCGGTGCAAAAGTCGGCCCCCGACGGCTACACGCTGCTCATGGCGCACACCGGCGAGTTCGCGGTCAACCCGGCGCTCTTCGACAATGTGCCCTACGAGCTCGAGCGCGATTTCGCGCCGATCACCATGGTGAGCGACGCGCCTATGCTTTATCTCGCGAAGGCGGCGGCGCCATTCAACAACTTCAAGGAGCTGATCGCGGCGGCGAAGGCGAAGCCGAACACCATCACATTCGGCTCGGCCGGCAACGGCAGCATCAACCACCTCGCCGGCGAATGGCTGGCGCAGGCCGCCGGGATCCAGCTCGTGCACGTTCCGTACAAAGGCGGCGCGCCGGCCGCGCAAGCGGTCGCGGCGGGCGACGTGGACTTCGGCGTGATGGCGGTCCCGGGTGCGCTGCCTCACATGAAGTCGGGCCGCGGCAAGGTGATCGGGATCAGCACGGCGAAGAAGTCACCGCTCGATGCTTCGTGGGCCACGCCGCGCGACGCGGGCATCCCGGACCTCGACGCCTCGATCTGGGTGGGCCTCTTCGCGCCGAAGGGAACGCCCCAGGCGGTGATCGACCGCGTCAACAAGGAAGTACGCGAGACGCTGAAGGTTCCCGAGGTGCAGAAGAAGTTCGTGGAAAGCGCGGGCGCCGAGGCGATCGGCATGACGCCTGCCGAATTCCTCGCGCGCATCAAGAGCGACGCCGAGCGTTACAGGCGCGTGGTGCAGAAGGGCGGCGTGAAGCCCGGCTAGCGGCTACTGCTTGCGAAAGGCGGCGGCGCCGGTGACGATCTTTGTGTCCTCGATGGTGTAGCCCACGCCCGCGCCCTGGGCGTTCACCCCGGCGAAAAATCCCCTCGTGGTGATCGTGCAGGCGCCCGCGCACCCGGTCGATGTCTGGGTGTTGAGCGAGAAATTGCTCGCCGAGGTCGTGCCGGCCGCAGTCCATGCGAACGTGTTGTCTGGCATCGCAGCCTGGAACTGCCCGTTGATGTTCGCCTGGGCGGCGCCGAAAGTCACGCTGAGCGAGCCGCTGAAAGTCCCGGGCGCGGTGCTTCCATCCACGTAAGTCGGGCGGCTCGCCCCGGCAAGCGCATACGTTGCAACGCCGCTTGTCGGCAGCACCGGCGTCGGCAGTCCGACGACGTAGTGGAAGCCTTGATTCGCGCTGAACGTCTCGTCGCCGCTTGGCAACGCGACCGGCCCGATCCATCTGCCCCAGGTGAGGATGCCGTCGCTGCCGAAGTCCGCGTGCGTGCCGCCGGGTTTAAGCGTGTACGTCAGCCCTCCGATGTCGGCACCCACAAGCTGCCCGGAGGCGTTGAAAGAGCCGGTGGCACCGCCTGTGTTGGTGTCGAACTGAAACGTGGACGAGGCGATCCCCCAGACGAAGGCCGCGGCGAGGCCCGAGACCGGTGCCGGCGCCGGTGTGACCGGCGGCGTTCCGGTGGTTGCCTTCGTGATCGTTGTGAGGTTGCCGCTCGCGTCGCGCTGCTCGCCTTCCATGTAGGCCACCGCCAGGATGAGCGGAGCCGGCCCAGCCTGTGGCGCCTGCGAGGTGCGTTGCGGCGGCGCGTCTGAATTGGAAGGCGCGAGCGCGGAAACGCCCGCGGGAACGTCGATCGACCCGGCCGGATTGGTGAGCGACCAGATGCCGCTCGTGCCGACGATCAGCGTCGAGCCGTCGTCGCGCACCTGGATCACGCCGCCGGTGCCGCGGATCCCGATCGTGGCCGTTGGCGTCGTGACCTGGTACTGGTCGTGGTTGACTCGGCCGACGAGGCCGCTGACGGTGCGCATTGCGCCCTTCAGGAGGCCGAAGAATCCTCGCTCGGTGCCGTCGGTCTTGCCGTCGAAGCGGTAGTCGCGGATCGCGAACTCGCTCTGCGGCTGCAGCGAAACATAGGCGCCGTCGCTGAAGCGTAGCTGCGCGCGTCCCTCCCAGGTGCGGATCGTGTCGCCGTTGTCCAGCTCGGCGCCGCGCACGAGGGGCTGCTCGCGCCCGTCCAGGCCGGCGACGGTGACGTTGCCGTAGACGAAATCCGCGCGCGCGGCGGCCGCGACTACGTCCCCGGCGGCCATGACCAAAAGCATGGCGACAGCGTACTTTTGCACGCTCCTCCCTTGGTTTCGTGAATTATTCTCGCCGTCCACCGGGTGGTTACAGGAACTTTGTCACGTTCAGAAGGTAAAGCGCATGGAAATTCCGGCTACGGTGCGGTCGAACTGGCTGATCGGGATGTTGGAGCGGTTATCCGTGTAGGCGACCTGGGCAATCACGGTCGTGTGGGCGCGCAACAGGTAGCTCACCCCGATCCCGAGGTCTGTCTGGCGGTCCCGGCGGGTTTCGAGAAAGATCGGCTCGGAGCCGCCGTAGTCACGCTCCTCATATGCGGCGCTTGCGAACACACCCCACCCGCGGCCAAAACTCAATTGAGCGCCGACCCGCACGCCCCAGAGATCGTAGCCGACGTTGGGAACCTCCGAAGCGAGCTGGCGCTCGCGGCCGGCATACGCGCTGCCGAAAACCACCGGAGCGTAGCGCACGGTGAACGCGTGGCCGTAGGCGATGCCGAGGACGTCGCGGTCGGCATCGCGGAGGCTCTGCGTCGGATAGCGCAGCCGCGCGTGCTGGCCGAAGAGGGAAATCTGGCGGTTGTCGTCGTAGGAATGCTGCCACTGCGCCACTGCGCCGGCGACCTCCCGGTAGCGCGCGTAGTCGAGCTGGAAGGATTGCAGCTGTCCGCCCAAGGTAATCGCATCGCTGCCGCGCGACCAGCGGGCGCCGAGGCTCCCGTCCAGAGTCATCTGGTCGAACTGGTCCTCGTGCGGATGCAGCCGCGCCGACCCGGATGCGTTGCCCACCAGCGCCCAGGCCTCGGAGAGCTTGTGGGTGACGCTGATCCCGCCAGCCAGGGCGCCGAAGCTGTCTCCGCGCCGGGTTGTGAGCGGGTCGAGCGTGGCGATGACCCCGCCGAGCGCAGGCAGCGCGACTTGTGCCGCACTCGTGGCGGCGTTGACGTTGCTGTCGTAGCCGGCCCCAAGCTCGATGAAGCCGTCCACCCGCGTGGTGTCGGCGGCGCGGATCGCGGCCAGGAAGCGCTCGATATTCGCTTTCGCCTGCTCGGGAATCGGCTGGCCGCGCACCGTCTCGAACTCGCGCCGCGCGGCGTCGCGCTCGCCCATCGCGAGGTAGGCGCGCGCGATTTCGGCGCGAGCTAGGTGGTTCTGGGGCTGGAGCGCGAGCACGCGCTCGAGCGCGAACACCGCGCGCTCGTGCTGGCCGGAGTCGTTTGCCGCGATGCCAAGAAGATAGTCGTACTCGATATCGCCCGCACGCTCGCTCTCGTGGGGCAGCAGGAGCTCGTAGGCTTCGCGGGCTCGGCGCTGCTCGAGAAGCTGCTTCGCGCGATCGGTGAGCTCATCGCAAAAGGCGGCGCCGCTCGCGACGAAGAGCAGCAATCCGACGATCCCTTGAGCGAGCGTTCTTGTTATCGCCGCACTCCCTCCGCGCCGGCTGGCGGGCGGGGGGAGTCTAGCACTGCGTTACTGCTGCTGCCGGACCATCCGTCCCTCGGGGGAGACCTGCACTCGGTCGCCCACCAGGAACGCGCGGTTGTCCGTTACGAGCGTCTGGTTGGTGCCGTCGTCCATCCGCAACGTCATGCGGTACGGTCCCATGCCGGTGACGGCCGATGGCGCGCTCCCTCCGGCGGAGGCAGAGTCGGACGAGCCAGAAGGCGTGCCGAGACTGATGGACTGAATGACGCCCGCGCCAGGCTTCCAGCCAGACGATGCCGTGGGCGCGGGAACGGTCGTGCTCTTGACGGCCACGGGCGGCGGCGGATCGTAATAGGTCGTGCAGCCGGTCATACCGATGGCTGCGAGCGTGCAAAGGGTCAGCGGGAAGCGGCGCATGGCGAGCTCCGATCAATGAAGGCGCGTTGACCCGAGCAATTCGCGTGCCGTAAACGAAACTACCCTTCGAAGAACTCCTTGACCTTCTCGAGCCAGCCCTTGGCGCGCGGGTTGTGGCGCGCGCTGTCTTCGTTGCTGATCGACTCGAACTCGCGCAAGAGCTGGCGCTGGCGCTCGGTGAGCTGCACCGGCGTTTCCACCACCACGTGGCAGAAGAGATCGCCCGGCGTCTGGCTGCGCACGCCTTTGATGCCCTTGCCCTTCAGGCGGAACTGCTTGCCGCTCTGCGTTTCGGCGGGCACGCGGATGCGCGCCGAGCCCTCGAGGGTCGGGATCTCGATTTCGCCGCCGAGCGCCGCGCTCGTGATCGAGATCGGCATCTCGCAGTGGAGATCGTCGTGATCGCGCTGGAACACCGGGTGCGGCTTGATGTGCACCTGGACGTAGAGGTCGCCCGGCGGTCCGCCGTTCACGCCGGGCTCGCCCTCGCCCGACAGGCGCACGCGATCGCCCTCGTCGACGCCCGCCGGAATCTTGACCGAAAGCGTCTTCTGCAGCTTGACGCGCCCGGTCCCCTGGCAGGCCGTGCACGGATTCGCGATCACGCTGCCGCTGCCTCGGCAGCGCGGACAGGTCTGGGCGATCGAAAAAGGCCCCTGCGACACGCGCACCTGGCCCGCGCCGCGGCACGCCGGGCAGGTGATGGGCTGCGTGCCGGCGCGCGCGCCGCTGCCCTTGCAGGTCTCGCACACGCTCGCCGTCGGGATGCGGATCTTCGTGTCCATCCCGTGCGCGGCGTGCTCGAGCGTGATCTCGAGGTTGTAGCGCAGGTCGGCGCCGCGGTAGACGGTGGAGCGGCCGCCGCGGCCGCCGCCGAAGATCTCGCCGAAGATGTCGCTGAAGATGTCGCCGAACCCGCCCATGCCCGCGGGGCCGGCCTGCGGATCCACTCCGGCGTGGCCGAACTGGTCGTACGCCGCGCGCTTGTTGGCGTCGGACAGGATCTCGTAGGCTTCCTTCGCCTCCTTGAAGTGCTCCTCGGCCTTCGGGTTGTCCGGGTTGCGATCGGGGTGCCATTTCATGGCGAGCCGCCGGTAGGACTTCTTGAGGTCCTCCTCGGAGCAGTCCCGGTTCACGCCCAGCACTTCGTAGTAGTCGCGCTTCGCCATCTCTCTTCCGGACAAACGAACGGGCCGTCCCGGTTCGGAACGGCCCGCTTTCTCTTACACGAAGCTTAACCCGCTTTCTTGTCCTTCACTTCGGTGAACTCGGCGTCGACCACGTTGCCATCGTCCTTCTTGCCGGGCGCCTCGGGCTCGCCCGCGGGCTGGCCCTGCGCCTGCTGCTGCTTGGCCTGCTCCGCGGCGTACATCTTCTCGCCGAGCTTCTGCGCCGCCTGGCCGAGCGCCTGCTGTCTTGCCTCGATCTGCGACTTGTCGTCGGACTTGAGCGCGCCCTCGGCTTCCTTCACCGCGGCCTCGATCTTGTCCTTCTCGCCGGAGTCGAGCTTGTCGCCGTAGTCCTTGAGCGATTTCTTCACCGAGTGCACCATCGCCTCGAGCTGGTTGCGGGCATTGACGAGCTCGAGCTGCTTCTTGTCCTCCTCGGCGTGCGCCTCGGCGTCCTTCACCATGCGCTGGATCTCGGCCTCGTTGAGACCCGAGCTCGCCTGGATCTTGATCTTGTTCTCCTTGCCGGTGGCCTTGTCCTTGGCGGTCACGTGCAGGATGCCGTTGGCGTCGATGTCGAAGGTGACCTCGATCTGCGGCATGCCGCGCGGCGCCGGCGGGATGTCGGTCAGGTTGAACTGGCCGAGCGACTTGTTGCCCGCGGCCATGTCGCGCTCGCCCTGCAGCACGTGGATGGTGACCGCGTTCTGGTTGTCGTCGGCGGTCGAGAACACCTGCTGCGCCTTGGTCGGGATGGTGGTGTTCTTCTGGATCAGCTTGGTCATCACCCCGCCCAAGGTCTCGATGCCGAGGGACAACGGGGTGACATCCAGCAAAAGAACATCCTTCACGTCGCCCTTCAGGACGCCGGCCTGGATGGCCGCGCCCACCGCCACCGCCTCGTCGGGGTTGACGTCCTTCCTCGGCTCGCGGCCGAAGAACTCCTTTACCTTGTCCTGCACCTTCGGCATGCGCGTCTGGCCGCCGACCAGGATCACGTCGACGATCTTGTCGACCGTGAGGTCGGCGTCCTTGATCGCAGTGCGGCACGGCGGGATGGTCTTGTCGATGAGGTCCATCACCAGCGCCTCGAGCTTCGCGCGGGTGATCTTCATCGTCAGGTGCTTCGGGCCGCTCTGGTCGGCGGTGATGTAGGGCAGGTTGATCTCGGTCTGCTGCACCGACGAGAGCTCGATCTTCGCCTTCTCGGCAGCTTCCTTCAGCCGTTGCAGCGCGAGCACGTCCTTCGACAGGTCGACGCCCTGCTCCTTCTTGAACTCGCCCACGATGTAGTCGATCAGCCGCTGGTCGAAATCCTCGCCCCCCAGGAACGTATCGCCGTTGGTGGCGAGGACCTCGAACTGCTTCTCGCCTTCCACGTCGGCGATCTCGATCGCCGAGATGTCGAAGGTGCCGCCGCCGAGGTCGTAGACCGCGATCTTCATGTCCTTCTTGGCGGTCTTGTCCTCGCCGAAGGCGAGCGCCGCCGCGGTCGGCTCGTTGATGATGCGCTTCACGTCCAGCCCCGCGATGCGGCCGGCGTCCTTGGTGGCCTGGCGCTGCGAGTCGTTGAAGTACGCGGGCACCGTGATCACCGCTTCGGTGACGCTCTCGCCCAGGTACGCTTCGGCGTCCTTCTTCACCTTGCGCAGGATCTGCGCCGAAACTTCCTGCGGCGAGATCTTCTTGCCGCGGATCTCGATCCAGGCGTCGCCGTTGTCGGCGCGCACGATCTTGTAGGGCACGGCCTTGGTGGCCTTCTGGACCTCGGCGTCTTCGAAGCGCCGCCCGATGAGGCGCTTTACCGCGTAGATGGTGTTCTTGGCGTTGGTGACCGCCTGGCGCTTGGCCGGCGCGCCGACCAGGATCTCGCCGTCCTCGGTGTAGGCGACCACCGACGGGGTGGTGCGCGAGCCTTCCGCGTTCTCGATCACCTTGGGCTTGCCGCCCTCCATGATCGCGACGCAGGAGTTGGTGGTACCGAGGTCGATGCCGATGATTTTTGCCATTGCGATGTGCTCCGATTAATCCAAGTCTGTGTCGGATATGGGGTTTCCGGCCGGTTTTTCAACCGCCTTGGCTACAGTGACGAGCGCCGGGCGCAGCACCCGGTCGGCCAGCGTGTAGCCCTTCTGCATGACCGAAACGACCGTGTTGGGTTCTGTATTCGATTCAACAGCAGCCATTGCCTGATGCCGGTAAGGGTCGAAGCGCTCGCCGGGCGCGGGATTGACCTCCCGGATGTTCGCCTTGTCGAGCGCCGTGGCGAGCTGCCGCAGCACGAGCTCGACGCCGCTCAGGTCGGCGCTCCGGACCGCCGCCTCGAGGCTGTCGAGGACCGGAAGCAGCCCGTTGGCGAAGCGTTCGAGGGCATACTTCTGGGCGTTGGCGGCCTCGGTCTGGGCCCGCTTGCGGGCGTTGTCGGCTTCCGCGGCCGTGCGAAGCATCTGGTCGCGCTGCTCGGCGAGCTTGGCGCGGGCCTCGGCCAACTGCTCCTCGAGCGAGGGCGAGGGCTGGTTTTCAGCCTTTTGCGGTTGAACACTCTCTTCTTGCATCGAGTCGAACTTGGGTCGGGGCGCACGGATTTCAAGCGCGCCCTGCGAAATTCACGCGGAGATTAGTCCTTTGAAAGCACTAAAGATTTCGTTGTACCTGGTTGCCGGGCTGGTGGTCGTCGTCGTGGCGGCGGTGGCGATCTTCGCCATGACCTTCGATCCCAACCGCTACAAGGGCGACATCCAGCGCATCGTGAAGGAGCGGACCGGCCGCACGCTGGAGCTAAAGGGGCCGCTGGAGCTCGCGTTCTGGCCCAGCCTCGGGGCGAAGGTCTCGGGCGTGGTCCTGTCGGAGCACGGGACGGCCCAGCCGTTCGTGTCGCTCGAGTCCGCGCACGCCTCGGTCGCGCTGCTGGCGCTTCTGCGCGGCGCGGTCATCGTGGATCGCGTGCGCCTGAGCGGGCTGCGCGCGCAGATCGTGAAGGACAAGGACGGGCGCTTCAACTTCCAGGATCTGATCGAGCAGGCCGGTGAAAAGCCCGCCGCCAAGGCAGAGAAAAAGGCCCCGGACTCGAGCAAGGGAACCGTCGCATTCGACATCGCCGGCGTGACGATCGAGCGCGCCGCGCTTTCCTATCACGACCTCGCGAGCGGGCAGGAGATCGCGTTGAACGACCTCAAGCTCGAGACCGGGCGCATCGCCGAGAACGCCGAGGGCAAGCTCGAGTTCGCGACCACGCTGAAGCGCAACACCCCGCCGCTCGACGCGAAGCTCGCGCTGAACGGCCGCTACGCGCTCAAGCCCGAGTCGGTGGCGCTCGACTTCACCGGCAAGCTCGACGAGTCGACCATCAAGGGCAAGGCGGCGATGGCGCGCGCCAAGGTGGCCGCGTACGAGTTCGACCTCAACATCGACAAGCTCAACCTCGACCGCTATCTCGCCTCGTCGGAGAAGAAACAGGAGAAGAAGGACGAGCCTGCAAAGCCGGCGCCCAAGGACAAGGAAGCCGACGCGCCGGTCGACCTGTCGGGATTGAAGGGCCTGAACGCGAAGGGCAAGGTGGAGATCGGCGCGCTCCAGGTGCAGGGGCTGAAGCTCGCCGCGGTGAAGACCGAGATCCGCGCCGCCGACGGCCGCGCCGAGGTCGGTCCGCACTCGGCGAACCTGTATGAGGGCAGCCTGGCTGGAAACCTCATGCTCGACGGCAACGCGAACCGCGTGGCGGTCAAGGAAACGCTCTCCAACATCGCGGTCGGGCCGCTGCTGCGCGACTTCGCGCAGCAGGACCGGCTCGAAGGCAAGGGCAACGTCGCGCTCGACGTGAACGCCGCGGGCAAGACCGTGAACGCGATGAAGAGCGCGCTCGCCGGCACCGCCAAGGTCAACCTGAAAGACGGCGCCGTCAAGGGCGTGGACATCGGCGCGATCATCACCAAGGCGCGCTCGGCGCTGGGCTCGCAGCAGGCGCAGGCGGCCGACGGCAAGGAGCGCACCGACTTCTCGGAGCTGAACGCGACGTTCGCCATCAAGAATGGCGTGGCGCACAACGACGACCTCGACGTGAAGGCGCCGCTTTTCCGCGTGAGCGGCGCTGGCGACATCGACGTCGCCAAGTCGGCCATCAACTACGTCGTCAAGGCGGCGGTGGTCGCCACGACCAAGGGCCAGGGCGGGAAGGAGCGCGACGATCTCGCCGGCCTCACGGTGCCGGTGAAGCTTTCCGGCCCGCTGGACGCCATGAAGTACGAGGTCGACTATCGCGCGGTCGCGGGGGATCTCGCGAAATCGAAGGTCGGCGGCCAGGCGAAAGAGGCGATCGAGAAGAACCGCGGCAAGATCGAGGACACGGTGCGCGATCGCCTCAAGGGGCTGATCGGACGATAAGCGCGAGCGCGCCGATCCAGGCCGGCGACTCGTTCAGGCAGGGCACGAGGTGGAACTCGCGCCCGCCGGCCTCGAGGAAGCGCCGGCGCGCGACGATGCCGATCTCCTCCAGCGTCTCGAGGCAATCCGAGACGAAGCCCGGGCACACCACGTCGACCCGGCTCGCGCCGCGCCGCGCGAGCTCGACCAGCGTGGCCTCGGTGTAGGGCTGCAGCCATTTCGCGTAGCCGAAGCGCGACTGGAACGTGACTTGCCATTGCGCGTCCTTCAGGCCGAGCGCGGCGGCGAGCAGCATGCCGGTGGCGCGGCATTCGCGCCCGTAGGCGCCGGCGCCGCGCGCCGGCAGGCCGTGGAAGCTCATGACGAGCGTCTCGCCGCGAGCGTTCTTCTCCCAGTGCCGGCGCACGTTCGCGGCGAGCGCCGCGATGTAGGCGGCATGGTCGTGAAAGCCGCGGATCATGCGCGTGCCGGCGGGCAGCTTGTCGGCCACGCTTTCGGTCGTGCTTTCGGAGTACTGCGGGTAGAGCGGCAGCACCGTGACGTCGCAGCCCTGCAGCCGTGCCAGCGCGCCCGCGATGTCGGGCGAGCCGTAGCGCATCGCGTACTCGACTTTCGTATCGGGGATGGCGCGGCGCAGCTGCTCCGCCTGGTTACGCGTATGGACCGCGAGCGGCGAGCCCTCGGCGGACCAGATCGCGGCGTATTTCTCCGCCGACTTCGCCGGGCGCCTGCGCAGCACGATGCCGTGGAGGATCGGAGCCCAGACGAGCCGCGGCAGCCGCACCACGCGCGGATCGGCGAGAAATTCCGCGAGGTAGGCGCGCACCGCTTCGGCCGTGGGCGCCGAGGGCGTACCGAGGTTGACGAGGAGGGCGCCGCGAGAGATGCGCGACTTTACCGCATTGCCGCGCGGCGCGATTCGCTGTCCAGGCGAAAGCCCGCTAGCTCGATGCGCACGCAGGTGCCGCCGCTGCGCCGCTCCGAGATGGCGACGCTGCCGCCCAGGCGCTCGATCGCCGCCTGCGCGATGAGGATGCCGGCGCCGTGACCCGCGGCCTTGGTCGTGACGACGTCTTTGCCGAGCTTCTGGCGCAGTTCGGGCGCGATGCCCGGGCCGCGGTCGAGCACCTCGATCACCAGCCTGAGCGGATTGAGCGCGTCCTGCGTCGCGCGCAGCTCCACCGACGACGGCGAAGCGTCGGCGGCGTTGTTGAGGAAGTTCATCAGCGCCTGCCCCAGCGTATGGTCGCTCTGCAGCGCCAGGTCGTCGTCGAGCTGGAGCGCGAGCTTGAGCGGCAGCGCCGGGCGCAGGGCGCGCAGGCGGGCCGCCACCTGGGCGATGAGCTCGTTCGCGCGCACGCTGCGCAGCTGTCCAAGCTGCTCGACGCCGGCCGCCCCGGCGAGCTCGGAGAGCGAGCGCCGGCACAGCTGCACCTGGGTCCACAGCATCTCGATGCTCTCTTTCCAGTCGGGCGGCGGCGAGCCGCTCTCGCGCAGATCGTTGACGACCACCGAGATCGTCGAGAGCGGCGTGGAGAGCTCGTGCGCGGCGCCGGCTGAGAGCGCGGCCAGGCCCACGAGGTAGCGCTCGCGCGCGTTCTTCTCGGCTTCGGCGCGGCGCTGCTCCCGCTGCAGCAGCTGGAGCGCGCTCAGCTTGATGCCGAACCACGCAATGAGGGCCGCGATGAAGGCATACAGGAGGACATGCGTGAAGGAGTCGAACCGTCCGCGGACAACTTCCGAGTCGGGCAGCGGCAGAGCGATATGGAAGAAATGCAACGCGACGTAGCACACGACGCTCGCACCCGCGAGGAGCCACGCGAAGCGTGGCGGCAGCGCGGCCGAGCTGTACAGCACGAGCAGCAGGTAGTAGAGGGCGAGGGGATTGCGTGCGCCGCCGGTCAGGTAGAGCAGCGCGGTGAGGATCGCGACGTCGGCGACGATCTGGCCCAGCATCTCCCGCGAGCCGATCGGCGCCGGATTGCGAAGGCGCAGCAACGTGGCGACGTCCAGGAGGGCGTAGAAGCCCAGGACGCCGCCGACCGCCGCGAACGGCACATGGATGTCGAGGAAGCAGTCGAAGCACAGGTACACCGTCGCCATGGCGACGATGGCAACCGCGCGCATGACGATGAGCAGGCGCAGGTGCGCAGGTGCCTGGTGGAAATGGGTCGCGAGGTGCATCGCGGTTCGACCGCTGGGACGTTTCGCCGCAGCTCGAGGCGAAGAATATTCTATCTTTTTGTCCGAGCAAGGCGCCGAATCGGTTCTAGAACCGCGCTGCGCTTCGGCGTCAGCGTGAAGCCGGATGCTTGCTCAGTTTGCGCTGCAGGGTCTTGCGATGCATCTTGAGCGCCCGCGCCGTCGCCGAGACGTTGCCGCCGTGCTCGGCGAGCACGCGCTGGATATATTCCCACTCCAGGCGCTCGACCGAGAGCAGGTTGTCGTCCGACGGAGGGGAGGCGTCGCCGCCGCTGTGATGGAACGCGAACTCGACGGCGGTGGCATCCACCGGCTTCACCAGGTACTGCGTAGCGCCGAGCTTGATTGCCTCGACCGCGGTGGCAATGCTCGCGTAGCCGGTAAGCACGACAATGCGCACGTCGGGTTGGGCGGCCTTGAGCTTCGGAATGAGCGTCAGGCCGGTGGGGCCGGGCATGCGGAGGTCGACTACGGCGTATTCGGGGAGCCAGTCCTCGAGCAGGCGGCAAGCCGCAGGCGCGGAGTGCGCCGCCTTGACCGTATAGCCGCGTTTCTCGAAGGCGCGGCTGAGCGCCCAGCAGTGGTTCTCATTGTCGTCCACGAGAAGCAGCCCGCGCCTGGCGTTCGCGGCAATCATGCCACCTGCCGCGCTTGCAGCGCCGCTCCCAAGGCGACCCAACGCCCAATCCTCGGTGTTCATGCGGGTGAGTTCTCGAGTGTGCGGTGGGGCCCCAGCCCCTCCCATGTGCCGCAAAATCGCTGCTCACTGATTGCGACGTATTGTACTCCTCCGGCGTGACAATTCACGCCTCGTCCGGCGCTTTTCTCAGTGCTGCGAGAGCGCGGAGGAGAGCAGCTTCGCGGTGATGTCGACGATCGGAATCACGCGGTCGTAGGCCATGCGCGTGGGGCCGACCACGCCGACCGTGCCGACGACCTCGCCGTCGACCTTGTACGGCGAGGTCACCACGGCCACGTCGTCGGGAGCGCTCACGCCGGACTCGCCGCCGATGAAGATCTGCACGCCCTGCCCGCGCAGCGAGAGGTCGAGGATCTGGATGAGCGAGCTCTTGCGCTCGAACAGCTCGAACAGCTGCTTCAGCCGCGTCACGTCCTGCGACAGCTCCTGCACCGAGAACAGGTTGCGCTCGCCGGAAATGATGTACTGCTCGTTGCCTTCGGCGACCGCCTTGTTGCCCGCCTCGAGCGCGGCCGACAGCAGCCGGATCATGTCGTGCTTGATCTCGCGCAGCTCGCCGTGCAGCCGCTGGCGCACGTCCTCGAAGCTCTGCCCGGCGTAGTTCTGGTTCATGAAGTTCGCCGCCTCGACCAGCTCGCCCGGCGTGAACTCGCGCTCGGTGAAGAGGATGCGGTTCTGCACGTCGCCGTCGGGGGTGACCACGATCAGCAGGACGCGCTTCTCCGACAGGCGCAGGAACTCGATGTGGCGGAAGGTCAGCGCGCGGCGCCGCGGCGTCATCACCACGCCCGCGAACTGGGTGAGCTGGGACAGCAGCTGCGATGCGGCGGTCACCACGCGCTGCGGGTTGTCCGGATGGAGCTCGGTTTCGAGCTGGTGCAGCTCGCCCGTGTCGAGCTGCTTCACGATCAGCAGCGTGTCGACGAAGAAGCGGTAGCCTAGCGGCGTGGGCAGGCGGCCGGCCGAGGTGTGAGGGCTTGCGATGAGGCCCATATCCTCGAGGTCGGACATCACGTTGCGGATGGTGGCGGGCGAAAGATCGAGCCCGGAATACTTCGACAGCGTGCGCGAGCCGATCGGCTGGCCTTCGGCAATGTAGCGCTCGATCAAGGTCTTGAGCAGGATCTGGGCGCGCTTGTCGAGCATGGTTCATTGTACACTCGGCGCCATGGGAGGATTCCGGCGCATCGCCCTCATCGGCAAGCAGCCGAGCGTCGGCATCGAGGCCTCGCTCCGCGAACTCACCGAGTACCTGAAGAGCCGCGGCTGCGAAGTCCTGGTGGAGCGGCAGACCGCCCAGGCGCTCGGCGTGCGCGGCGCCGACTATGAAGCGCTCGGCAAGGGCAGCGACCTCGCCGTCGTCGTCGGCGGCGACGGCGCGATGCTCGCCGCGGCGCGCAACCTGGTGCGCCACCACATCCCGGTCGTCGGCGTGAACCAGGGCCGCGTCGGCTTCATGACCGACATCGGCCACGAGGACATGAAGAGCGGCATCGGCGCGATCCTCGACGGCAAGGGAACGCTGGAGGAGCGCACGCTGCTCGACGCCGAGATCCTGCGCGGCGGCGCCGCGGTACTGCGCACGATTGCGCTCAACGAGGCGGTGCTCGGCAAGGGCGCCGGGGCGCGGCTGATCGAGTTCGAGGTCTCGCTGGACGGCGAGTACCTCTACACGCTGCGCGCCGACGGCCTGATCGTCGCCACGCCCACCGGCTCGACCGCCTACGCGATGTCGGCGCAGGGCCCGATCCTGCATCCCGCGGTGCCGGCGTTCGCGCTGGTGCCGCTCAACCCGCATACCCTTTCGGCTCGCCCGGTGAGCGTGAGCGACCGCAGCGCCATCGAGATCAAGCTGCTGCGCGGCGTCGACGTGCGCGCGCACTTCGACGGCTTCTCGCTCACCGACATGACCGAGGGCGACCGGCTGGTGCTCAAGCGCTCGGCCGACACGGTGCGCTTCGTGCATCCGCCGGGCTACCGCTACTTTGCCACGCTGCGGGAGAAGCTGCGCTGGAGCGAGGTGCTCGACAAGGGGCGCGAATAGCTTGCTGCGCGCGCTGGAGATCCGCGACTTCGTCATCGTCGAGCGCGCGAGCCTCGAGCTCGAGACCGGATTTTCGGTGCTCACCGGCGAGACCGGCGCGGGCAAGTCGATCCTCGTCGACGCGATCGAGCTGCTGGTGGGCGCGCGCGCGGAAGCCGGCGTCGTCAGGGAAGGCTGCGAGCGCGCCGAGCTTTCCGCTGAATTCGATTTCAAAAGCGATTCGCAGGCGGGCTCCTGGGTGGAAGCCAATGAACTGCGCGGCGATCCCGGACAGCTCATCGTACGGCGCACCATCGACCGTTCGGGGCGCACCCGCTGCTTCATCAACGGGCACAGCGCCACGCTGGCGCAGCTGAAGGAGCTCGGCGAGCTGCTCCTCGACATCCACGGCCAGCACGCGCACCAGTCGCTTCTCCGCGGCCCCGCGCAAAGAGACCTGGTCGACTCGCACGCCGAAGCGACGGGGCTTGCGCGCGAGACCGCAGAGGCATTCCGCAACTGGAAACGCCTAGAGCGGCTGGCCGACGAAGCGCAGAAGAGCTTCGCCGCGCGTGAGGCCGAGCGCGCCGAGACCGCCGCAAGCGCGGCCGAGCTGAAGAAGCTCGCCCTGCGCGAAGGCGAATGGGAGCTCGTGAGCGCCGAGCAGGCACGCCTCGCGCATGGCTCGAGCCTGCTCGCCGGCGCGCAGTCTTCGCTCGAGGCGCTGACCGAGGCCGAGGGCGCGGCGCTCGCCCAGATCTCGGCGGTAGCGACGCGGCTGCGCTCGCTTTCCGAGCACGACGGGCGCCTGAGCCCGATCGTGGAGCTGCTCGAATCGGCAGAGGCGCAGGCGGGCGAGGCGGTGCGCGGGCTGCGCCACTACGCCGAGCGCGTCGACCTCGACCCCGAAGCGCTGCGCCAGACGGAGGCGCGAATCGAGGCGCTGCACGCCGCCGCGCGCAAGCATCGAGTCCGCCCCGAGGAGCTCGGCGGCCGGCTTGCGGAGCTGGAGAGCCGACTGGCCGAGCTCGAGCTTGCCGTGAACCCGGAGGCGCTCAGGCGCGAAGTGGATTCTTCGCGCGGAAAATTCATGGACCTCGCCAGCCAGCTTTCGGCAAAAAGAGCGGCAGCCGCGCAGGCGCTCTCCAGGTCCGTTACCGCGGCGATGCAGCAGCTCGCCATGGCGGGCGGGCGCTTTTCGGCTTCCCTGCGAAGGCTGGACGAGCCTGCGGCGGGCGGCGCCGAAGAGGTCGAATTCGAGGTCGCTTCGCATCCCAGCCTGCCGCTGCGAGCGCTGGCGAAGGTGGCCTCCGGCGGCGAGCTGTCGCGGATCAGCCTCGCCATCCAGATGGTCGCCGCCAAGGCCTCGCCGGTCGCCACGCTCGTGTTCGACGAGGTCGATTCCGGCATCGGCGGCGCGGTCGCCGACACCATCGGCCGGTCGCTGCGCAAGCTCGGACGACAGCGCCAGGTCCTGTGCGTCACCCACCTGCCGCAAGTCGCCGCGGGCGGCAACGAGCACTGGTCCGTGACGCGCGCGGGCGTCAGGGTGAGGGTGGTGAAGCTCGACCGCGATGCGCGCGTGGCCGAGCTGGCGAGGATGCTGGGCGGAGCCGAAAGCACGGCGCGCAAGCACGCCGCGGAACTACTCGACCCGGGCTAGCCCCGGAACGGGCAGTCCTTCTTGGTGCAGTCGGCATAGAGCGCGAGCGAATGCCCATGCAGCTCGAAGCCGCGCTGCCGCGTGATCTCGTTCTGGCGCTTCTCGATCTCCGGATCGTAGAACTCCTCGACCCGCCCGCACTGCAGGCACACCAGGTGGTCGTGATGGCCGCCCTGGTTGAGCTCGTACACCGCCTTGCCGGTCTCGAAGTGCTGGCGCGAGAGGAGCCCCGCGTGCTCGAACTGGGTCAGCACTCGGTAGACCGTGGCGAGGCCGACGTCAATGCCTTCGGCGAGGAGCGCCCGGTAGACGTCCTCGGCGGAAAGATGGCGCACCTTGCTCGCCTCGAAGAGCTCCAGGATCTTGCGCCGCGGCAGCGTCGCCTTGAGGCCGCTGTCCTTCAGGCTTTGCGTGCTGTCCATTCGGCTACCATTATAGGCGGATGATGCGCTGCTCCCCGATCCGCAACCTTGCGCTCGCCGCGCTCGCGGCGTGCCTCGCCGCCGGCTGCGGCTACGTGCCGCGCATCCCCGGCGTCACGCCCTACCGGATCGAGATCCAGCAGGGCAATTACATCTCGCAGGAAATGGTGGCGCAGTTGAAGCCCGGCATGACGAAGGAGCAGGTGCGCTTCATCCTCGGCACGCCGTTGGTGACCGACATCTTCCATTCCGACCGCTGGGACTACGTCTACTGGCGGGAGACCCCGGCGGGAGCGCGCGAGCAGCGCAAGCTCGCCGTGCTGTTCGAGCAAGGCCAGCTCGCGCGGGTCGACGGCGACGTGGTGCCCTCCGGAGGACAGACCCGATGAAGATCGCGATCGCCGGCGCGGGCGGCCGCATGGGCCGCACGCTCATCGAGGCGGTCCTCGCCGACCGCGGCCTCAGCCTCGCTGGCGCGTTCGACGTGCCGGGCAGCCCGGCGATCGGCCAGCAAGCCGGAAACATCCGGATTGGCTCGGACCCGAGCACCGCGGCGGCTGCCGACGTGCTGATCGACTTCACCCGCCCGGAAGGCACGCTCGAGCACATGCGCCACGCCAAGGCGATGGTGATCGGCACCACCGGATTTTCCCCCGCGCAGAAAAAGGCCATCGAAGAAGCGGCGAAGCGCATGCCGATCGCCATGGCAGCCAACTTCGCCGTCGGCGTCAACGCCGCGTACAGGCTCGCCGAGATGGCGGCGCGGATCCTCGGCGACGGCTACGACGTCGAGATCATCGAGGCGCACCACCGCCACAAGGTCGACGCGCCTTCCGGCACCGCGCTCAGGCTGGGCGAGGTCGTGGCGAAGGCCTTGAATCGCAAGCTTTCCGACGTGGCGCGCCACGGCAGGGCGGGCGAGACCGGCGAGCGTCCCGGGAAGCAGATCGGCTTTCACGCGATTCGCGGCGGCGACATCGTGGGCGAGCACACGGTGATGTTCGCAGGCCAGGGCGAGCGCCTGGAAGTGACGGTGCGCTCTCAGAGCCGCATGACCTACGCTGCAGGCGCCCTGCGCGCGGCGAAGTTCCTGCGGGACCGGGCACCCGGCCTCTACGACATGGCCGACGTTTTGGGCCTATAATCCTTTCTTCAATGAGGCGGGAAGCGCGGCACAAGAGCTTTTGTGCCTGGAGCTTCCCGCTTTTCGCATCCGCGCCCGGAAAACGATGTCCACAGCCGACGCCGCCGTCCTGGTCCTCGCCGACGGAACGGTCTTTTACGGCCGCTCCATCGGCGCGCCTGCCTGCGCCGTGGGCGAGGTCGTGTTCAACACCGCCATCACCGGATACCAGGAGATCCTTACCGACCCGTCGTACTGCCGGCAGCTCGTCACGCTCACCTACCCGCACATCGGCAACACCGGCGTCAACGGCGAGGACCTGGAATCGGCGCGCGTGTACGCCGAAGGGCTCATCGTGCGCGACCTGCCGCGCCTGCACTCGAATTTCCGCGCGCAGGGCGACCTGAGCTCCTACCTCCAGGAAAATGGAATTCCGGGGATTGCCGAGATCGACACGCGGAAGCTGACCCGGATCCTGCGCGAAAAGGGCGCGCAGAACGGCTGTCTCCTCGCGGGAGAAATCGACGTCGAGGCCGCCCTTGCCAAGGCGAAGGCGTTTCCGGGCCTCGCGGGCATGGACCTCGCCAAGGTGGTGACCACCGAGCGTCCCTACGAATGGAGCGAAGGGCGCTGGCAGCTGGGCCAAGGCTACGAGCGCAAAGGCGATGACCGCTTCCGCGTCGTCGCCTGCGACTACGGCATCAAGCACAACATCCTGCGCATGCTGGTCGAGCGTGGCGCGCGGGTTACTGTAGTCCCCGCACAGACACCCGCGCGCGAGATCTTGCGGATGAAGCCCGATGGAGTATTTCTTTCAAACGGGCCGGGCGACCCGGAGCCCTGCGACTACGCGATCGAGGCGATCGGCGAGATCCTCGACGCGACGCGGCTGCCCGTGTTCGGCATCTGCCTCGGCCACCAGCTCATGGGGCTCGCCTCGGGCGCGAAGACCATGAAGATGAAGTTCGGGCATCACGGCGCGAACCATCCGGTGAAGGACCTCGACACGGGGCGCGTCGTCATCACCAGCCAGAATCACGGCTTCGCCGTCGACCCCGCTTCGATCTCGGGCAACCTGCGTCCGACACACGTGTCTCTCTTCGACGGTTCCCTCCAAGGCCTGGCGCGCACGGATAGACCAGCGTTTTGTTTTCAAGGGCACCCGGAGGCGAGTCCTGGTCCGCACGACATCGGTTATCTCTTCGACCGCTTCGCCAAGATGATGGAACAACAAAAACAATAGGCCGCGGATGCCCAAGCGCACAGACCTCAGATCCATTCTCATCATCGGCGCCGGGCCGATCGTCATCGGCCAGGCCTGCGAGTTCGACTATTCGGGCGCGCAGGCGTGCAAGGCGCTGCGCGCCGAGGGCTACCGCGTGGTGCTGGTGAACTCCAATCCCGCCACCATCATGACCGACCCGCAGATGGCCGACGCCACCTACATCGAGCCGGTCACCTGGCAGACGGTGGCGCGCATCATCGAGAAGGAGCGCCCGGACGCGCTGCTGCCGACCATGGGCGGGCAGACCGCGCTCAACTGCGCGCTCGACCTCGCGCGCGAGGGCGTGCTCGAGAGCTTCGGCGTGGAGATGATCGGCGCCTCGCGCGAGGCGATCGACAAGGCCGAGGACCGCGAGAAATTCAAGAAGGCGATGACGCGGATCGGCCTCGCCTCGGCGCGCTCGGCGCTCGCCCACTCGATGGGCGAGGCGCTGCAGGTGCAGGCCGGACTGGGTTTTCCCGTGGTCATAAGACCTTCCTTTACCTTGGGCGGGAGCGGGGGAGGGATTGCCTACAACCGCGAGGAATTCGTGGCGATCTGCGAGCGCGGCCTCGAGGCCTCGCCGACCAGCGAGCTCCTGATCGAGGAGTCGCTCATCGGTTGGAAAGAGTTCGAGATGGAGGCGGTGCGCGACCGCAAGGACAACTGCATCATCGTGTGCTCGATCGAGAACCTCGACCCGATGGGGGTGCACACCGGCGATTCGATCACCGTGGCGCCGGCGCAGACCCTCACCGACAAGGAATACCAGGTGATGCGCGACGCGTCGATCGCCGTGCTGCGCGAGATCGGCGTCGACACCGGCGGCTCCAACGTGCAGTTCGCGATCAACCCCGCGGACGGCCGCATGGTGGTGATCGAGATGAACCCCAGGGTATCGCGCTCGAGCGCGCTCGCCTCCAAGGCGACCGGCTTCCCCATCGCCAAGGTCGCCGCCAAGCTCGCCGTCGGCTACACCCTGGACGAGATCGCGAACGAAGTCACCGGCGGCGCGACCCCGGCGTCGTTCGAGCCGACCATCGACTACGTCGTCACCAAGGTGCCGCGGTTCGCGTTCGAGAAGTTCCCGCAGGCGAACGACCGCCTCACCACGCAGATGAAGTCGGTCGGCGAGGTGATGGCGATCGGCCGCACCTTCCAGGAGTCGTTCCAGAAGGCGCTGCGCGGCCTGGAGGTCGGCGTCGACGGCCTGAACCAGCGCACGCGCGACCGCGAGACCCTGGAGCGCGAGCTCGGCGAGCCCGGCCCGGAGCGCATCTGGTACGTCGGCGACGCGTTCGAGAACGGCTTCACCCTCGACGAGGTCTACCGCCTCACGCGCATCGATCCCTGGTTCCTCGACCAGATCCGCGAGATCGTCGAGCTCGAGATGGAGCTCGACGACAGGCGGTTGTCCGAAATAGACGGTCAGAGGCTCCGGGTCTTGAAGAGGAAAGGCTTCTCCGACCGGCGCCTCGCGTATCTCTTCAATACGAAGGAGGAGGAGGTCAGGAAGAAAAGGCACGCGCTCGGCATCCGTCCGGTGTTCAAGCGCGTCGACACCTGCGCCGCCGAGTTCGCGACCCGGACGGCCTACATGTACTCCACCTACGAGGAGGAGGACGAGGCCCAGCCCACCGCGCGCAAGAAGGTCATGGTGCTCGGCGGCGGGCCGAACCGCATCGGGCAGGGCATCGAGTTCGACTATTGCTGCGTGCACGCCGCGCTCGCGCTGCGCGACGACGGGTTCGAGACCATCATGGTCAACTGCAACCCCGAGACCGTATCGACGGACTACGACACCTCCGACCGCCTCTACTTCGAGCCGGTCACGCTCGAGGACGTGCTCGAGATCGTCGCGACCGAGCGGCCCTGGGGCGTGATCGTGCAGTACGGGGGGCAGACGCCGCTCAAGCTCGCGCGCGAGCTCGCCGCCGCCGGCGTGCCGATCATCGGCACCAGCGCCGACTCGATCGACGTGGCGGAGGACCGCGAGCGCTTCCAGCAGCTGCTGACGAAGCTGAAGCTGCGCCAGCCGCCCAACCGCACCGCGCGCTCGGCCGAGGAGGCGGTGAAGCACGCCGAGGACATCGGCTATCCGGTAGTGGTGCGGCCGAGCTACGTGCTCGGCGGCCGCGCGATGGAAATCGTGCACCAGCAGTCGGAGCTCGAGCGATACATGAGAGAAGCGGTGAAGGTGTCGAACGACTCGCCGGTGCTTCTCGACAGGTATCTGACCGACGCCATCGAGGTCGACGTCGACTGCGTGAGCGACGGCGCCGAGGTGTTCATCGGCGGCATCATGGAGCACGTGGAACAGGCCGGCGTGCACTCCGGCGACTCGGCCTGCTGCCTGCCGCCGCATTCGCTCGCGAGCCACATCGAGCGCGAGCTGCGGCGCCAGACCAGGGTGATGGCGAAGGCGCTCGAAGTGATCGGCCTGATGAACGTGCAGTACGCGATCCAGCGCGACACGGTGTACGTGCTCGAGGTGAATCCGCGCGCCTCGCGCACCGTCCCCTACGTATCCAAGGCGACCGGGCTGCCGCTCGCCATGATCGCCGCGCGCTGCATGGCTGGAAAGACCCTGAAGGAACAGAATGTCGTGGAGGTGACGCCGGGCTATTTTTCGGTGAAGGAGGCGGTGTTCCCGTTCGCCAAGTTCCCGGGCGTCGACACCATCCTCGGCCCGGAGATGAAGTCGACCGGCGAGGTGATGGGCGTGGGCGAGACCTTCGGCGAAGCGTTCGTGAAGTCGCAGATCGCCGCCGGCGTGAAGCTGCCGCAGGGCGGGCGCGCCTTCATCAGCGTGCGCGACGGCGACAAGGTCGCGGCGGTCGGCATCGCGACCGATCTCGCCGAGCTCGGCTTCAGCCTGCTCGCCACGCGCGGCACCGCGAAAGTTCTCGCTTCGCACGGCATCGCGGTCACCGCGGTCAACAAGGTGGCCGAGGGCCGGCCGCACATCGTAGACATGATCAAGAACGGGGACGTGAGCTTCATCGTCAACACGGTCGAGGCCTCGCGCACGGCGGTCACGGACTCGCGCGCCATCCGCACCACCGCGCTCGCGAAGCGCGTCACCTACTACACCACCGTAGCGGGCGCCAAGGCGGCCTGCGCCGGCATGAAGCACCTGGCGCAGCTCGAGCCCTACCGCTTGCAGGACCTGCATGCCAAACTAGACGCCGCCATGGCTTCCTGACATGCCCAAGACCCCCATGACCAAGCGCGGCGCCGAGCTGCTGCGCGACGAGCTGCACCGGCTGAAGACCATCGAGCGCCCGGCCAACTCCAAGGCGATCGGCGAGGCGCGCGCGCACGGCGACCTTTCGGAGAATGCGGAATACCACGCCGCCCGCGAGCGCGCCGGTTTCATCGAGGGGCGCATCTCCGAGCTGGAGGCGAAGCTCGCCAACGCCCAGGTGATCGACCCGAAGCTGGTCGAGGCCGAAGGGCGCTGCGTGTTCGGCGCGACGGTCGAGGTCGAGGACGAAAGCGGCGATGCCTCGACCTGGCAGATCGTCGGCGAGGACGAGGCCGACATCAAGGCGGGCCGCATCTCGATCAGCTCGCCGATCGCCCGCGCGCTCATCGGCAAGGAGTCGGGCGAGTCGGTCGAGGTGCAGACTCCCGGCGGTGTCAAGCGCTACGAAATCATGGACGTGCGCTACGAATAGGCGTGGAATACGGCTCGTGCGCGCCTGTTAGCGCTCACGGAGGTGCGATGAAACGCCAGCTTGCCTTTCTGCTTCCTGTCGCCCTTGCGGCGTGCGCGAGCATCAGCAAGCCTACCCCCGAGAATCTCGCCCGCTATTGCACCGCCCAGAACGCGTACCTCCTGGGGTCCCAGGGATTTGCCTATTACGGCGTCTGTCCCAAAGAGAGCGAAGCGCAGTTCCTGCAGGGACTCGCGCGCGGACGCGAGTATCGGCTGCGAACCCCGGTAGTAGAACCCTATTACGAGAGAATCGCGCAGACCGAGCAGCAGATCCTTGCTGCTTCGTCCGATACAGACCGTGAAGCGCTGCGCGTACGTCTACGGGAACTCGAGTGGTGGGCGATCCATCTCTTGTATAACAACGGAACCTACATGTCGGCGTCATGACCAAACTAACCTGGATCATTCCTTTCATTTTCCTTTCGGGCTGTGCGACGTTCACGAACCCGGATCCCTCGAATGTGGCCACCTACTGCACGCCCGCGACCGGCTTCCGCGTCGGCTACCTGTCGCGGCCCTACTACGGGACCTGTCCGAAAGAAACCGAGGGCACGGTCTACGCCGCCGTGCAACGCGGACGCGGCTATGCGGCTAACCCGCCTCAGGCGCTTCCCTACTATGCGCGCATGGAGCAGCTCGAGAAGCAGCTGCTCGCCTCCTCCGAGACGGACCGCGAGCCGTTCAGGGTGCAACTTCGTGACGTCGAGTGGCAAACGCTCCACATCGTGAACTGCTCGTGCTCGTACGCGACCGGCGGCAGCGGGCGAAACTGACAATCCAGAAGGGAGAGTGACATGAGCCGCTTCCTGCGGACGGTTCCCGTCGTGCTGCTTTCGGCCTGCGCCGGCCTCGAAACTCCGGATCCGACGAACCTCGCGACGTACTGCACAGCCGAAACCGGCTACCGCGTCGGCTATCAATCGCGGGCCTACTACGGCGTCTGTCCGAAGGAGACCGAAGCCGCGTTTCTATCCGGTCTGCAGCGTGGGCGCGGCTATCGGGCCAACCCGCCGCAGGTGCAGCCCTATTACGAGCGCATGGAACAGACGGAAAAGCAGTTGCTCGCCGCCACTTCCAATCCGGATCGGGAAAGGCTCAGGGCACAGCTGCGCCAGATCGAGCAGATGGCGATCCACATCGTCAACGATCCCGGAACCTACATGACGGCAAACTGACCCATGAAAGACGGCATCATGACCAAGCTGACCTGGACGCTTTCTTTCATTTTCCTTTCGGGCTGCGCGGCGTTTACCGACCCGGATCCGACCAACCTCTCCACCTACTGCACTTCGCAGACCGGCTTCCGCGCTGGATATCTGTCCAAGGCCTATTACGGCGTCTGTCCGAAGGAAACCGAGGGCGCGTTCCTAGCCGGGCTGCAGCGCGGCCGCGCCTATCGTCCCAGTCCGCCGCAGGCGCTGCCCTATTACGAGCGCATCGAGCAGACCGAGAAGCAGCTGATGGCCGCCACCTCCGAACCCGACCGCGAGCGCCTGAAGGTGCAGCTGCGCGATGCCGAGTGGTGGGCGATCCATATCGACAACTGCTCGTGCTCGTACGCGAGCGGCGGCAGCGGCATCCCATAGGGCTAGGGCGCGAGCTTCAGGTGGAATGACTTCGGCCGGGTGAAGGTCTCCAGTCCCAGCCTGGAGAGGGTGCAGCCGCGGCCGGAATCCTTGACGCCGGTCCAGGCGAGCGCCGGGTCGAGGTAGTCGCAGCGGTTCATGAACCAGGTGCCGGTCTCGACGCGTTCGCCGATGCGAAGCGCCGCGTCCAGGTCCAGCGTCCAGATCGAAGCCGTGAGCCCGTAGCGGCTGTCGTTCATCAGCCGGATTGCTTCCTCGTCGTCGGCCACCGGCTGGATGCCGATTGCGGGGCCGAAAGTCTCCTCGGTCATCAGCGCCATGCCGTGGTGGACGTCCACCAGCACTTCCGGCGGCAAATACGGGGTGCCCGCCTGATCCTTCAAATTAAGCAGTTTTTTTGCCCCCCGCTGGACGGCATCGGCGAGCTGCGCGCGCACGTTATCGGCGGCTTCGGTGCGCACCATCGGACCCAGGTTGGTCGCGGGCTCGAGCGGATTGCCGAGCCGGTACGCCTTCGCGACGTCGACGAAGGCATCGACGAACGGCTGGAAAATCGCGCGGTGCACGTAGATGCGCTCGACCGCGCAGCACGACTGGCCGGAATTGAAGTAGCTTCCGTCGACGAGGTTCTCCACCGTCGCGGCGAGCGGCGCGTCGGGGCGCACGTACGCCGGGTCCTTGCCGCCAAGCTCCAGCCCTGTGCCGACGAAGCGCCCGGCGGCGGCACGCTGAACGGCATGACCGCCCGGCACCGAGCCGGTAAACGCGACATACGCGATGCGCGCATCGCCGATTACCCGCGCGGTGCTCGCGTGGTCCATGTGAAGGAACTGGAACACGCCCTGCGGCAGTCCTGCCGCGTCGAAGGCTTGCGCGTAGCGTTCGGCGACGAGCGGCGTCTGCGCCGCCATCTTGAGGATCACGCCGTTGCCGGCGAGCAGCGCCGGCACGACCGCGTTCACCGACGTGAGCCACGGGTAGTTCCACGGCGCGACCACCAGCACCACGCCATGCGGCTCGCGCCGGATGAAGCGCTCGAAGCCCTCTTTCTTCTGCACCTTCAGGTCCGCGAGCGCTTCCTCGGCGATGCCGCACAGATACAGCGCGCGCTCCTGGAATCCGCGGCGGATTTCGTTCGGGCTCTGCGCGCGCGGCCGGCCCATCTGCCAGGCGAGCTCCGCGCCGAGCTCGTCCGCGCGCGCGACGCACCATTCGACCATCCGGCGCACGATCGCCGCACGCTCGGCGAGCGGCGCGCGCCGCCAGGCGGCCTGCGCGCGGACCGCGGCTTCGAGGGCGTTCTCGATGGTTCGGGCGCCGGCGAGCTCGCGCTCGGCATAGACCGAGCCATCGACCGGCGTGACGGTGCGCTGCTTCACCGGGGACGCCGCGGTACCACGAGGTTGCCCACGGAGACCTGGACCGGCTCGTTTCTCTGGTTGAGCGTCGTGGTGCGCAGCTTCACCATGCCTTGCTCGGGGCGCGACTTCGACGGGCGCACCTCGAGGACCTCGGCCTCGATGCGCAGCTCGTCGCCCGGGCGCACCGGCCGCGGCCAGCGGAACTCGTCGAACCCCGCGCCGACGATGCCGCCCGCGGGCTTGAGGTCGCTTTCGACCAGCAGCCGCATGGTCATCGCCGCCGTGTGCCAGCCGCTCGCCGCGAGCCCGCCGAAGAGCGTCGCCCGCGCCGCGGCGTCGTCCAGGTGAAATGGCTGCGGATCGAACTCGGCGGCGAAGCGCTTGACCCGCTCTTCTTCGACGCGCAGCGTCGCGGAGCCGAATTTCTGACCGACGGCGAAATCTTCCAGATAGCGCATCAGCGCGTTATGGTAGCGGACGGAGGAGCTCGACGATGCGCTTCCTGTTGGTGGCGGGTCTGTTTGCGGCTTGCAGCGCGTTTGGCCAGGCTTACCCGGCGAAGCCGGTGCGCATCATCGTGCCGAGCGCGCCCGGCGGCGGCTACGACTTCGCCGGCCGCCTGCTCGGCGACAAGCTCGGCGCGGAGCTCGGGCAGCCGTTCATCGTGGAGAACCGCGTGGGCGCGGGCACGCTCGTCGGGACGCAGGCCGCCGCGACATCGGCGCCCGACGGCTATACCCTCCTCATGGGCGGGCTCGCCAACATGGCGTTCAACCTGGGCCTGCACAAGGATCCGCGCTACGACCCGGTCGCGGATTTCACGCCCGTGGCGCTCGTCGGCGCCTTTACCTATGCGCTGGTTGCGCGCAAGGACCTCGCGCAATCCACGCTGCGCGAGGTGCTCGACTTCGCGCGCGCCAATCCGGGCCGGCTGACGATCGCGACCTCCGGAATCGGCACCGGCCAGCACATCAGCGCCGTGCTGCTGAAGCGGCTCGCCGGTGTCGACCTGCTGGAAGTCGCTTACAAGGGCGCGCAGCCTGCCTATGTCGATCTGCTGGCTGGACGGGTCGATCTCTTCTTCGACAACACCACGACCGCGCGGCCGTTCATCGCCGACGGCCGGGTGAAGCCGATCGTCACTTCGGGCGCGGTGCGCGACCCCTTGCTGCCCAATGTGCCCACGGGCCGTGAAGCGGGCGTCGAAGGGCTGGTGCTGGACAGCTGGATGGGACTCTTCGCGCCTGCGAAGACGCCCAGAAGCGTCGTGCAGCGCCTGCGTGCCGCGACCTTGAAGGTGATCGATCTGCCCGACGCGCGCCAGCGCTTCCAGAGCGGCGGCTGGCGCGAGATCTCGATGTCGCAGGAGGAGACAGCGGCTTTCGTGCAGAGCGAAGCCCAGAAGTGGCCGGCGTTCCTGAAGCAGGCCGGGATCGAGGCGCAGTAATCCGACCGGTCTAGAACGTGAACAATTGGCAATGCGCTCGTCACGTTCATCCTGCACAATGAATCTCATGACTCGCGCGCCAGGCAATTCGCTCGGTAACCCCAATTACCAGGGCCCGTTCGGCAACACTCTTCTCCACGGCGCCGTGGTGAGTGGCGACATGCGCGAGGTGAAGCGCCTGCTGGCGGCGGGCGCCGATCCCCGCATCGCCAACCGCGACGGCAAGACGCCGGTGCAGGCGGCCGCGCTCCTCGGGTACGCCAAGATCCAGGACGTTCTGCAGAAGGCGAAGCCCGTCCGGCGCTGACTGCCCGCGTCGCCTTCAAGCAACGATGATCAGGGCGACGATCAGCGCGAGAACGATGGAATCGAGCCAGTAATCCTGCGCATCCATAAGAGGGCCTGGGAGGTGGTGGCCTTGCCATCGGGGCTGAGAAGCCACAGGGCGAGCGCGATCAGCGTGCCGCCCGGGAGCACGATCTCCACCAGGAGATAGGGACCCGCGGTGCGCGCGGCTTGTAGCAAGGCTTTCATGGGATGCAGCTTGGCGGTCGCACGTAACCGGCCGATTGCCGATTAGGCCCAAAAAAGTTACAGCCGAAATCTGGCAGCGCCGGGTCCTTTTTCGACGCCCATTACAGCTGTAGCGAGCCCCGTGGAGCGTGAAACGACTCCGGTGAAAGAGCGCGCCTAGAGTGCCGGCTCATCGATGGCATCGACAAGTTCAGGAGGATCTCAAGCCATGACCACGGTTCAAATTACCCGCCGCCGAAGCGTCATCGCCGCCGCGACGCTCGCCGCGCTGGTCGCAGTGGGTGCCGGAGCGTTTGCCTTGCGCTCGGCCGGCGCCGAGAGCAAGGCAGCCGCCGCGGCAGCACAGCCCCAAGCCATGCCGGTCCCGGTGCAGGTGGTCCAACAGCAGGAAGTGACGACGTGGGACGAGTTTTCCGGCCGCCTCGAGGCAGTCGAGCGCGTCGACGTGCGCTCGCGCGTCGCCGGGGCCGTCAAGTCGGTGCACTTCACCGAGGGCGCGCTGGTCAAGCGCGACCAGCTCCTCGTTACGATCGATCCGGATCCGTACGCAGCGGAGGTCGACCGCGCGCAGGCGCAGGTCATCGCCGCGCAGGCGCGGGTCACCTATACGAAGAGCGAGCGCGAGCGCGCGCAAAGGCTCTGGGACGAGAGCGCGATCGCGCAGCGAGAGCTGGACGAGCGCGTGAACGCCGCGCAGGAGGCCGAAGCGAACCAGCGCGCGGCGCAGGCGGCGCTGACCTCGGCAAGGCTCAATCTCTCGTATACCCAGGTCCGTGCGCCGGTCGCCGGCCGCGTCGGCAAGCTCGAAGTCACCGTCGGCAACCTCGTCCCTGCGGGCGCGGGCGCGCCGGTGCTCACGACCCTGGTCTCCGTGAACCCCATTTACGCCAGCTTCGACGCCGATGAGCACGTCGTGCTGCGCGCGCTGCAGGAAGGACAAAAGGACATCGCAGTGGAGGCCGAGACCGTGACCAACGGCGGGCGGAATCTGCGCGGGCGCCTGCAGCTCATCGACAACCAGGTGAACACGAAGAGCGGCACGGTGCGCGTGCGCGCGGTGTTCGACAACAAGGACGGCAGCCTGATCGCCGGCCAGTACGTCAAGCTGCGCATGGGCCGGGCGAAGGCCGAGCCCGCGATCCTCGTGAGCGAGCGCGCGATCGGGACCGACCAGGACAAGCGCTTTGTGTTCGTGGTCGGTGCGGATGACAAGGCGATCTGGCGCCAGGTGACGCTCGGCGGCACGGTGAACGGTCAGCGCGTCGTTAGCGCGGGACTCGAGTCCGGCGAGCGCATCGTAGTGAACGGCCTGCAGCGCGTGCGGCCGGGCGCCGTGCTCGCACCTCAGCCGGCTCAGCCGGCTGGCGCAGCGCAGGAGGCGAAGTGAATCTTTCCAGGTTCTTCATCGACCGCCCCATCTTTGCGGGGGTGCTGTCGGTGCTCATCCTGCTGGGTGGCCTGATCTCGCTCGGCCTCTTGCCGATCTCGGAGTACCCGGAGGTGGTCCCGCCGTCGGTCGTGGTGCGCGCCAGCTACCCCGGCGCGAACCCCAAGGTGATCGCCGAGACCGTGGCGACGCCGCTCGAAGAGAGCATCAACGGCGTCGAGAACATGCTGTACATGTCGAGCCAGGCGACCACCGACGGGAACATGACGCTCACCGTCACGTTCCGCATCGGCACCAACCCGGACCTCGCGCAGCAGTTGGTGCAGAACCGCGTCAACCAGGCCGAGCCGCGCCTGCCCGAGGAGGTGCGCCGCCTCGGCGTGACGACGGTGAAGAGCGCGGTCGATCTCACCATGGTCGTGCACCTCATGTCGCCGAACGAGCGCTACGACATGACGTACCTGCGCAACTACGCGCTGCTCAACGTCAAGGACCGCCTGGCGCGGATCGAAGGCGTGGGCCAGGTGCTCATGTGGGGCAGCGGCGACTACGCGATGCGCGTGTGGCTTGACCCCGGCAAAGTCGCCGAGCACAACCTCTCGGCGAGCGACGTGGTGTCGGCGATCCGCGGCCAGAACGTGCAGGCGGCGGCCGGTGTGGTCGGCGGTTCCCCCGCGCCGGACAAGACCGACCTTCAGCTCTCGATCAACGCCCAGGGGCGGCTCGCGAGCGAGGAAGAGTTCGGCGACATCATCGTCAAGACCGAGCGCAACGGCGCCGTGACGCGCTTGCGCGACGTCGCGCGGATCGAGCTCGGCGCCTCGGAATACGCGCTGCGCTCGCTGCTCGACAACAAGCCCGCGGTGGCGATCGGCATTTTCGCCGCCCCGGGGTCCAACGCGCTGCAGATCTCCGACAACGTGCGCCGCACGATGGCGGACATCAAGAAGAACATGCCCGAGGGCGCGGACTACCAGATCGTGTACGACCCCACGCAGTTCGTGCGCGCCTCGATCAAGGCCGTGGTGCGCACCTTGCTGGAGGCGACCGCGCTCGTAGTCCTCGTGGTGATCCTGTTCCTGCAGACCTGGCGCGCCTCGATCATCCCGCTGGTGGCGGTGCCGGTGTCGATTGTCGGCACGTTCTCGCTGCTTTATCTCTTCGGCTTCTCCATCAACGCCCTGAGCTTGTTTGGATTGGTCCTGGCGATCGGCATCGTGGTCGACGACGCGATCGTGGTGGTCGAGAACGTCGAGCGCAACATCGCCGAGGGGCGCAGCCCGCGCGAGGCGACCTACCAGGCGATGCGCGAGGTGACCAACCCGATCATCGCCATCGCGCTGGTGCTGGTGGCGGTGTTCGTGCCGCTCGCCTTCATCAGCGGCCTGTCGGGCCAGTTCTACCGCCAGTTCGCGATGACCATCGCGATCTCGACCGTCATCTCGGCGATCAACTCCCTCACGCTTTCGCCGGCACTGGCGGCTTTGCTTCTCAAGCCTCACCAGGGCGAAAAGAACCGCTTCTTCCGCGTGTTCAACCGCTATTTCGGCGCCGCGACCCGTGGGTATAGCAAGAGCGTGAGCGGCGTGCTCACGCGCAAGACCCTGATGCTCGGCATCTACGTCGCGCTGCTCGCGGTCACGGGCGTGCTCTTCAAGGCGGTGCCCGACGGCTTCGTGCCGCAGCAGGACAAGCAGTACCTGATCGGCTTCGCCCAGCTTCCGGACGGCGCGACCCTCGACCGCACCGAGGACGTGATGCGCCGCATGGGCGAGATCATGATGAAGCAGCCCGGCGTCGAGCACGCGGTGGGGTTCCCGGGGCTCTCGATCAACGGCTTCACCAACAGCTCGAACTCGGGCATCGTTTTCGCCGCGCTCAAGAACTTCGACGAGAGAAAGACGCCGGCTCTGAGCGGCGGCGCGATCGCGGGCAGCCTCAACAAGCAGTTCGCGGCGATCCAGGACGCCTTCATCGTCATCTTCCCGCCGCCGCCGGTGCAGGGCCTCGGTACGACGGGCGGCTTCAAGCTCTACCTCGAGGATCGCGGGTCGCTCGGCTACGAGGCGCTCGACCAGGCGACGAAGAAGTTCCTGCAGAAGGCCTACCAGGCCCCCGAGCTCGCCGGCCTGTTCTCGACCTACCAGGTGAACGTGCCCCAGCTCTACGCCGATCTCGATCGCACCCGGGCGCGCCAGCTCGGCGTGGCGGTGACCGATGTGTTCGACACGATGCAGATCTATCTCGGCAGCCTGTACGTGAACGACTTCAACAAGTTCGGCCGCACCTATTCGGTGCGCGTGCAGGCCGACGCGCCGTACCGTGCCCGCGCCCAGGACGTCGGGCAGTTGAAGGTGCGCTCGAGCACCGGCGAGATGGTGCCGCTCTCCGCGCTGATGAACGTGCGCCCGGCGGCGGGCCCCGAGCGGGCCATCCGCTACAACGGCTTCCTCGCGTCCGACATCAGCGGCCGCAACGCGCCCGGCTTTTCCTCCGGACAGGCGCAGGACGCGATCGAGCGCATCGCCGCGGAGACCCTGCCGAAGGGGATCGACTACGAGTGGACCGAGATCACCTACCAGGAGATCCTCGCCGGCAACTCGGCAATCTGGGTCTACCCGCTCGCGATCCTCCTCGTGTTCCTGGTGCTCGCCGCGCTCTACGAGAGCCTGGCGCTCCCGATCGCGATCATCCTCATCGTGCCGCTCTCCCTCGGCGCCGCGCTGACCGGCGTCTGGCTGACCCACGGCGACAACAACATCTTTACGCAGATCGGCTTCATGGTGCTGGTGGGGCTCGCGGCGAAGAACGCGATCCTGATCGTCGAGTTCGCGCGCGAGCTGGAATTCGCCGGCCGCTCGCCGGTGCAGGCTGCGATCGAGGCGAGCCGGCTGCGGCTGCGGCCGATCATCATGACCTCGATCGCCTTCATCATGGGCGTGCTGCCGCTCGCGCACTCGGTCGGCGCCGGCGCCGAGATGCGCCAGGCGATGGGCATCGCGGTATTCGCCGGCATGATCGGCGTCACCGCGTTCGGCATCTTCCTCACGCCGGTGTTCTACGTGCTGCTGCGCGCGCTCAGCGGCAATCGGCCGCTCAAGCGCCACGGCGAGGTGCCCCACGATGCCGAGGCCTTCGGCGGCGGCGCCATCAAGCCGCTTCCGGCCGCACCGGTCGCCAGGGAGGCGCCATGAGACTCGATGCCTCGATGTGTCTCGCTGCGAGCGCCGTCATCGCAACGACGGCCTCGTTGTGGGGGATTGAAGCCGCCCGCGACCAAAATCGTCAGAGAGTCTGCTGCCATGATCTCTAACCGAATGAAATGGGGTCCGTCCCTGCTTTTGGTGGTTGCGCTGCTTGCCGGCTGCGCGACTTCGCTGCCGAAGATCGAGCCCGAGAAGCTGCCCCAGCCGCCCGCGGCCTTCAAGGAAGGCGACGGCCGCTGGACCCAGGCGGCGCCGGCCGAAGCCCAGCCGCGCGGCGAGTGGTGGAAGGCCTTCGCAGACCCGGTGCTCGACGATCTGGTCGAGCGCGCCAACCGGAGCAACACCAGTATCCAGGTCGCCGCGGCGCGCCTGGCGCAGGCGCGCGCCTTCGTGCGTGCGACCGACGCCGACCGCTCGCCGCAGATCGGCGTCGGCGCGAGCGCTACGCGGGCGCAGGGCATCGTCGGCGGCACGTTCGTCGGGCCGGCGCGCAACATCTTCGCCACCGGGGCCGACTTCTCATATGAGGCGGACCTCTTCGGCCGCCTGTCGCACGCCAGCGATGCCGCCACCCTCGACGCCCAGGCGCAGGAGGGTCTCCTGCAGAGCGCGCGCCTGCTGGTTCAGTCGCAGGTGGCGCAGACCTATCTCGCCCTGCGGGCGCTCGATGACGAGCGCTCTCTAGTGAGAAGCACGGTGGGCGCATACCGCGAAACGCTCGCGCTCACCGAGCGTCGCTGGCGCGCGGGCGACGTCGCCGAGCTCGACGTCGCGCGCGCGAGCACCGAGGTCGCGGCGACGGAATCGGACGCGCTCGCGCTCGACCGCCAGCGCGCCGGGCTCGAGCATGCGCTCGCGGTGCTCGTGGGCGAGATCGTGTCGAGCTTCTCCCTGCCGGTCGCGGAATGGAGCAGCGCGCTGCCCGTCATCCCGGCCGGGGTTCCGAGCACGCTTCTGACGCGACGGCCAGACGTATCGGCGGCGCAGCAGACCATGCTGGCGGCTCAGGCGCGCGTCGGCGTGGCGAAGGCCGCGTATTTTCCGCGCGTGGCGCTGACCGGGACCGCGGGCTACGCCTCGACCGACCTCTCGGATCTCTTCGAATGGTCTTCGCGCGCCTGGCTCCTCGGCGCGGTCGCTTCGCTGCCGGTGTTCGACGGCGGGCGACGCAAGGCCGGCGTCGAGAGCGCAACCGCGCAGCTCGAAGGCGAGGTGGTGCGCTATCGCGAGCAGGTTCTGGTGGCATTCAAGGACGTCGAAGACGAGCTCTCGGCGCTGCGCTTGCTCGCGGAGCAGGTCGAAGCCCAGGGCCGCGCGGTGCAGTCCTCGAGCCGCAGCACCGCGCTCTCCGACGTGCGCTACCGCAGCGGCTACGTCAGCCAGCTCGACCTGCTCGACGCGCAGCGCAGCGAGCTGCGCAATCGCCGGCAGGCGGTGCAGGTGCGCTCGGCGCAGTACCAGAGCACCGTCGCCCTGGTGCGGGCGCTCGGCGGCGGGTGGAACTGAGGGCTATTCCGGGGTGACGTAGGCCGCGGTGAGGCCGCCGTCGACCAGGAATTCGGCCCCGGTCACGTACGAGGATTCGTCGGAGGCGAGCCACAGCGCCGCCTGGGCGATCTCGTGCGCCTCGCCGAAGCGTCCCATCGGCAGGTGCACGAGGCGGCGCCTCTTCTTTTCCTCGGTATTCAGGAAGCTCATGAGGAGCTCGGTCTTCAGCGGCCCCGGGCTGAGCGCGTTGACCCGGATGTTCTCGCGCGCGTGGATCACCGCGAGCTCGCGCGTCATGGCGAGCACCGCGCCCTTGCTAGCGGTGTAGGCGATCTGCGGCGTGGCGGCGCCCATGCGGGCGACGAAGGACGCGGTGTTGATCACCGAGCCGCCTCCGGCGCGGCGCAGCGCCGCGATGCCGTGCTTGCAGCCGAGGAACACCCCCTTGGCGTTCACGTCGAGCGTCAGGTCCCACACCGACTCGTCGGTGGCGATCGCGTCGTCGTCCTTCGCGTGCATGATGCCGGCGTTGTTGAACAGTACGTTCAGCCGGCCGAACTCTCGCTCGGCGGCGGCCACCATCTGCTCGCAGTCGCGGGCTTTCGATACATCCGCCCTGAAGTGGGAAGCTCGGCCGCCTTGCTGCTTGACGAGTTGCACAGTTTCCTGGGCTGCCTGGTCGTTGACATCGACGGCAAGCACCGCCGCGCCTTCGCGCGAGAAGAGCAGCGCGGACTGGCGCCCGATGCCGCTGCCGGCGCCGGTGATCAGCGCAACTTTGTCTTTGAGTCTCATATGCGCTCGAAGTATCTCCTGCGCTCCCAGTCGGTGACTGCCTTGTCGAAGGCAGCCGCCTCCGTGCGATAGAAATGAGTGTAGTGCTCGACCACGTCCTTGCCGAAGGCGCGCTTGGCGAATGCGCTCGCTTCGAATGCGTCCACTGCCTGGGAGAGGGTGTAGGGGACCCGCGGCAGCGCCTTGGCGGCATAGACGTCGCCGACGAAGCATTCGGGCGGCTCGATGCGGTTCGCGATGCCGTCCAGGCCCGAGGCGAGCGCGGCGGCGAGGGCGAGGTAGGCGTTGCAGTCGGCGCCCGGGATGCGACATTCGATGCGCAGGCTCGGGCCGTCGCCGACGACGCGGAAGCCCGCGGTGCGGTTGTCGTAGCTCCAGGCGAGGCGGGTCGGGGCCCAGGAAGCGTCCACGTAGCGCTTGTAGGAGTTGACCGTCGGCGCATAGAACACCATCAGCTCCGGGACGTGCGCCAGCCATCCGCCCAGAAAGTACTTGAATTCCTTCGATACGCCGGCGCGTCCGCTCTTTTCCTTTCCCGGAAAAACATTGTTTCCGTCGCGCCAGAGGCTCAGGTGGATGTGGCAGCTCGAGCCCGCGCTGTCGGCAGCGAATTTGGCCATAAAGGTGACGCTCATGCCGGCGGCCTCGGCGAGCTCCTTGAGGCACTGCTTGAAGACCACGTTGCGGTCGGCCATCGCCAGTGCCTCGGCATAGCGGATATTGAGCTCGTGCTGCCCCCGGCCCCATTCGCCCTTGGAGGTCTCGACCGGCACGCCGGAGAGCTTGAGGTGGCGCCGCGCCGCGGCGTGGAATCCCTCGGTCCGCGTGCCCTGCAGGATGTGGTAGTCCTCGAGGTACCAGCCGGCGGGCTCGAGGTTGCGGAAGTCCTGCTG
>Ga0207708_10000309_pt1 | contig 38568 bp, 48 predicted proteins | sample KBSK5101metaG_FD_184340 | JGI IMG/M metagenome (GOLD analysis project Ga0207708, IMG submission 184340) | Corn, switchgrass and miscanthus rhizosphere microbial communities from Kellogg Biological Station, Michigan, USA - KBS K5-10-1 metaG... | ecosystem: Host-associated > Plants > Roots >... | reverse complement strand
CTTGCGCAGGATCTTCTGCACGTGGTTCTTCACCGTGAGCGGGCTGATCTTGAGGATCGCGCCGATCTCGAAGTTCGACTTGCCGAGGTAGATCCACTTCAGGATGTCCAGCTCGCGCACCGTGAGCACGCTCTGGCCGGACGCCTTGTCCGGCGCGCCGCCGCCGTCGGCGTGGCGCTGGAGCTGCGTGCGCACCCACGCCGCGTACAGCGCGGGCGCGAGGAGCTGCGCGAGGTAGGCCTGGCGCGTGCCGGCCGAGCCGGGACGGCAGGCGAAGGTAAACAGGCAAATCGCGCGGCCCTCCGAGTCGTGCACGCCGTGCACCAGCAGCTGCGTCGCGCCGATGCGCTCGAGCTCGCGCGTGAACGCGCCGGCGGGAACGAGCGCGCTGCCGGGCTCGAGCACTACCGGCTGGTAGCGGCGCTCTTCCCATGCCTTGAGCAGTGCGGGCGCCACCGCGGTATCGCGCAGGAAGAGGTCGCTGAACGTCGCCGGATCCGGCGCGGTCATGGAGAAGCCGTCGGCGCGGAACGCGGGCGGCTTGCCGTGGCACAGCGTGCAGATCAGGAGCTCGTGGCGGATCAGGCTCTGCAGCAGGCCCTGGGTCCAGCTGAAGAAGTGCGCGCGCGCGTGCACGCGCAGCGACGCATCCAGATTGAGCACGATCGACTCGATCTGCAGGAAATCGGTTGCCGACGAGCGCGCATCGCCGTTGCCGCCGTCTTGCGGCAGCGGCATGGTGGGCGCGGGGACGGCGATGGAGGTTTCGGCGCTGGTTAGTGGCATGGTGGCGGCAATATAGTCGAACGTCATTACGCATCCGTTCGGCGTGGTGCACGCCGAAAAGCTAGTCCGGTGAGCCTACTTGGCGGGCGGCGCTGCAACGCAATGCCTGAACCTGCGTGTCCTACCCTGTCTTGGCCTTGCACCCGAGCAGAGAACCACAGTCGTCGCTGCTGCGCACGCCGCCCGGGCCGGGCACGCTGCTGCTGGCATGCATCGACCCGCTGGTCGCGATCGCGACGCTGGGGGCGGTGGTGTCGTTCTTCGGCGGACGCTTCGACGGCGCCTGCCTGATCCTGGCGCTGCTCGTGTTCGCGATGACCTTTCCGGGCTCGTTCGCCCGCGACAGCGGCACGCGCGCCGGCGACCTCGCGCTCGAGATCGCCGCCGGGTGGCTCGCGATCGTCGGCTTGCTGCTGTTCCTGGGCTGGGCCTCGCGCACCCTCGACGTGTTCGATCCGCGCGTCATCCTCGCCTGGGCGCTCGCCACGCCGGCGGCCCTGTTCGCCGCGCACCGGCTGCTGCCGGTGGTGTGGCCGCGCGTGCTCGCGGCCGAGGGCATGCAGAAGACCGCGGTCATCGCCGGCGCCAACGAGCTCGGCCGCAAGCTCGCCGCGCGGCTGCGCACCGATACGCTGCTCGGCATCCGCTTCGCCGGCTACTTCGACGACCGCGCCCCCGGCAGGCTGCAGAACGTGATCCCGCGCGAGAACCTGGGGCCGCTCTCCGCGCTCGCCGACCACGCCCGCTCGAACACCGTCGACGTGATCTATATCGCGCTGCCCATGGCGTCGCAGCCGAGGATCCTGAAGCTGCTCGAGGACCTGCGCGACACCACGGCGTCGATCTACTTCGTCCCCGACATCTTCGTGTCCGACCTGATCCAGGCGCGGGTCGATTCGATCGGCGGGCTGCCGGTGGTGGCGGTGTGCGAGTCGCCCTTCCACGGCTTCAACGCCGTGGTGAAGCGCGTCTCGGACTTCTGCCTCGCGGCCCTGATCCTGGCCGCGATCTCGCCGCTGATGGTCGCGATCGGCCTCGGCGTGAAGCTGTCCTCCCCCGGTCCGGTGCTCTTCAAGCAGCGCCGCTACGGCCTCGACGGCAAGCGCATCGTGGTCTACAAGTTCCGCTCGATGACGGTGGCCGAGGACGGCGAGGTGGTGCGCCAGGCGACCCGCAACGACCAGCGCGTGACGCGCTTCGGCGCGTTCCTGCGCCGCACCTCGCTCGACGAGCTGCCCCAGTTCATCAACGTGCTGCAGGGCCGCATGAGCATCGTCGGCCCGCGGCCGCACGCCGTGGCGCACAACGAGATGTACCGCAAGCTCATCCGCGGCTACATGATCCGGCACAAGGTGAAGCCCGGGATCACCGGCCTCGCGCAGGTGAACGGCCTGCGCGGCGAGACCGACACCGTCGACAAGATGAAGGCGCGCATCGACTACGACCTCGCGTATCTCAGGAACTGGTCGCTCGCGCTCGATGTGCGGATCATCCTGAAGACGGCGGTAGTGCTGCTCCACAAGAACGCCTACTGAGGGCTTGCGGGACCTCGAAAGCCCCGCGAGCCCTGGGCAGTTCATTGCTTTGGGATGCTCAAGCTGCGAGGTTCTGGGCGTTCAGGTCCGGCTTGAAGCGGTAGCCGGTCCCGCGGACGGTCTCGATCAGCTTGTCGTGGCCGCTCGGCGTAAGCGCCTGGCGCAGGCGCCGGATGTGCACGTCTACGGTGCGCTCCTCGACAAATACGTGCTCGCCCCACACCTCGTCCAGCAACCTGGCCCTGGAAAAGACGCGCCCGGGATGGGTCATGAAGAAGTGCAGCAGCCGGAGCTCGGTGGTCCAGAGGTCGATCGGCTTGTCGCCGGCGCTCACGACGTGCGCCGCCGGGTCGATGCGCAGGCCGGCGATTTCCACCACGTCGTCGGCGAGCTGCGGCGCGCGACGGCGCATCACAGCCTTGACCCTTGCGAGCAGCTCCCGCGAGGAGAACGGCTTGGTCACGTAGTCGTCGGCGCCGGACTCGAGCGCGGTCACCTTGTCCTGTTCCTCGACCCGGCCCGACAGCAGCACGATCGAGATGTCCTTGGTGCGCTGGTCCGAGCGCAGCCGCCGCGCGAAGGTGAGCCCAGGCACGCCTGGCAGCACCCAGTCGAGCAGCACCAGGTCGGGCCGCGTGTCGCGCACCAGCGCCTCGGCCTGCGGTACGTCGCCCGCGCACATGACCTTGTACCCGGCGCGCTGCAGGTTGGCTGCGAGCAGGTCGCGGATCGCCGCCTCGTCTTCGACTACCAGAATGGAACCGCCCATGGCGTCTCCTGTTGTTGGTGAGCGAGGACGATGCTATGTCGGGCGCCGACGCCGGACTATAGCGGGCCCCTTATTTAACAGTCGTGTCATATTGGCCGTGTGTCGGTTTTCACCGACACGGCGTCAAGAGGATTCAGTGTTTCTTGAAGTTCTGGAGGTGGGCCTGGACGCGCGGACGGATGACGTCGGGGTCGACCGGCTTGAGGATGTACTCGGAGAAGGCGTCGCGGCCGTCCGCGCGGCGGTCGCCCTGCGCGGACAGGAAGATGATGGGCACGCGCCGCGTCCGTTCGAGGCTGCGGATGGCGGCGGCGGTCTCGAAGCCGTCGATGCCGGGCATGCGGATGTCGAGCAGGATGGCGGCGAAGTCGAGCTTGAGCACCTGGCGCAGCGCGTCCTCGCCCGAGCTGACGCAATGGATGCGGGCGCCAAGGTCCTCGAGCAGCGCGGACATGGCGAGGAGGTTCTTCGGCTCGTCGTCTACCAGCAATACGTCCATCAGGCTTGCTGCTTCACGAGCGTCGCCACGATCGGGTGCAGCGCGATGCGCAGGTCGCGCTTCGAGACGAAAGCCTCGGCGCCGGCCTCGAGCGCCGCGATGCGCAGCGCGACCGAGTCGTTGACCGACATGACCACCACGCGGCAGGCGGGGTGGAGCCGCCGCAGCACACGCGCCGTCTCGATGCCGTTTCCTCCCGGCAGCTCGAGGTTCACGAGAATCAGGTCGAGCGACGCCTGCCCGGCGAGCGTGAGCGCTTCTTCCATGCTGCGGGCCTCGCGCAGCCTCAGGGGAGGGAAGGAGGTGAGGAGCCAGTCGCGAAGCGCGCAGCGCATCTCGTCGTGCTCTTCGACCACAAGCACCGACGGCACAGCCGGATCCACGGCAAGCGAGGGATGAGGCACCATCGACTCTCGAGCAAGCGTACTCGACAGGCGCATGCTAGCCGCCGCCCCCTGCGCGGTCAGTCAGGCTGCGGCCGCGATCTCGGGTCGGGGCAAACCTGACACAGTCCGAACGGACCGGCGGCTTTCGACTGGAAGCGGCACTGCACGCGCTATTTTTTGCACCATGGCCGCGCGGCACGCCTATCGACCCGACCTCGACGGCCTGCGCGCGGTCGCGGTGCTGGCCGTGCTTGCGTTCCATGCCTTCCCGAAGGCGCTGCCGGGCGGCTTCGCGGGGGTCGACGTCTTCTTCGTCATCTCCGGCTTCCTCATCTCGGGGATCATCTTCGAGGCGCTGCGCGCCGGGCGCTTCAGCTTCGCCGACTTCTACTGGCGGCGGGTCAGGCGCATCTTTCCGGCGCTCGTCCTGGTTCTCGCCGCCTGCCTCGGCCTGGGCTGGATGCTCCTGCTGCCCGACGAATACAGGCAGCTCGGCAAGCACGCGGTCGCGGGCGCCGGGTTCCTGTCGAACATCGTGCTATGGCGCGAGGCCGGCTACTTCGCCACCGCGGCCGAGCTCAAGCCGCTGCTGCACCTGTGGTCGCTCGGCGTGGAGGAGCAGTACTACCTCGTCTGGCCGCTCGCCCTCGCCCTCCTCGCCGCGCGGCCGCGCGCGCTGCCGTGGATGATCGCGGGCCTCGCCGCGGCGTCCTTCGCTCTCAACATCTGGCTCACGCCGCGCGCCCCGTCGGCCGCGTTCTACCTGCCGATGACGCGCTTCTGGGAGCTCATGGCCGGAAGCGCGCTCGCCTACCACGTGCATTACGGCAGCCCGGGCCGGCGCCTCGCGGACCTGAAGGCGGCGGCGGGACTCGCGCTGGTGGCTGCCGGCATTGCGCTCCTTAGCGCCCAGCGGCCGTTCCCCGGGTGGTGGGCGCTGCTGCCGGTGGGCGGGACGGCGCTCCTCATTGCCGCGGGTCCGGGCGCCTGGATCAACCGCCGCATCCTTTCGAACCCCGCGATGGTCTACGTCGGGCTCATCAGCTATCCCCTGTACCTCTGGCACTGGCCGCTCCTCGCCTACGCACGCATCTCCGTGGACGGCGAGCCCCCGGCGGCCGTGCGCCTCGCGCTGCTGGCGACGAGCTTCGTGCTCGCCTGGCTCACCTACGAGCTCATCGAGAAGAAGATCCGCTTTGCCCGGCGTCCGTCGGTCAAGCGGCTGTCGGTGCCGGCGCTGGGCGCCGCGATGGCCGTGGTCGGCGTCGCCGGGCTCGCGGTGCTGCAAAGCCGGGTGCTGCCGCAGTCGGCTTCGATCCCGTTGGTGAACGAGATTTCGCGCGCGAGCCTCGACTGGGGCTACAAGGGCGACCAGGTCATCCCCGGCGACTCGCCCAGGACGGTGCTCTTCCTGGGCGACAGCCACATGCAGCAGTACTGGGCGCGCATCGAGAAGCTGCTCGCCGAGCACGCCGCCCCCGTGCGCACCATCGTGTTCAAGACAGTCGCCGGCTGCGCGCCGGTGCCCGGGATCGAGCGGCGCAGCGTGAAGTGCAGCCAGTTCGTCGACGAAGGACTCGCGGCGGCGATGCGGCCCGAAGTCGAAACGGTGGTCATCGCGGGCTCGTGGGTGGGTTTTCTGAGCCGTGGCGACTACTACAGGATCGGCGATGTCGATGCGCGGCCGCTCAAGCTCCTCACGCCGGAGACCGATTGGGTGATGGAGGGCTTCCGGGACGCGCTCGCCCGGCTGGTGCGCGCCGGCAAGCGGGTGGTGATCGTGCTTTCGTCGCCGCGGGGCGAGATGCTCGACCCGAAGTCGGTGATCGAGCGCGACGGCATGGCGGTGCGCGTGCGAGGACCGTTCGCGCCGCTGCCAAGGGCCGAGCTCGCCGCGCTCACCGGCCGGATCGATGCGCGGTTGAAGGCGATCGCCCAGGCCGCCGGCGCAACCGTGATCGATCCCGCCGACTGGCTGTGCACCGCGTCGTCCTGCCCCGCCGCCGACGAAGCCGGCCGGCCGCTCTACCGCGACGCCTCGCATCTGCGCGCGAGCGCGGCGCGCGAGCGCTTCGGCGCGGTGGATTCGTTCGTCTATATTCGTTGAATCAGTCGAGCGAAACGATGCCGCGCTGGATGGCGAAGCGCACCAGCCCCGCCACGTCGCGGATGCCGAGCTTTTCCACCAGCCGCGCGCGGTAGGTCTCGACGGTCTTCTGCGAGAGCGACAGACGCTCGGCGATCTGCGCCCCGGTGTGGCCCTCGGCGAGAAGCTGCAGCACTTCGCGCTCGCGCGCCGACAGGCGCGCCAGCGGATCGTCGCGCTCGTCGCCCGCGTAGTCGTCGATCACCACGTCGGCGATGCGCGGGCTGAGGTAGCGCTGCCCCGCGTACACCGCGCGGATCGCCTCGACCACCTCCTTCGCGGCCGAGCGCTTCACCACGTAGCCAGAGGCGCCCGCCTTGAGCGCGCGGCGCACGTATTCGCGCTCGGCGTACATCGACAGCACGATGACCCGGCACTTCGGATCGCGCTCGAGGATCGCGCGCGTGGCATCGGCGCCGTTCAGCTCCGGCATGGAGAGATCCATGAGCACCACGTCGGGGGACAGCTCGCGCGCCAGGCGCAGCGCCTCGCGGCCGTCCACGGCGAGCGACACCACCTCCATGTCGGGCTGCGTCTCCACCACGTGCTTGAGCCCTTCGGCCACCACCCCGTGGTCATCGGCAATGATGATGCGGATCGTCATGGCTAGAGCGGCACCGCGGCACGCACCGTAGTGCCTTGACCCAAAGATGAATCTACCGAAAGGCTGCCTCCGGCAGCTTCCGCGCGTTCCCGCATGGTGGTCATGCCCCAGCGCCCGCGTGGTGCGGCTGCGGGGTCGAAGCCTTTGCCGTCGTCGCTGACGCTGAGCACGAGCTCGCCTTCCTTCTCCTCTAGGCCCACTGTAATCCTTTTAGCAGAAGAATGTTTCGCGGCGTTGTTGAGCGCCTCCTGCGCTATCCGGAACAGCGCCACCGCGGCCTCCGGGCGCAGGCTCGCGCCCGCCTCGCCCGCCTCGACCCCGACCCGGATCCCGGTGCGCTGCGCGTACTCCTCGCCGTACCACGCCAGCGCGGCCGCCAGGCCGTACTCGTCGAGCAGCGCGGGCCTGAGGTCGGCCATGACGTTCTCGATCGACTGCAGCGTGGCGTCGACCAGCTTGAGCGAGTCCTCGAGCCGGCGCCGGGCGGGCTCGTCCCTGAGCTGCCCGAGCAGGATGTCCATGTTGATGTTGAGCGCCGACAGGTTCTGCCCCACGCGGTCGTGCAGCTCGCGCGCGATGCGGCGGCGCTCGGTCTCCTCGGCCTCGACCAGGCGCCGCGTGAGTGCCCGCAGGGCCGCCTCGGCGGCCTTCTGCTCGGTGACGTCGATGCAGGCGCCGACCATCTTGAGCGGCCGGCCGCCTTCGTCGCGCACCACCTCGCCGTGGCTGCGGAGCTGGCGCACCCGGCCGTCGGGGTGCACGATGCGCTCGTCCATGCTGAAGGCGCGGTTGTCCATGAGCGCGAGCGCCACGGTCGCCGCGGCGCGCGCGCGGTCCTCGGGATGGATGCGCTCGAGGTAGCTCTCGAAGGAGGGCCGGAACTCGCCCGGGTGCACGCCGTAGATGGAATACATCTCGTCGGACCAGTTGACGCGGCCGCTCACCGGGTCCCATTCCCAGCAGCCCAGGCCGGCGAGCTTCTGCGCCTCGGCGAGGAGCGTGCGCTGCTCGCGCAGCGCCTGCTCGGCGATGCGCCGCTCGGTGATGTCGGTCGCCACCGCCCCCACGCCCACCACCGCGCCGCCGGCGTCGAACACCGGGAACTTCGACACCACGCTGAAGCGCTCGCCGTCGACGTGCTGCGAGGCGTGCTCGTACTGTACCGGCGCACCGCGCTCGAGCACCTCGGCGTCGTGCGCCGCAACCGCGAGGGCCTGGTCGCGGGCGAAGATCTCGCCGTCCTTGCGCCCGACCACCTGGTCGCGGCGCAGGCCGAAGCGCTGCAGGAAGCGCTCGTTCGCGAAGCGATAGCGGCCCTCCGCGTCCTTCAGGGACATGAGCGCGGGACTGTGGTTGGTGAACGCCTGCAGGCGCGCCTCGCTCTCGCGCAGCGCGTCGTAGGCGAAGCGCCGGTCGGTGATGTCCTCGACCATGGCGAGCATGCAGCGCAGGCGGCCTTCGGCGTCGGCGAGGCGCGCGAGGGTATGGCGCACCGAGATCACCTGCCCGTTCCTGCGCAGCATGCGGCTCTCGAAATCGGCGTGGCTGCGCCTGCCCTGCACCAGCTCCTGGAACACGTTCCAGGCTGCTTCGACGTCCTCGGGGTGGGTGAGGTCGCCGAAGGTCCTCGCGCCGAGCTCGGCCTCGCTGCAGCCCGACAGGCGCAGGAACACCGGGTTGGCGCGCAGGAAGCGGCCGGTCGGATCGATCATCGCCGCGCCGAACGGCGTGCGCTCGAACATCGCGGCGAGCATGGCCTCGTGCTCGCGGCCGAGCTGGCGCGCGGTCATGTCGCGCGTCACCTTGGCGAAGCCGCGCAGCTCGCCCGAGGGGCTGCGCAGCGCGGTGATCGTGACCTCGGCCCAGAAGCGCGTGCCGTCCTTGCGCAGCCGCCAACCTTCCACTTGGTGGCGCCCCTCGCGCTCGGCGCGTGCCAGCCCCGCCTCGGGCTCGCCCGCGGCGCGCCTTTCCTCCGGATAGAACACCGAGAAATGCCGCCCTACGATCTCGGCCGCCGCGTAGCCCTTGATGCGCTCGGCGCCGGTGTTCCAGCTCACTACGTGGCCCGCAGGATCGAGCAGGAAAATGGCGCAGTCGGTGACCGATGTGACGAGCAGGCGAAACAGCTCGTCGGTCGGGTGGCCGGCGAGCGCGCGCTCGGCGATCCTCGAATCCATCTCCATGGGCCGGCAAATTCTACTCGCGGCAGCCTACGCTCACCGCTGTAGCGATCGCACTACAAGTCAGACGCCACGGTCAGGCGCTGCAGCCCCTCAATTCCTGCCGCGGCACTTCGCGCGAGGCGCCGCGGCGCGGATCCGATTCGCGCAGCACCACGTTGTAGATGTTGTCCTTGTAGCTCACCGCGAACTCGTAGCGGTAGCCGGGGCGCGGCTTGAGCACCGTGCCGGCGCCGGCGCTGGAAGTGCTGCCGCCGAATAGCGACGAGCCCTGGAAGACGAACACGAGGTAGCTCGGGCGCTCCGCCGGGAGGCCGAGCGCGATCGACGGCCGGTCGAGCTTCACCGTGCCGACGTAGCTCGTGTGGCAGCTCGCATCGACCTCGTGGATGTGCACCGCGCCGCGCATGCTCGAGAGGACGGAGCCCGATTCGATCGCCGATTTCACCACCACGTTCTCGGGCGCGACGCTCGGATAAGGCTTGAGCGAGGAGCAGGCAGCGAGCACCGAGGCTGCAGCCAGGATAATGAAACTACGCATCATCACTTGGTCATGTCCGGGCAGCCCAGGTTTTCACCCGTAGCCCAGCCGTTGATAGCGCGGACTAGCGTGTCGGTGCCCACCGAGGGTCCGTAGATGTCGATGCGGGTGCGGCTCTTGTCGATCGGCGTGGCGTCGGCGACCACATAGTAGAGGCCGCCGGGCGGCACCTTACCGGGTACCAGCACACCGCTCTTGAAGTCGCGCTGCAGGTGGAGCTCGGCCTTCTGCGGATTGTTGACCACGGTGGCCTTGTAGACCGTGAGGATGTTCTGGTAGGACGTCGAGCTTTGCGACACGCTGCGCACCGACACATTGAGGCAGTCGGGCGCGCGGGCCTGGAAGGTCTTCGCCACGGCCGCGAGCGGCCGCTTCGCCTCGAAAGTCTGCACCTTGCCCATGAAGGCGCCCGGAATGGCCTCGCGGAATTCCTGCGCGGTTTGCGGCTGCTGGGCGCAGCCCGCGAGAAGTGCGCACAACACGGTGAAAGCAACTCGGGTTTGCATCTTTCCCCCTTTGTTTTCTCGATTTTTTGTCTTTTTGAAGGGTGGCTAAGGCTATACGGCGTGCGGCTGGCGGGCAAACAACTCTGGCACGAAAGCCGCTAGACTCCGCGCGTGCCGGTCACCATCGACGACATCCGCGCCGCGGCGCAGCGCATCGCGGGAGCGGTCGAGCAGACGCCCTGTGTGCACAGCCGCACACTTTCGCGCCTCGTCGGCGCGGAGGTGTTCCTCAAGTTCGAGAACCTGCAGTTCACCGCCTCGTTCAAGGAGCGCGGTGCGCTGAACAAGCTCCTCTCGCTGGGCGAGGCCGAGCGCAGGCGCGGCGTCATCGCGATGAGCGCCGGCAACCACGCGCAGGCGGTCGCTTACCACGCCGCCCGGCTCGGCATCCCGGCCACCATCGTGATGCCGCGCGGCTCGCCCAATACCAAGATCAAGAACACGCAGGTCCACGGCGCCAGCGTGGTGCTCGAGGGCGAGAACCTGTTCGAGGCCGGAAGACACGCTCGCGAGCTCGCCGCGCGCGGCAACCTGGTGTTCGTGCACCCGTACGAGGACCCGCTGATCATCGCCGGACAGGGCACCGTCGGGCTGGAGATGCTCGCCGCGGTGCCCGACCTCGACCTGATCGTGGTGCCGGTGGGCGGCGGCGGCCTGATCTCGGGCATCGCCACCGCGGCGAAGGCGCTCAAGCCCGCGGTCCGCATCCTGGGCGTGGAATCGCGGAACTACCCGTCGATGCACCAGCGCCTCGCAGGCATCCCGGTCGAATGCGGCGGCGACACCATTGCCGAGGGCATCGCGGTGAAGGACGTCGGCGCGACTGCGCTGTCGATCATCCGCGAGCTGGTGGACGAGGTCCTGGTCGTGGAGGAAGAAACCATCGAGCGCGCGGTGGTGGCGCTGATCGAGATCGAGAAGACGGTGGCCGAGGGCGCCGGCGCGGCGGGGCTCGCGGCGCTGCTGCAGCACGGGCCGCTCTTCGCCGGGCGGCGCGTCGGCGTCCCGATCTCGGGCGGCAACATCGACAGCCGCGTGCTCGCCTCGGTGCTGATGCGCGGGCTGGTGCGCGACGGGCGGCTGGTGCGCCTGCGCGTGACGATGCCCGACGTGTCGGGCAGCCTCGCCAAGGTCGCCGCGGTGATCGCGGAAGCCGGCGGCAACATCGTCGAGATCCAGCACCAGCGCATCTTCGGCACCTCCTCGGTGCGCTCGCCCGAGGTCGAGTTCCTGGTCGAGACGCGCGACCGCGGTCACACCGATGCGCTCGTCCAGGCGCTTCAGGAGAAGAGCATCAAGGTTTCCGCTTCTTAGGAGGACGCGAGGTTCAGCTCACGCCCGCGCGAGCGGGAGCTCCAGGTGCAGCAGATCCGGATCGCCGCTCGGCCCCGCGCGGAAGCCGAAGCTCGCGGCGAGGCGCAGCATCGCGCGATTACCGTCGCGCACCAGTCCGTGCAGGACCGGCAGCCTGGCGCCGCGCGCGTGATCGAGCAGCCGTTGCATGAGCTCGCGCCCGAGGCCGGTGCCCTGCAGCGCGTCGGTCACGACCAGCGCGATCTCGCCGCCGGCGCATTCGGCCAGCGCGACGAGAGCGTTGCCGTCGAAGGCGGCAAGGCTCGCGTCGCGCGGATCCGCGCGCCGCGTGGTGCGCTCGAGCTCCCGCGGGGGAAGCTCCGCGATGGCGTAAAAATAGCGCTCGCGCCGCGAGCGCGGCGAAAGACCGCGCACGAATTCCTGCACGAGGGTGGCGTCCCGGCCGGTCAGTTCTCGAATGACAAGGTCAGGCGGCATGGCGCAACCCCTGACTGGTACTGCGTACCGCGGGAGCGGCGCTGCGCGCCGCGGCCGCGGCGCGAGTGAGGTGCAGCACGTCGCGCTGCGCGTGGCTGCCGCCGATGCGGTGCGCCACCGGCGGCAGCGCCCGAAGGAGCCGCGCGGCCGTAGCGAAGTCGCCCCGGCCGAAGGCGGCGAGCGCGCGGCTCGCCGGCAGGCCGACCAGCCGCGTCATGTCGTGGTTCGCGCCCGAAGGACGCGTGAGGCGGCGTTCCTGCGCCGCGAGGAGGCGGCTCGCGCCATCGGGGCGAGCGCCGCCGATGAAGGCCATCATCGCGTGCAGGTCGTTGAACGCGCAGTACGCGTCTTCCGCGTAGGGCAACCAATGCGCGGCCACCGTTTGGAATCGCCTGCCCAGCGGTACGCCCAGGAGGTGCAGGCGCCACAGGAGCGCGGAGGCGTCGATCAGCTCCGAGAGCGAATCGCCCTGCATGCGATGGTCGTAGATGGCGAGCGCCTGCTCCGGGCGCCCGAGCTCGAGTTGGTAGAGCGCGACGTGCCACCACAGGTGCGTTGAGGCCGCGCCCGCGCCGGTCCACAGCGCGCTGCGCGCCCCCATCCAGCGGACGCCCTCCTCGAAGCGGCCTTGCATCTCCATCACGTGCGCGGCCGCGTGGTGGGCGCGCACGTCCCAGGGCTGCAGCGCCAGCGCGCGGTACGCGGCCGCTTCCGCCTCCTCGTACGCGCCGCATTCCTGCAGCGCATAGGCGTGCATGGCGAGCACTGCATGGTAGTTCGGCATGGTCCGCTGCCACGAATCGAGCGCCCTCGTTGTGCGCGCGAGCTGGGAGCCGGGGTTGCCGAGGTAGTAATCGAACGTCTGCGCAACCGCGAGGGCAAGCAGGTCGTGCGGGGCGCCGGCGAGGATCCCGTCGCAGGCCCGGCTGGCACCGGCGAGATCGCCGTCGAGGGCGGCGCCGATCGCAGCGAGATGGACGTGCTCGTGCGCGGTGAGCTCGAGGCGGGTCAGCCTGGCGTAAGCCCAGCCCGCCGCCTCGAGGTCGCGCACGTCGCGGCTGCACAGGCGCAGGCTCGCCTCGACGAGGTGCGCCCCGGCCGATTCCGGCGCCGCCAGAACCGCCGCGCGCGCCGCGGCGAGCGGGTCGCCGCGGTGCGCGAGAAAGTCGGCGAGCGCGGGGCTCACGTCGGTTCTCAGTAGTACTCGTGCACCGCGCCGTCTTGAGCGTCGGCGGCGGGCTGGGGCCACAGGGCGACCGCGCTGACCGCGCGCACCTCGGCATGCGCTTCGGGGACGCTGTCGGTGGGATTGCAGGCGGCGAGGCCCAGAAGCATCGCGCCGGCGACAAGTGCGAGCTGTTTCATCTGCTTTCTCCTTAGAGAGCTGCGACGGTGGGTTGAGAGCGAGGCGCGTACAGGTTGGTCCAGTAGCGGGCGATGCGATGGCCGATGCCGCCGAGCCGGCCGCCGCGCTCGCGCGAGCGCTCGTACAGCACGCGCGGTACGCTGCCGGCGGGTGTCACGACGATGCGCTCGGCGTAGTGCGCCGGGACCGGCGCGGTGATGGTGAAACGGCTTGGCTTGAAGACGTTCGCGAGCACGATGCCTTCGCGCCCGAGGCGGAACGAGCTTCCCGGGCCGATAACGTAATCGCGGGTGTCGCCTTCCTGCGTGATCCAGAGCTCGCCGTCCCAGAGCTCGATTTGCATGCCCTTGCCGTGCTCGATCAGCAAGAGGCTGCCCCGGGGCAATACGGTCGGTCCGCGAACGATGTAGCCGTCCATGTGCCAGCTCCCTGTAAGAACGTGCTTACAGGCTAGCCGCGGCGCGTCGCCGGGTTATTTCGCGGTGTTGTGTGTTTGTTTCAGCGAGGTTTTCAGCAGCGCAAACAGCTCCGCCGGATCGACCGGCTTGCGCGCGAGCGTGTGCACGTTCGCCGCCGCGAGCTCCTCGCGCGGGATGTCGTCGCCGTAGCCGGTGTAGAGGATCACCGGGGTGCCGGCGCGGATGCGGTGGATGTCGCGCGCGAGCTCGAGCCCCGTGACGCGCGGCATGGTGTGGTCGGTGAGCACGAGATCGTAGCGCTGCGGCTCGGCGGCGAACGCGTAGCGCGCGTCCACCGCGTTCGACTTGAGCGTCACCTCGAGCCCCCAGCCGGACAGGAGGTCGCCCATCAGCTCGAGCACCATGTCCTCGTCGTCGACCACGAGCACGCTGCCGGCGAGCCGGCCGCTCTCCTTGCCGCCGGGCGCGGCTGCGGTCACCGCCGCGCTCGCGCCGCGCGCCGCCGGCAGCGCGATGCGAAAGCGCGCCCCCAGGCCGGCCGCGGTATCGACCAGGATGTGGCCGCCGTGCTCGTGGACGATGCCGTGGACCATCGCGAGCCCCATGCCGCTGCCCTTGCCCACGTCCTTGGTGGAGAAGAACGGCTCGAACATGCGGTCGACCACGTCGGCCGAGATGCCGGCGCCGGTGTCGTGCACCGAGAGCTCGACGAAGCCGCCCGAGAACTTCTGCCGGCACGAGGTGCACACCGCGCCGGCGTGGCGCGCCTCGCGCACCGCGAGCGCGATCAGCCCCACGCCGTCCATCGCGTCGCGCGCGTTGATGGCGAGGTTGAGCAGCACCTGCTCCACCTGCACCGGGTCGGCCCGTACCGCGCTCACCTGCGCGGCGAGCTCGGTGCGCAGCTCGATGGTCGAAGGCAGCGCCGGGCGCAGGAGCTTCGCCGCCTCGCCCACGAGCTGCGGCAGGGACAGCAGGCGCGCCTCGCCGCGCCGGCCGCGGCTGAAGGTCAGCATCTGGACGATCAGCTCGCGGGCGCGCTGCGCCGAGATCTGCGCGCGCTCGAGCGCCCGTGCGAGCTTCGCGTCGTCGAGCGCCTCGGTGCGCTCGGCCGCGAGGGTCAGGTTGCCGAGGATGCTCTGCAGGATGTTGTTGAAGTCGTGCGCGATGCCGCCGGTGAGGTGGCCGATCGCCTCCATCTTCTGCGCCTGGCGCAGCTGCTTCTCGAGCTGCGCGCGCTCGGCCTCCGCGGCCCGGCGCCCGGTGACGTCGCGCGCGATCGCGAGCACGTGCGGCTTGCCGCGGTGCTGGATCGGGATGGTGCGCACCTCGACGTGGATCGGGATGCCGTCCTTCCTCACCGAATCGAGCTCGAAGTGGCAGCGCTCGCCGGCGAGGGTGCGGCGCACCGTGTCGCGGCGCCGCTCGATGTACTCCGGCGGCACGTCGTCGGCATAGATCCCCTTCAGCACCTCCGCGCGGCTGAAGCCGTAGATGCGCTCGTACGCGGGATTCACGTCGACGCGCTGCAGGTCCGAGTCCCACAGGATGAGCGCGTCCTCGGAGGCGTCGAAGATGGCGCGGTACTGCTCCTCGCTCGCGCGCAGCAGCTCCTCCTCGGTCTTGCGCGCGGTGATGTCGCGGCCGATGTAGAGCACGTGCGGCTGGCCCTTGTGCAGGATCGGCACGCCGCGCGTCTCGATGTTGAAGCGCGAGCCGTCCTTTCTGCGCGCCAGCGCCTCGAACACCACGCGCTCCCCGGCGAGCGCGCGCGCGTGCAGCTGCTTGACGTGCGCGGTCAGCTCGGGCGGGCTCATGGTGAGGTCGCTGCGGCCTAGCGCCTCCTCGCGGCGCCGGCCGCTCATCGCCTCGTAGGCGGGGTTGACGTCGACCACGCGGAAATCGGCGTCGCGCAGCACCAGCGAGTCGGCGCTCGCGTTGAAGATGGCGCGGTACTGCTCCTCGCTCCCGCGCAGCGCCTCGACCGCGCTCTTGCGCTCGGTGATCTCGCGCGTCATCGCCAGGATGTGCGGCTTGCCGGCAATGTCGACCTTCTTCAGCGTCACCTCGTCCCAGTCGAGCGAGCCGTCCCGGTTCCGCCTCAGCCACTCGAAGCGCAGCGGCCCGCGGCCGGCGCGCACCTCGGCGATGAGCCGCAGCATGTCCTCGTTGGTGTACGGAGGCTCGTGGCCGCTGATGTCGCCGGCGCCCACGCTCCGCAGCTCCTCGCGCGTGTAGCCGTAGCTGCTGCAGGCCTTGGCGTTGGCGTCGAGGATCGCGCCGCGCTCGTAGTCCAGGATGAAGATCGCGTCCTCGGCCGCCTCGAAGATGGCGCGGTAGTTCGCCTCGGAGGCGGCGAGCGCCTCCTCGTGCGCGCGGCGCTCGAGCTCCGCGGCGGCGCGCACCGCGAAGATCTTGAGCACCGACTCGACCAGCGCGGCGTCCTCGATCGCCTGCCGCGAGATGATCGCGATGATTCCCGCCACCCGGCCCGCGGCGTCCTTCAGCGGGAAGCCGGCGTAGCCGACCGCGCCTTTCGGCAGGTACTCGTCCTCTGGAAACAGCGTCGCCACGTCGCGCGGCACCACCGAGAAGCCTCCGCCGACCACCGCGCGGCAAGGCGTGGTGTCGAGCCGGTACTCGAAGTTCTCGCGGTAGGCGCCGCCGCCATAGAGGCCGAGCGTGCGGATGGCTTGCGGCGGCTCGCCGAGGAAGCGCCCGATCAGCGCGAGCTGCACGTTCAGGATCGTGGCGAGGTAGCGCGTGAGCTCCTGGAACACGCGATCGCCCTTGGCGCTCGAGACCGCGAGCGCGGCGGCGTTCAGGGCGTCGTTCTGGTGGCTCACCGGGGTCAGTTTATGCGTCTGTCCGACGGGCCGTTACTCGATTACCTGCCGGATACCATTGAAACAGGCCGGTAACAAATCAGCTGGAGGGGATGAAAATGTACCCGGACCCGCGAATGGTCTTGATGGTCTTGGGATTGTCCGGGTCGTCCTCGATCTTGCGCCGCAGGCGCGCGATGCGGATGTCGATCGAGCGGTCGAAGGGCTCCCATTCGCGGTTGCGGGTGAGGGTGAGGAGCTGGTCGCGCGAGAGCACCCGGTTCGGATGCTCGGCAAAGGCGCGCAGCAGGTCGAACTCCATCGCCGTGAGCGCGATGTCCTCGCCGCTCGCGCCGATGAGCTGGTGGCGATCCAGGTCCAGCTGGCACGTGCCGAAGGGGATGCGCCGCGACGCCGACCCGGCGGGGCGGGTCTTCGACTTCTCGGAGCGGCGCAGCACGCTTTTCATGCGCGCGAGCAGCTCGCGCAGGTCGAACGGCTTGCCGATGTAGTCGTCGGCCCCCACTTCGAGCCCAACCACGCGGTCGATCACCTCGCCCGCCGCGGTCAGCATGATGATCGCCACGTCGTGGCGCTCGCGCAGCCAGCGCGCGAGCGCGAGCCCGTCCTCGCCTGGCAAACGCACGTCGAGCAGCACGAGGTCGGGCAGCTCGGCGGCGAGCGCCTTGCGCATCGCCGCGCCGTCGGCGGCCTGGCCGACCTCGTAGCCGTGCGTGGCGAGATAGTCGGCAACGGTCTCGCGGACCTGGCGGTCGTCCTCGACGATCAGTACGCGGCCGGCCTTAGCCATGGTGGCGAGCATTCTAGCGTTCACGGCTCGCGGAAGGCGAGCATGGCTCCGAGCCGCGCCGAGCCGCCGCGATAGAAGCCCGCCGAGACCGGCGTCTCGCGCGCGGCGGGGTTGCGGAAGGTGCCGAACAGCAGGTCCCACAGCGGCAGGTCGGAATAGTTGTAGCGGTGGATGCCGCGCCCGTGGTGCACGCCGTGGCTCTCGGGGCGTTGGACGAGGTAGCCGAGCCAGCGCGGCGTGCGGATGTTGGCGTGCTGGAACGCGGCGTTGAAGGCGAGGAAGGCCGACGCTATCGCGCCGGCCTCGGGCGAAAGCCCGAGCAGCGGAAAGAACACGAGCACCGCCCAGGTCGTGAAGAGCACCGCGTCGAGCGGATGCAGGTAGTACGCGCCGAAGGCATCGACGCTCTCGGCGCTGTGGTGCACCTGGTGTCCGAGGCGCCACAGCCAGTCGAAGCGGTGCGCGGCGCGGTGGTACCAGTAATGGACCAGCTCGTAGACCACGATGCCGACCGCGGCGCCGCCCCAGGTGCCGAGCGCGGCGCCGTCGACCAGGCTCCACTGCGGCAACAGCGCGCCCCAGGCACGCCCCACGCCGAGCGACAGGCCGAACATCGCCAGCGAGACCACGAGCGCCCGCAGCCTCCAGCCGCGCGGCGCATCGTAGCGGCGTGCGCGCCAGACCAGCTCCAGCGCGAGAAACGGCGCGAGAAAAAGCAGCGAGTAGTAGTCGGCCAGCTCCAGCAGCACGATGCAATCCTCCGGAATCGTTCTTGGACGCCGGGGATGCTACGGGCCGTGCGTGCGCCCTTCGGTTGCCTCTTGGTTGCCCGATTGTTTCCGCGCCCCGGAAATCGGGCACGGAAAATCAGGGACGGACCACGTTTTTCACGTCGGCTCCGAGATCTCGACCAGGTTCAGGTCCGGATCGCGCACGTAGACCGAGCGCAGCTTCGACACCGCTCCGGTTTTTGCAACGGGTCCTTCAATGACGGGAACGCCGGTTTTTCTCAGCTTCTGAATTACTTCATCCAGCGGCACGGCAGCGATGAAGCAAAGATCGAGCGATCCGGGAACGGCAACGTGGGCGCGCGGCGAGAACTCCTTGCCCCACTCGTGCAGGTTGATCTTCTGGTTGCCGAACTTGAGCGCGAGTCGCTCCTCGGTCGGGGTGCGGAAGCGCTCGAGCTTCATGCCGAGCACCTCGGTGTAGAAGCGTACGCACGCAGCCAGGTCGCGCGTGGTGAGCACGATATGGTCGATGTGGTCGATCATCAGATGACTTTCCGTTTCCTCAAGCGTGAAATCTCTTCCCGGCCGAAGCCGATGGAAAGCAGGACCTGCTCGGTATGCTCGCCCAGCTTCGGCGCTGGCGTGCGGATCGCGCCCGGCGTGGCCGAGAGCTTCGGGATGACGCCGGGCACCTTCAGCGGCTCGCCGTCGCCGGCGAGCACCTCCTGGATCATGCCGCGCGCGGCATAGTGCGGATCGGCGGCGATGTCGGCGGCAGTGTAGATGCGCCCCGCCGGCACCTCCGCCTTTTCCATCCTTTCAAGTACTTCCTCTTGTGTGAATTTCGAAGTCCAAGCAGCGATTGCATTATCGATGCGCGCCATCTGCGCGGCGCGGCCGTCGTTCTTCGCGAGCGCCGGGTCGTCGCGCAGGTCGTCGCGGCCGATCGCGCTCATCAGGCGCCTGAAGAGCGCGTCGGCGTTGCCGGCGATGAGCACGTAGGCGCCGTCGCGGCACGGATAGAGATTGGACGGCGCGATGCCGGGAAGGGTGCTGCCCGAGCGCTCGCGGACCACGCCTTGCGCGTCGAACTCGGGCAGCAGGCTCTCGGTGATATTGAAAACGGACTCGTATAGGGCAACGTCGATCACCTGCCCCTGTCCCCCATTCTTGATGTGGTGAAGGGCGAGAAGAGCACCGATGACGCCATGGAGAGACGCGAGCGTGTCGCCGACCGAGAGGTTGGGCCGCACCGGCGGCCGGTCGGGAAACCCGGTGATGTAGCGCATCCCGCCCATCGCCTCGCCGATGGCGGCGAATCCGGGCCGCTCGCGGTACGGGCCGGTCTGGCCGTAGCCCGAGATGCGCACCAGGATGAGCTTCGGGTTTTCGCGCGAGAGCGCGTCCCAGCCGAGATTCCATTTCTCCAGGGCGCCCGGGCGGAAGTTCTCGATCACGATGTCGCAGTCGCGCGCGAGGCGCCGCGCGATCGCCTGGCCCTCGGCCTGCCGCAGATCGAGCGTGATCGACTTCTTGTTGCGCGACTGCACGTGCCACCAGAGCGACACGCCGTTGCGCATCCGGCGCCAGCGGCGCAGCGGGTCGCCGTCTCCAGGCGGCTCGACCTTGATCACCTCGGCGCCGAAATCGGCCAGCGTCTTGCCGCAGAACGGCCCGGCGATCAGCGTGCCGAGCTCCAGGACTTTGATTCCCTCCAGGGGACCAAAATCGGGGTCAGACCCCATTTATTTCTTCTTCAGAAGCCGAAGGGGGTTGTACTCCAGCACCGTTTCGCCGCGCTGATTCACCACCTTGTTGGCGAAGCGCACGAGGCCGCGGTCACCCTTCGAAGTCAGCCGGTGCTCGACCACCTCGCACTCGACGTGGATCGTGTCGCCGACGACCGTGGGCGCCTTGACGTCGAGCGTGCAGTTGAGAAAGGCGAGCCCCGTGTCCTGCATCGTCGGCAGGAGCAGGCCCTCGGCGAAGGAGTACACCAGCGCGCCGGGCACCGGGCGTCCCTTGATGGCGCGCGCCGAATCGTCTGCCACGGCAAAAAGCTCCTCGGTGAGCCAGGTGAGGTTGATGAACGCCGCGACGTCGGCCTCGCCGATGGTGCGCCGGTGGGTGCGGAACCGAAAGCCGGGCTTGAGGTCGTCGAAAGCGAAGCCGCGGCCGACGACCTGCGTCATTTCTTGTCGAAGCTTCGCCGTGCGCGCTCGAAGGCGTCCTGCATGCTTTTGGCCGAGGTCTCCATCCCGCGCATCATCTCCATCCAGGCGTCGGCCGACGCAGCTTGCAGCCGGCGCAGCTCGGCCATGGCCTCATCCCTTTTCTTGCGGAAGTTCTCGAGCTGGCGCTCGTACTCGGCCTTCATCCCGGCCTGGGCCTTGCGCGCTTTCTCGTCCCAGCGCACCGCCTCGGCATTCCAGGCGTCGATCTGCGTCTTCAGCTTTTGAACGTACTCGTCGCGGTTCATCATGGCAAGTCCTCTCCAGGGAAGACTGTGGCATTCTAGAACGATGCGAATGCCTTGGTTCCTGATCCTGGCGATGACGTCGGTCCTCGCGTGCGCGCAAAGCTATCCAACGAAGCCCGTGCGCGTCGTGGTGCCGTTTTCGCCGGGCGGCGTGGCGGACTCGAGCGCGCGGGTGCTCGCCGATCGCCTCGGCGCGCGGCTCGGCCAGGCGATCGTGGTCGAGAATCGGCCCGGCGCCTCGGGCAACCTCGGCACCGCGGCGGTGGCTGCGGCCGCACCCGACGGCTACACGCTGCTTCTCGGCTTCGACGGAACCATGGTCATCAACCCGCATGTGTACCCGAGCCTGCCCTGGGACACGCTGCGCGATTTTGCTCCGATCACCAAGCTGGGCGACGCCACCCTGATTCTCGTCGCCCATCCGTCGGTGCAAGCGAAGGATCTTCGAGAGCTCTTGGTCCTCAAGGAGAAGTTCTCCTATGGAACAGCGGGGACCGGCAGCACGCCGCATCTTGCGGGCGAGCTCCTCGCGCAGCGCACCGGCATCGCGCTCACCCACGTGCCCTACAAGGGCGGCGGTCAGGCGATGGGCGACGTGGTCGGCGGACAGATCCCGCTCGTGTTCACCGCGGTGGCCACGGCGCAGCAGTTCGTGAAGAGCGGCAGGCTGAAGGGCCTCGGCGTGCCGGCGGCGAGGCGCTCGGGCTCGCTGCCGGAAGTGCCGACGTTCATCGAGAGCGGGCTCGAGGGCTTCGTCGTCGACTCGTGGACCGGCATCCTGGCGCCGGCGAAGACGCCGGCGGAGATCCTCGCGCGCCTGCAGAAGGAGATCGCCGCGGTGCTCGGCGAGCCCGACATCCGCAGCCGCTACGCGACGCTCGGCATCGAGCCGGTCGGCAACACGCCGGCGCAGTTCGCCGAGCAGATCCGCGCCGATCTCGCGCGCTGGGAGAAGGTGGTCCGGCAGGCGCACATCAGGATCGAATAGCGTGACCGACTCGCTCGGCCAGCGCGGCAAGTTCGGCGTGCTCGCGCCCTCGACCAATACCTCGGTGCAGCCCGAGTACGAGGCGATGCGGCCGTGGGGCATCACGCACCATCATTCGCGCCTGGTGATTCCCGACAGCAGGGTGACCGACGACGCGAGCTTCATGCGCATGATGGACGACATCCGCGGCGCGCTCTTCCCTGCGCTGGAGGCCGTGCTCACCTGCGATCCCGACTACGTGATCCTCGGCATGTCGGCCGAGACGTTCTGGGACGGCGTCGAGGGGTCGTCGCAATTGCAGGAAAAGCTCGAGAAGACGGCAAAGCGCGGCGTCGCGATGGGCGCGGACGCGTGCCGCGCCGCGTTGCGCGCCTACGGCAGCTCGGTCAGGCGGCTCGGCGTCATCACGCCCTACATGCCCATCGGCGATCGGCAGGTGCATCGCTTCTTCACCGAATGCGGCTACGAGGTGGTGAACCTGCTCGGCCTGAAGTGCGCGAGCCCGCAGCTCATCGCGCACGAGTCGAAGCAAAGGCTGCGCGACGCGATCATCGAGGTGAACCGCGGCGGCGTCGACGCGGTGGTCCAGGTCGGGACCAACCTCGCCATGGCGGAAGTCGCGGCGATGGCCGAGTTCTGGCTCGACAAGCCGGTGATCGCGATCAATACCGCGACCTACTGGTACGCGCTGCGGCAGTACGGCATCCAGGACAAGGTCTACGGCTGGGGCTCGCTCCTCGCGGAGCACTGAAAAAATTCCTCTAATTTTGGAGGACGAGCACCACCGATTCGGCGACCTGCCGGTCGGGAATCTTCCAGTAGCGACACAGCAGGCGCTCCTTCTCTTCCTCCGAAACAAGGCGAAAGCCGCGCCGCTCGTAGAAGCGCACGGCCCAGGTCGCGGCTTTCCACGTGCCGACGAGGAGCGGCCGGTCGGTCTGCCGCCTGAGGTGTTCGAGGAGGAGCGTTCCGACTCCGCTGTGCTGCCGAGAGGTCAGCGTGTAAGCGTGTCGAATGAGCGCGACGTCGGCCACATGCTGCAGCCCCATCACGCCGGCGACGCGTTCATCTCGCCGCAGGCAGAAAAATCTCACGCCCGCCCGCATCTCCGACACGAGCTCCTCGCGCGGCATGTAAGGGTCGTGCCAGCGATCGGCGGGAATCACGCCGCGATAGGCGAGCGCCGCATCGTTGATCACAGCGCCGATCGCGTCCGGGTCTTCTATCGGCTCGACGTCGTCGGATGAAGACAAGCTTTCCCGCGGGCTTCTTGTTTTCACGCGGCCATCGTACAGCGGGCCGTCCCCGCGAAGGAGACGGCCCGCATCTGCAACGATTTCTGCTGCTACTTCGCCGGAGTGGCGGGTTGATTGCCCGACTGGGTGCCGGTGCTTCCGGCGCCCTGGCCCGAGCCTACACCGCCGGTTCCCGGGACCGCACCCGAGCTCCCCATGCTGGTGCTGCTGCCGCTGGAGCTGGGGCTCGGCGAGGTACCCGACGAGGACGAGGTGCCGCCGGCGCTTGAGCCGGTGGTAATGCCTTCGTCCTTGAGGCACTTCTCGCGCTCCGAGCCCATCATGCCGAGGCACTTGCTGCTCGAGCTGGAAGCGCCGCTGCTACCCGACACACCGGAGGAACTCGTCCCCGGAGTCGATGGGCTTCCCGTCGTGCCAGCGCTGCTGCCCGTGCCACCGTATGTGGATCCCGTGCCCTGAGCCAGCGACACGCCGGAAAGTGCAAAAAGCGCCGCGGCCGTAGCTGCACAGATGAGCTTCAAGGTTACCTCCTTTACTTGCTGGTGCCCGACGAGCTGGGCGAGGAGCTGCTGCTCGAGCCGGTTCCGGAGCTGGAGCTACCCATGCCGCTGCTGCTCGGCGAGGTGGAGCTGCTGCCCGACGTGCTCGGCGACGAGCTGCTTGGCGAGCTGCTGCTTGGCGAGCTGCTGCTCGACGTGCCGCCGCTCGAGGAGCTGGAGCTGCTGCCGGACTTGTTGAAGTGGGCGTCCCACTCCTGCCGCGAGATCGAACCGTCGCCGTTCTTGTCGACCGACGAGAACGTCGGGGTCGAGCTGCTGGAGCTGCTCGCGCCGCCGGAAGCGCTCGGCGAGGACGACGAAGAAGACGAGCTCGGCGAAGCCGCGCTGGGCGAAGACGAGGAGCTGCTGCTCGGCGAAGACGAGCTGCTCGAAGCACCGCCGGAGGCGCTGCCCGAAGACTTGCTGTCGGTCGCGCTTGGGCTCGAAGAGCTGCTGCTACCCGAGGACTTGCTGCTGTCGGTCGCGCTCGGGCTCGAAGAGCTGCTGCTGCCCGTACTGCCCGTACTCTGCGCCGCCGCAACACCGGCGAGTGCAAAGAGCGCTGCCGCTGTCGCTGTCACAACTACTTTCAACTTCATTTGGATTCCTCCTAGGAGAGTGGGGGAAAGAAGAACTGCAGCCGGGAGCGATGCAATCCCCATGCCCGCGGTACGAGAATTCCTTCACACGCGGCGCACAGTCGACGCGCGTACAAAGCTAACGGTCGCGGTCTGCGCCGCGCTCGTCGTTAGCCCGAAAAGAGATAGAACTTCAGCGCTTGGGCAGCGCGAGCCCGTGCGCGACCATTCCGGCCGCGCAGATGAGAAGACCGACGGTCGCGAGCGCCTCGACGGTGTCGATCTGCTGGTACCACCCCTCGTCGTAAGCCCTGCCGATGAAGGGCCGCAGCACGGCGAGGGCATAGATCGCCGCGCCGAGCGTGAGCAACGCACCGACCGTCACGACGAGCGCACCGCCTGAGTGGACGCGGCTCCAGAGCAGCATGCCGGCCAAGAGGAACACCAGCCCGACGATCAGCCCCGCGACCAGAACCCCGTTCGTGATCACGCCCGCCTTTTAGCACACAATTCGGGGTCAGAGCCCGAATTCGTCTTCACTCGGGTTTGAGGTTGGCCGCCCTGGCGACCTTTGCCCAGCGCTCGAGCTCCGCGCGCACGAGCGCGGCGAGCTCCTCCGGCGCGCCGGGCGCAGGGCTGAGGCCGAGGCTTTCCAGACGCTCGCGCGCCGCCGGCAGGCGAAGCGCGCCGGCCGACGCGGCATTCAGGCGCGCGATCAGCTCGCGCGGCGTCCCGGCCGGAGCGAACAGGCCGAACCACGCGTTGACGTCGAACCCGGCGAGGCCCTGCTCGATCGCGGTCGGAACCTCGAGGAGCGGCGTGCGCTCCCGCGTCAGGACCGCTAGCGCGCGCAGCTTTCCGGCGCGGATGTGCGGGAGAGTCGCGGAGAGGTCGACGAACATGAGCGGGATCTGTCCGCCGAGAAGGTCGGTCACCGCGGGTCCCGCGCCTTTGTACGGGACGTGCGTCATTTCCACGCCCGTGATCTGCTTGAAAAGCTCGCCGGCGAGATGCTGCGACGTGCCTGCCCCGGCCGAGCCGTACGCGAGCTTGCCCGGGTGCGTCCGCGCATAGTCGACGAGCTCGCGCACGTCGTGCGCGGGGACCGACGGATGCACCACCAGCACGTTGATGTTCGAGGCGACGAAGGTGATCGGCGCGAAGTCGCGCACCGGGTCGAAGGGCATGCGGGCGTAGACGCTCGGATTGATGCCGTGCGTGGCGATGCTGCCCATGCCGAGCGTGTAGCCGTCGGCCGGCGCCTTCGCGACGAAGTCCATGCCGACGTTCCCGCCTGCGCCGGGGCGGTTCTCGACCACGACCGGTTGTCCGAGCGCCTCGCCGAGCGGCGGCGCGAGCGTGCGGCAAAGCGTGTCGACGACCGCGCCCGGCGGGAAAGGGCTGACGAGGCGGATCGGCTTCGACGGCCAGCCCTGCGCCCGCGCGGCCGCGCTCATCCACATCATTGCTAGAACGATCAGGGCGATCCACACCAGCACGATGAAGGCGGCGCCGATCCGTCCGAGCGCCGCGCCCTCCGGTCGGCGTTCGAGCGCGCGCGAGCGGCACTCGGCCATCACGTCTTCCGGCACCAGTTTCACGACCAGGACCAGCGCGAACGGCAGCAGCACGATCTCGTCGAGCAGGCCGAGCACCGGGATGAAATCCGGGATCAGGTCGATCGGGCTCAGCACATACGCCACGATCGCGACCAGCAGCGCCTTTGCGTACCAGGGCGTGCGCGGGTGCTTCGCCGCGAGGTAGATCGCCAGCACCTCGCGCTTCAGCTCCGCGGCGCGCGCCTTGAAGCTCGCCAGGACGGTCATGACGCCACGATAGAGCTTCCCGGGCGGCCGTGCCATGATCGGGCCACAGGCGGGAGAGAGCGAATCGATGGAAATATTTCGGCGTTGGGTCGGGCCGGCGGCGGCCGCGGCAGTGCTCCTTGCGGCCGGCTGCCCCAGCGGGGACGGCGGCGGCGACTTGCCCCCAGGTCCGCCGCAGGTGGCCCTCAGCCTCGAACGCGTGTTCCCCGGGCTGCCGGATTTTTCCGCCCCACTCGCGATGCTGCAAGCGCCCAACGACCCCACTCGCTGGTTCGTCGTCGAGCAGGGCGGCGTGGTACGCGTGTTCCCGAACCTGCCGGCAGTCGCGACGAGCAGCGTGTTCATCGACATCTCCGACCGAGTGGCGATGGATGGCGAGGCGGGTCTCCTAGGCATGGCCTTTCATCCGGACTTTCCTGGCGACCGGCGCGTATATCTTTTCTATTCGCACAGGGATACCCCCAACACGCCGCCGCTCGTGTCGCGGCTATCGGAATTCACCGCGGCAATCGGCGCCGCGACGCTCGACCCGAACTCCGAACGCATCCTGATCACACTTGTGAAAAATCCAGGTACGGAAACAAACCACAACGGCGGCAACCTTGCTTTCGGACCTGACCGATTGCTATACGCGGGCATCGGGGATGGCGGCGGCGGGAACGACCAGCACGGCGCTTTCGGCAACGCGCAGAACCCGAACACCCTCTTCGGCAAGATGCTGCGCATCCAGCCCCTCGTTGCGCCCGGAACATACGGCATTCCGCCCGGCAATCCTTTCGCCAGCAGCACTACGCTCTGCGGCACAAACGGCACCGGGACGCAGCCCTGTCCAGAGATCTTCGCCATCGGCTTGCGCAATCCCTGGCGCTGGAGCTTCGACCGCGCCAACGGGCAGCTCTGGGTCGGCGACGTCGGTCAGGGCGCGCTCGAGGAAGTGGACCGGATCAACCTCGGCGGCAATTACGGCTGGCGCTGCTTCGAGGGTACGCGCGCCAACACTGACGTTAGCTGCGGCGTTCCGGGACCGTTCATACCGCCGGTCGCCCAGTACGGTCGCAACGTGGGCGTGACCGTGACCGGCGGCTACGTCTACCGCGGTACGCGCTTCCAGGGGCTCGTGGGACGCTACATTTTCGCGGACTTCGGCGTCGGCACGATTTTCAGTATCGACGCCACCGCGCAGGGCGTGCTCAACATGACGGACGGTTTTGCCTCGGGCCTCGCTATCTCGTCATTCGGCCAAGGCATCGACGGGGAAATCTTCGCCGTCGACTACGGCGGCGGCGGGCTGTACCACATCCGCCAGTAGGTCAGGCCCGGATCAGGGACGCCTCGCGCGCGCGGCGAGGGCGACGAAAACCAGCGCCGCCGCGGCGGCCTCGAGCCAGATCGTCGCATTCATCGCGGCCGTGTGCGCGCGCGCGGGCGCGAGGGCGTAGTGGACAAAGGCGTCGAACCCGAGCGCTGCGTAAACGGCGATGACGCCCAAGCCGAAGGCAGTGTGGCCGCGGCGCAGGAGCAGGTAGCCGGCGACGCCGAGCATCGTCTCGCAGGCCCATGCCGCGTAGACCGACGACCGCGTGATCCACGCCGGCATGTTCGGGTACTCGGAGAGGAACTCCGCGTTGTGCACGTGGTGCACCAGGCTCGCGCTGGCGTAGGCGAAGAGCAGGACGGCGAGGGTCCTTGCCCAGGCGCGCTCGAACGCCATCGCGCGTTCCCGGCTCATGCGCAGAGCCTGCCGAAGCCCTCGCTGCCTTTCGGGGTGATGCTCACCGCGCGCGAGCGCCGCATGCGCAGGATCCAGCCCCGCGCGAGGTACATCTCGAGGAGGGCCGCGCCGAGCGCGCCGCCGATGTGTGGGCGCCTTTGCGTCAAGTCCACGCACGCGTGCGCGAACGCGCGCCGCGAGTGGCGTGCCGCCTCGACGTCGACGCCGAGAGCGGCGAGCCGCTCCCCGCCGAGCGGCGTCACGCGGAAGTCGCGTCCCTCGGCGGCGAGCCAGCGCGCATCTAGCATGCCGGCGCAGACTTGCACGGCGGTTTCGCCCGCGAGATGGTCGTAGCAGGTGCGCGCGCGCAGGAACTCCGCCGGCGCCGCCTTGGGGAGCGCCGGCGCGCGCGGCGCGCGCGGCCGCAGCACCTCGCCGAGCGATCCCAGGCTTTCCACCGCGTCTGCCACCTCGGAGTTCGCGATGCGGAAGTAGCGGTGGCGCCCCTGCGCCTGCAGCTCGAGCAGGCCGCCGTCGACCAGCTTCGCGAGGTGCGCGCTCGCCGATTGCGCCGAGATGTTGGCGGCGAACGCGAGCTCGCCCGCCGGCCGCAGGGTGCCGTCGATCAGGGTGCGCAGGATGCGCGCCCGCGCCGGGTCGGCGAAGAGCCCGGCGATGCGCGCGAGGTCGGATCCATCCATATTTCACCTTTGCATGAAACGTAGACGCTACACCTTGCGGACAATCCTTGTCCACTGTGGAGGTCAAATGCAGCGAGAAGCGATCCGCGTGGAGGGCGGCTTCGTCTTCGTCTCCGGCCTGCCGCCGTTCGATCCCGCGACCGGCGAGGCACGTCGGCGCCCCTTCGGCGAGCAGGCGCAGACCGATGCCGCGCGCTTCGACGAGTTCAACGAGGTCTTCGCGCGCTACTTTCCCGCGGGCTCCCCCGCGCGCATCTTCCTTTGCGTCGGGGCCTTCCCCGGGTCGTTCGACATCGAGGTCGACTGCATCGCGGTGATCTAGAAGCGGCGCGCCACGAGGAACATCGCGGCGGCGACGACGATCGTGATCCACGCCACGGTGACGCCGAGCTGGCGGCCTTCCCACAGCCCGGCGAACCAGCGGTTGAACTGGTCGAACATCACCGCCGCCTTGCCGCCGAAGCGCTCGAGCTGGTGGACGTAGGGCTTCGAGCCGTGCATCTCCGCGAGCGCCGCGCTCGCCGGAGCATCGTCCGCGGCGAGGTACATGCCGAGCGCGCTCGCGAGTCCGAGGACCAGGACTACGAGCGCGCCCAACTGAAGGCGGGCTCTTCTGCCCATTACTTCCGTTCCGGCTCGGTCTGGCGCTTGTACGAGTCGTAGGTTGCGCTGGCCTTGCTCATACAGCGGTCGTACTCCACTTTGTCAGGGATTTGGCCGCACTGATTTTGCTGCCACGCCTGGCCGGAGCCGTAGACCTGCTCCGCAGTGCAGCCTGACAGCGACAACGCGACAAACAGCGCCAGCAGACTGAATCGAACTCGCGACGGCATGCGCATCCGCCGATCGTAGGCTGATCCGCGCGCCTGCACAAACGACTGCGGGCGGCCGGAGCCGCCCGCAGGTCTTACACCCGCACGTCTCAGTTCTGGCCGAACGGCCCCCGAAGATTCGCCGGGATCTTCGCCGCGTTGAAAATGAAGTCGCGCGAGTTCTCCAGCTGCCGGCGCAGATTGCGGATGTCGACGTCGACGAGCTTGCCTTTCCACTTGCGGACCTTCCCGGCGACGATCACGGTCTCGACGTTGGTGCGGTCCATCAGCGAGACGACCGCTCCCGGCACGCTGTTGATTGGCGCGACGTTGATCGCCTCGGCGTCGAGGATGAGGATATCCGCCTCCTTGCCGGGGGTAAGCGTGCCGGTCTTGCCGTCGAGGCGCAGATGCTTGGCACCGTTGATCGTGGCAAAGCGCAGCGCGTCGCGGGTCGTCAGCGGGGCCGGGATCTCCTTGGGCGGCGTCGGCCAGAAAGGAAAGCCCGGGACGTCGTTCGACAGGACCGCGGTCTGCGGCAGCTCCCAATTTCGCGGGTCGGGAAGGTTCTGGTTCCCGTTGGGCTTGTCGAGGGTCATCTGGTTCACGACCAGGCGCTGCAAGTTCATGCACGAGCGCATCTGGGTGAAGAAGTCCGCCGTCAGCGTGACCTCGACGTCGGTGCTGAGCGAGGGCTCCATGCCCATCTCCTGCATGCGGATGATGGGCGGCATGCCGTGGCGCATGTTCATTTCGATCGGGAAGGCGATCGACACCTGCGCGCCGACCTGCTTGACCTTGGCCCAGGCGGTGTCGGACATGCCCGTCATGTGGATGAACAGGTTGTCTCCGCCGAGGCCGATAGTGCCGTTGCCGCCTTTCCCGGCGGCGAGGTCGTCGAAGACCGGCCGGATGCCGAAGGGCGAAAGAATATGCGCCGCCACCTGCAGGCCGAGCTCGCGACCGATTTTCCAGGAGTCGTCGGTGCTTTGAGGGCCGAGATAGACCTCGCCGCCCATGATCATGTGGACGAGCTGGTCGCTGGAGGAGAACCACTGCTTCTTGATGCGCCGCGCGTCGAACGGATATTGATTGCCGGCAACCCCGCCGGCGCTCTCGAAGTAGCCGAAGGCGGCGCGGCGCCCGGTGTCGAACAGCGCCTGGATCGCGGCATCGGAGTGCTGGGGCGAGTGGTGGATCTGCGAGACGTCGTGCACCGTCGTCACGCCGTCGTCGAGCTGCGACAGCCCGCCGAACAGCTCGCTGATGTACACGTCCTGGGGACGGTACACCGGGGCCAGCGTGAGCAGAATGAACTCGAAATACGAGGGAAACGCGCTCGCCGAGCCCGATTGGTCGTTGATCAGGATGCCGTTGGAAAGGAAGCTGCGCAGCGCGGTCTCGAACTGGTGGTGGTGCGTGTCGATGAACCCCGGCATGACGATCTTGCCGCGGGCGTCGATCTCGCCGGCACCGCCTGCTTTGAGGTTCGGCCCGACCGCGACGATCTTCTTGCCCTCGACCAGCACGTCGGCGCTGGCGAACTCGCCCTTGTTGGGCATGCTCGGGTCCATCGTCATCACGATTCCGCCGCGGATCACATAGCGCCGACCCCGCCTGCCGCTGTCCTGCGGCGGACCATCGTCGTCACCGTCGTGCGCGCGCGCCGGCGCGTTGAACAGGCTCATCCCCGCGGCACCGGCCGCGGCTGCCGTCGAAGCCTTCAGGAAATCGCGCCGTCCGAGCTGCGACTGCGCGTGGTTCTGCGGACGTCCTTGATCGCACAGGATGCACATTCTTGGTCCCCTCCTCTAAGGGCGAAGTCGCGCGTTGTGCCGACTCCTCGATTCATTCTGGCTCCGAAACCGCTCCGCTGTAAATCCGATCTTCGAACGCCTTGCCGCCGTGTGGGAAGCAGCCCAAGTGGGCAGCTTGGCGGGGAGTCGGCCCACCGTGCAATTCCAGTACCTTCCGGCGACTTGCTGACCAATGAGCTGAGCTTGTGTACGGCTCCGGTCAGGTGGCTCCGGACCTCATGCGGGCGCCGAGCGCCGCGACCGCGTGGAGAGCCGCACCGCCGAGGGCGAGAAAGATGGCGAGCTGGCCGACGGGTCGATCGAGCTCCGGATTGTGCTGCTCGGCGAAGAAGGACGCGCACAGCATGAACGGACCCGCCAGGATCAGGAGTGAGCCGAGCGATTGGACGTGCCGGAGAAGCCCTCGCTCCAGGCGCCCGAGGTAACAGCGCCGGACGCCATGAATGCGACCAGTCCGGCGACGCCGACGATGAGGTGGAGCACGCGCAAGCCCATGTCAATCTCCAGAAGAGGTCCGCTCGCTCTTGCGGATGACGAGCTTCAGCCCGGACCAGACTTCGCTCACTGCGCACACCTTGACGTCCACGAAGCCGAGCGGCAGGGCGATCTCGCGGATCGTGTTCTCGGTGATGTCAGTCTCGAGCTTGGCGGCCTTCTTCGGCCAGGAAACCCACACGAAGCCGCTCTGCTCCAGGCGCTTGCGAAGCCCGGCGAGGTGCTTTTCGAGGCCCGTACGCCGGGTGGCAAAAACGTGCACGGCGCGCAGCGGGCGCACCGGACCCGAAACGATGCTCACGCCGCTGGGCAACTCGCCGAGCCAGGCGCGATATTCCGTCGGCGCGTCGATCGACACCAGCGTCATCGGCGGCGCGATGCCGAGCTTTTTCGAGAGCGGCGTGCCCGAATGGCCTGCCGGCATCGCCGCCTATTTCTTGGGCCGGAAGCGCATCGCGCTCCACACCTCGTCGAGCGCGATCTGGCGCACTCCCTGGATGCCTTTAGCCAGCATGTGGCGCCAGAGGATGTCGCGGTTGAGGTCGGTATCGAGCTTGCCCGCCTTGGGGTACGCGATCCAGGCGATGCGATCCTCCTTTGCCGCGTCGACGGCCGGGCCCGCGCGCGACGCTACCTCGGCGAGCGACTTCACGAACACGATGACCGCCTCGGCCCTGGCCGAGCCCGTTGCCAACCCGGCGAGATTCAGGTCCGAAGGCTTCCCTACGACGCGAACCTTCATTCCGGGCCTCAGGTTCAGCTTGGCCGCGAGCGACGACGACGTCATTTCGCCCTCATTTTGCTTCCTGGCACGAGATGCGCAGCTTCCTGCCGCCGAAGTGGTCTTCGTTCTCGGAGACCACCTTGTAGCCTCCGGGGCAGAGCTGGCCGGCCTTTTCGTAGCAGATGTACCAGCCGAAGTAGCCGCACGAGATCTGATATTCCCCGGCCCGGGACGTGTCCGGCGCCTGCTGGCTGCTGGCGCACCCGGCCATGGCGAGCGAGAGCGCGATCGCCATCGGCGCGACGCGCCCCTCAGTACGGCGAGCCATCCTTGTGCACGAACTTCCATTTGCCGTCGACGAACGCCGCCTGGATGTCGTCGTCGGGATAGCTGCCTTCGTCGCCGGGCGTGCGGTCTCCGATCTCGAGGTAGACCACGTCCGCGCCGGTCTCGTTGACGAGCCGGTGGCCGTTGCCCGTGCCCTTCCTGAAGCCGGCGCACATTCCGGGCGCGAGCCTCGATCGGCCCTCGTCGGTGTGCAGCGTCGGATGGCCTTCGAGGATGTAGACGAGCTCGTCCTGCTTCGAGTGGGCATGGCGCAGCGCGGAGACCGCGCCCGGCGCGAGCCGCGTCAGGTTGACGCCGAAGTTGGAGAGCCCGAAGACGTCGCCGAGCGGGCGCTTCAGCCTGCCCGCCATGCGGGAGGCGAAAGGCTCGGGATAGCTGGTGGGCTTGGTCTTCGCCGGCGCTTCGGCCGCTACGATGGCGACGGGATAGGTCTGGCCTGCCATGCGGTTCTCGTGGGGAAACGGAGGCCGAAGCCTAGCGCACTTCACCGTGCGGCATCGGTTGATTTTGTTTCTGCCAGACGAGAAAGCGGCGCACCTGCGTGCTGCCCGACGCCTCGATGATCGCCTGGTGGTCGATCCCTGAAAAGCGCTGCTGCAGGATCGCGACCAGGCCGTGCTTCACCGCGAGCTCGTTCGAGACGGCCACCCCCTTTCCTTCGCGACCCTCCAGGAGGAAAAAGAAGTCGTCCGCGTACGGACCCTCGTCGGTGGTCAGGATCTCGATCCGAACCAGCTCCTCCCAGAGCACGCGCTCCTCTCTTTTCTTCCCCAGCCGCGGGCCGAAGCGCCTCGTCACCCCGAGCTCGCCGACCTCGATTTCGTCGAGCGGACCTTTCGAGCCGGGCAGAAGCAGCCCGAGAAAGCACACGACCCAGAACGCCCCGGCCCACCACGGCATGCCGCCCTGCAGGGCCAAGGCGAAGCTCAGCGCGGCGAACACCGCGCAGCCGATGAGCGCGATGCGCTTGCGCGAGCGGATCGCTCTCGTCACCGGTTGCGCTCCGGCCTCAGCCGCGCGGATAGTCGAACGAGCCGAGCTCCAGCCTCTTGGTGCCGCTCGCGCGCACCACGTCGATCAGCTCGACGAACGCGTCGAGCGGCGCCGAGCCGAAATCCACCGAGAACGACCATCCGCCCTGGGTCCTTTCGGGCTGCGTCACGTTATGCACGATCTGCGACAGGCGGTTCTCGTCCTTCGGCTTCCTTTCGGGGATGTCCATCCACTTGTCCATCCAGGCGAGGAGCCCGGCCTCGTTCGCGAGGTCGCCGTCGAGCCTGAATTCGAGCCCGTTCCACACGAACGGGTGCAGCGTGACGTCGAGCCCCTGCCAGTCTTCCCGGATCGGCGGAAACGCGCTCGCGGCGGCGATGTTCACCTCGATCGGACCCGACTTGTCGCCGCGGCGGCAGAAGATGTCCAGCGTGTAGTAGCGATACGGCTTGCGGAACTTCTCCTGGGTGGTCTCGACCTTGACCTCGGCGACCGCCACGTCGTGCGCCCGCCGCGCCTCGGAGATCGCGCGCAGGTAGATCGCAAGGTAGTTCTCGCGCTCGGCGTCGACCCTTTGCATGATCGAGCGCGGCTGCTTGCCTTTGAATAGCCCGCGAAGTCTGCCCACGGCCGGTTTTCGTGCAACCACCATCGGGTGAACACTCTGGCCGGCCAATGCATTCCTCACGCCCCCGGCCGGGCGCCGCGCTAGATCCACACGTCGTTCTGCGCCGTGCGCTCGCCGCCTTCCTCGCCGGTGTTGGGCACGCCGCGCGGCTCGATCAGCAGGAGCTTCACCTCGGATTCGGCGTACGGCTTGTGCTCCACGCCTTTCGGCACCACGAACATCTCGCCCGGGCGCAGGGTCACCGCGCCATCCCGAAAGTCGATCCGCAGGGAGCCGTCCATGACGATGAAGCTCTCGTCGGTGTCCTTGTGGTGGTGCCAGACGAAGTCGCCCTTCAGCCTGACGACCTTGAACTGGTAGTCGTTCATCTCCGCCACCACCTTCGGCGCCCACTGCTCGGTGAAAAGCGAAAACTTCTGCTGGAAATTGATCGGCGTATAGGTCACGGGCGCTTCCAATTCTGTATCTGGAGCCTTGCCGGGCGCTACGGCGTCGTCGGCAGCGCGAGCTCGCCGGCGGATTGAAAGCTCGTCGACCCGAAGCTCGGGCCGGCGAGCTTGCCGCTCAGCTTGTAGCGGACCTTCTCGGCGGGCTTGTCGCCGAGCACGAAACCGAGCGTGTTCAGCGCCACGCGCAGCGTGGAGACGGTCACGGGCACGCTGATCACGGATTCGCCGAAGCGGGGAATGCTGCCGCGCTCGTCGCTGACGCCGGTCGCGAAGGTCTTGTCGAGCACCTCGAGCTTGACGTAGACGCCATCGTACTCGACCGGCGTCTCGCCGGGATTCTGGACCCGGAGCTTGACCATCATGCGCATCTCGAGGCCTTCTCCGGGCAGCGATTCGATGCCTGCGACGCTGACTTGAACCGGATCGCGCCCGGACATGCCGGCGCAGCCGCCGAGAGCCAACACCGCGAGGATCACCGGGATCGACAGGAACGAGCGTCGCATGGCTGCACCCTCCCCAGGGAACTGCGTCGGTTCGGACTAGTATCCTCGCCGGATCTGCCGCTGTCCATTTATCCTGCTACGCTTGCCGCTCGACAGACCGACCGGACCATGAGCTACAGCCGCAGCAACCCGAGCCCGCGCTTTCGCGAGCTGCTCGACCAGTACCGCGCGATGCACCGCGACGGCGACGTGCGGCGCGGCACGCCCGCGGAGCAAACCTTCGACGGCAAGAGCCTGCCGCGGCAGGCGGCGCGCATCAGGAAGCTGATCCAGCGCAGCGACGCGAAGACGTTGCTCGACTACGGCAGCGGCAAGGGCAGCCAGTACCTGCCGGCGAAGATCATGGACAACGGCGTGGCCATCGCGAACAGCATCCAGCAGTACTGGGGCGTCGAGTCGATCCGCTGCTACGACCCCGGTCATGTACCGTTCTCGGCGCTGCCCGAGGGCCGCTTCGACGCCGTGGTCTGCACCGACGTGCTCGAGCACTGCCCGGAAGAGGACCTGTCGTGGATCGTGGGCGAGCTCTTCGGCTACGCGCGCCTTTTCGTGTTCGCGAACGTCGCCTGCTATCCCGCGGCAAAGATACTGCCGAACGGCGAGAACGCGCACTGCACCATCCGCCCGGTCGAGTTCTGGAGGGAGACTTTCGACAAGGCCGCGGCGGCGAGCGGCAACCCCCTCTGGGAAGTGTGGGCCGACACGCCATTCAACGACGCGCGGCGCGAGCAACGCATCGGCAATTTCGAGCCGCCGCCCGAGGCGCCGCCCGCCCCGCAGCCGAATCGCATCCCGCTCTGGCGCATGGTTTGACGGCGCGGCGGCAGGCGTTGGCGGTTCGCTATGCGCCGCCAGGTCGCTTCAGGATCCCGGCGATCTCGGCGCCCCACAGAGCGAGAAACTTCTCATAGTTCTCCTTGAGCTGCGCATCGGCCTGCGTGACGCGCTCGACTTCCGGGCTGAGCTCACCGAGCAGCAGGCCGATGTAGTCGAACCACTCGTCCATGCTGACCGAAGCCAGGCCGACGAGCTGGACCAGCAGGCGCCGCGTGTGTGCCGTCCGCAGATTGGCGATGAGCTTGCCTTCAGCGTCGGAAACCTCGTCCGGGTCGCACGAAGCGAGCAGCGTCACCGCCTCCTCGAGCGCATGGGCCTTGAGCTCGGGCCGCGTCTCGCGCTCGGCCTTCTCGAACAGCGCGCGTGCGGCGGCTATGTCCTGGGCGACGCTCACCGTGCGCGGTCCGCCTTCTTTGTATGACGAGCGCGTACGCCCACTACATATCCGACCAGATAGCCAGGTACCAGGGGAACCGCTGCGAACGATGCAAGAAAAGTAATGTTCGGCCAGAAGTTCTTTTCAATCGCGCTATCGCTCGCCACCTCGAGTAGCACCATAGCAGCGCCCGATACTGCCAGTGTGCCAGCGATGGACGCCGCCAAGCGGTGGCCAGACCACCCGCTTAGCGTTCCGCCGAGACCACCAATAAGCAGCCCTCCGACTACGGTCAGATAAATGATGGACATGACGCCACCATCATGAGCAATGGCAGCTGGCGAAGCCGTCGCAAGTACTCCAGCAAACGGTTGCCATGCAATGCGTCGCTCCATTAACGTTCGCGCCTTCCCACGCCGCGCTCGTGCGAATACATCAACGGTACGTACTGGCTATCAGGAATCCCAGCAGCATTGCCGATCCCATCAAGAGAACGCAGCCCCGTCGTGTTTTCGTTGCGGCAAACCCGGGACGAAACGTCGCTGTGACCCCGAAGATGGCCATGATCACGGTGGCGCCCACTACGGTGTCGAGGGTTCCCTGTCCAGAGAGAACGACGGCCGCCAGCCCAAAGACTCCCCCGAGTACCGCCCCCAATAGGCGGCGCTCCATCCAAGTCGGTGCTTCGCTCCACCAATTGGGATGGACCATTCGCTCGCCTAACGCGATCGCCCAAGTTTTTTCCTTCGCGCCCCGGACGCCGCGGCACTCATCAGGCGGCGGAAAGTAGGGCATTCCATGTGACTCGGCGCGGGGCAGGCCGCGGCGTGTCGTAGTCCATCGCGCATGGCGCTGAGCTTGCGGATGGTGCGGTCCAGCTCATCGGCCTTGCCCGCTAGCAGCTGCCGGTCGATTTTCGGACGGCCGTCGGGCGCGAAGACGCGCGCGATCTCGTCCAGCGAGAATCCGGCAGCGCGCCCCAGCGCGATCAGCGCCAGCCGCTCCACCACGCGCGGTTCGAACGTGCGGCGCAGGCCACGCCTTCCGACCGACGCGATCAACCCCTTCTCCTCGTAGTAACGCAGCGTCGATGCAGGCACGCCGGAGGCGCGCGCCACCTCGTTGATGTCCATGGCCCGGGAACCCTTGACTTCAAGTTGACTTGAAGTGGCACTGTGCCGTCTCCGCCTCCTGAAGGCAAGCGAATGGAGAATCGCATGGACTACGCAGGCAGCACTCTTTTCATAGGTGCCGGCGCGACGCTGGCGACCGACCTCTGGGCGATAGTGCGCGGGCGCCTGCTCGGCGTGCCTGCGCCGGACTGGGGCCTCGTCGGCCGCTGGTTCGGACACATGGCGCGCGGGCGCTTCCGCCACGAGCGCATCGCTACGGCGGCGCCCGTGCGCGGCGAGCGCATGATCGGATGGACCGCCCACTATCTGATCGGCATCGCGTTCGCGGGAGTGCTGCTCGCGATCTGTGGGCTCGCGTGGGCGCGTCAGCCGACGCTTGGCCCGGCACTTGCGCTCGGCATAGCCGCGGTCGCGGCGCCGTTCCTGCTGATGCAGCCCGGCATGGGCGCCGGCATCGCCGCCAGCCGCACGCCGCGGCCAAACTCCGCACGGCTGCAAAGCCTCGTCACGCACGCCGTCTTCGGCCTGGGCCTCTACGCCGCCGGCCTCGCACTCAAACTACTCTCAGGAGACTGAAATGCGCATCCCCGCCCGCTTTGCCCCGATCCTCTTCGGCGCCCTGCTCTCTGCGGTCATGGTCGCGCTGGTGTCCGGTTTCGTCATCGCCATCACGCAGGGCATTCACCAGGGGTTCGCCGCGCAGTGGATCAGGAGCTGCGCCACCACTTGGCCGGTCGCATTTCCGACCGTGACCTTGGTCGCGCCTTGGGTTCGCCGCATCGTTAGCCGCTTGGCGGCCTAGCGTTCCGTTTTGCCTCGCCCCCGACCATCAGAGGCCAACCAGGCCTCTGAGACACATGTACGTACCGAGCGCAAGCAAGCCGATGAAAAACGCGCGACGAAAGACCTGTTCTGCCGTGCGCTGCCGCACGATTTGCCCAACGTACATCCCAGCTACCGAGAAAACCAGCGCTACCACCCAGCTGCCGGCGACTTCCATTCGAAGCTCCCCATGCACCATGAGGGCTGCCGCCAATGCAAGGGGACAAACGAACGCATTAATGCCGACGCTCTGCACCAGCTCCTCCTTGTCGAGTCGGAGCGACGTCAGGTACGGAGCCCCGGGAATGACAAATACGCCGGTTGCGCCATTCAGCATGCCCGTCGCAAAGCCGACGAGTGGCGATAGCCACCGCTCCCAGCGCGGGCGAATTTCCAACCTTGCTCCGACAAGTCCGTAGATCCCATACGCCGCGAGCACTGCGCCCAATGCGCCAGTGGCGGTGGATCCCGACGACGTAGTGAGGAACCCAACGGTCGAAAACGTTCCGATCACGGTGGCGACGATCATCAGAGCGAACCGGCGTAGAAGCGCGAGGAGCATAGGCCCCGATGCAACCTGCCAGATGTTCGTAACGAGCGCTGGAATGACCAAGATGCCGGCGGCTTGGGCGGGCGTCATTACGATGCTGAGGAGCCC
>Ga0207708_10000308_pt1 | contig 38619 bp, 33 predicted proteins | sample KBSK5101metaG_FD_184340 | JGI IMG/M metagenome (GOLD analysis project Ga0207708, IMG submission 184340) | Corn, switchgrass and miscanthus rhizosphere microbial communities from Kellogg Biological Station, Michigan, USA - KBS K5-10-1 metaG... | ecosystem: Host-associated > Plants > Roots >... | reverse complement strand
CCGGCTCCGGCGGGCTGCACGGTGACGTTGGTCCACGAGGGCCTGGGCGAGGAGCAGGAGCGGATGCACGGCGAGGGCTGGACCCACTATCTGGCGCGCCTGGAGCGGCTGGCCAGCACCGGCGACGCGGGTCCGGACGAGTGGGCCGCGACTCCCGACCCGATGACGGCGGTCAGCGCCGCCGAGGCGGTGCTCGCGGCGGTGCAGCCCGTGTTGCGCGGCCTGACCACCGACGACCGCACCAAGCCCACGCCGTGCGCCGACTTCGACTGCCACGCCGTCGCGGTGCACCTGATGGGTTCCCTGGTCGGGCTCGGCGCGATGGCGGGCGTGACCGTGGTGGACGCCGAGGGCACGTCGCTGGAGAACCGGATCTCGGTCCTCACCGCGCAGGCGATCGACGGCTGGCGCACGGTCGACCTCGACGGCCCGGTGACCGGACCGCGTGGAAACGAGATGCCCGCGTCTTACGCGCAGGGCTTGTTGCCGTTCGAGCTGCTCATGCACGGATGGGACATCGCTCAGGCGGCCGGCCTGCCGCTCAACGTGTCCGACGAGGTGGTCGACTACCTGCGCAAGATCACCGAGCCGCTGATGCCGTCGGCCCGGGAGCGGGGCGCGTTCGGGCCCGAGGTCTCCCCCGCCGACGACGCCAGCCCACTTGACCGGCTCGCGGCGTACGCCGGCCGCACACCGATCGCCGCTTGACCTCTGGGAGCCTCAGCACCTGGGCATGCCGCGCGGCTGAATTCGAAGTGCACCAGGCGTTGCCTCTCCCGGCTGTGTGACCAGGCACCTGATCATGCCGCCGGACGCCAGCCGCAGGCGTCGGCGAGCGCCGCGCATCGCTCGCGGAATGGCGGACAGCAGGCGGCAGCCAGGGCCAGCCACGCCTCACGCCGCGAAGGCCTGGTGCAGTCCTCCCGGATCGCCCTCAGGGACTGCGGTGCGATCAGCACGCCGAACAGCACCGGTGCCAAGAACCCGGCCGCAGCCCGTGTCTCTGTCACCTCGTCGAGGACGAGGTCGCACAGGACAACGGCGGGATCCCCCTCCCCAGCCACGCCCGACGGCGGCCCACCGGGGAGGTCACACACGAGGGACGTCGGTAGGCACAGCGAGAAACCAGCCTCAAGACGGCCGGCGGCTCGCGCTTCGGCGAGGACATTCAGCCACGTCGTCCGTCCCAGGGTCGCGGCGCGGGCCACCTGGAGTGCGGTCGTGTCATCGACCGTGAGCGGGCGGGACTCGAACATCAGGCGCGGCTCCGCCCCGGTCGAGGCCAGCCGACCGATCACACAGGTGTTGACGTCACGACCCCAGGCGGCACCCACGTTGAGCAACCGAACGGTTCGCGACGTGAGGAGGTCGACCGCGACGACCTGGTCGTCCTGCACATCGACCAGCCGGTAGCCGCTCATGGTGGCGAGCGGCCACCCGTCAGCGCCGGCGGCAGGCGTCGTCAGAGCCGGGCCGGCGCGCTCCGCGAGAAAGGCGTCCAAGCCGCCAAGGTCGTACGTGGTGAGCTGCGCGCACACCCAGTCCGCGGCGATCACCTGGTCGACGAAGTCACGCGGGTCCCAACCGAGGGGGCGCCCTGGGTCGACATCGGCGTACAGCGCGTCCACCGTCATCTGCAGCGCCTCGCGCGGCCGCGCGTCATCGGACAGCAGGAGCCAGCGGTAGGCCTGCTTGGCGATCCAGCGCGCATGGAGCCAGGCGGGGGCGTCGCCCGCGAGCAACGCCACCTCGCTGAGCATGTGCTCGCGCAGGCTCCCGGGAACGTGAGGCCCGGCAAGATGCAGCTGCAGGGCACCCTCGGCGTCACCCTGCGCCTCGGCCGCAGCACCGGCATCCACGGTGCGCCACGCGTCCTCGTCGTACCTCGCCATCAGGTCGTCGCGTGCTGCGGGCGGCGGCATCATCGGCGTAGCGCGGCGCTGCGCGTCACGCGCTCGTCGTCGACGCTGGGCGCGCCGGTCGCGATCGGAACGGTTCAAGGACCTGCGGCTTCGGGAGTTCGGCATGGACCAACGTTCCGTCAGCTACCGCCCGACCTCCAGAGCGAATTCGTGCCCTGTGGAAAAGCTACGTCCGGGCAGCGTTCGCGTGTCCCGCTCCAAGGTCGCCGTTGTGGACGCTGCGCCGTGGTGGCCCCGGGCGGGCGCGCGGATAGTCCCGGCCGAAAGGCATCCCGGACGAGCCTCCTGAGTTGTCATTTGGCCGGGACTATCCAACCGAGGGCCTGCGACAACTGCGGAGCGACGGGTCAGGCGGCTAGGCCAGCGGCGCCAGGATCCAGCGGCCGCCGAGCAGCAGCGCGGCCAGATCGACGAGGAGGAAGAAGCCGACCCAGACGATGCCCGGCAGCCGCGTGAGCCGGGCCAGCATGTCCGCGTCGGAGGTGCGGGCCCTGCCGCGGCGGCGCAGGCGCTGGAGCTCCAGCACGGTCTTCGGTGCGGCGAGCAGCAGGAACCAAGTGCCGGCGTACGCCACCACCGACTGCACGGTCCCGCTCGCCCACCAGGACACGGCGAAAGCCAGCGCACCCGCGACCAGCACGGCCCACAGGCCATAGAAGTTGCGGATCTGGAGCAGCAGGAGCGTGAGCAGCAGCACCGTCACCCAGAGCACGCCGAGGGCGTGGCCACGGTGCAGCAGGTACGCCGCGGCGAGCCCGAGCAGCGCCGGCCCGACATACCCGGCGGCGTACATGACGACCACGCCGGGCCCGGTCGCACGTCCGCTCGACACGGTCAGGCCGGAGCCGTCGGCGTGCAGCCGGATCCCGCCGAGGCGGCGGCCACAGAGCATCGCCGCGACCCCATGTGCGCCTTCGTGGGCGATCGTCACCACGTGACGGGCGAGGCGCCAGGTGGCCGGAAACAGGACCACCGCGGCCGCCAGCAGGGCCGACAGCCAGATCGCCCCGGTTTCCGGAGCCGGCTGGCTGCCCACGACGTCGGACCACACCTGGTGCAGTCCGTCGTCCACCTCGCCACGGTAGAGGCCCCAACGAAACGAGTGGTCCGAAAATGAGACCAGCGCGGTAGACGTTCCCGTCGTGGGACCTGGCTAGGGTCGCGCCGACCCTCGCCACAGATGAACCACCAGGGCGACAACCCACACGATGGCCATCGCGGCCACAATGCCGAGCTCGACGACGCCGAGCCCGCCGCCGGCGAGGTAACCGAGGATCACGAAGATCGCGAAAAGCACCGGGATCGTGATCAACAATGCCTTCATCATCACCCAGATCTGGTGACGGTTGCGAAGCCGTTCCCACCGGACTTGGCCCGCCAGCTGCCATTGTAGAGCGACCGGATCGAGCCCCAGGGCCGCTCATAACAAGTGTGCAAGACCAGGCAGGGACCATGCACCTCGCCCTTGCTCCGGTGGTAATAGGCGGAGTGGCTGTTCAGACCCGGTAGCGGAAACGGGTCGTAGCCGTTGTCGGGGTTGTAGAAGTGGTGCACGTACTCGCCCGGGATGAGCCGGTGATCCACCACGTGCACCGAGTCGATTCGGGTGAACCTGCGGTGATCGGCAGGGTGCGTGACGCGCCGGGTGGTTGTGTTCCAGCACGAGTAGGTCGATACCCGATAGCGCCACATGATGAACCCGAGCACCGACCATCCGGTCGATCGGATCGCAATGGTGTGACATCCCGTTCGACGGTGCACGGCAAGCGTGACGTTGCCCCTCGCGTAACCCGGCGGCGTGTAGCCCGGGGCCTGCTCGCCACTGGAGTAGGTGGAGAGCAACCTGGTGCCTGACGCGTCGTACTCCTCGACGGTGACGTCCACAGTCACTCGACCAGGTGCATCGCCCGCGCCGAGACCGGAGGGGAGAGTCGGTTCGACGGCGGATGCAGGACCGACCGCGAGACCGGCGGCCGCGGCAGCGAGCGTGAGCGCCAGCGTGACGTGGACGGATCGGCGCACTTGCCCCCTACCTACGACCCACGACTTCATCATGATTACCCCGCTTGCCATTTGTCCGGCCCCGGATGAACCGAGCAAAACGAGGGAATCATCGCGCACAAGGAATGGGAAGGGGCCCGCTCCATGTATTTGAAAAAGTCGCATTCAATGCATCGGATCGACCACCTTTAAACGCGCCGATTATCATTCCCAATTCCCAGCAATCTTTATCCCTTCGCCTGCGCCGAAGAAGCCATCGATCATTCCGACGAGCCCGACGTTCGGACGACCGCCCCCAGCCGACGGCCGCGCGTGCCGGGCGCCGCCCTGACCACGTCATCGCCGACGAGTCCCGAGAACTCCGCGTGCGTGACTACGAGCTCCTGCTTGAGCGGGCCTTGGCCGAGCTCGATGACGACCAGCGCGGTCACGTGGCGAAGTGCGTCGAGCTCTCCGGGAAGCACGTCGAGCCGCTTCGCCTCGGAGATCACCGGATGACGGCGCACAACGCACTTCTCGAACGCCGACTCGTCCGCCTCGACACCGGACACGTCGGACACCAGCTTGACCACTCGCCCCATGGCTTGGCGCCTCCTGTCGGTGCGGGCCGGACGGCGCCGGCCCTCGGTGACCGGCTGCGTGGCACCACGGTCGCGCGCCACGCGCACCATCGCCAGAGTGCTCGGGAGCCTTGTGGACGAGGTCGACGGGCGCCGAACATGTGTGCGCGGGGTGTTCCGACGGTCACCCGGTGGGGCCGGCGCTTGACGCGTGGCCACGACGCGGCAAGGTGGACCCGTGGACGACGACTCTCTCTGGAGCGATGAGGACGACGACGAGCTCCTCGCCGCGTGGGCCGAGGTGGACCGCCAGGCGGCGGACGTGCTCCGCACCGCGTGCGCCGAGGTGCTCCAGGAGGCGCCCCCGCAGCCCGATCTTGCCGAGGAGGCAGGTTCACTGCGCCGCGAGGTCGAGGCCTCGGCCCGGAGCGTCAGGTCCTTCGACGTGGCCTGCGGCTGGGCGGGTGCACCTCCGGAGGACGACGTCCAGATGTGGTTGCAGGCGCTCGCCTCGACGATCTCGCCATCCGAGGAGCTTGGCACCTCGCCCGAGGAGCAGGCTGCCGTCTTCTCCCTCCAGCACGCCGACTGGCTGGGCGGCATCGTGGGACTTGTGCGCCGCGGGGTCGGCGCCGAGTTCGACGCCGATGGGTGGTCGCAGGACCTGGCCGCCGTTCCGGAGGTCAACGACGAGTCAGAGGATCTGGACGACGTCGCCGCCTTCTCGGTACCCGTCGAGGTTCTGGCGCCCTCGTGGCAGACACTCGGTGTCCTCGACGAGGATCGGTGCCTCACTCCCCTGGGACGGTGGGGGCTGCCCCACGCGCTGCTTTCCGCTTGGGAGGAGACAGCCGCGGCACCACCCGACCAGCTGGACGAGGAGGTCGGTCTACCGGGCACCTCGCAGCACGGCGAGCCGGACTGGCTCACCGACGCTCAGCGTGAGGCCCACAGGGCCTGGCGAGAAGCCCTTGGTGCGCACCGGGATGGGGATCTGCCCACCGCCGCGGAGCTGGTGGCGCTGTCCGAGGGGCTCGAGGGAGTCGTCGGGGACCTTGCCGCATACGAGGTCGCCGCCGATCCTGACCGCGAACCGCTCGTGGTGGCCATGCAGGAGGCTGTCACCGGGAAGGCGCGGGCGGTGCCGCTCTACCTGCGCGCCCGGGTCGCCGAGGTCCGCGGTGACGCACAGGCGATGAGCAGCCTCCTCGAGGAATGCCTCGTAGCCGACCCCGGCGCGGTCGACGCCGCCGCCGACCTGGCGGAGCTGCGAGCCGTCGCCGGCGACGCGGCCGAGGCGCAACGGCTCTTCACCCTCGCCGGGCTCGAACGGGACGCCATGGAGGTCAAGGCCCTTCGGCCGTTTCTCTCGCCTCCTGCCGGTGAGACCGGCAGAAACAAGCCTTGTCCATGCGGGTCGGGCCGGAAGTACAAGCTGTGCCACGGGCGTACGGCGCTGCACCCGATGCCCGACCGGGCGGCCTGGTTGATGACAAAGGTGGTCGGCTACTTGCAGCGCGGACACAACCGCGAGGGGCTGCTGCACTGGGCCGGGCTGATGTCAGGCGAGGAGCGGTCCAGCAGAGAGACGGTGACCCTCGCCATGCACGACGCGACGACGTGGGACTTCGCGCTCTTCGACGGCGGCATCCTCGCAGACTTCCTGGCCCTCTACCGGCCGCTGCTGCCGCCCGACGAGGCACAGCTCGCCGAGAGCTGGGTGACCACCGACCGCCGCCTGCTCGAAGTCACCGAGGTAACTCCGATGCGCGGCCTGACCTGCCGCGACCTGGTCACCGGCGAGAGGCTGGAGCTGAGCGACCGAACGCTGAGTCGTTCGGTGCAGCCCATGGATCTCCTGCTCGGACGTCCGCTCGACTACGGCGACGGTGTCCAGAAGTTCTGGAACGACCCGGTCGACATCCCGCGGTGGCTGCGCCCACGGCTCCTGGACCTGCTGCGTTCGGGAGCCGAGCCCGAGGCGATCGCGGCATTTTTCGCTCCCGCAAGTCGCACGCCGGTCCTCCAGACCACCGAGGGCGAGGAACTGGTGATGTGCACGGCGCGGTACGAGGTTCCCGACCTGGACACGGCATGGCTCGCACTGAGCGCGGAGCTCGACGGCGACGGCGACGGCGAGGTCCTGCACCATGTCGTTGAGGTGCCCGGCGGCCAGTCACTGGTTCGGGGCACCGTACGCCGCGCGAGCGATCGGATCGTGCTGGAGACCATGGCTCTCGAACGCCTGCGCGAGCTGCAGGCGCTGGTGCTCGCGATCGTCCCCGACGCCCGACTGGTCGACGAGTCGACGCGTTCTGCGGCGGACGCGTTCGCCGAGACCGGGCCGGACTTGCCCCCGCAGGACGCCGCTCCCGAGCTCGCAGCAGAAGACATCGCGTCTCTTGTCCGGCAGCACGAGGACCGCTGGCTCAGCGAACGCATCCCGGCCCTCGGTGGTCTCACACCGCGTGAGGCGGCCGCTGACCCCGCGGCACGGGAGGAGCTGATCGCGCTGCTTGACGACTTCGAGTGGCAGGACCGCCGCACGCCCAATGCCTTCTCGATGGACGTCCACCGGATCCGCGCCGAGCTTGGCCTGAGCTGATCCGAGGCGTCAGCGACGAGCACGGGTGAAACCTTCGAGACCTACCGGGCCTTTCACAGCGCCGTTCGTCATACGTGACCGACCTATGACCCTTCGAGGTAGCGGTTCCGCGACTCGATTATCCGTGCGCGACGCGCCGCGACGAGCAGGTCCGGAGCACCGAGATCGATCTGTCCGAACTGGTCGTACGGATTCACCCCGATCGCCTTCAGGAACACTTCCGCCCGCTGGGAGACGCCCCCGTGCACACCGAACCAGGCGAGCAGCTCTTGCACCTGAAGTGTGCCAAAGTAGGTGCCGACGGACTCGTTCGCACGGGCGATCACCCAAGCCACGGCAGCCGCCGCCCGCTCCGCCTTGCCCTTGCGGCGGAAGATCTGAGGGTCAGCGACGGCGGCGCGGCTGAGCATCCGACGCATCGCGGTCCGGTGCTCGACGTCGAGCAGCTCGTCGGCGCAGCCGTCGCAGAGCTCGAGGACGGCGCGGACCCGGTCTTGGATGTCGTCGGGCACCCCGGCCCACTCGAAGGCCTCGTCGGGTAGCGGCTCGTCTGTGAGGTTGCGCAGCATCGAGCGGCCACCGACAGCCCGATCCAGGCGAGCGAGCATGTACGCCTCAATGGAGAAATCCTCGTCCGGATCGAGCTCGCCCGGTTCGAACACACCAGCCAGCAGCGCCTCAGCTCCTTGGAGCCGGCTGGACCGGATCGCGCGTTGGAACACCGGCTCCCACTGGTCGACCGCGGCGAGTGTCTCCGCGGTCAGCTGAGCGCGGATGTTCTGCCGGTCGTGGCAGTAGCGAATGAAGGCTCGAAGCAGGTTCGGGGCCTTGGCCAGGAACGACGGCTCCGCCACGAGCTTGCGAGGGATCCAGTCGGCGAGCAGCATCTCCACGTTGACCGGGCTCCATCGGTACGGGTCACCAGGTCCCCAGTCTGTTCCGAACCAGACGATGCTCTCGAGCAGTGCGCGCTCGTCCTCGTGGTCGAGCTTCCGACCGTACGACGATGCGAAGAAGTCGTCTCGGATCGTGACCTGATCCTCGTCGGTCCACTCGTGGCGCTCCGGCACTTCGCCGCCGCTCGGCATCGACCGCAACAGCCACTCGACCAGCGGCCGACAACCAGGCCAGGAGTCGGTCACCAGCGGTGGATACATCATCGCGCCGCCATTGATCGCGGCGGTGATGATCGACCGAGACTGAGCCGGGTCGACCTCGACCAACTCCTGGTCGGCGTCGACCATCACCTCGCCCATCTTGGCCAGCACCTCCTCAAGATCCTCCGCGATCACGAACGCGTCCTTCACGACGGTGCCGAGGTTGTGGTCGACGTACACCAGGGCCGTGAAGGTGCTACCGCCCGGCAGGCGTGCGTCGAGGAGGTAGTCGTCACCGTCGCCAAGAATGTGGGTGAGCATGACGACCCGGGGGACGGCGACCTCGTCAATGGTGCCGAGCCACGGCGGCATCGGCTGTCGTCGCGTGGTCAGCACCTTGCCGATCCGGCTGCCGAGCAGCTCGTCCTCGACCATGGACCGGATCACGGTGAGGGCGGCGGTTGTTTCTGCGTAGTCGGTGCCGACGAATGAGTCGACGAGGTCGGTCAGCGTGACCACGGGCTCGGCGTTCGGCTCGAACGGGTTGCGCGCCCTCGGATCGACCACGGCGAGCAGGGTGCTCACCCCCTCGAGCAGCTCGACCGGATGGTCGGAGCGCAGGGCCTGGCGGAGTCCCTGGAAGAGCTCCTGGTCCGGCGCCGAGCCACCTCCGGGCCTCTCCTCGTGGCTCGGGATCGAGCGCAGGTGCTGGCGCCGTGGCGGCCTGCGTCGGTCAGTTCGTCGCTTGCGGGCCATCCATCAACCCTAGACGGCCGGCCAGGTTCACGGACTGTCGACGAACCCCAACCCGGTCAGTCGCGATCGCAGCTTCTCGTCTGCGGTAATCAGCTGCTGATGCAGCCGTTCGGCGAGGGCCACATAGACCATGTCGTAAAGCGGATGCTCGTCGTGACGCCGCGACAGGTCCCAGGCACGATCGAGATCGCGGGGCTCGTCGCGCAGGCTGATCGGCAGGCTTCGCAGCAGACCGAACGCCGCGTCGGCTGCAGCACCGTCCCACCGTGCGCGCCGTACGCCGGTGAGCAAGGCGTTGCCGACCTCCTCCATCAGCAACCGCGGCGCGGCCAGGTCGGCGCCGTCGGTCACGAGGTTGCTCAAGAGTCGACGTGCGGGAGCTCTCGCGTCGACGTCGGGAGCGACCCAGTCCACGACGACGCTGGCGTCAACGACCGGCATCACGGGCCGCGCGGTCGTCGAGCACCAGATCGGAGGCGGTGCGGGCACCGCCTCGCGTGGTCCGCAGCTGGGCCGCCCATTCGGCGAGCGAGCCCGGGCGAGGCGCTTCCGGGTCCGAGGAGGCAAGTACGTCACCGCGCGGGACGAGCAGCTTGTTGCCACTCCTGGTCGCCGAGAGACGGCCGGACCAGACCCAGCGGCGGATGGTCTCCGGCGTACGACCGGCCAGCCGGGCGGCCTCTCGGACGTCCACCATTTCTACACCATCGATCAGGATCATGTAGTCAGACTACTACACCAGATATGGGTGGATCTGAGATCTCAGGCGAGCCCGAGCCGGTTGGCGACACCCGGTCCGCCCATCTCCCGCACGACCGCCGGGTCGCCGACCACGATCAACTGGTCGGTGGCACGCGACATCCCGACGTACAGCTTCTCCCTCGCGCGGTCGCGTACCTCGGTGTCATTGACGCAGAGCACGACGGCGGGACGTTCCAGTCCCTTGCAGCCGAGGACGTGACCGTAGAAGACCTCCTCCTCGTCCCAGAACGTCTCCCAGTAGGCCTCCTGACCGAGCAGCTCCGTCTCCTGGACCTGTACGTCGTGACGCTTGCCGGTCGAACAGGGCGACGTTGCCGGGGAACGAGCCCAACGTCCAGGACCAGGTCGACGGCGGGGTCGGCGGTCGCGACAGCGTCCGTCCCGGCGGGCACGAAGTCGACGTTGACTCTCGTCACACTCGTAGCCGGCCGTAGGAACTACAAAACGTCTTGGAACCCCTCGTCCCTGGTGCATTCGATGTCGCTCATCGACCACTCCCGTGTCCTCGGCCATGACCAAGATCTGGTGGAGACCACCAACAGTTCCGTGGGCCGACCAGTCGAAGCCCAGTCCATTGACACCGATTGATCCAGCACGCGCAAGAAGTGGCGTCCATGTCACGTGGGAGCGCGCGATCGCCGCGTCGACCCGCTCAGAGCGGCATATGGGTGGCAAGCTCAGGGCTACACGAGGGGGCGTTCAGTGCGCGAGGGACTGTTTGAAACCGTAGTAACCCATGGGATGGAGCGAGAACTCGCACTCTCCGACCTTCAAAGTGAGATCGCCACTGTTGATCCGGCTGATCAACCGCACGTGATCGGACGTCACCTCAACGCCGCTTTGGCACGACGACTGTCTGCTGAGAAGGATCCCGATCGTCGCCTTGAACTTGTGAACCGGGTTCTAGCGCTTGTGGCCGAAACCGACGAGAAGATTCCCGCGCCGACGCGAGAGCTACATGCGATGCGCGGTCCTTCTGGGCCCGGGTCGCCGGGTCGCTACGACCGCAGGCCCGCCACACCACTGAATGATGTCGCGCTCCTTACCAACTCGCATGGCGAGCCTTCGCTCGCCTCGGAGCTCAGGGCGGAGTTGACGTCAGCGGACTCCGTGGATCTTCTGTGCGCATTCGTGATGTGGCGCGGTGTCCGTCTACTTGAGCGGGAACTCACCGCTCTGCGTGACGCCAATGTGCCCTTACGTGTCGTGACCACGACCTACATTGGCGGGACCGAGCGCGAGGCGCTCGATCGACTGATTCGTGATTTCGGCGCAGAGGTCAAGATCCAGTACGACGCGGCGCGTACACGGCTTCACGCGAAGGCTTGGCTGTTCCATCGGAATACCGGCTTCGACACTGCGTACGTGGGATCTTCCAACCTCTCGAGCAGCGCTCTACTCGAGGGGGTCGAGTGGAACGTTCGATTGTCGAAATCCGCCACACCGTCGCTGATGCAGAAATTTCGGGCCACGTTCGACTCCTACTGGAACGACGGCGCGTTCGAGACATACGACCCTGATCGCGATCGTGACCGTCTCGACGACGCGCTGATCGAGGCGTCAGGTCGTGGCTCTCACGACCGGGTCACGATCTCCCTGTCCGGACTTTCTGTGACGCCCTACTCCTATCAGCAAGAGATGCTGGATGCGATCGACGTCGAACGCCACGTCCATGATCGCCATCGCAACCTGGTGGTTGCGGCGACTGGGACCGGAAAGACGGTCATCGCTGCTCTGGACTATCGGCGACTGTGTGAACCAGCAGGCGACGCCTCACCGTCGTTGCTATTTGTCGCACATCGCAAGGAAATTCTCGAGCAATCCCTGAGGACTTATCGAGAGGTTCTCGCTGACCCAGGCTTCGGCGAGCTTTACGTCGGAGGGGCGAGGCCCGAGAGGTGGCGACATGTGTTCGCCAGCGTTCAGTCCTTGAGCGCCTATGGCATTGAGCGGATCCCGGCAGACGCCTACGAGATCGTGGTGGTGGACGAATTCCACCACGCGGAAGCGCGCACGTATCGAAAGATCCTGGATCACCTTGCACCCCTAGAGTTGCTCGGCTTGACCGCCACCCCCGAACGAGCCGACGGCGTCGACGTCCGCCAGTTCTTTGGAGGTCGTACTGCAGCTGAGCTGCGGCTCTGGGATGCCTTGGGCGCGGATCTCCTCTGCCCCTTTCACTACTTTGCTGTGGCAGATGGCACCGATCTGCGCCGCATCAGCTGGTCCAAGGGAGGCTACGACGAGGAGCAGTTGTCGAATGTCTTCACCGGCAACGACGCCCGAGCGTTGGTCGTGCTGAAACAGGTGCGTGACAAGGTGACGAATGTTGGAGCGATGAGGGCGCTCGGGTTCTGCGTGAGCGTCGCTCACGCCGATTACATGGCCGGAGTCTTCAACGCGGCTGGCATCCCATCCCTTGCCGTCAGTGGCCGGACACCACAGCGCGAGCGCGAGCAGGCGCTTGATGACCTTCGGCATCGACGAGTGAATGCACTCTTCGCCGCTGACCTCTTCAACGAGGGCCTGGATCTGCCTGACGTTGACACCGTGTTGTTTCTCCGTCCGACGGAGAGCTCAACGATCTTTCTTCAGCAGCTGGGACGCGGATTGCGACGGACGCCCAACAAGGCGGTCCTCACCGTACTGGACTTCATCGGCTATCACCGCAAGGAATTCCGATTCAGCGATCGGTTCCGTGCTTTGACCGGCGCCACTCGACGCGGGGTCGAGCGCCAGGTGGCGGAGGGCTTCCCGTTCCTACCGTCGGGCTCACAAATCGTCCTCGACCAGCAGGCCCAGACGTTGGTGCTGGACAACATTCGCTCTCAGATCGCCAACCGGTGGAACCAGATGGTGGCCGAGCTTCGTGCATATGGCGACCAGGATTTGCCCACATTCCTTGACGAGTCTGGACTTGAGCTGTCTGACATCCTCCGGCGCGGCAGTCACTCTTGGACTCGACTCCGGCGTGATGCTGGCATGCCAACTCCCCCCGGTTCTGCACTTGAGGATCAGTTGCTTAAGCGGATCCGCGCATTTGCCCAGGTCGACGACCCCATGCGCCATCGGTCCTATACGTCTCTCCTAGCCGACGACGCGCCTTCGTACGATCAGCTCTCTACGGCAGAGCAGCGGCTCGCCCGGATGCTGTACTACTCACTTTGGTCTGATGGCGGTGGGCACGCCTCGTACGCCGACGGACTGACTGCTCTTCGCCGGGAGCGCGCGACCCGGGCTGAACTCAGCGCCGTCGTCGACCTCTCGTTCGACGCCGCGCGCCACCTGACGCTCGACCTAGGTGGTGCCCTGGCTGACGTCCCGCTGAAAGTGCATGCCTGCTACCAGCGTGAAGAGATCCTTGCTGCACTGGACTTCCCACGTCGCCCCAACAGCTTCCGTGAGGGGGTCTGGTACTCGGCCGAACACAATGTGGATGCGTTCTTCGTGACTCTCAAGAAGTCCGAATCGGACTACTCCCCCACCACGATGTATCAGGACTATCCGATCAGTCCTACCCTGTTTCACTGGGAGTCGCAGTCCACGACCTCGAGTCATACCCCTACGGGTCAGCGCTACCTCTCCGGGTCAAGCACGGTTCTCTTGTTCGTGCGAGAGGAGCAGAAGGATGAGTTCGGCACCTCGCCGTACCTGTTCGTGGGCCCTGCCACCTATGTCAGCCACGAGGGGGACCGACCGATTGCCATCACGTGGAGGCTTGAGCACGCATTGCCTACGGACTTCTTCAACACAGTCGCCGTAGCCACCCAGTAGCAGGTCCCGCTCCCAGGGCCGGGCATACCTGTGCCCGCAAGCAGATGTTGGGCGTTCCGCCGTAGCGGGACACCCAACTTCCGATGCTTACCTCAGCTGCAGCCCGAGGTGCTCCCGCAGCCTTCGCACACGTAGCAGCTACCGGCAGGCCGCATCTTGGTCCCGCAGGTCATGCAGAGCGGGGAGTCGACGGCGGTGCCGGTGATCTTCTCGAACAGCTCGGCGGAGGTGTGGGCCTCCTTGGGTGCCGGCTTGGCGGACGCGACGATCTCGACGGGCTCGACCACCGGAGATGGCTCGACCACCGGAGATGGCTCGACCGCCGGGGACGGCTCGACCACCGAGGTGGGCTCGACCGCCGCGGCGGGCTCGGAGAGGTCGCCGATCAGCTGGTCGGCGCTGCCGGTGTCCTCGACGGGCGGCTCGTAGGAACCGGTCTCGAGGTGGCGCTGGCGCTCCTCGGCGGAGTAGATGCCGAGGGCGGAGCGGTCCTCGAAGGACAGGTAGTCCAGGGCCAGGCGGCGCCAGACGTAGTCCATGAGGGACTGCGCCATCCGGACGTCGGGGTCGTCGGTGAGGCCGGCGGGCTCGAAGCGCAGGTTGGTGAACTTCGAGACGTAGGTCTCCAGCGGGACGCCGTACTGCATGCCGATCGACACCGCGATCGAGAAGGCGTCCATCACACCGGCCAGGGTCGAGCCCTGCTTGCCGAGCTTGAGGAACACCTCGCCGAGCGAGCCGTCGTCGTGGGCGCCGGAGGTCATGTAGCCCTCGGCACCGCCAACGGTGAACGAGGTGGTGCGCGCGGTGCGGCTCTTGGGGAGACGCTTGCGCGTGGGCCGGTAGACGATGCGGGTCTCGACAGGCTCGACCACCGAGGAGGCCTCCTCTGCCGAACCCTTGGCGGCGACCGCCTTGTCGGCGCCCTTCGCCTTGGCGTCGGCCAGCGGCTGTCCCACCTTGCAGTTGTCGCGGTAGACGGCCGTCGCCTTGAGGCCGAGCTTCCATGACTGCAGGTAGATGTCCTCGATCTCCTCGACCGTCGCCGTCTCGGGGAGGTTCACCGTCTTGGAGATCGCGCCGGAGAGGAACGGCTGGGTCGCCGCCATCATCCGCACGTGGCCCATCGGCTTGAGCGCCCGGGCGCCCATCGCCGTGTCGAAGACCTCGTAGTGCTCCTGCTTGAGGCCGGGGGCGTCGATCACGTGGCCGTGCTCGGCGATGAACTCGACGATCGCCTCGATCTGCTCGGCCTGGTAGCCCAGCTTCTGCAGCGCCCGCGGGATCGTCTGGTTGACGATCTGCATCGAGCCGCCGCCGACCAGCTTCTTGAACTTGACCAGCGAGAAGTCCGGCTCGATGCCGGTCGTGTCGCAGTCCATCATGAAGCCGATCGTGCCGGTCGGCGCGAGCACGGAGGCCTGCGCGTTGCGGTAGCCGTGCTTCTCACCGAGCTTGACGACCTCGTCCCACACCTTGGTGGCGAGCTTGTGGACGCCGGCGTCGTGGACACCCATCGTGCGGACCACGTCGTTGGCGGCCTGGTGCTTGCGCATCACGCGCTTGTGCGCGTCGGCGTTGCGGGCGTAGCCGGCGTACGGGCCGACCACGGCAGCCAGCTCCGCGCTCCTCTTGTACGACGTGCCGGTCATCAGCGACGTGATCGTGGCCGCCATCGTGCGACCACCCTCGGAGTCGTAGCCGAGGCCCATCGCCATCAGCAGCGCGCCCAGGTTGGCGTAGCCGATGCCGAGCTGGCGGTATTCGCGGGTGGTGTCGCCGATCGCCTCGGTCGGGAAGTCCGCGAAGCAGATGGAGATGTCCATCGCGGTGATGATCACCTCGACCGCCTTGGCGAACAGGGCGCCGTCGAAGGTGTCGTCGTCCTTGAGGAACTTCATCAGGTTCAGGGACGCGAGGTTGCACGAGGAGTTGTCGAGAGACATGTACTCCGAGCACGGGTTGGATGCGGTGATCCGGCCGGTCTCGGGGTTGGTGTGCCAGTCGTTGATGGTGTCGTCGTACTGCAGGCCCGGGTCGGCGCAGGACCAGGCGGCCTCGCTGATCTTGGTGAACAGCTCGCGGGCGTCGACGGTCTCGATCACCTCGCCGGTGCCGCGGGCACGCAGCCCGAACTCGGTGCCGTCCTCGACCGCACGCATGAACTCGTCGCTGACCCGGACCGAGTTGTTGGCGTTCTGGTACTGGACGGAGGTGATGTCGGCGCCGCCGAGGTCCATGTCGAAGCCGGCGTCGCGGAGGGCGCGGATCTTGTGCTCCTCCTTCGCCTTGGTCTCGACGAACTCGACGATGTCGGGGTGGTCGACGTCGAGGACGACCATCTTGGCCGCGCGGCGCGTCGCGCCACCGGACTTGATGGTGCCCGCGGAGGCGTCGGCCCCGCGCATGAAGGAGACCGGGCCTGAGGCGGTGCCGCCGGAGGAGAGCAGCTCCTTGGAGGAGCGGATGCGGGAGAGGTTGAGGCCGGCGCCGGAGCCGCCCTTGAAGATGAAGCCCTCCTCCTTGTACCAGTTCAGGATGGAGTCCATGGAGTCGTCGACGGACAGGATGAAGCAGGCGCTGACCTGCTGCGGGGACTTGGTGCCGACGTTGAACCAGACCGGGGAGTTGAAGGAGAAGTACTGGTGCACGAGCAGCCAGGTCAGCTCGTGCTCGAAGAGCTCGGCCTGCTCCTCGTCGGCGAAGTAGCCGTGGTCCTCGCCGCCCTTGCGGTAGGTCTTCACGACCCGGTCGACGAGCTGCTTGAGGCTCCACTCACGCACGTCGGTGCCGACGGCGCCGCGGAAGTACTTCGTGGTGACGATCGTCGAGGCGTTGAGGGACCAGAAGTCCGGGAACTCAACACCACGCTGCTCGAAGACGGTCTCGCCGGTCTTCCAGTTGGTCTGGACGACGTCGCGTCGCTCCCAGGTCAGCTCGTCGTACGGGTGCACACCCTCGGTCGAGAAGATCCGCTCGATCTTCACGCCCCCGTCGGACTTTGCCGTCGCCGCTCCCCTACGGGTGCGTGCGCTCCCGCTCACCGTCTCGGTCATGCTCTCTCCCTCTGTCCCCGTCGGTCGTGCTCTTCGACTTCGGATGTTGGTGGCCCGGTGCGCAGCTTCCCCACTACGCACCGGGCCGATCGTGGTCAGCCCGTGACTGGTTCGGGCTGAGGTGGTGCGGCCAGCACGCGCTCGGCGCGCAGCTCGCTGATCGCCTGCTCGAAGTCCTCTGCGGACTCGAAGGCGCGGTAGACGCTCGCGAAGCGCAGCCAGGCGACCTCGTCGAGCGCACGAAGCGGACGGAGGATGGCCAGGCCGACCTCGTTGGCCGGGACCTCCGCCCAACCCTCGCCGCGGAGCGCATCCTCGACGGCCTGGCCCAGGCAGGCCAGGTCGTCCTCGGAGACCGGGCGGCCCTTGCATGCCTTGCGGACCCCGGAGATCGCCTTCTCGCGGGTGAACGGCTCGGTGGCGCCGCTGCGCTTGAGCACCATCAGCTGCATCTGCTCGACGGTGCTGAACCGCTTCTCGCAGGAGGGACAGACCCGGCGCCGTCGGATCGCGCCGCCGTCGTCGGCGACTCGGCTGTCGAGGACCCGGGTGTCGGTGCTGCGGCAGAACGGACAGTGCATCGCGGGTCTCCTCTCGGCCGGTCGTCGTCTCCTAGTGCAACACCCAGCACCGACAGTTCCGTCCCGTCTCCGGCCGGCGTCAGCGGGGCCGCGACTGTGGACGAAACTGTGGAGAACCAGGGGACATCGGGTGCCGCCCTGTGGGTAAGCCACCTGATCCTGTGGGACTAGATGTGGAAAACCACAACGGTGTAACTACTAGATGTAGTGGTTACCGTACGCCGCCGCTCAGGGCCGTGCAACACCTTCCGGGAAGTTTCCGCGACCGGGTCACAGGGACCGGCATAACCGCAGGTCAGGGCATCGGAGACGGACCAGGCACCCGCGTGTCGGGGTGCCCCCGGAGCGCCGTGGAAGACCGCCGACCGGTCGTGCCCCACAATGTCCCGGTGAGGGCCCACCGGGATCGGAGCAGCCTCCGGTGGGCACTGCTGTCGGTCGCGGTGACCTGCACCGTGATCGCCTGGGGGCTGCTCGTCTTCGCCGCGATCGACTTCGGCTCCAAGGCCCGGGGCGGGGAGCCCGGCAACTGGTGGTTCCTGGCGTTGGCCACCATCGGCGCAATGGCGTGCATGTTCCTCGCGATCCTGCTCGCGAGCCGGCTGCACTCCGAGATTCGCGGCCAGGGACCACCGCCACGGCCGCGAGGGACCACGTCCAGCGGTGGCAAGCACGGCGGCAAGCGCGCCGCTCGCTGACGCGCCCCACCGTGCGACGGGGCCGTCGTACCGAGGTCTAGGTTCGGCCCATGACCTCCACCAGTGCGCGGCTCCGGGCGGCGTACGTCGCCCTCGCGGCAACCGACGCCGTCCTCGCCGGCACCGCCGGGGCGTGGGCCCACCGGGCCCGGTTCCTCACCAAGCCGCTGCTGATGCCGACCCTGGCCGGTTCGTTGCTGACCTCGAGCCGGGCGGCGCGCTCGCCGCTGCGCAACGGGACCCTGGTCGCCGAGGCGTTCGGCTGGGGGGGCGACCTGGCGCTGCTGCGGCACGGCACCCGGGCCTTCGCGGCCGGCACCGGTTCGTTCGGAATCGGGCACATCGCCTACACCACTGGTTTCGTACGACGCCGGGACGCCGCGACGCGACTCGCGACCCGGCCGGCCACCCGTGCGCTCGCCGGGATCTGGCTGCTCTCGGCGCCACCGATGTCGCTCGGCGCGGCCCGCACCGCACCGGTGCTCGGGCCTGCGGTTGCGGCGTACTCGGCACTTCTCACCACGATGACCGCCACCGCCCTCCACGCCGACCTGCCCCCGCCGGCACGTCGCCTGACCGCGGCCGGCGCGGCGCTGTTCCTGGTCTCGGACACGCTGCTCGGCGCCCGGCAGTTCCTGGTCGAGGACTCTCCGCAGCGGCTGGAGACGGTCGTGATGGCGACGTACACAGCGGCCCAGCTGCTGCTGGCCGAGGGCGCCGCGCGGGCATAGGGAATCTGGCCGATCGTGACGACGTCAGGGTGTGAGTGAAGCAGGGGGGGACCGAGCTCGTCGATCCCGCCCCTGCTGAGTCCTCAGGTGAGGACCCTTCCCCATGCCGACGACCTCGGGTCGAGGAAGGCCGCCGGATGTCTGCTTCCGGACTACCCCGCGTCACCGCGGCACGGCGAGCGAGTCGCCGACCTGGAGCGAGGAGCCGGACATCGAGTTGAGCTGCTGGATGCGGTGCACCATGTCGCGCACGTGGCCGGGGCGGGCGAGCTCGCCGGCGATGCCGTAGAGCGTGTCGCCGGGCTGCACCTGGACCACCCGGACCGGCTCCGGCGTGCCGGCCTCCCGACCGGCGGAGGCGAACCCGCCGGAAACCACCATCGCGACCATGGCCGCGAGCAGGAAGGCCAGCACCAGCAGCACCTGGCCGCGGCGGGTGAGCCGCAGCTGCGGGCGGGTGTTCGGGCGGAACGCGGGTGAGATGCTCAGCGTGCTCATCGGTGACCTCCTGAGGAAGCGCGACCCGTGTGGTCGCGATTGCGGTCGGTGTCTCTCTCGAACCAGATGTCTACCGGCCGCCACCGACAACGCCGGTGGCCCCCGGCTCGATCAGGCGTTCGATCGAACACATGTACGAGGTTAGAGCAGGTGTTCGAGCAAAATCAAGTAGCCGGACGAACAGATGTTCGAACAATCTCGACATGTCCCGCGCCGACACGCTCTTCGAACAGATGTTTGAAACGGGCGCCCTCCTGCTCTAACGTGGTGCTCACCCGCGGCGGCCCGTCCCGGGGGCCCGGCACCGGGCAGCACCGGTAGGAGAACAGCCATGGCGAAGAGCACGAAGGTCACCGAGCTTCCTGACGCGCCGCCCGACGGCACCGGGCTCACCGCCCGCCAGCAGCGCATCTTGTCGTTCCTGCGCGAGTCGATCGAGAAGCGCGGCTACCCGCCCAGCATCCGCGAGATCGGCGAGCGGGTCGGCCTGGCCTCGTCCTCGTCGGTGGCCTACCAGCTGCGCGAGCTCGAGGCGAAGGGCTTCATCAAGCGTGACCCCAACCGCCCGCGGGCTCTCGAGGTGTTCCTTCCCGAGCTGATGGCTGCCCGCCGCGCGCTGGGCACCACCGATGACTCGTCGTACGACACGACCGGGGTGGGCGACGCGGTGCCGGCGGCGACGTACGTCCCGATGGTCGGCCGGATCGCGGCCGGTGGCCCGATCCTCGCAGAGGAGCGGATCGAGGAGGTCTTCCCGCTGCCGAAGACGCTGGTCGGCGAGGGCACCCTGTTCCTGCTCGAGGTGGCCGGCGACTCGATGGTCGACGCGGCGATCTGCAGCGGCGACTACGTGGTGGTGCGCCAGGAGCAGACCGCCGACAACGGTGACATCGTGGCTGCGCTGATCGACGGCGAGGCGACGGTCAAGACGTTCCAGCGCAAGGACGGCCACGTCTGGCTGCTGCCGCACAACGAGGCCTACGACCCGATCGACGGCGACAACGCGACCATTCTCGGCATCGTCACGGCGGTCCTCCGCAAGATGTGAGCCGCTGGGCTCGTGCAGGAGGAACACGCACCGTGACCGTCTTGGTGATCGGCGGCGCGAACCTCGACGTCCTCGCTCGCAGCAGTGGGCCGTTGCGGGCGCACACGAGCAACCCGGGCGCAGTCCTGCGCACGTACGGCGGCGTGGGCCGCAACGTCGCGGAGAACCTCGCCCGGCTCGGCACCCCGACCCGGATGCTGCTCGCGGTCGGCGACGACACGGCCGGGCAGGAGGTGCTGGCGCGCACCCGGTTCGCCGGCGTGAAGACGCTGCGGGCGCCGTGGGAGGGCCCCACCGGCACCTACACGGCGCTGCTCGACGACGACGGCAGCCTGGTCGCCGGGGTGGCCGACATGGCGGCCACCGAGTCGATCGCGCCGGAGCACGTGGACGGCGCCGGGGTGGCCGACGCCGACTGGCTGGTGCTCGACGGCAACCTGCCGCCCGCGACGCTCGCGCACGCGCTGCGGCTGGCCGACGCGGCGGGCGTGCCGGTGGTGCTCGATCCGGTGAGCGCGCCGAAGGCCACCCTGATCGCGCCGTACCTCGACGGCGTGCCTGTTCACACGCTCACCCCGACGACCGACGAGCTGGTGGCGCTGACCGGGGACGAGGTGCCCGGGTCCGCCGCCGCGACGCTGCATGCACGAGGGGTCGAGGTCGTGTGGCTGCGTGAGGGTGTCCGCGGGAGCACGTTGTTCCGCCCTGACGTGGCCCCGCAACGGGTTGCCCTCCCGGCTGTTGCCGCGGTGGACGTGACCGGCGCCGGTGACGCGATGCTGGCGGCGTACGTCCACGCCTTGTGCCGCGGCGCCGACCTCACGCGGGCCGCGTACGAGGGCGCCGCGGCTGCGATGCTGACCGTGCAGTCCGCCGAGACGGTCCGGCCCGACCTCTCCCCGGCCCTGATCGACGCCGCCCTGGAGGCTCTCGTGTGAACCCGCTGCTCCGGCTCACCGACGAGGTCGCGACCGCCCTGGCCGAGGGGCGCCCGGTGGTCGCGCTCGAGAGCACGATCATCAGCCATGGCATGCCCTACCCCGACAACGTCGCGATGGCGCGCGAGGTCGAGCAGATCATCCGCGCCGACGGCGCGACGCCGGCCACGATCGCGGTGCTCGACGGCGTGCCGCGGATCGGGCTCGACGACGAGGGCCTCGAGCTGCTCGGATCCGACGCCGCTGTGCGCAAGGTGAGCATCCGCGACCTGCCGTACGTCGTCGCCCGTGGCGAGCACGGCGCGACCACCGTGGCCTCGACGATGCGGCTGGCCGCGCTGGCGGGCATCCGGGTGTTCACCACCGGCGGCCTCGGCGGCGTGCACCGCGGGGCCGGGGCGACGTTCGACGTGAGCGCCGACCTGACCGAGCTGTCTGTGACCGCGGTGACCGTCGTGAGCGCCGGGGTGAAGAGCATCCTCGACATCGGCCTGACCCTGGAGAAGCTGGAGACCCTCGGTGTGCCGGTACTGGGCTTCGGCACCGACCAGTTCCCAGCGTTCTACACGCGCTCGAGCGGGTACGACGTGCCGCTGCGCGTCGACTCGGCCGATGAGATCGCGGCGCAGATGCGGGCCAAGGACGCGCTCGGCATCGGCGGCGGGATCAGCGTCGCCAACCCGATCCCTGAGGCCGACGAGATCCCGCGCACGGAGATCGACGCGATCATCGAGCAGGCGCTGGCCGACCTGGCCCGGCTCGGGATCACCGGCAAGGACATAACGCCGTACCTGCTCGGCCGGATCGTCGAGATCACCGGCGGCGCCAGCCTCACCGCGAACATCGCACTGGTCCGCAACAACGCCCATCTGGGTGCTGCCATCGCGATCGCGTTCGCCGGGTGACTGGTCCGGGCCGCTCACTCAGCGGGCAGCCTCAGCAAGCCGACCAAGTGCGGTCCGAACCACCTTCGGGTCGTCGGTGGTCCACATCGGCGGGAGGCTGGCCCGCAGGAAGGACCCGTAGCGTGCGGTGACCAGGCGCGGGTCGAGCACGGCGACGACACCGCGGTCGGTAGTGGTGCGGATCAGGCGACCGGAGCCCTGCGCGAGCAGCAGCGCGGCGTGGGTCGCGGCGACCTGCATGAAACCGTTGCCGCCGGCCTTGTCAGCCGCGCGCTGCCGGGCCGACATCAGCGGGTCGTCGGGGCGCGGGAACGGGATCCGGTCGATGATCACCAGCTGGCAGGTCTCACCGGGCACGTCGAGGCCCTGCCACAGCGAGAGCGTGCCGAACAGGCAGGTGTGCGGGTCGTCCACGAACTGGCGCGCCAGCTCCGAAAGCTGGGCGTCGCCCTGAGCGAGCGTGGTCAGGTGCGGCAGCCGTTCGCGCACCGCATCGGCCGCGGTCTCGGCGGCCCGGCGTGATGAGAACAGGCCGAGGGTGCGCCCGTCGGCGGCGTCGACCAGCTCCGCGATCTCCCGGAGCGTCGCCTCGACCAGTCCGTCGCGGCCCGGCGGCGGGAGGTTGCGGGCGACGTACAGGATCGCCTGCTTGCCGTAGTCGAACGGCGAGCCCACGTCGAGGCCGCGCCACGGCAGCACACCGTCGGTCGACTCCGCGACGTCCCACTCAGGCGACGACACGACGCGCTCGGACGGACGCAGCCCCACCGACGTCGCTACCGCGTCGAAGTCCCCGCCGAGCTTGAGCGTCGCGCTGGTCATCACGACCGTCTTGTCCGTGAGCAGCTTGTCGCGCATGGTGCCGAACACCTGCAGCGGCGCCACACACAGCTGGTTGCCGCCGCGCTGCCGGTCACGCTCGGCCACCCACAGCACGTCGGCGTCGGCGTTCGCCGCCATCCGCTCTGAGGTCTTGAACAGCTCCTGCGCCCAGCCCTTGGCCTGGGTCGAGACCGCGTCGTCGCCGAGCTCCTTGGGGAACGCCGATACCAGCGCCCGCGCTGCGTCGCGCACCAGCACCAGGGCGTCGGCGAGCTCTTGCGGGATCGCGTCGATCCGACCAGGCGGCGTCGCGTCGATCGCGTCGCGCAGCGCGTCACCCGCGTCGGCCAGGTCGTCGGCCTCGGATCCGTCCACGTGGCGTGACGCACGGCGCGCGGTCCGGTCTACCTCCGACACCGACAGCTCGTCGGTCGCGGCCTGGGTGACCCGGGCGACCAGCTCGTGGGCCTCGTCGATGACGACCGTGTCGTACTCCGGGATCATCGGCACGCCCTCGACCGCGTCGATCGCCAGCAGCGAGTGGTTCGTGACCACCACCTGCGAGCGCATCGCCCGCTCGCGGGCACGCTCGGCGAAGCACTCGGCGCCGTACGGGCACTTCGCGGCCCCTAGGCACTCCCGGTGCGACACCGAGACCTGCCGCCAGATCCGGTCGGTGTGCCGCGGCGCGTGGTCGCGCTCACCGGTGCCGCCGTCCTGCGCCTCGCCCTCGACCCACTCACGCATCGCCAGCACCTCGGCGCCCAGCGACCCCTCGGGCAGCTCGACCAGCGCGCCCTGGTCGTCGGGCACGCCCTCGCGGATCCGGTGCAGGCAGGCGTAGTTGGAACGCCCCTTCAGCACCGCGTACGACGGGGTCTCGTGGAGCACGTCCTTCACGCCCTCGACCAGCGCCGGGATGTCGCGTTCGACGAGCTGGTGCTGCAGCGCGAGCGTCGCGGTGGCGACCACGACCCGATCGTCGTTGAGCATCGCCGGCACCAGGTAGCCGAGCGACTTGCCGGTGCCGGTGCCAGCCTGCACCAGAAGGTGCTCGCCGGACTCCATCGCCGCGGCGACCGCCTCGGCCATCTCGACCTGACCGGGTCGCTCCTGCCCGCCGAGCGCCGCGACCGCGGCCGCCAGCACCTCGCGCACACGCGAGGCCGCGGCGGCTGGCGCGGTGGCTGCATCGGACACCCGAGCACCCTATGTGGCCAACTGCCCCGCCGTCGTGAGCAGGTCGCCGACCTGTGCACCGCTCTTCGTCTCCACGGGCTCCTGCGCTGCCGACCCGGCGCAGATGGTTGCTGTGTGCGTGGCGACCCGTCGCAGATGGTGGTGGCGCGATGACCATCTGCGACGGGTCAGCGCAAAATCGCCACTATGCGGTGGTCAGGCCCTCGGTGGCGTACGGGGCCAGCTCGCCGGCGAGGTCCTCGTTCACGCGGGCGTGGAGCAGGGTGCCGTCGCCGGTGTGCTCGAGCGACAGCACCTCCCCGTGCTCGTGGGCACGGTTGAGCAGGTCGCCGCGGGCGTAGGGCACCAGCGCGGTGACCTCGGCACCCGGCCGCGGAAGGTCGGCCTCGACGGCGGCCAGCACGTCGGCGATGCCCTCGCCGGTGTGCGCGGAGACCGCGACGCTGTGCGGCTCACTGGCCTTGAGCCGCGCCACCACCATCGGGTCGGCGGCGTCGACCTTGTTGACCACGATCAGCTCGGGCACCTGGGACGCGCCGATCTCGGCCAGCACCTCGCGGACGGCGGAGATCTGACCCTCCGGGTCGGGGTGGGACCCGTCCACCACGTGCAGGACGAGGTCGGCGTCGGCCACCTCCTCGAGCGTCGAGCGGAACGCCTCGACCAGCTGGTGGGGCAGGTGGCGCACGAACCCGACGGTGTCGCTCATCGTGTAGATGCGGCCGTCGGAGGTCGTCGTACGACGGGTGGTCGGGTCGAGCGTCGCGAACAGGGAGTCCTCGACCAGCACCCCCGCATCGGTCAGCCGGTTGAGCAGCGAGCTCTTGCCCGCGTTGGTGTAGCCGGCGATCGCGACACTGGGGATCGCGTTGCGGCGGCGCTCGGCACGCTTGGTGTCGCGCGTTCCCTTCATGTCCTTGAGCTCACGTCGCAGCTTGGCGATCTTCGTGTTGATCCGGCGCCGGTCGGTCTCGATCTTGGTCTCACCGGGCCCACGGCCACCGATGCCCTCTCCACCGGCCGCGCGCCCGCCCGCCTGGCGGGACAGGTTGCCGCCCCAGCCGCGGAGCCGCTGCTTCATGTAGTTGAGCTGGGCCAGCTCGGTCTGCGCCTGGCCCTCCTTGCTCTTCGCGTGCTGGGCGAAGATGTCGAGGATCAGCGCGGTGCGGTCGATCGCCTTGACCTTGAGCTTGTCCTCGAGGTTGCGCAGCTGGCTCGGGGCGAGCTCGCCGTCGAGGATCACGGTGTCGGCGCCGGTCGCCTGGACGATCTCGGCCAGACCCTCGACCTTGCCTCGGCCGATGTAGGTCGCCGGGTCGGGCGACTGCCGACGCTGGTACAGCGCGTCGAGCACCTCCGAGCCGGCGGTCTCGGCTAGCAGCGCGAGCTCGGCCATCGAGTTCTCGGCGTCCACCACGCTGCCCTCGGTCCAGACCCCGACCAGGATCACGCGCTCCAGCCGGAGCTGGCGGTACTCGACCTCGCTGATGTCCTCGAGCTCGGTGCGCAGCCCGTCGGCGCGGCGCAGCGCGTGACGTTCGGCGAGGTCCATCTCGCCGGTCGTCTCGTCCCGGTCGTCGAGCTTCTCGAGACCGTCGAGCTTGTCGAGAGCGGCGGCATCATCGGCGTACCCCGACTCGAACCCGTCGACCCAGGTGTCAGTGGTCGCGAGCTCGTCATCGAGCGTGAAGTCGTCAGGTGCGTTCGTCATCTGCTGACAGGGTAGGTCGCGGCCCGCGATCAGGCGAACCGATTCAGGGGACGCGCACCGGCTGCCGCACCACGGCGTCGAAGAAGTAGCCGCCGTCGTTGTACGGCGTGACCAGCGGCTGGGTCCGTCCGGTGACGTCGGTGGCCCGCGCCATCAGCGTGTGCTGGCCGGTCGTTGCCCCCGGCCAGCGGAACCGCCAGCGGGTCCAGGCCTGGCCCGGCTCGGTGAGCCGCGCGGGCAGCCAGGTGCCGCCGCCGTCGGTGCTGACGTCGACCCTCGCGATCCGACCGGCGCCGCTCCAGGAGCGGCCGTGGAGGAGCTTTCCCCCGTCCTGCGGCAGGTCGGCGACGGTCGGCAGCTCCCATGCGGTGCGCACCGGGAGCACGGTCAGCGGCGGGCTGTCGGCAAGGTACGACGGGCCGGTCATCCGGTACCACTTCGTGTTCCACGGCGAGGTGAGCGGACGCCGGGCCACCTCGAGCGAGCCGAGCCACTTGATGCTGGCGATCCCGACCCATCCCGGCAGCACCAGGCGCAGCGGGAACCCGTGGTCGGGCAACAGGGGCTTGCCGTTCATCTCCCACGCCAGCAGGGCGTCCCCGAGCGCCTTGGCGACCGGGAACGGACGGCGTACGGCGCCGTAGTCCACGCCCGCGGACACGTAGTGCGGGTCGAGCCCGGTCGCCATCACGTCGACCGCCTCCGGCGCGAGCCCGATCCGGGCGAACAGGTCGGCCAGCCGTGCGCCGGTCCAGGTGACGGCGCCGACCGCACCCATCCTCCACTGGGTGCCCGCCGCGGGCTGGTGCTGCTGGGTGTCGAAGTAGCTGCGCCCGTTGCCGGTGCACTCGTGCACCGCGGTGATCGTGGTCCGCGGCAGGGAGCGGAGGTCCGCGAGCGAGAGGTTGACCGCGCCGGCCTCGGTGCGGGCCTCGCGCAGCCCGTCACCGAAGAGCGCCAGCCGGTAGCTGCGGGCATCGATCCGCGGGGTCGAGGTGTGGTCGCGGACGAAGAGCCGGGAGGGGTCGGTCAGGTACTTCCCGGGCGCGACCGAGTCCCAGCGCATCTCGGCGTTGGTGCCGAAGTCGACGAAACATCGAGCCGGGAGCGGCTTGAGGATCGGACCGTCGGTCGCAGCGCGGGCGGCCGGTGAACCGGCGAACGCGGTCCCGGCGGCGGTGCCGGCGGCCGCCTTGAGCGTGGTCCGGCGGGAGATGGGGCGGGTCATGCCCGCGATTATACATAAGTGATTTACTAGACTTAGGATGACTTGCCGACGGCGCGTCGGCGCGCCGTACCGTGGGGGCATGTCCGACACCGAGAGCGACCCGCAGACCGATCCCGAGGCCGAGGGCGGCAACGCCCGCGATACCGACGTCCAGGAGAGCGACCCGAACGCCGACAGCGCACACGGGCTGTCCGGCGGCATGGGCGTCAGCAGCGAGCGCGTCGGCGACCTGCGTGGCACCGGCGGCGAGCAGGGCACCTACGGCGCCCAGGACACCGATCTGCCGGCACCCGAGGGCGACCTCCCGCCCGAGCAGTCCGCCAACCCGGCCACCGGCGAGCCGCACCCCGACCAGCCGCCGCTGAAGGACCACGGCGACCGGATCGGGGGGTAGGGCGCGCGGAGGCCCCGGTTGCCCGCATTTGCTGGGATAGCGGGGCCCCGCGGGCGTCGCCAACCCCCACAACCTCGCAAATGCGGGTTTGCCGGGTTACCCGCGCGGCTCGTTCGCGTACTCCCCCGGCGTCAGTCCGGTGACCGTGCGGAAGTCGCGCGTGAGGTGGGCCTGGTCGGCGTAGCCGAGCCGGGCCGCGACCGTGGCCAGGTCGGGTGTCTTGCCGGCGGCGAGCAGGCCCGCCGCCTCGTGCAGCCGCCGCCGCTGGATCAGCCACTTCGGCGACAGCCCGACCCGTCGTGCCGTGAGCCGCTGGAGGGACCGCTCCGAGAGCGCGAACTTCTCGCAGACCTGCCTGACCCGCTCGACCGTCGACTCGTTCTCGACGTGCTCCACGACCGCGTTGACCAGCAGCCCCTGCTCGTCGGGCGGCGGCAGCGCGGCCAGCGCCTCCTCCAGCACCAGGACCGCGGCCTGCTGCCGCACCGGATCGGCCGGGGTGTCACCGACCGCGTCCCGCACCCGCTCGGCCAGGGCCGGCCCGTCGACGTGCGCGAGGTCGTCGAGCGGCACCGCGCCGTCGGTCACCGCCGAGACCGGGCCGTCGAGGAGCAGCGCACCGGCCGCGGGCTGCAGCATCGCGCCGAGGGCCCAGCCCGACCCGGTCAGCTCACGCGTGGACAAGCCCCGAGCCGGCCCCACCAGCAGGGCGTACGACGGGGCGACGACGAGCTGGCAGACCGGGTACTGCAGCACCCGCTGGACTGTCGCACGCCCCTCCGGCAGCGACCAGACCGGCATCCAGTAGCGACGGACCAGGTCGGCCAGCCCGGGCGCCGGCGCGTACCGGTGCACGGGCGGGCTGTAGCCGTCGCGGTCACCGAGGTGGGCGGGCTCGGTCAGGTCGATCCGGTGGCGGGGGTGCACGTGTCGGATTCTTTCAAGAATCCGGCGAGCCGGGTGCGGCAAGGTCAGGGCATGACCCCGCTGACCGAGAGGTACCTGACCCAGGCCGAACTGTTCACCGCCGTCGTGGACGCCGCCACCGACTGGACCGCACCCAGCCCATGCGAGGAGTGGACCGCGACCGACGTGGTCGAGCACGTGGTGAGCACCCAGCGCGGGTACTTCGATCAGCGTGGGGCGCACCTCGGCGACCTGCCGGGCGATGACCCATCGACGCGCTGGCACACCCACCTGCGCCAGGTGCGCGACGTCGTCGCGGACGACGGCTTCGCGACCACCGAGTTCGACGGCTACTTCGGCCGGACCACGGTCGACGAGCTGCTCGCGAACTTCTACGGCTTCGACATGACCGTCCACCGCTGGGATCTCGGCCAGGCGGTCGGCGTCCCGGTCACCTTCACCGACGACGAGCTCGACCGGATCGAGCAGGCCGTCGACGGCCTCGGCGAGATGCTCTACTCCAGCGGGGCGTGCAAGCCGCCGCTGGAGGTGCCGGACGACGCCCCACGCCAGCAGCGCATGCTCGGACGCCTCGGGCGGAGCTGAGGGGAGCCGCCCGGGTCAGCCGACTCGCACTGGGTGCCGGACGACCGCGTCGAACAGGTAGCCCTCGTCGTTCCAGGCCGCGTCCTGCGGCTGGGTCCGGCCGGCGACATCCGTGGCGCGCGCCATCAGGACGTGGCCGCCGGGAGTGGCGCCGGGCCAGCGGAAGCGCCAGGTGGTCCAGGCCGCGCCGGGAGGGTCGAGCCGAGCGATCGACCAGGTCGCCCCGCCGTTGACGCTCACCTCGACCTTCGCGACGGCGCCGGCACCGCTCCACGAGCGCCCGTGCAGCACCGTGCCGCCCTCCGCCGGGAGGGATGCAGGCTCGGGCAGCTCCCAGACGCTGCGCACCGGGTTGAGCGTCAGCGGTGGCGCGTCGTCGGGGAAGTCGCCGCCGGTCATCCGGTACCACTTCGTGTTCCACGGCGACTCGAGCGGACGCGTCGCGACCTCGAGCGAGCCGAGCCACTTGATGCTGGCGACCCCGACCCAGCCGGGCACGACCAGGCGCAGCGGGAAGCCGTGGTCGGGCAGCAGCGGCTCCCCGTTCATCCCCCACGCCAGCAGGGTGTCGTCGAGGGCTTTCGCGATCGGGAGCGGCCGGCGTACCGGACCGTTGTCGACACCGTCGTCGTCCACGTAGCTCGGGTCGAGCCCGGTCGCCATCACGTCGACCGCGTCGTCGCGCAGGCCGAGCCGCTCGAGCACCTCGGCCAGGCGGACGCCCTCCCAGGTCACCTGGCCGATGCTCCCGAGGTGCCACGGGGTGCCCGGCGCCTCGCGGCCCTGCTGGGTGGCGAAGTAGCTGCGCCCGTTGCCGGTGCACTCGTGAGCGCAGGCCATGCGCGTCACCGGCAAGGCACGGAGGTCGTCCAGCGTGATCACTGCCGCCCGGCGCAGCCCGTCGCCATGAACGAGCAGCGTGTACGTCGCCGCGTCGAGCAGCGGGGTCTCGGTGTGGTTGCGCACAAACAGCCGGGAGGCAGGCGTGTCACCGGGGCCGTGCGGTACGTCCCAGCGCATCTCGGCGTTGGTGCCGTGGTCGACGAAGTGCTGCGGCGGCAGCGGCTTGTGGATCGGCAGCGACACGGCCGCATCCGGCTCGCGGAGGGCGAGAGCGGTGGCCGGATCCATGACGGCAGCATATCCGACTAGATTGATCGACTTTTCGCACAGGGTGCCTGGAGAGACCGCGTGTCTTGGTCGCAGACACGATGTACGCCACGAACGCCCGATCTCGTGTGCCAGGCCGGGTGGAACGCGCCGTCGGGCTGGATAACACGGTCCCGTGGTAACCAGCCACTTCCCTAGCGCTGTACCGCTCGGGAAGTGGCCGAACACCACGGGACCGTGGTATCCAGGCAGCCGCCCAGCCCGCCGCCCAGCCCGCCGGCCTACCGTCCCGGCCGTACGACGAGCGCGGACCCGCCGCCCCGCCGCACCGGCTCGGAGACCGCGACTACCTGGCCCCGGTCACGGAACTCGATCCCGGTCGCGGCGCCGATCTCCGAAGCGCTGCTGCCGGGCGGACCGGGTACCACGAACGAGTGGCCCAGAGGCGTCAGCTGTGGGCCGTAGGCGTCGATGAACGCCTGCTCGGCCGTCACGTCGGGGGTGTTGCGCTGGGCGGCGCGCGGGGCGGCGACCGCCTGCGGCAGGGTCATTCCCCGGTCGATCCGGTTGAACAGGATCTGCAGCACCGTGGTGATGATCGTGGAGCCGCCGGGCGAGCCGACCGCAAGGAACGGCGTGCCGGAGTCGAGCACGATCGTCGGCGACATCGACGAGCGCGGGCGCTTGCCGCCCTCGATTCCGTTCGGGTCCCCAGGGGTTGGGACCGTCGTGAAATCGGTCAGCTCGTTGTTGAGCAGGAAGCCGCGGCCGGGCACCACGATGCCGGAACCGCCGGTCTGCTCGATGGTGAGCGTGTACTCCGCGACGTTGCCCCACTTGTCGCTGGCGGTGAGGTTCGTGGTCGACACGTTCTCGGTGTCGGGCTGCTCGTTGGGCCGCGCCGACGCGCTGTCGCACACGCCGTCGTAGCTGGTGACGTCACCCGGGGCGACCTGCGGGTGGTCCGCATTGTTGAGCGCGTGGTCGGGGTCGATCTCGCAGGCGCGCTCCTTCGCGAAGGTGTCGGAGAGCAGGTCCGAGACCGGCACGTCGACGAACGCCGGGTCGCCCACGTAGGCGTTGCGGTCCGCGAACGACAGCGCGCTGGCCTCGAGGTAGTGGTGCAGCGCCTGCGCATCGGTCATGCCGGCCACGTCGAACTGCTCGAGGATGTTGAGTGCCTCGCCGACCGTCGTACCCCCGCTGGAGGAGGGCGGCATGCCGTAGACGTCCAGCCCGCGGTAGTCGACATGGGTGGGCTCGCGGCCGATCGCGCGGTACGCCGCGAGGTCGGACTTCTCCAGGAACCCGGGCGGCACCGGCAGGTCGGTGTCGGGACGCTTGGGCGGTTCCTGAACGGTCTTGACGATCTCGTCGGCAAGCGGACCGGAGTAGAACCCGGCGATGCCCTTCTTCGACAGCAGCTTGTACGTCGCCGCAAGATCGGGGTTGCGGAACACCGAGCCGACCCGTGGGGCGTCGCCGCCGGGCAGGAACAGGTCTCGCGTGGAGTCGAACGCGCGGAACCGCGCCGCGTTGTCGAGCGTCTGCTGGCGGAACGTGCTGTCGACGACGAAGCCGCGGGCGGCGAGGCGGGTGGCCGGGTGCAGCGCCTTCTTGAGGCTCAGGGTGCCGAAGCGGCGCAGCGCCTGGTCCCAGGTGGCGGGGGTCCCGGGGGTGCCCACCGAGACGCCGCTGGTGACCAGCTGTGGTGTGAAGGGGTAGGGCTTGCCGGTGCTGTCGTCGATGAACGCGTCGGCCGGCATCGACGCGGGCGCGGTCTCGCGACCGTCGATCGTGCTGACCTTGCCGGAACCGGCGTCGTAGTAGACGAGGTAGCCGCCGCCCCCGATGCCTGAGCTGTACGGCTCGGTGACGCCGAGTGCGGCCGCCGTCGCGATGATCGCGTCGGCCGCATTGCCGCCGCGTCGGAGCACGTCGCGTCCGATCTTGCTGGCCTCCGGGTCGACGGAGCTGACCGCTCCCCCGCTGCCGACGCTGGTCGGGGTCTTGGTCGTGTAGTACTTCCCGCCACCCGGGTGCGCCTTGGCGTCAGCGGGCGCGAGCGCGAGCCCACCGAGACAGGTGGCGAGGGCGGCGACGGCCGCCACGGACGAGCGGTGGGTACGACGACGGAGCATGTGGGCCTCCCGAGAACGGATCCGACACCTGAGCCTGCCCCGTCGCCGTCGGCCACGCAAGCCACCGGAGGGGTGGCCGCGAGCCCACCCGATCAGCGGGTCAGCCGCACTCCAGCCCGTTCTTGGGTGGTTTCCCCTCGACCAGGTAGCGGGTCACGGCGTCGTCCACGCACGCCTTGCCCTGCGCGTAGACCGTGTGCCCATCGCCGTCGTTCGTCAGCAGCACACCCTTCGGCAGCCGCTCGGCCACCTTGACGCCGGACGCGTACGGCGTGGCCGGGTCGCGGGTGGTGCTGATCACCACGATCGGCGGCGAGCCGTGGGCGGTCAGCTTCGGCAGCGGCTGCGGCGGCGTCGGCCACAGCGCGCAGCGCACGTAGTCATTGACCAGGCCCTCGCCGACCAGCGGGTCCTTCGCCCCGGTCGCCCTGGCGTTCCCGAACACCTTCGCCGGCGACCTCGGCCAGGCGCTGTCGAGGCAGCTGACCGCGAAGTAGATGTCGAAACCGTTGCCGTAGGTGCCGTCGGGCTTGCGGCTCAGGTAGCTGTCGGCCATCAGCACCAGCCGGCTGGCGTCGCCCTTGAGGCCCTCGTCGATTGCCTGGGACAGCACCGGCCACGAGTCCTTGCTGTACAGCGCGACCCCGATCGCGAGCTGGACCACGCCCGGGGTCGCCGGCCGGTCGGCCTGGGGCGCCGGGATCGGCTCTTCCTCCGCTGCGGCCACCAGCTTCTCCAGCTGGCCCCGCGGATCGGCGCCGAGCACGCAGGAGCTGTCCGACTCGCAGTCCGCCAGATACGCCTGCAGTGCCTGGTAGAACCCGTCGGCCTGCTCGTCCGCGCCCTGAAGGCCGGTCAGCTCGGTGTTGACCACCCCGTCGAGGACCATGGTCCGGATCCGGGTCGGGAACAGCTGGGCGTACATCTGGCCGATCGAGGTGCCGTAGGAGTAGCCGAGGTAGCTGAGCTTCTTCTCCCCCAGTGCCTCGCGGATCCGGTCCATGTCCCGGGCGACGTTGAGCGTGCCGAGGTGCGGCAGCACGTCCTTCTCCTTGCGGGCGCACTCGCCGACGTACGCCTTGCTGACCTTCAGGTACGCCGCCCTCTCGGCCGGTGTGGCCGGCGTCGGGTCGGCGTCGTACATCTCCTGCAGGTGGGAGTGGCAGTCCAGCGGAGAGCTCTTGCCCACGCCGCGCGGGTCGAAGCCAACGACGTCCATCCGCTGCTGGATGTCCTTGGGGAACTGCTTGTTCTCCGCGAGGTCGATGCCCGAACCGCCGGGCCCGCCCGGGTTGACCAGCAGCGAGCCGACCCGCTGGTCGGGGTTGTCCGCGGGACGGCGGACCAGGGCCAGGGTGATCTGCTCGCCGTCGGGCTTGTCGTAGTCGAGCGGCACGTCGAGGCTGGCGCACTGGAAGGAGCCGTCGCAGGCCTTCCAGTCCAGCGTGCCGGACGCGTCCGACGCCGCGCTGGTGCTCGGTGCGCTCTGCGGCGGGTCCTTCTTCTCTTCGCCGCCGACGCTGCAGCCCGTGGCCAGCACGGACAGGGCCAGGAGTCCCGCAATCCCCCGTGCGGCGTTCACTTTGGTGGCATTCGGATGCCGCCGTCGACGCGTACCGTCTCACCGTTCATGTACGAGTTGCGGACGCACTCCAGCACCATGCTGGCCAGCTCGTCGGGGACGCCGAGGCGTCTGGGGAACAGCACGCTCTCACCGAGCTTGGCCTTGAACGCCTCGGCCTGCTCGCCCTCACCGTAGATCGGGGTGTCGATCAGGCCCGGTGCCACGGTGTTCACGCGGATCCCGAGCGCCGCCAGGTCACGCGCGACCGGGAGGGTCATCCCGACCACGCCGCCCTTGGATGCGGAGTACGCCGCCTGCCCGATCTGACCGTCGAACGCGGCCACCGAGGCCAGGTTGACGATCACGCCACGCTCGCCGGACGGCGTCGGCTCGTGCCGGCCGATCGCGGTCCCGGCCAGGCGGATGCAGTCGAAGGTGCCGATCAGGTTGATCCTGATCACCCTGGTGAACGCCTCGAGGTCGGCCGCGGACTCGAACGTGCCGTCCTTGCCGACCGTGCGCTGCGCCCCGCCGATGCCCGCGGAGTTGACCAGGATCCGCAGCGGACCGAGCTCCTCGGCCTTCTCGACCGCGGCCTTGATCTGCTCGGTGTTCGTCACGTCGACCGCGACGAACGTCCCGCGGACCTCCCGAGCCAGGGCCTCGCCACCCGCGGCGTTCAGGTCGGCCACGACGACGTGTGCTCCCGCGGCCGCGAGCTGACGGGCGACGGCGGCCCCGATGCCGGACGCCGCTCCGGTGACGAGGGCGCTGGCCCCACTGATCTCCATGGGCCGGAGCATATGGGTCTCGACAAGCTCGACCGCCGGGTCGTGGTCTCGACAGGCTCGACCGCCGGTGGCTCGACCGCCGGGTCGTGGTCTCGACAGGCTCGACCGCCGGGTCGTGGTCTCGACAGGCTCAACCACCGGGTGGCTCGACCGCCGGGAGGTGTCAGAGGTCGACGAGCCCTTCCGCCACCAGCACCGCCGGGCCGGTCATCACCAGCCGGTCGTCTTCGGTCCAGGTCACCTGGAGCGACCCACCCGGGACGTCGACGGTGTACGGCACGCCTCGCTCGGCCTGGTCGCGCGTGGCGGCGACGACCATGGCGGCGCAGGCACCCGTGCCGCAGGACCGGGTCTCGCCGGAGCCTCGCTCGAAGACGCGCATCGACACGTGCTGGGCGCCAAGCCACACCACGAACTCGACGTTCACACCATCGGGGTAGGCCGCCGCGTCGTACGACGGAGGCTCGGTGAGCGGTCCGGCGTCCTCGAGGTCCTCCACGATCGCCACCGCGTGCGGGTTGCCGAGGTCGACGTGGACGGCGGGCCAGGCACGGTCTCCGACGCGGACCTCGGTGTCCTCCAGCACCTTCGGGGTGCCCATGTCGACGCTGATCCCCTCGGCGCCGAAGGTCAGCGTCTTGATTCCGTCACGGGTCGCGATCGGCAGCGCGTTGCGGGGGTCGACGTCGGCGTGGGTGGCGAGGTAGAGCCCGAGCACCCGGATGCCGTTGCCGCACATCTCGCTCAGCGAGCCGTCGGAGTTGCGGTAGTCCATGAACCAGATCGCGTCGCCGCGGGCGGCCACCGCTGCCGGATCGTCCGTCGCGTCGGTGCGCACCACCCGGATCACTCCGTCGCCGCCGATCCCGGTGCGCCGGTTGCACAGCGTCGCCACCTGCTCGCGGGTCAGCTCGAGCCGGCCGTTGGCGTCGGGCACGAGCACGAAGTCGTTCTCGGTGCCGTGACCCTTGACGAAGGAGATCTCCACGGCCCCATCGTAGGGACGGCGTCGTTCGCCCCGGATCTGTCCGTCGCCGAGTCTGATGCCGAAGTACGGCCGTCCGAGGGTCCCGACAGGTGAATCGACCCCGGAGCGCGCATCAGAGTCACGAAAATATAGTCCAAAGAGGCCATGTCACCGCGAGCCGACCTGTGGAATGTTCGGGGCCAGAAACATTCTGCCTGGAGGGGGGCCGGGAGGCGGTGCCACGGATCGGGGGGTCCGGGGGGGTCGGAGACCCGCGGCACCGCCTACCGGAGAGGCGTCCGCCAGGCTGCGACGGCACCGGTTCCGGTCGGCACCCAGCGCACCCGGGGGTCCTTGCGGAACCACGCGTCCTGCCGACGTGCGAACCGGCGGGTGCCGACCACGGTGCGGCGCCGCGACTCCTCCTCGTCGACCTCGCCGGCGAGGAACGCCAGCACCTGTTGGTAGCCCAGCGCCCGGCTCGCGGTCCGGCTCTCCCGGAGGCCCAGCGTCTCGAGGCGTCGTACCTCCTCGACCAGTCCGTCGGCCCACATCCGATCGACACGACGGGTGATCCGCTCGTCGAGGACGGTCCGCTCGATGTCCACGCCGAGCTGCACCGTCTCCGGATAGACGTAGGACGGGGGCGGCAGCCGCGCGGCGAACGGACCCCCGGTCAGCTCGACCACCTCGAGGGCGCGCACGATCCGGCGTCCGTTCGCCTTCTCGATGTGGCCGGCCGCCTCGGGGTCGAGCCCCCGCAGCCGGTCGTGCAGGGCGGCGGGCCCGAACGCGGCCAGGTCGTCCTCGAGCCGGCGCCGGACCACGGGATCCGTGCCGGGGAAGTCGAGCCGGTCGAGAACGGCCCGCGTGTAGAGCGCGGAGCCGCCGACCAGGACCGGCACCACGCCGCGGGCACGGCAGTCCTCGACCACCGCGCGCGCCTGAGCCTGGAACTCGGCGACGCTGGCCTCCTGGCGCACGTCGAGCACGTCGACCAGGTGGTGCCTGATGCCGCGCCGCTCGGACACCGGCAGCTTCGCGGTGCCGATGTCCATGCCGCGGTACAGCTGCATCGAGTCGGTGTTGACCACCTCTCCGCCGAGGTGGTCGGCCAGCTCGAGCGCGAGCTCGGTCTTCCCGGCTGCGGTGGCACCCACGACGGCGATGACGGGGAGCGCGGGCATGGCGTCAGTGTTCCAGCCCCGGTGGCCGGAACTTGCCGGGCTTGGCGGTGGGTGCCACGGTTGCGCCATGGGATTCCTGGACGATGCGAAGAAGCAGCTGACCAAGGCCGTGGACGACCACGGTGACAAGATCCGCGACGGCATCGACAAGGCCGGAGACGCGGTCGACAAGAAGACCCAGGGCAAGTACACCGACAAGATCGACCGGAGCAAGACCGCGGCGACCGGCGTGTTGGACAAGCTCGGCGGGAAGAATGACCCCGGCCCGCCCACCGGCCCGACCGGTCCGACAGGCTGACCCGGTGAGTGACACCCGCGAGCCCCGCATCGACCCGCCGCCACCCGAGGGTCCCGGTGGACCCGACTCCGTTCCCGACTGGGAGGCGGCCGAGCCCGATCCGGCCGTGCCCGACCAGCCGCGGTCGGCGCAGGTCGAGGGCGTGCCCGACGAGCTGGAGCAGCCTGAGGACCTCGACGAGGCCGACGGCGCCGGCTCGCGCGACGCCAAGGACCCGGCCGACGAGGGCCACGAGTCGCTGACCGAGCCGGCCGACAATGATGAGGAGCAGCGTCCCGAGGAGCCCGCCTAGCTCGCGGGCACGCCCACCGTCGGCAGGCCCAGCGAGACCGCCCTCCGGATCGTGGGAGTGGTCGTGGAGGCCGCAGTCCGCGCCTCCCACGCGTCGCCGGCGCGGGTACGGCGCACCGACTGGACCGGGCCGTCGGCGACCAGGTGGTGCGGTGCGGCGTGCGTCACCCCGACCTCGACCATGTCGCCCGGACGCGCGTCGCCTGTTCTTGTGGTGCCCGTGAAGTGGACCAGCCGGTTGTCCCGGGCACGCCCGGACAGTCGGTGGGTCTGGCCGTCCTTGCGGCCCTCTCCCTCGGCCACCATCAGCTCGAGGGTCTGCCCGACGAGCGCCTTGTTCTCGTCCCAGGCCACCTGGTCGGCGAGCGCCACGAGCCGTTCGTAGCGCTCCTGCACGACCGCCTTCGGCACCTGGTCGTCGAGCTCCGCCGCCGGCGTGCCGGGGCGCTTGGAGTACTGGAACGTGAACGCGCCCGCGAAGCGCGCTCGCTCGACCACCTTCATCGTCTCCAGGAAGTCCTCCTCGGTCTCGCCCGGGAAGCCGACGATGATGTCGGTGGTGATCGCGGCGTCCGGGATCGCGGCCCGGACCCGGTCGATGATCCCGAGGAACTTCTCCTGCCGGTAGGACCGCCGCATCACCCTGAGCACCCTGTCAGATCCGGACTGCAGCGGCATGTGCAGCTGCGGCATCACGTTCGGCGTCTCGGCCATCGCTGCGATCACGTCGTCGGTGAACGCCGCCGGGTGCGGTGAGGTGAACCGAACGCGCTCCAGTCCCGCGATCTCCCCGCACGCCCGCAGCAGCCTGCCGAACGCGAGCCGGTCGCCGAACTCGACCCCGTAGGTGTTCACGTTCTGCCCGAGGAGGGTCACCTCGGTGACCCCTTCCGCGACCAGCGCCTCGATCTCGGCCAGCACCTCGCCGGGCCGCCGGTCCTTCTCCTTGCCACGCAGCGCCGGGACGATGCAGAACGTGCACGTGTTGTTGCACCCGACCGAGATCGACACCCACGCGGCGTACGCCGACTCGCGCTTGGTGGGGAGCGTCGAGGGGAACACCTCGAGCGACTCGAGGATCTCGACCTGCGCCTCCTCTTGCACCCGCGCGCGCTCCAGCAGCACCGGCAACGAGCCGATGTTGTGGGTGCCGAAGACGACGTCGACCCACGGCGCCTTCCTCATGATCTCGCCGCGGTCCTTCTGCGCCAGGCAGCCCCCGACCGCGATCTGCATGCCCGGGTGCCTGGCCTTGACCGGCGCGAGGTGCCCGAGGTTGCCGTAGAGCTTGTTGTCCGCGTTCTCCCGCACCGCGCAGGTGTTGAACACCACGACGTCGGCCTGGTCACCCTCGGACGCGCCGACGTACCCCGCGTCCTCCAGCAGGCCGGTGAGCCGCTCGGAGTCGTGGACGTTCATCTGGCACCCGTAGGTGCGGACCTGGTACGTGCGGGCGCTTTCCGGGGTCCCG
>Ga0207708_10000306_pt1 | contig 38726 bp, 27 predicted proteins | sample KBSK5101metaG_FD_184340 | JGI IMG/M metagenome (GOLD analysis project Ga0207708, IMG submission 184340) | Corn, switchgrass and miscanthus rhizosphere microbial communities from Kellogg Biological Station, Michigan, USA - KBS K5-10-1 metaG... | ecosystem: Host-associated > Plants > Roots >... | reverse complement strand
GACTCCGTCTCCAGCTTGTTTCATGAACCGCCGTATACGGAACCGTACGTACGGTGGTGTGGGAGGACGGCGGAGGTGACTCCGCCTCCTACCCGGTGACCACCAGCGCCGAAGGTGCAGAATATGAAAGCCAGGAACAAGCGCGAAGGGCTTTGCACAAAAAGTCACCTGTCGTTGCGCGCTGCGGCTTTGCCGTCTGATGTGAGGCGGGGCTTGCCCCGCCGGTAGCCTACAAAGCCCTGACGGAGGGCGTAGCCCAAGGAAATATTAGAGTCGCGACGGCGGGGCCGAGCCCCGCCTCACATCAGGCGGCGAAGCCGGAAACCTGAGTGAAAAGGACTTTTGTGCAAAGCCAGCGCGAAGCGGAGCGCGCGTTGCCTCTGCCTAAAAGTACCCTTGGACCAGACAGCGCCAACGGCGCGGAATATGAAGCCAGGGGCAAGCGCGCGTTGCCTCTGCCTAAAAGTACCCTTGGACCAGACAGCGCCAACGGCGCGGAATATGAGAGCCAGGGGCAAGCGCGAAGCGAAGCGAGCGCGTCGCCCCTGGTTATCTCACCGAACAAGCGCCAAGGCCTGAAGGGCCGAAATAGTATTACGCCCTTTCAGGGCTGCGTAGCATCTTTTGGATGTTGATCCAGGGGCGACGTCCCGACAAAGTCGGGACTTGCCCCTGGCTTTCATATTCTGCGCCTTCGGCGCTGTTTGATCACAAAACGGAGATCACAGTGTAGAATCCTCGACCGTTAAAAATAATAGTTCAGTCGAGGAGCGCCTGGATGAAGGTCATTTCGCTTGTTGTTCTGGTTCTCGCCCTGGCAGGTCTTTCAGTCAAAGCCAACACGACTCCGCAAGTACAGCTTACCGTTACCGCAGTCAACAAACTCAAGCTCGCCCGGCCCGGTGAGACGGTGGAGTTAACCGCAGAGGCACTCGCGCCACTCGGCGAGAAAGATCTGACAAAAATTTACGTGCGCGATGCTGCGGGAAAGGAAGTACTTTGCCAGGCTGTCGATAATGACCACGATGATTATCACAAGCCGGACTTGCTGATCTTTCAGAGTGACTTCGGTCCAGGCGAAACAAAAACCTTTACCGTCACGGCCGGAAAGAAGCGCGAATACACGAAGGAAGACTTTCGCGCGTACGGTCGTTTCGTGCGCGAGCGCTTTGACGACTTCGCATGGGAAAACGATCGCGTGGCCCATCGCACTTACGGCAAAGCACTGATCACATGGAAGGGCGAGCCACTCACGAGCAGCGCGATCGACATCTGGTCCAAGCGCACGGAAAAACTCGTTATCAACGACTGGTACATGGTCGACAATTACCACAGCGACCAGGGTGAAGGTGTTGACGCGTACTCTGCTGGTCCAACGCGCGGCTGTGGTGGTAACGGTATCTGGTCCAACGGACAACTATACGTTCCCACAAACTTTGTCGACTCGCGCGTGCTGACTAATGGACCAATCCGCGTGATGTTCGAACTGGTATACGAGCCATTCGACGTCAATGGAACCAAAGTCTCGCAAGTCTTGCGCGTGTCGCTCGACGCCGGCAGTCAGTTGAATCGTTTTACTCCGTATTTTCAGACGACTGGCGGAAGTGATTCCCTCGCGCTGGCGGTGGGGTTGAAGAAAGCCAAAGACGAACAGAAACAGTTCAACGCTGCACATGGTTGGCTGACAATTTGGGAGCCGATGGACAAAAACCTCGGAATGCAGGGACTGGCGATCGTCGTCGATCCGCGCGTGGTCGATAAAGTGGCGGAAGACAAGTTGAATCATCTGGTCGTGTTGAAACCGGGCATGGCAGCGCCTGCTTCTTACTGGGCCGGTTTTGCGTGGGACCGGGCGGAGAAGATCACGTCGGCTGAGAGCTGGAATTCGTATGCGGATCAGTTTGCGGAACGGCTCCGAGTGCCGCTTGAAATACGCGTTAAGTAGTTAAGGAGAGGTCCGATGATTCATAAGCTTGCGGCTTTACTAATCATTTTTAGTCTCACGGGTGCGGCGCTGAGCACGAGGTCGCAGACGCACACCCAACGTGAAGCGCCGAAAGAAGTTCGCAGCCGGCTGTTCAAGCAAGCCCTGGCCGACAGCGGCGAGCGCGACTGCTTCGAAAAAGAAGAGGGTGGACTCCGCGCCGCGGAAGAAAACATGTCGGTCGAGGAAGTCGATGTGAATCGTGATGGCGTTTCGGAGTACGAAGTCGAGCTGTCAGGCCCCTGTACGTGCGGCATGGTCAACTGTTCGATCTTTCTTTATCGACAGAGCGTCACTGGCTACGAACTGATCCTCGATGGCGCTGCGGGTCTTGGTCTCGAAGTACTGAAGACCTCGAGCAACGGCTACGCTGATGTGAAGGTTGATGCTCGCGATAATGCAGCCGCAACGTCGAGCACGATCTACAAGTTCGACGGCAAACAATATCGCGAAGCGCGCTCAACGATAACTCAGGTAGACACTGGGGAGACGAAACCCGCTTCGCGTCGCGTGCAGTTCAGACGCGGCACGTCGTCGACAACGATCCAGGGCAAGGTGTCAATCGCGCTACCTGACACGCTGATCGTCGGCGCACGCGCCGGGCAAACAATGAGTGTGCAACTTACCGCGCCAGGCAAGTCCGTCAAATTCATGCTGATGACCGCCAAAACCACGAACTCACTTGCCGACAACACGAGGAGCTGGAGCGGAACGCTACCGGAGAGCGGTGATTACATCATCCTCATTGAGGGTGACGAGAAGGGCAGCACTTACTCGATGACGATCAGCATCAAGTAACAATCCGTCTTCAATCCGTGTCATCCGCGGCTCACTTTCCCGAGTCCATGTGCCAGCCGACATTCACGAGCTCGTCTCCGCGTCTGACAAACATCTCAGTGGCGCGCCCACTTGCGGTTGAGCGATTCCCGTTGATCTCAGTTTCATAAAGATAAGTGGTGTAGATGATCACGGTGTTGCCGTAGACCTGAATCTCGGTCTTCGGAAACTCCAACCGCACCAGTTTGCCGCCACTCTCGACGAAGCGTTTCGCTCCAGCCAGCACCGCCGCTCGATCAGACCACCCTTCGCCGCCGTTATCGATCGCGATCGTCTCTTCTGGAATCAATCTCTCCAACGCCGCGCGATCGTTGCTGAACCATGCCTTCCAGACTGCTTCGCGCGCGGCGAGTATTCGTTGACGAATCTGCGGCGTGATCGTCATCGGCTGCGACATCTGCGCCGCGCGCCATTCAGGATCGATTACGGTGTGCGACGCGACTTGTATCCAGCTTCCTTTTCGCTTCGCGTACACGTCCATGATGCGAAAGCGTCGCAACGTGATCGTCGTCTCGCCGTCTTTTCTTTGAAACTCGCCAAAGAACGACGCGACGGCGAGTTCAGGGCCATAGAAATGTACGTCGAAGTCACTGACCTTGTACGTCGTGCCGGCTGGAAGATATGGCGTCAACTTCGGTGCGTTTGCGGGTCGTGGCCACTCGATGCCATTTGCTCGCATGTAATCGTCGATGCCTTTGATTGGCGCCCGCGAACCTTCGAGGAAGCCGCGCCAGTCTTCGGAGTGTGTCGCGAAGATCTTGTCCTGATCGCCGTCGATGAAAGCCTGGAAGATACTTTCGATGTGCGCGCGAATTGCAGCCGCGTCGGCCGGGCGTTCCTGGCCATTCGCCGCAAAAGCAATCAACATCACCAGCGCCACTACGAAAAACTTTAGACTCATGGTCCACCTCCAAAAAAATTGTTAGCCACAAAAAGGCACAAAAGGCACAAAATGAGTTTTAAGTAAGAAACTGTTTGTGCCTCTTGTGCCTTTTTGTGGCAAGAACTAATACGCGAGCGGCGCCTCTCTTGACGTGAACGGCATTGCGGCGTGTGCTGGACCAGCGATACTGTGGCGCGGTGCGACGTTTACGCCCCTGGATGATTGTCTCCGCAGCCTGGATCGTTCCAGCCGCCTTTGCCGTTATCAACCGAATAGCACAGGCGCGGCTTCAAGGGTGGGAACCTGCGACAACTCGCGAACTGCTCTTCGAGTTTGGCGACTGGCTGCTCTATGCGTTTCTCACACCGTTTGTCTTCGCGATCTCGAAGAGATGGCCACTCGCGCGTCCGCGTCTCGGTCGACGCATCCTGTTTCATCTGTTCATATCGATCATGTTCTGCGTGGCCTGGGCTACATGCGGTCAGGTCTTGCGGATGTTACTTGTGCGACTCTTCGCGCCGCAGCTTTATCACGAAGCAATGCAGAACGGCTCCGGCCAGTTCTGGTTACGCATCGGTGTTGAATGGTTGAGCTGGATCTTCATCACGTTGCCTTTCGGTGTCGCAGTTTATCTTTGCGTGGTCGGCATTGAGCATGCGACGCGTTACTTCATCGATGCGCGCGAGCGCGAAGTCCAAATAGCACGACTCTCAGAACAACTTTCCAGCGCCCGCTTCGCTGCGCTTCAGGCGCAACTCAATCCACACTTTCTTTTCAACACTCTAAACACCATCGCCGTGCTCGTTCGCGACAACGATCGTGAGGGCGCCGTGAGTATCGTCGAACATCTGAGCGAACTGTTGCGCCGCACACTCTCGCGCCATCAAGCCAACGAAGTCACACTCGGTGAGGAACTTGATCTCGTGCGGCAATACGTCGCGATCGAACAGGCCCGTTTCTCAGATCGCTTGCGCCCGGAGTTCAGAATTCCCGATGCGCTTCTGACCGCGGCGATTCCCAGTTTCGCTTTGCAGCACCTCATCGAGAATGCGATTCGTCACGGCATCGCGAAAGACTCAGATGCGGGTCTTTTGATCGTCACTGCGGCGCGTTCAGACAACATGTTGGAGATCGTCGTCATTAACGATGGCGTAAGCATCGATCCGGCCGCGCCGGTACCGCCCGGTCATGGCATTGACAACACACGCGAGCGCCTGCGTGCGCTTTACGGCGACAAAGCCTCGCTCGAGATCGTCCCACGCGCTGAAGGCGGTACAATCGCGACGCTGCGCGTGCCGTACCGGGAGCTGCGTCCGGAGCCAGATGATGAAGCAAGCTAAGTGGAAAGCTTTGATTGCAGATGACGAGCCCGTCGCACGTCGCGGCGTTCGACAACTGCTCGCAAATTTTTCTGAGTTCACGGTGGCGGGAGAATGTCGCAACGGCGCCGAAGTGCTCGCAGCACTCGACAACCTCGGCGCGGACGTCGTGTTTCTCGACATTCAGATGCCGGGCATCGATGGTTTTGAAGTCATCAAACGACGAACAGTAGAGCGCATGCCGGCGGTAGTGTTTCTCACTGCGTTCGATCAGTTTGCAATCAAGGCTTTCGAAACGGAAGCGCTCGACTATCTGGTCAAGCCCGTCAGCGAAGCACGTTTTGCAGCGACGATGAAGCGCTTGATAAAGCGTTTGCAATCGGCGAGTGCGCCGCGCAATGAGACGATTCTGGTCACGACAGCGCGCGGTGCGACGGTGTTACACCTGAACGAGATCGATTGGATCGAAGCAGCCGGAAACTACTCCCAATTGTGGGTAGGAACGCGGAGTTATTTCCTGCGTGAGTCGCTTCAGTTGCTCGAGAAGCGAATACATCAGAATGGATTCATTCGCGTTCACCGCCGCGCCCTCGTTCGCCTCGATAAGGTACGCGAGTTGAGTCGCACTCGCGCAGGCTCTCCCGTCGCAGTCCTCTCGAGCGGCGTCCGCATCCCCGTCTCACGCCGCCGCAGCGCCTCCTTCGCCGCCGCGTTACGACAACTGACAGCATTTGCACCGCAGATGAACGCGGATAAACGCTGATCTGTTCACAACTCTTAACAAATTTTTACCTCCACTTAACACACCTCTATTTGACCGCGCTTAGTATTCCGTCGCACTAATGGCACAATGTGGCCGGAGACTTTCTATGAAATCCGAGTACCCCTTGTCTTATCGTCTGGGCATCCTCCTGGCAATTAGTGGACTCTGCGCCGCTCTCACAGGCTGCGTAAACAAAGCCCAGCCAAACTTCGAACGTCCTCCGGCCCCGGTTGTTGTCGCTACCGCAGTTTCACAAGACGTTTCTAACTACATGGACGCGCTCGGCAAGATCGTCGCGCGCGAAACTGTTCAAATTCAGCCACAGGTTTCCGGACGCATCACTCAGATTCACTTCACTGACGGCGCGAACGTCAAAAAAGGGCAACTGCTTTTTACGATCGATCCGCGACCATTCGAAGCGAATCTCAAACAAGCGCAGGCGAACGTCGCCAAGGATCTCGCCGCGAAGAAACAAGCCGAGGCGAATCTGGCGCGCGAAGTGGCACGCGAAAATTGGGGCCGTGCACAAGTCGAGCGATATCGCACGCTCGTCGAGCAGGGCGTCGTCGCCAAAGAGCAGTACGAACAACTACGCGCAGACTACGATTCACTAAAAGCCAACTCCGAAGCCGCGCGGGCCGCTGTGCACAGTGCTGATGAGACGGTCAAAGCCGACAACGCTGCGATCGAGACGACTAAAGTGCAGCTCAGTTACTGCTTCATTCATTCGCCGATCGATGGACGTGCCGGACAACGTTTGGTCGACATCGGAAACGTTGTGAATCCCGGTGGCCCAGGTAATTCAGACTCGAACGCAGTTTCGAGTAACGCGCTGCTCGTGATCGAGCGTCTCAATCCGATTTATGCTGACTTCACGATTTCGCAAAGCAATCTGAGTGCGGTCCAGGAGCAGATGCGGGCGGGCAGGCTCAGCGCTGAAGTCCGATTGCCCGACGCGCCGAATGACGCGGTCTCGGGACAACTCACATTCATCGACAACTCAGTGCAAACCGAAACGGGACAAGTAACTCTGCGCGCCACGCTCCCGAATCCCGATCAAAGATTTTGGCCCGGTCGCTTCGTGAATATTCGTCTGTTGCTGGGAACAGTTCAGGGCGCGGTGCTGGTGCCCGTGTCTGCGGCACAGATGTCAGCGGCCGGTTCATACGTTTACGTGGTCAAACCCGACTCCACTGCCGAACAGCGCACCGTTAATTTGGGCCAACGCCAGGGCGACTTGATTGTCGTTGAGAAAGGTGTCGCAGCCGGCGAGAAGGTCGTGATTAATGGTCAGCTCGGTGTGACACCCAATGGCAAAGTCGCCATCGAGCAACCGCGCCAGGCAAATCCAACCACTGCAACTACACAGTGAAGTGAAGTCATGAATCTCTCTGAACCATTCATCCGGCGGCCGGTGATGACCGCGGTGTTAACGCTCTCCGTGATCCTTTTCGGAGTGATGGCTTACTTTCAGCTCCCCGTAAACGATCTGCCGGCGGTCGATTACCCGGTGATTCAGGTGACAGTCGGTTATCCGGGCGCGAGTCCGGACACGATTGCAAACAACATCGCCACGCCGCTCGAGCGCCAGTTTATGCAGATCAATGGACTGGAAGTCGTGACTTCGCAGAGCACACAGGGTTTCGCAAGTTTTACTCTTCAGTTCGCCCTCGAGAAGAGCATCGACGCCGCAGCGACTGATGTGCAGACTGCGATCTCACAGGCGATCAGCAGTCTGCCCCCAGATCTTCCATCACCACCGACGTATTCAAAGACCAATCCCAATGATCAGCCGCTCATGTATCTCGCAATGGTTAGCGACTCGGTCACCTCCGGTCAGTTATACGACTATGCGAGCACGCAGGTGGGCCAGCGCCTCAGTATTCTGCCCGGCGTGTCGCAGGTAAACGTTTACGGCACCAAATCGGCGATTCGCATCAAAGCAAATCCGTCGGCGATGTGGGCACGCGGCATTTCGATCGACGATCTCAATGCTGCCATTAAGAATGGAACCAGTTACGCGGGCGCGGGCCAGTTGGACAGTTCCTCCCGAACCGCAATCCTGCGGCCCCAGGGCCAGCTCGAAACTGCCGAACAGTATGGCAACCTGATCGTCGGCGGTACAAACAACGCACCGATATACCTGCGCGACGTAGCCGCGGTCAAAGATTCAGTCCAGGACGAACGGATAAACTTTCGCTTTTGGGTGCGTGGGTATTCTGTACCCTCGGCCACCGTAGTCGTAGCAGTGAGTCGCCGCGCCGGCGCTAACGCAGTTGAAGTGTCGAAGTCGATTCACGAGATCCTGCCTCAGATTGGAGCGGAGTTGCCCGGCTCCATCCGTATCCTGCCGGTCTATGATCGCTCGGCAAGCATCGTCCACTCAGTCGCAGACGTACAGATGACACTGATCATTGCGTTCGTGCTGGTGGTGATGGTGATCTTTGCTTTCCTCGGTCGTGTGACAGACACGCTGATACCGGTGGTTGCGCTACCACTGTCGCTGCTGATCACGTTCATGGCGATGCGTGGTCTGGGATATAGCCTCGACAACCTTTCGTTGATGGCGTTGACACTCGCCATCGGATTTCTCGTCGACGATGCGATCGTTTTTCTCGAGAACACCGTACGCCGCATCGAGCGCGGTGAAGCACCTTTCGAAGCGTCGATCAACAGTGCGAAAGAGATCAGCTTCACGATTGTGTCCATGACGATCTCGCTGGCGGCTGTATTCATACCCCTCGTGTTCATGACGGGACTGGTGGGACGAATATTTCGTGAGTTTGCGATCACGATCGTCATCGCAATCCTGGCTTCAGGTTTAGTGTCATTGACACTTACACCTTTGATGTGCGCGCGGCTGTTAAAAGAACGTGGCCACGGTATGAAACTGACGTGGGTCGAGCGCGTTATCGGTGGTATCGAGAAGCGCGTGCTCGGTTTGTATGGTGGATCGCTGTGGTGGTTCCTGCGTCATCGATGGATCTCGGCCCTGATCTGGGTCGTCTGTTTGGCCGGCACGATCTGGCTCTTTATGTTGGTCCCCAAAAGCTTCCTGCCGCCGGGAGACAGTGGCGTTATTTTTGGCGCGTTTATAGCTCAGGAAGGTTCGTCGCCAAAACAGATGCGCCAGTACCAGGAGCGTGTCGACCAGATGTTGCAACAGGATCCGAATGTTATCAATGACTTCACGCTGTCAGGCGCGACGGGCTTTCTTCCCTCAAACACAGGTATCACCTTTACCTATATTGGACCACCGGACGAGCGGAAACCCATTCCCGACGTCACCGCGGAAATGATGGGCAAGCTCAACACGATTCCGGGCGTCATGACCTTCCTGCGACCCTGGCCGGTGCTGCAGATCAGCACGGGTGTTACAAATCAAACGCAGGGTCAATACGCGTTCACAGTTTCGGGCGCCGATCCAAACCAGGTTTACGAAGTCGGGCAAAAGCTGCTCGCGAAACTCAGACCATCGCCCCTATTTTTGAGCGTTTCATCCGACCTCTACAACAACACACCGAACCTGAATATCGATATTCGCCGCGATCAGGCGAAGACATATGGCGTCTCCGAAGCGCGAATTCTGACGCTGCTGCGTAATGCCTACTCGCAAAATTATCTGTACCTGATCAAGCAGCCTGAAGATCAGTATCAGGTGATCCTCGAGATGGAGGATGCGGTGCGGGAGAAGCCGGAGGATCTTTCTTTACTCTATATCAAGTCAGATAGCGGCTCGCAGCTTGTGCCGCTTAGTGAGCTGGTCACGTGGAAAACGACTCTTGGACCACAGTCAGTGCACCACTTCAATCAGTTCACCAGCATGACGCTTTCGTTCAACCTGAAGCCGGGGGTCGCTCTTGGCACGGCGACCAATTTCATCAATGAGTCGGCGCGAGAGATAGTCCCACAGGGCGTACGTGCAGAACTGCAAGGCGAAGCGCTGACGTTTAGCAGGACCGTTACCAGTTTGACGATCTTGATGGCGCTTGCCGTCTTTGTAATGTACGTGATTCTCGCAATTCTGTACGAAAGCTACGTCCATCCGCTGACCGTCCTATCGACGTTACCGACCGCGCTCGTTGGTGGTTTGCTGACGTTAATAGTGTTTGGGCAGGAGGCGTCGCTCTACGCGTTCGTCGGCATGTTTATGTTGATGGGTATTGTGAAGAAGAACGGCATCATGATTGTCGACTTCGCGCGCCATCGTGTCGAAGCTGGTGAAGCGGCTGACAAGGCGATTCACGATGCGAGTATGGATCGTTTCCGTCCGATCCTGATGACTACGCTCGCGGCCGTGTTTGGCGCGGTGCCGATCGCGCTTGGTTATGGCGCTGATGGATCTTCGCGACGCCCGCTCGGGCTGGTCGTAGTTGGCGGATTGGTCGTTTCGCAGTTCATCACGCTCTACATCACACCGGTGATCTATCTCTATCTCGAAGAGTTTCAGGAAAAGGTACTGGACCGCAGTTCATTCTTCCGTTCACGCCGCTCGCAGAAGCCGGTCGTTAGTGAAACGTAAGAAAAGTCTCACGCAAAGGCGCAAAGCCGCAAAGAAAGATGCCAGAAGAGTTCTTTCTTTGCGGCTTTGCGCCTTTGCGTGAAAACTTGTAACGTCCTCACGAATGATCGGTCATCTCGGCAATGTTTAATCACAGGAGTTAACAATTCATGTCAATCGATAAAGAACCGGAAATTAATGCCACCGCGACGGTCCAGTGGACTGTTGGGCCAGCCGATCTCGCAAGCGCTCTGCCGATCGATATGGAAGATGCGTTCCCGCCGGTGTTTGCAACCGCGCGCATGATTGCCCTGATGGAGATCGCGGCCGCGCGAGTGCTTCAGCCTCTGCTTGGACCAGGCGAACTATCGGTCGGCGTCACTGTCGACGTCAGTCACACCGCACCGACGCCTGAGGGCGCGCAGGTCACGGCAACAGCGCGTTATGCCCGTCGGGAAGGAAAGCTTTTCCTGTTTGAGGTCAGAGTTAGTGACCCCGCCGGCGAGGTTGGTCGCGGCTGGCACAAGCGCGCGATTGTTTCGACTGAATGGCTGCAAACCGGCGCGGCCAAACGAGTTGGTTGAGGTGTGCTATGCGTACAAAGAAGAGCGAAGCGGCCGAGCTGTTTGAGGAGGAGTTTGCGCTCGAGAGTCTGCACAGCGATCGGCTGCGCGTGACGATTTTGATTGGAGCCATCGTCAGTTCGCTGCTGATTGTGCTGATACTGGTCCCGATCTTTTTCGACGAGTTTCAGAGCGCCTTTCACGGTAATTTTCGCAGCTTCTTGTTAGCCGTTTTCATAATCTTTGGCGCCAACCTCGCTTATCTGATAGTAGAGCGCATCGTTATCGATCGTCTGATCAAGAGGCGACAAGGATCTTTCGCCGCGCTCAAGTATCTGAGTGCTTTTGTGGAGACTAGTATTCCTACTGCGGGCATGCTCATGGGGTCGATGTTCCTTGGTCCAATTTACACTTTGTTCACTCCGGCTGCGTTTCTGTATCCGTTGTTCATTTCACTCTCGGCGCTGCGGCTGAATGTCAGGCTGTGCATCTTCACCGGGACGGTGGCTGGAGTGGAGTACATGTTACTGGCGCTCTATTTCATTCGAACGAGTTCGAGTGTTGGAGTCGAGCCAATACTTACCGGTGTTCCACATCACCTGTTCAAGGGTTTTCTACTGGTGCTGGCTGGAGTCGTGACCGGTCTGGTGACGCGTCAGATCAGAAAGCGCATTCTCAACTCGTTCTCAGTGGTCGAGGAGCGCAATCGCATCTCGAGAACTTTCGGCGAATACGTTTCGCCCGAAGTGATGGGCAAGTTGCTCGACCTCAAGCCTGACTTGAGGAGCGAGAGTAAGAATGTGTGTGTGATGTTTCTCGACATCAGAAACTTCACGGGTTTTGCTGAGAAGAGAAGTCCGGAGGAAGTGGTCCAATATCTCGAGTCGTTGTTTGAGTTCATGATCGAGATCGTGAATCGGCATCACGGGATCATAAACAAGTTTTTGGGCGATGGGTTTATGGCGGTCTTTGGCGCGCCGTTGTCGGATGGTAAAGATTGTGTGAACGCGGTCGAGGCGGCGCAGGAGATACTGGCGCGACTGCGGCAGGAGATTGAGGCAGGGACGATCCTGCCGACGACGGTAGGCATCGGGTTGCATGCGGGCGAGGCGGTGACGGGAAGTATCGGATCGGCGTTGCGACGCGAGTACACGGTGATCGGCGATGTGGTGAACCTGGCGGCGCGAATCGAGAAGCTAAACAAGGAGTTTGATTCGCAGTTGCTGATTTCCGAGATGGTGTGGCAGGCGGTTAATGAAGACCGCAGGAAAGCTGTGCCTATGGGAGAGGTGCAGGTGCGTGGAAGGGAACAAGCGATTCAGGTTTATCAGGTAGCGTAAGACGGTTTCACGCAAAGGCGCAAAGTTTACGCAAAGGCGCGAAGGAAATCTTCTTTGCGGCTTTGCGTCTTCCTTTGCGCCTTTGCGTGAACTGTCTCACAACTCCCTAACCCTCCGCTCCAACTCTCTTCTAATCTCCTCTGCTGTTTCCCCAGAGAATCTGATTGGCTCTCCAAAGCTAACCGACACTGTTCCGGGACGAGGGAACAGATCTCGTCGCTGTTTCACTTCAAAGAGGCCGTCCAACTTGATCGGAACTACGGGTACGTTCAACTGCGACGCCAGTAGTCCGATACCGGCCTTGAACGGTTGAATCTGCCCATCCTTCGTCTCCTCTCCTTCCGGAAAGATCAGAACACTCCAACCACGGTCAACAGCTTCACCCGCGTACGCGAAGCTTTGTCGAAACCCGCTCTGCCGCGGTATCGGAAAGACATTGAACAGCGCCACGCCGAGTATGTAACCCAACTTCGACTTCAACCGCAGGTACCATGGCAACGTCGCCGGCGGATTACTCCAGTCACGCAACAACTCTCCCTGCATCGCGATTGCCAATCGCACTCGCCAACGCAAAGGCAGCGCGGAGAGAATCAAACCCGCATCAACGTCGGTCACGTGGTTTGAGATCAACAATGCCGGTCCCTTAACTTCAGCCAGTCGCTCAGCGCCAATCACACGAACACGACACATGAACCATGTCACGGGAAGTATGAAGAAGTGATAAACGAGGAAACGTATCCACGTGATTGGCCAGCGCATGGCCCATCTCGGATAAGGGTAAGCAACAGCCTCCGACTTTCCACGACTAACAATCTCTTCGATATCAGCGATCGTCGTTGCTTCAGTGATAGCCGCCTCGTCAAGTTCGATCTGGTACTGATCTTCGAGAGCACTCAACAACTCCACCCGTCCGAGTGAATCGAGTTTGAGATCGTCCGAGAGTTTTGCTGACCTGTCTAAACGTACGGCCTCGGGACCTGCGATGCGGCTGAGCACAGGCAGACTCAACGGCGCAACTGTGTTCTCCAGAGCAGCTGCAACCTGTCCCTTGATGACCTTTCGCGTGCCGGTGGTGCGGGGAAAGTCGCTTTCAGGCCAGGCGACCCAGTGACGGATGCGTTGAAACTCCGCGAGCGAGTCGTTCGCGCGCTCTACCGCCGCATTCAAATCGGCGTGATCGTCGCGACGAATCAATACCGCGAGTGCTTCGGTGCCCCTGGAGCCGGGCAGCGGAATCACGGTGCTCTCTTTTATCTCGGGTTGACGATCGAGCGCCGCCTCGAGATCCGCGGGAAAGATCTTGAGACCGGCGGCTGTAACGATCGTGTCTTTGCTGCGACCGCGAAAAAAGATGTTGCCGGCCGCGTCAACCTCTCCGATGTCGCCAGTGTGTATCCAGCCTTGCTGATCCGTGAGCGTTTGCGTGGCGCTGTTCCAGTAACCGGGCGAGACGTTGTCGCCGCGAACGAGAATCTCCCCTTCGTCACTCAACTTCACTTCCTGGCCCGCGACTGGTTTTCCGATCGAGCCACGTTGCATACGGAACGGATGCGACAGACTGGTGAGTGACGCAGTCTCAGTCATGCCGTAACCTTGAATGACTGCGTAACCGAGCCGTCGCCAAAAAGTTTCCGTGTCGCTTTCGAGTGTTGCGCCGCCGGTGACGAAAGCCCAGAAGCGCCAACCAAATCGACGATGCACGTTTCGAAATGTCCACCAATTACGCAGGAAATGCCGTCCTTCAGCCGCCGCAAGTTGCTCTTCTACTTTCGTGTTTTTGCGTGAAACCTCTTCTCTTATTGTCTCCAGCACACGCGGCACCGTGACTACAACATTGACGCGCTGCTTCTTTACTACGTCAACGATCTCCGACGGTTTGTACGATTCACGAAAATAGACTTCGGCGCCGATGAGTTCGGGAATGAAGATGCCCATCAACTGGCCGAAGACGTGACTCAACGGCAACAGGCAAAGAAATCGCAGCGGATGTACGAAACGTTCCCAACGCGCATACTTCCGAAACTCCTTTTCGATAGGCGCGATGTTCGCGAGCAGATTGCGATGAGTGAGACAAACGCCTTTCGGCTCGGCGGTGGTTCCTGACGTGAAGACGATTTGGACCAGGTCGTTTGGATTCGCGCGGTAAGGCGCGTCTGAATGAGTTGCGATTCTGTCGTTGAGGTTCTTTAGTGATAGTTGTGGCAAATCGAGTTGCGGTTCGTCAGCGAGCAGTAGTTTCGCGGAGACTTGTTGTTGCACGCGAGCCGCGAAGTCAGGCGCGGACTTTAGATCGAGTGGCACAACAACCGCACCACGCAACAAGCAACCGTAAAAGGCCGCAATCCACTCCGGACTATTCTCACTCCAGAAAAGCACGCGATCGCCGTGACCTATGCCGCGCGTTTCCAGTTCGCGTGCAAACTGAAAGGCGCACGAGGTCAGACGCGCATACGACCAGCGCGAGATTCGCAGTCCACGCCAGTGCGCGACCGCGGTCTGCTCGCCGTGTGCGATGCAGTCGTCGAGAAAACTGAGTAGCGTGTCACGCATAAGAAGATTTTCACGCAAAGGCGCAAAGTGGTAAAACCAAGGCGCAAAGAGAAGCTATAAACCGCTTTGCGCCTTCGGTTTTGTCTTTGCGCCTTTGCGTGAAATAATGCGAACGCTCCACTGAATCCAAGTCACTCAATAACGAAAATGGTCAAACCACTTAGATGGTTTTGGATTGCGATCCTCGTTCTGGCGGCGTGTTCGAGTGTCGCCGCCCAGGTTACGGCGCCGGTCCTCTTCTTCGATGTCAAAAAGTTTGGCGCCAAAGGCGACGGAAAAGCCCTCGATAGCCCCGCCATTAATAAAGCAATTGATGCGGCGGCCGCAGCAGGCGGTGGGACAGTTTTAGTAACTGCCGGAACCTACCGCGCTTTTTCCATTCGCCTCAGGAGCAACGTTGCACTCTATCTCGATCAAGGCGCAACCATTCTCGCCGCCAGTCCCAACGACGGCGACGGCAAGTACGATCTGCCTGAGCCGAACCAATGGGACCAGTATCAGGACTTCGGTCACAGTCACTGGCGCAACAGTTTGATCTGGGGCGAAAACCTTGAGAACATCTCTATACTTGGACCGGGCCGAATCTGGGGCAAAGGACTCGTGCGCACTGGCAGCCAGTCGCGCACGAAGGAACAGAACGACGCACTCGAAAAACAGGGGCCCGATCCGAAGGCTGGTCCATTTGGGTATCCAAACGCGCGCGATGCGGTTGAACCCGGTTGGGGAAACAAGTCGATCAGTTTGAAGCTGTGTCGTAACGTCATCATACGCGACATCAGCATTCTGCACGGCGGTCACTTCGCGATTCTCGCCACCGGCGTCGACAATCTCACGATTGATAACGTGAAGATCGACACAAATCGCGACGGCATCGACGTCGATGCATGTAAAAACGTTCGCATCTCCAACTGCACGGTCAACTCGCCGTTTGACGACGCGATTTGTCCGAAGAGTTCTTACGCGCTCGGGTATGCGCGTGTAACCGAGAACCTCACGATTACAAACTGCCAGGTCAGTGGCTACGACGAAGGGACGCTTCTCGACGGGACGTACAAACGCGATTTTCGAAACGCAAACGGGACGTTTAGTCCGACGGGTCGCATCAAGTTCGGCACTGAATCAAACGGAGGCTTCAAGAACATCACCGTCTCGAATTGTGTTTTTGACTACTCGCGCGGCCTTGCGCTTGAAGCGGTGGATGGGGCGCTGCTCGAAGACGTGACGATCTCAAACATCACGATGCGCGACATCAGCAACTCACCGATCTTCCTGCGTTTGGGAGCGCGTAATCGTGGTCCAAAAGAGACTACGAAAGCCGGCGCGATGCGACGTGTGATCATCAGTAATATCCTCGTCTACAACGCTGATCCGAAGTACTCGTCGATTATCAGTGGCATACCGGGTTACATGATTGAAGACGTGCGGCTTCACAATATTCGTGTGTACGCGAAGGGAGGCGGCACGAAAGAGCAAGCCGCGCTCGATCCACCGGAGCGAGAAGCGATCTATCCGGAGCCGGCGATGTTTGGTGACCTACCGGCTTACGGGTTTTTCATCAGGCATGTAAAAGGACTGCAGATGCGCGACGTTGAAGTGAGTTATCTGAGTCCTGATTTGCGGCCGGCGTTTTGGCTCAATGACGTCGCCGGCGTGGAGTTTATTCACGTCAAAGCGCAGCGAGAAACGGACGTGCCGGTGTTCGTCTTGAGGAACGTTTCGGACTTCAGTCTTCAGCAAAGTTGGCCACTACCCGACCAACGCCTCGAACTCGTCGACACGAAGAAGTTATAGCCACAAAGAAGCACAAAAGGCACAAAATGAAATTTGTTATGTGCCTTTTTGTGGCTGGTTTTATCGCGGCTCTTCGCCTTCGATCGTTAACTTTTCGTGGCTACTGTCCGATTGGCGGATCGCTTATCGCGGCCGGCTGGCTGTCGTTGACGTGAATGGTGTTTGTATCGGAGTCGACGTAGTAATGATTCTTGCCGGTGGCGCTGACTCCGGTTGCGACCTGCGGGTCGGCGTTGATCGTGTAACCTGGTTGGGCGGTCGTCGATTTGGGGACGACCTTCATGGTGTAGACGTAGCCGTCCACAACCGGCGTGGTGCCGTCAAAACGCGAGTCGAGGAGGTTCTCCTTACGCATCTCCTCAAAGGTCCCAAATGCGTTGCGCTGGTGTGCGTTGAAATAGAGCATTTGCTGGTCGGCTATCGACCTCAGAGTTTTGACTGCCGCCGCTTCGTTCGCTGCCTTGATCGCCGATTTATATCCCGCGACGCCCACGCCGATCAGGATGCCGATAATGGCGATAACGATCATCAACTCGATCAGCGAAAAGCCGCGTTGGTTTTTCTTAGTATTGTTCAGGGGTTTCATAACTCCTCCTCGGGCAATTACACGAAGCCTTGGGTTCTCAGTTCCGATTTCTGCTCCGCTTGCCCATCCTTCCTACGAGCCTTAGTCTACTACAGGAGTGCGCGAAGGTCATATCCGAGCGGCAGCCAACTTTTCCGTGCCTCGCGTGCTCTTAGCATGTAGAATGCAGACCAGTTAATGCGGAACCTCGAACCCATCAGTAGTGAACCGATAACCAGCGCCAACGCGGTCGAACAGATTGAACGCCTGCAACGCGCGGTCGAGACTGTGATCAAAGGGAAGCCCGAAGCGATTCGACTCGCCATCGTCACGCTGATGGCTGGTGGTCACCTGCTGGTGGAAGATGTGCCCGGCGTCGGCAAAACGACCCTGGCCCACGCGATCGCACGCGCGCTTGATTGCAATTTTCAGCGCATCCAGTTTACTTCCGATCTGCTGCCGTCAGACGTAATCGGGCTGTCGGTTTACAACCAGCACAGCGGCCTTTTTGACTGGAAACCCGGGCCCGTTTTCGCGAATGTGGTGCTGGCCGACGAGATCAATCGCACCACCCCGAAAACACAATCTGCATTGCTCGAGGCAATGGCGGAGAGACACGTCACCGTCGAAGGCGCGACTCACAATCTGCCCGCTCCCTTCATCGTGCTGGCGACGCAGAACCCGATCGAGCATCACGGCACTTATCCACTGCCCGAGTCGCAGCTCGATCGATTCATGCTGCGTTTGCGCATCGGTTATCCCGCACCTGCCGACGAGCAACGTATCCTGCGCGATCGCGAGTATGCCGATCCACTCGACGATCTCGAGCCGGTCATGAGCGCGAGTGAAGTTGTCGAACTGCAACAGGCGGTTGCTTCCGTCGCAGTCGATGATGCGCTGGTCCAATACCTGATGCGCATTGTTGCAGCAACGCGTGATTCGGAGATGCTGGATCTCGGCGTTAGTCCGCGAGGAACGTTGGCGCTGTTTCGCGCGTCACAGGCGTTGGCGTTGACTGAAGACCGCAGCTATTGCATTCCCGACGACATCAAGCGACTCGTGATACCAGTCTTTGCACATCGCATCACGGTCAGTTCGCGATTCTCATCATCGCTCCGCCGCAGTGAAGAAGCAGAAGCCGTCCTTAACGAGATTCTGAAAACCGTCAGTGTCCCGCTGTGAAGCCAGAGCTGATTTCTCAAAAAGCTTCTGTGCCCCGCATTGTTCTGGGAACGTTACTCGTTCTTGCCGGACTCGCTTCAGCACTCGTAACAGTTTTGGCTCGTCGCGCGGATCAGAGCGGACTTGCGGGCGCCGCGGCGATCCTGTCGCTTGTCATCGCGTTGCTGTTGACGATCTTCATCGTGCCGCCATTGGCGCGTTCCGCGCGAGTTGAAGTAGCGAATCTGGATTTTCCTTTCGAACCGACGAGCGGCGGCGGTGTGTTTCTGGTCATCATCGTCGTGGTGGGCTTTGCGGCCTGGAACACGGGGAACAACCTGCTGTTTCTCGTCTTTTCATTACTCTGCTCGACGCTGTTTGTGGGCTGGATGGCCGCGCGCATGTCGTTGCGTGACCTGACTGTGTCCGCGCGTTTTCCGGATCACATCTTTGCGGCGGAAGCGGCGCCGGTGATCGTTACCCTCCGCAACAACAAACGGGTGTTGCCGTCGTTCTCTGTTCTGGTTGAAGCGCGTGGTCCAACGAACGACGCCGAGGTTAATTCCAAACGCCGCCGCCGGCATGTCAAACGTGTGCTGGCTTACTTTAGTTACGTGCCGCATCGTTCGGCAGCAGAGCAGCGGGTCGAACAACTGTTTCCGACGCGCGGTCACGTGCTGATCGATGGGTTTGAGTTGTCAACTCGTTTTCCGTTTGGGTTCTTTCGGCGCCGGCGCCGTTTGCGCGCCCGTAACGTTGACCTCGTTGTTTATCCAAAGCCGGAGGTGATCAGCGACGAGCTGCACCTGTTGCCGATGTATGCCGGTCGCATGCCGGCGATGCGTCGTGGGGCGGGGCACGATCTATTCTCGATGCGCGACTATCAGCCGCAGGACGACTTGCGATACATCGACTGGAAGGCCACGGCGCGTTCGCGACGTCTGACAGTACGCGAGTTCACGTCGGAAGATGAGAAGCGGATCACGATCGTGCTTGACACACGTTTGCCGCGGGTTGGCAGTGGTGATTTTTCGGAACGGTTCGAGCGTGGCGTGGTCCAGGCAGCTTCGTTGCTCAAACACTTCATCGATGAACGTGCGGAAGTCAGGCTGGTGTTGGGGGAGGATGTCGGAGCATTTGGTTCGGGGACGGAACAACTTTATCGCTGTTTGAGGCGGCTGGCTTTAGTGACGCCGGTTGATAACGATGGAGCTGAGGCTGAGATGGCACATGCGAGTCGGGATGTTGTTCAGCATGATTACGCGATCCTTTTGACCGCCGCCGCGCCGGGATCGATCCCCGCAAGTGTCTGGCGCACCAGTCACGTGATTTACTTGTGAGCTCGATCTTTTCACGCAAAGGCGCAAAGGTTACGCAAAGACGCAAAGAAGATTACCTGAGTTCTTCTTTGCGTCTTTGCGTAACCTTTGCGCCTTTGCGTGAAACTATCCTGGAAAGCAGAGCGTGAACAAATCTTTCAAAATCATCAGCTTATGTTTCATTCTCTCAGGCGCGACGGGTCTGATTTATGAAGTGCTGTGGGCGCGCATGTTGGGGTTGGTGTTTGGAGCCACGACGCTGGCGGTCAGCACGGTGCTCGCGGCGTTCATGGGTGGTCTTGCGTTGGGCAGCGCGCTCGCAGGAAAACTCGCGCCTCGCATTCGAAAACCACTCAGCACCTATGGTTGGATGGAGATCGGCATTGCGATCTATGCGCTGCTCGTTCCGCTTCTCTTTCGCCTCGTCGATTACGTTTACGCTCTGATCTGGCAGCAACTGCATCCCGGGTATTTTGCGTTCAGTCTCTGGCGCTTCGTGCTTTCCGGTCTGGTCCTGCTCGTGCCCACGACCCTCATGGGCGCGACGCTGCCTGTGCTCGCTGTCGTACTCGTGCGTTCGTCGGCAACAGATTCAAACTCGGTAACGCGGCTTTACGCGTGCAATCTTTTAGGCGCCATCCTGGGCACACTTGTGGCGGGATTCGTGTTGCTGCCGTTGCTTGGCGTGCGCACGACGATCGCTGTGGCAGCGCTGTTGAATGTGTTCGTCGGCGTCGTCGCACTTTCTTTACAGCGCCGAACTACATCGGTAAGTGACGCACCGCGGCTCGATGTCGAGCAGTCCATTACAACAACTGACAGCGTCCGGTTCTGGTTCTTCGCAGCGCTTGCATCCGGCTTCGTCACGATCAGCACACAGGTTTCGTGGACACGTATCCTTACGATGATCATTGGTTCGAGCACTTACGCATTCAGCATCGTGGTGGCGCTGTTTCTCAATGGACTCGCGATTGGCGCCTGGCTGGTTGCGCGAAAGGGTCGATCGCAGTCGCTGCGTTTGTGGATTCTGATAATAGAAGTGCTCACGGCCATTAGTTTGGTGTTGAGCCTGTTTGTGTTGAACAAGACTCCCGCGATGCTGGTCACCTTTGGATTGAAGTTTCAGATCTCTTCGTGGGCGGGCTTATTGTTACTGCAACTCTTCTGCGCCACTCTGCTGATTCTCGTTCCGGCGGTATTGATGGGCATGGTGATGCCGCTCGTACTCGTCTGGGCCGGTGGGGAGCAAACGAAAGCGGTCGCGCGTGTGGGTCGTAGTTATGCAATCAATACGATCGGCGCGATTGCAGGCGCGTTCATCACGGGATTTCTTCTGATTCCAAAGACCAGCACGCGCTTCACGCTCTTGTTTGCGGCGACGTGTTGTCTGCTTGTGGCGTGCATCGCTTATCGTCCGGCTGAGCCGGCGCGCGATCCGGCGTTGAAACGTGCGGTTGCGATCGGTTTGATTCCGTTTCTGATTGTTCTGCTCTTTCTGGTAGCGCCCTCGATGAATCTTGCGGATCTTTCGATCGGTGCTTACGACAGTCTCGTGCGCGTGTTGGCCCAGGCCCGTGAAAGTCCATCCGATCAGACCGATCCGAACTCGCAACAGCAAGTTCACGAATTGTTGATGTACGAGGAAGGGCCGACTGCGACCGTTTCGGTGCGTCGCGATCAGAACACGCTTTCGATGGCGATCAACGGCCGCACGAATGCGTCTGACAGTGTGTTTGACATGCCGACGCAGGTGATGTTGGGCCAACTGCCGGTGCTGATTGCGTCAAAGAGTGATAAGGGTTTGATCATTGGTTATGCCACCGGCATCACGCTTGGATCGATGCTGCAATCGCCAATTAAGTCGGTGACGTGTGTCGAACTCGAGCCGCGTACGGTGGAGGCATCGAGATATTTCGAGCACGTTAACAATCGTCCGCTCGAGGATCCGCGAGCGAAGTTGATCATCGACGATGCGAGAACGTTCCTCCGCGTGACTCCGAATCGTTACGACATGATCGTGAGTGAGCCGAGTCATCCGTGGGTACCGGGCGTGGCGAACTTATTTACACAGGAGTTCTTCGAGCTCGGCCGCTCACGGCTGAACGATGATGGGATCTTTGTGCAGTGGGTGCAGATCTATCAGCTATCGACGGAGAGTTTGCGATCGGTGCTGGCGACGTACCACAAAGTGTTTCCGTACGTGCTGGTGTTTCGTGTTGGTGGGTTGAATAAGGGGAAGGATCTGCTGCTGGTGGGTAGTAATCGACATTTGGATATCGATCAACAGTTGGCTCGTTGCAGTGATGAACGTATGCGCAGGGAGATCGCAAGGGCTGGTCTGACGACCGAGAGCGCCATCAAGGAATGGTTTGTTTGTGATGAAACAAGACTCGGGCCGGCGGTGGCGGGTGCGAAGATCAATACGGATGACAACATGCACATCGAGATGACCGTTCCGCGCGAGGCGTTTCGACCGTTGATGCGTGGTAATGCGGAGTGGATCGAAGCGTTAGGTCATTGAGCCACGGATAACACGGATTAGATCCGGATTTTATCCGTGTTATCCGTGGCTAAAATTTCTGCTGCGGTCTGGCCACTCCGAATACAATCCGGAATGCCCGCGCCGCGATAGGCGTTGCCGGCGAGTGTTAAGCCTGGGATTTCACTGATGAGTTTCTCGATCTCGTTCACGCGCTCGAGATGGCCCACCTCGTACTGCGGCATTGAGCGCTCCCACTTTGCACATTCAACAAACAGTGGCGCTTCATTGATGCCGAGCAGTTCACGTAGATCTGTTTCAACGCGAGCTGTCATCTCTGCCTCGTCGAGTGCGAAGATGTCCGGTTGCAACGCTCCACCCGCAAAGGCACGCAGCAGCACATGCCCCTCCGGTGCGCGTCCAGAGAACTTCACGCTACTGAACGTACACGCAATCAAGGATCGCTTTTCAATGAAAGGCACAACGAAGCCGAAACCATTCAGTGGGTGCGCGATGGCTGATCGCCTGTAAGCGAAGTTGATCGTCGCCGTAGAAGCATATTTGATCTGCCTCAACTTCTCGGCCAGACGGCCGTGCAAGAGCGTCGCTGCAAGATACGCCGGCAGAGCAATGCAGATCTTATCCGCGCTTAACTCCTCACCGTCGCTCGTGGTAATGACCCACGCCGAACCTTCGCGCTTCAACCCAACAGCTCGCGTGTTGAGGCGAATATCGGCCTTGATCTGCCGGGCCAATACATCGACCAACACCTGCATCCCTTGATCGAACGATAGAAACAGACTGTATCGCGCCCCACTCGTACCAACCTTTTGCGCACGCCCCTGTCGCAACATCGCGAGTATCAAACTGCGATGCTCGCGTTCCATCTCCAGAAACCGCGGCAGTGTTGCCCGCAGGCTGAGCGTTTCCGGATCGGCGGTATAAATTCCACCGACCATCGGTTGTGCCATCCGATCCAACGCTTCTACGCCGAGCCTTCTTCTCACAAAGCTCGCAAGGCTTTCATCATTTGTTCCATTCGTGCTCTTGCGCGGCAGCAATAAGTCCGCCGCCATGCGTGCTTTGCCGGCAAGACTAAAAATGTCGCTCGTGATAAACGGCCACAACCGCGACGGCGCCAGTAACTGAAACCCTTCCGGCACCGGCCGCAGCCGACCATCTCTCACAATGAAACTACGCCGGAACTGTTCGTTTGTCTGGACCAGCCGCGACTCGAGTCCTAATCGTTTCGCGAGCTCAACTGCCTGTGGTTTTTCCGAGATGAAAGAGTCTGGTCCACGTTCGAGGAGAAAACCGTCGCGCTGCTCGGTTTGAATCGTGCCGCCGAGTCGATGTGACGCTTCGAGAAGGGTGACTTGAACCTGTTGTTCACTGAGACGGTGCGCCGCCGCCAGACCGGAGATACCGCCACCGATAATGACAACGTGAGAATTCATTTAAGGCAGCAATCTGGCGCGCAAAGTCCCGTTCGCGCCCCCTGCGATCCGACAAACCGCGCCGGTACGTTATCGATTCGCTCGAGCATCAACTCCCTGATCATCTTTACGAACAAAGGATGCGTGCCCGCGGTCGCCGCTCGCACCATTTTCATGCCTAACTCGCGCGCGACGTTCTGCGCCTCGAAATCGAGATCGTAAACAATCTCCATATGATCCGACACAAATCCAATCGGCGCCACCACGACCTCTTTCACACCCGCACTCGCCAACGACCTTAGGTGTTCCAAAACATCCGGCCCGAGCCACGGCTGCATCGGCGAACCACTTCGACTCTGATAAACGAGTTGCCAGTTATCGACATTCAACTCGCGCGCAATCAAGCCTCCAGTTTCAGCAAGCTGCATCACGTAATCGCAATTTGCCGCCATCGACTCCGGAATGCTGTGCGCAGTGAAGACGAGCTGGGCATCGCGAACCTGTTGCAGCGCCGCACGAACATGCTCGACATTCGCTTCGATAAACAGCGGATGATTGTAAAACTGTCGCAACTTCTCGACGCGTGGCGTGCCTGGTCCAACCTGCGCCTGAGCGTCGCTGATGTTTTCCAGATACTGGCGACAACTGGAATAAGAACTGTAAGCGGAAGTCACAAACGCGAGCGCATTTCGCACGCCATCTTCCGCCATCCGACCGACCGTATCAGCCAGCATCGGGTGCCAGTTACGATTGCCCCAGTAGATCGGCAGCCTTGGTCCATTCTTCCCTAGCTCTTTTTCGAGCGCCGCGATCAGGTTTCGATTTTGCTGATTGATCGGGCTGACGCCGCCGAACATCTCGTAATGACGCGCAACGCTGAGCATCCGTTCGCGAGGCACGTTACGGCCGCGCAGGACGTTTTCAAGGAAGGGAATCACGTCGTCCATTCCTTCCGGCCCGCCGAACGAGACCACTAATAAAGCGTCATAACTCATGTACCATTTCCACCAACGCAATCACGTTCTCCACCGGCGTCTCCGGCAGGATTCCGTGACCGAGATTAAAAATGTGACCTGACCGTCCACCGGCCTGATCGAGGATCCGCTTCGCTTGTTTGCGCAACGAGTCCTGTTTCGCAAACAACGACACCGGATCGAGATTTCCCATCACCGCCACGTCATGCCCGACGCGTTGCCAGCCTTCATCCAGACGCACGCGCCAGTCGAGCCCGATCACGTCGCCGCCGGCTTCACGCATCAACTCCAGGAGCGCTGCTGTTCCAGTGCCGAAATGAATCACGGGGACACCGGGCGTGACGTTCTCGATCACGCTTCGCGTGTGCGGCAACACAAATTCACGATAATCATCGGGACCCAAACACCCGATCCAGGAGTCAAATAGTTGCACTGCCTGCGCTCCCGCTGCGATCTGTGCATTGAGGTACTTAGCGAGACCTCTCGAGATCAACGACATCATCGCGTGCCAGGCGCCGTTATCGTCGTACATCAGCCGCTTTGTATGGACGTAGTTCTTTGAACCGCCACCTTCGATAACGTACGACGCGAGTGTAAACGGCGCGCCACAGAAGCCAATCAGAGGAATGTCCGGACGTAATGCACTACGCGTTTGCCGGATCGCTTCGTTAACAAACTCCAGGGCACTGACGTCTTCAATTTCAAGGAGTCGATCAACGTCTGCGGGTCTGCGAACCGGATTGTGAATGACGGGTCCTTCGCCGGCAGCAAACTCGAGGTCGATTCCCATCGGTTCGAGTATCAGCAGGATGTCGGCAAAGATTATTGCGGCATCGACGCCGAGACGCTCGACCGCAGTGACCGTCACTTCGGCCGCGAGCTCAGGCGTTTTGCAGAGGTCGAGAAAAGTCGTTTTCGAACGGACATCACGGTATTCGCGCATGTAGCGGCCGGCCTGCCGCATCAGCCAGATCGGCGTGTAGGGCACCGGCTCCCGGCGGCACGCGCGCATAAACACACTGTTTTCTAATTGTTGAGACAAGGGAAGGAGATTATAGCGAAGTGCGAAGGAAAGTCTCACGCAAAGGCGCAAAGTGATAAGCAGGAGCACGCAAAGAAGACGATCTTTGCGCCTTTTCTTAAAACTTCGCGCCCTTTGCGTGAAATTGCTTTCGAACTTTCGCTTTCTGCGCGACGTTAACCGCAACGGATCGCCCCGACGAGACACTAACTAAACGTTACCGCTTCGATCTTGGTGAAAGACGGGGTTCAGGACTAAAATACCCTCGTTCCAAATACCGCATTCGACTGTTCGGCAAGAAATCTTGCCACAATCCAGTGGTTTGTGGTGTTTGCACTGTTGAGAGAGCGGTGATTGATGAACGGACAAGCTAGAGCTTTGATCGAGTCCATGCCTAACGACATCGGGACTGAGGCGGTAGGTCCGCTCAGTTTCGACGAAGCGTTTACCCTCCATCACCGCGCCGTCTATAGGACGGCAAGAGCTGTCGTTCGCGATTCGGCCATCGCCGAAGACGTGACGCAGGAAGTGTTTCTACGACTTTATCGCAATCTCAACTCCACGCCGGGTGAGGAATTACTGCGGGCGTGGCTGTTACGCGTGACACTCAACGTGGCGCGAAACACCTTGCGGGGTCAAAGCCGCTCGATGGTTCGCGACAACGAGTATCACAAGAATACGGCTGAAAACGGCTTTTTTGTCGACGCGCCGGAAGAGGACTACGAACGCCGCCAGGCAATCGAAGAAGCTCGCCGCGCTTTGGAAAAAATAAAAGAGCCGATGAGAAGTTGCCTGTTGCTCAAACAGCAGGGACTCTCATACCGCGAAATCGCCACCAGTTTGTCACTCAAGGAGACGAACATCGGTAGTCTCGTGGCGCGCGGCCGTAAGGAGTTTGCGAGGGTCTACGGTAAGATCGGAGGCAAACGATGACACGGTGTTTGGATGAAGTAAAACTGCAAAGCTATTTCGACGGTGAGCTTCCCATCGAACAGATGGAAAGCGTCACGTCGCATTTGGCTTCATGCGCGACCTGTGCGGCTGCGGCACGCGAGCTGGAAGAGGAATCAGCGCTCGTGATGAATGCGTTGGCGGCGGAGTTTGAGGTGAGTGTGCCAACGGAACGTCTGCGCCAGCGTATCGATGAGTCGGTGCTGGGTGATCGTCTCGCAATCGCACGTTCTTCACAGAAAACCAGTGGATTCTTCTCCGGTCTGTTCAACTTTGGCACTCAGCGAGCGCTGGGTTATGCGAGTTTGGCAGTTGTGTTGGCGTTGGGAGCTATCTTTGCCGTCGTAAAAATGAAGAGCACACCGGAGTCTAATAACAACATTGCTGAGGTAAACACTCCGGCTCCCGTTATTTCCAACAAAGCTGTCGACAATACGCCTGCGCCTGCACTGATAGCTTCTAAAGGTTCTCAAGATGTTCTACCACCGGCGATCAAAGTCGTCACCCAGCCGGTAAGACCTGCCTCAAACTTCCGCACTGTGAAATACATACCGGCTGCAGAGCCGGAGTCCCAGCACGTGAAACTCATTCCGGGTGAGCGTACTTATTTGCAGACGATCGCGAAGCTCGATTCCACGATTAAATCAAATAAAAAGAGCATGAGACCTTCACTCCAGGTTGAGTACGAACGTAACCTCGCAGTTGTCGATCGTGCTATTGCTGCGACCCGTAGCGCAGCGAAGAGTAATCCGAATGATCCCGACGCGGCCGATTTCATGTTTTCTGCTTATCAGAGCAAAGTGGACCTCCTCAATACGATTGCTGATGCGCGTGTCGGTGGAGGACGCGGACACTGAAAGGGCCCGGTTCTAAGTTGACAAAGAAGTTGTTCGCAGTTTGGGCAGTAGCCGGCCTCATCGTCTCTCTGGCAGGTTCAACACTCGCTCACGACGAAAAATCAGTACAACCAGGTGAAAAAATTGAGCGTTCACTTACAGTTGACGCTCAAGCCACCATCACTCTGTGTGTTGCTTCCGGCACACTAAACGTTCGTGGCTGGGACAAGAATGAGGTTCGCGTGCGTTCAGTTGACGCGGCGCAGATCGATTTTCGTCGCATCGACAAACCCAAAGACCCTACAAAACCGGCGACTCGCGTCGACGTGATGGTGTTGGACAAGACCAGGGTTATGCGGCCGCGACTCGATTGCCAGGCGCTGGCGAGTATCGAGATGGAAGTGCCGTCAGGTGCGACGGTTCAGGTGCAAACGCGTGACGGCGACATCATGATTGCGGGCGTCGCCGGCGCGTATGCGGGTTCACAAAACGGCGACATCATGATCGAACGGGCTGCCAAACTGGTTGAAGCGGGAAGTGTTGGCGGCAGTATTTCGCTGCGCGATTCGAGCGGCCGTGTCTTTTTGAACTCCGCCGGCGGTGGTGTCGAGGCGATTAACGTTCGACCGGCGACGTCCGACGACACGTTTGAGGTTGGTACAGTCAGCGGCGATATACAGTTGGATCGCGTCAGTCATCCTAAAGTGATGGCGAAGACGGTCAACGGGACGTTGATCATGTCCGGCCCCCTCGCGAAGCAAGGTTATTACGGGTTTAGCAATGTGACAGGGAATACAGTTCTGGCGATGCCTCATGATGCATCGTTTCAACTGAAAGCGACAGTGTCGGAGAAGCACGACATCGTCTCGGATTTTAATTTGAAATACATCAATGAACCGGCGTCGCCACCAGCACCTGCGGCGACACCCAGATCGACTCCGAGGCCCGCTCCTGTTGCGTCGCCCAAGACCCCGGTGGCGAAAGGTCCGGTAGTAGCTCCGATTGTGGTGGAAAAGAAGCTGCCCGTTCCTTACGTGTTGCGGCGGGTCACAGCCATCTATGGCACAGGTGACGCCACGATCTCCGTCGCCTCTTTCGGCGGTACTGTCCGTCTCAAAAAGCTCTAGCCACAAAAAGGCACATAAAGTACAAAAGTGGTTTTTCATTTACAGCCTGCCTTTTGTGTGCCTTCTGTGCCTTTTTGTGGCGAAATTTTGTTGTCACAACCTTGTAAGGGTCGGTGTTCTTCTTACAGAGCAACGCAGAAGGGCCGAGGGTGGTTGGAACTGGTTTTTTAAGAACTGGCTGCTCTCGGCTCTAAAAGTTTGAGGTCATCGTAATGAACAGCAAGGGAAACAAGGTGATTTTAATTCTCGTCGTGGGCCTCGCCTCGTTTACGAGCGCGATGCGGGAATTGAACCAGCTTCGGCAATTTGGCATGGAGGCGAATCATTTCATTGCGCAATGGTCCGAGCTACTCAAACCCGCTGAAATTCCGGCGCCGATTGTAGCAACAAGGGTGCAGACCTGCGAAAGCAAGCAGTCAGAGCCTTCCGTCGAACTTCCCTGGCTCGACAATAGTGTTGCTCAACAAGACGAGATTGCTGATATCGAAGAGCCTGAAGCGGCGCCGCCAGTCGTGAAGCGAAGTAAGGCTGCCAAAGTGAGGAAAGCGCGCCGCGCCGATGTTGATCCAGTACAATTCGAAGTCAGGATTTTGAACGATCAGGCGGGCGAACAGGACGTGCCCGCAGTTTTCGAGTTTCGGCAGCCCCCGTCATCGTCATTCAAATTCAAGACCCGCAAACATTCATTCAGAATCAACCCTCGCGACCAGGAAATATTGAAGACGCTGAATCGTAGTATTAATCTACGCATCGCCAGTTAATAAAAACTTTATAATAGGAACGAGCAAAACAATGTTAACGAAAAGCCTCATCGGCGCTATTTTACTGAGTACCGCACTGGCGAGTAACGGACGCCAGGACCTGCGACAGGTTCAAGTCGCTCCACCACCACCAGAACCGGCGGCAGTTGAGCCGGCCGTGGTTGTTGAACCCGGCGAGGAGCTGCGCGAAGAGTTTCATCAAACTTACAACCTGTCGCCGACAGGTCGCGTCAGTCTTGAGAACATCAACGGCGGCGTGCAGATCAAAGTTTGGGATCGAGCGGCGGTCCAGGTCGATGCAATCAAAAAAGCTTATCGCAGAGATCGTTTGAACGAAGCCAGAATCGAAGTCAACGCAACTGAAGAAAACATTCGCATCAAAACAGAATATCCGGATAGGGATCAGTATTTCCGTAGCGACCGTTACGATAATCCAGCGAAAGTTGAATACACGTTAACTGTTCCGCGTAAAGCCGTGCTCGAGTCGATTGAGCTCGTGAATGGTCCAATCGATATCGAGGGTGTTGAAGGTAACGTCAAGGCATCATCGATCAACGGTCCGCTCGTGGCTCGTGGCCTGATGGGCGAAGCGAGACTCTCGACCGTCAATGGACCACTGGAAGCGACTTTCACGCAACTGGACGAGTCAAAGCCAATCTCGCTCGCCTCAGTCAACGGCAACCTGACTGTGATCATTCCGTCGAATGCGAACGCTTCGCTTCGCGCCGGCACGGTTCACGGCGGCATCTCGACTGACTTCAGTTTGAAAGTCAAACACGGCGAGTACGTCGGACACAGCATGGACGGCCAGATTGGTACTGGTGGTCCACGCATCAAGCTCGGCAATGTAAACGGCGCTATCAGGATCGCTCACGCACAGGACGGACTTCCGATCAGTCCGGCTGCGGCAATCGAAGGCGACGCAGCAAGCGACGTGGATGTAGACGTGAACGTCAATGTGGACATTCCTGTCGTAGTTGCGGAAAGAGTTCGCGCCGAGGTTGAGAGTGCACGCGTCCGTCAGGCACAACGCGAAGCGCAACGCCAGGTTGACGCCGGGATGCGCGAGGCGCAGCGCGAGATGGAGCGCGCCCAGCGAGATCTAGCCCGCGAGCAGCGCGTTCAGCGAGTCAACGTCAACCGGGTCAAAACTATCCACGAAAACTACAGCGAGCGATTCCAGGCAAAAGAGACGCGCACGTTCACAGTGCAGGGAGCGCCGCGCGTCACGATCAATACCTTCGACGGTCGCGTGACAATTCACGGCTGGGACAAACCGGAAGTGGCCTACACTGCGATCAAAGGCTCGCCCGATGAAGAGAGTCTCAAGAACATCTCGATTCAGGCGCAACAGCAAGGCGAGACAATCTCGATCATTGCCCAAAAGAACGAGCAGGAAAGCGGCACGGTCCACTTCGACGTGTACGTGCCACGTCAATCAAGTCTTCATGTTTCATCCGGCGACGGCGCGTTGAACCTGGAAGGTGTTACCGGCCAGCTCACACTCCGTTCCGGAGATGGTCCAATCGAAGTCGCGAATGGCGGCGGACAACTACAGGTCAACACCGGCGACGGTGTAATCCGCGTTATCAAGTTTGACGGCCAGGTCGATGCACGCACCGGCGACGGCGCTATCGCTCTGGACGGTAACTTCAACTCACTTTCAGCCAGAACCGGCGATGGCACGATCTCCCTAAGCGTGCCGGCCGGCTCGAGCTTCACAATTGAAACCAACGCCCCTGACGAAATCAGCAATGAAGGGTTCGTCGTTGCTGAAGACATCACTCCTTCTCCGCGCGTCAAACGCTGGAAGATCGGTAACGGCGGGAAGGTCTTTGTGCTTAAGACTGGCGATGGAAAAATCCTGCTTCGTCCACGCCAGTAATTAGGCCACTGATCTCCGCGGCGAAATTAGTCTCGATGAAAGCTGCGCTGCTCAGCATTGCCCTGATCTTTCTTTGCTGCGGCGCGGCTTTTTCGCAAACGGAAGTTAAGACCGGTAAAGCGGCGCTGACGCTCCCGCCTGAGAAAGCCAATCCTGTAAAGCTGACTCTCTTCGCCAAACCACCCACGATTGACGGTAAGCTCGACGACGAAGTCTGGAAGACCGCTGTCGTGCTTAAAGACTTCTACCAGATTCAACCGGGCGACAATCTCATCCCGGAAAATCGCACCGAAGTCCGTCTTGGTTACGACGCGCGCTTTCTCTACATCGCGTTCCACTGTTTCGACGATCCCGCAAAAGTACGCGCCAACATTCCCAAGCGCGACAACATCTGGGATGACGACTATGTCGGCATTCTCTTCGACACGTTCAACGATCAGCGACGGGCTTACGAGTTTGATTTCAATCCGCTCGGCATACAGGCCGACGGTATTTGGACCGAAGGCCAGGGTGAAGACTTCAGTCTCGACCTGGTCATGGAATCGAAGGGAATCCTTACGGAGGATGGCTACACGATTGAAATCGCCATTCCTTTCAAGTCGTTGCGCTACGTTGCCGGAAAAGACAAGTTGTGGGGCATTCACTTCTGGCGCCGTACGAAGCGATTCAACAACTCGCTCGACATGTGGATCCCGATGGACCGCGACAAGAATAGTTGGCTGGCCCAGGCCGGACATCTCACCGGCCTCGAAGGGCTCTCGACTGAACGAACTCTCGAACTGATTCCGAGTCTGACAGTTTCTGAAACCGGCAAACGAAAGTCTGCGCTCCCTTTCAACTCTCTTGCCGGCACTGCCGATCCCGGACGTTTCGTGAACGAGCCGGTGAAACTAGATCCGGGACTGACCGGCAAATACACGCTGACGCCAACCGTTACGCTCGACTTCACACTCAATCCCGACTTCGCGCAGGTCGAGTCAGACCAGCTAGTCGTGACTGCCAATCAACGTTTTCCGATCTTCTTTGAAGAGAAGCGGCCGTTTTTTCTCGAAGGCATCGACATTTTCAACACGCAGATCTCGGCCGTACACACGCGCGCGATTATCGATCCTGACTATGCAGTCAAGCTCACCGGGAAAGTTGATCGAAACACGTTCGGTGTGCTGCTTGCATCTGACAATGCTCCGGGAAACTTCAGTGAAGACGATCGCACGAACCCAAACGTGTTCCCGGGCATTCAACGATTTGTGGACAAAAATGCTTCCGTCGGTATCCTGCGTCTGAAGCGCGACGTTGGTAAGTCAGATTCGTTCATCGGTTTTCTGACTACCTATTACCGCTTCGTCGATAAGTACAACGAGGTTGGCGGCTTCGACGGTCGCTTCCGTATCGACAAGCAGACGACGTTTGGCTGGCAGGTGCTGGGCATGCACAGTCGTCATCAATTCTTCTTTCCTGAAGAAGGAGAAGTTCGCGACAGCAAGCAGAACGGTTTAATTTACAACATCAACTACAACCAGAGCGGCCGTCACTTCGGGCAGGAGTTCTCGATGGTTGGTCGCACGCGTTACTACGTTCTTGACGTTGGTTTTAATCGCCGACCGAACACCAACAATCCAAACTGGTTCATTCGCTACAACTCCGAGCCGAATGCAAAAGCCAAACTGATATCGTGGCGTGTCTACACTGACTTCAATGCCAACTTTGATTGGCAAGGTCGTTCGCAAAACTTCAACAACGAGACGCAGCTTCAGATTCAACTGCGCAAGCAAACTTACTTCGGCGTCGGAACTGATAAAGGTTACGAGCGCGTCTTTGAAAGTGAGTTTGGACCAAAGCGACAGCCGGGTACGAATTGTGTAGTGGAGAACACCTGCACGTTCGCGGGTGATGATAACGAACGTTCCTCGCCGACCACGGGGGTCTATTTCTTTGGTGGTTCGGTGCCGAGCAAAAAGTACAACTTCAACTTCTTTGTGAATCGAGTTTGGGGCGCGCTTGATTTCGATTTTGGCGCCGGACCGAAGTTTCCGCGCGTGAGTCCGCCCGCGCTGGCGGCACAAGCAGCGCGTGAGTCGGGAGAGTGCGACACTCTTCCACTGCCCGCGATTTGTCGTGCACCGCAGGATCCTGGACCGGGCGACTTCTGGCACTTTGACGCGGGGCTGACTTATCAACCGACGAGTGCGATTAACGCCCGGCTGAGTTATACAAAAGAGCGGCTCACTCGTTACGACACCGGCCGCGTCGCGTTCGATGAGAATATCGTCTCGCTGCGCACCACCTATCAGTTCACACGCTTCCTTTTCGCCCGCGGACGTATCGATTACGACTCGCTGGGCTCCAATTACAAAGGACAGTTTCTGTTGGGATGGACGCCCAATCCGGGCACGGCGTTCTACGCCGGTTACAACGATGATCTGAATCGGAATGGATTCAGTCCGTTCACCGGTCGACTCGAGCCCGGTTTTCGGAGAAATGGAAGAACGTTTTTTATCAAGCTGTCCTACCTGATTCGGCGCAGTTTTTAGCCACAGATAACACGGATAGAAATCCGGATTTCATCTGTGTCATCTGTGGTTAAGCTCTTCGCGCGTGTTAAACTGCAAAGGATGTTTCAGATTCGGATACTTCTAACAGGAGTGTCGCTCTTGCTGGCGGCGCTTTTTTTGACCTCGTGCAAGAGTGATTACCAGGCCTCGACACGGCAGGGTCAGGGTCGCCCTGGAGACAAACCCGCGCGCCAGGTCAAAACAGCTACGGTTGCCGAAACTCCCTTTGGCGAGACCGTTACCGCGAACGGCACGCTCGCCGCCTACGATCAAACTACTGTCAGTGTAAAAGTGCCGGGACGCGTGCGCACAATCTCGGTGGACCTCGGCAGCGTCGTGTCGCAGGGACAGGTGATCGCCCAGGTCGATTCACAGGACTATATCTTGCGCGTGCAGCAGGCGGAAGCTTCGTTGGCACAGGCTCGAGCGCGTCTCGGGCTGGCGCCCGAAGGCACTGACGACCGCATCGATCCCGAGCAAACCGCGACTGTGCGACAGGCGCGCGCAGTGCTAGATGAAGCTCGCTACAACCGCGATCGGGCGGCTCGACTCGTTGAGCAGGGCGTGATAGCGAAAGCGGAATTCGACACTGCGACTGCGACCTTCAAAGTTGCGGAGGGTCGTTATCAGGACGCTTACGAAGAGATTCGCAATCGTCAGGGAATCCTCGCCCAGCGACGTTCCGAACTCGCGCTCGCGCGACAACAGTTGAAAGATACTGCGGTGATCGCGCCGCTAAATGGCATCGTGCAGGAAAAGAGAACAAGCGTCGGCGAGTATCTTGCGGCAGGCGCGCCGGTGGTGAACATTGTGAAGATGGATCCGCTGCGTTTGCGGGCTGAGGTACCTGAGCGCGAGTCGCACACAGTGCATACCGGACAGGATGTGCGCGTGACAGTCGAGGGCGATACGACTGTCTACCTCGGCAAGATCATGCGACTGAGCCCGGTGATCGCCGAACAGAACCGCATGCTCGTTGTTGAAGCCGACGTCCGAAATAATGGAAAGCTGCGACCTGGTTCGTTTGCACACGCCGAGATCGTGACTAACGATGCGAAGATGGCGGTCACGGTTCCGACCAGTGCGATCGTCACGTTTGCCGGTATCGAGAAGGTGATCGTGGTCCAGAACGGAAAAGCGTTGGAGAAACCGATCACGACCGGTCGCCGTAACACAGATTTTACGGAGATCGTGGCGGGAATTAATGTCGGCGAAAAAGTGATTGTCGATCCGGGCAACCTGCAATCGGGACAAGCTGTCGAAGTAGTCGAGTAGCCACAAAAGGCGCATAAAGCACAAAATTGCAAAAGCTAGCCGAAATCTGTATACGCCGCCCTGTCTTTGCGACCATGATCGTGTTGTCGCTGGTCGTGGTGGGCGCGGCGGGTTTCTTCAAGCTCGGTGTCGATCGATTTCCTTCCGTCGATCTTCCAACAGTTTCGGTTCGCGTTAGTCTTCCGGGCGCTGCGCCGGAAGAAGTCGAATCACTCGTTGCGCAACCAATTGAAGAAGTCGTAAACACAGTTGACGGTATCAGCGAGCTCCGATCCGTCTCAGGGCAGGGAACCGCGATCGTTATCGCGACGTTCAAGCTGGATCGCAATCTCGAATCGGCCGCGCAGGACGTGCGCGACCGCGTGAACACGCTGGGGCGACAATTGCCTGAAGATGCAACGCCACCGGTCGTGCAGAAGTTTGATAACGATAGCACTCCGGTTCTAACCATTGCGCTCTCCGCCGATCGATCGCTGCGAGAACTCACCGAACTCGGTGACAAGGTCGTGCGCCCACAGCTCGAACGTGTCGGTGGTGTCGGTGAAGTGCGCGTCGTCGGCGGTCTCGATCGCGCCATCAACGTCTGGATCGATGCCGACAGACTGGCGGCTTACCAGATCTCCATCGCGCAGATTCGCGACGCGCTCGGACGCCAGAATGCAGACGTGCCCGGCGGTAACGTAACCACCGGCAAAGAAGAGCTCACCCTCCGCACGATGGGTAGATTTACTGACCCGCGCCAGTTCGACGATCTTGTAATTGCCAATATCAACGGGTCGCCCGTGAAGCTGCGCGACGTCGGTCGCGTTGAAGATGGCACCAAAGAACAGCGATCGTTTTCGCGTCTGAACGGCGTACCGACGGTTACACTCGATATCAGGCGACAGTCCGGCGCAAACACCGTCGAAGTCATCAACGGACTGAAGGCTGCATTGCCTCGTGTTTCAGGCCAGCTTCCCGAAGACGTCAAAGTCGAAATCATTCGCGACCAGTCGCGCTACATCGAAGCCGCGCTACACGAGATTCAGACGCACCTCGTACTGGGCAGCATTCTCGCGAGTCTCGTGGTCTTGCTCTTCATGCGTTCGTGGCGCTCGACGTTGATTGCCGCAGTCGCGATCCCGTGTTCCGTTATCTCTACCTTTGGGATGATGCGCGCGCTCAACTTCACGCTCAACAGCGTGACGATGCTGGCGCTCGTGTTGATGGTCGGCGTGGTCATCGACGACGCGATCGTGGTGCTCGAAAACATTTTCCGCTTCATTGAAGAGAAGAGAATCGAACCAAAAGAAGCGGCGCGCGAGGCCACCAAAGATATTGGCCTCGCGGTTTTGGCTACCACTCTGTCGCTGGTCGTGATCTTTCTGCCGGTCTCGTTCATGTCGTCCATCTCCGGACGTTTCCTCTATCAGTTTGGTATCACTGCCGCCGTCGCGATTTTGGTCAGCTTGCTGGTGTCGTTCACGCTCACGCCGATGATGAGCTCGCGGCTCATTCGCGTCAGTGACGCCGCCGGTGGGCACGAGTCTGCCGCCTCGAGACGTGGCTTCTATCGCTTCATCGACGGTGCTTACACACACATGTTGGCGTTTGCGATGCGTCACCGGCTCGCAGTTGCAATCGTCGCGATTGGAGTAGTGCTAACGAGCGTGCCGCTGTACCGGTCGGTGAAGCAGGAGTTTATTCCGACAAACGTTGACGAAGCGGAATTTGAAGTAAGCGTCAATGGACCCGAGGGAACAAACCTCGCGGTAATGAATGAAGTCATGACGGCGATGGAGAAAGATATGCTCGAGACGCCGGGCGTGACCCTCGTGCTTTCGTCGGCAGGCGGTGGTTTTCTCGGCGGCGTTAACCAGGGAAATGCTTACGTGCGCATCGCGCCGCATGAAGAGCGTACGCTCTCGTTCGGAAAGTTTTGGACGGAGCTAAAGAAAGGAAATCCGTTCAAAGCGTTCAGAGGAAACTACACGCAACAGGACGTGATGGTGGAGGTTCGCCGGCGGCTTCAGAAATATGCGCCGATGCGTATCGGTGTGCGTAATGCGCAGTCGTTCAACTTCGGCACTGGTGGACGAACTGATATCGACTTCGTTCTTCGTGGACCTGACATCGTCGCGCTTGCAGCCTATGCGGACGATCTCGTCGAGCGTTCGAAGAGCCTCGGCGGCATCGTTGACGCCGACACGACGCTAAAACTCAATAAACCGGAATTGCGCGTGCGGATCGATCGGGATCGCGCCGCCGATCTTGGTGTCAACACCTCCGATATTGCCACGAGCTTGAGGTTGATGGTTGGCGGTGAAGAAGAGGCGTCGCGCTTTAGAGATGAGTCGATCAACGAAGATTACGATGTGCAGTTGCGGCTCACTGAAGCAGATCGTAGCGATGCCGATACGATCGGGCGTTTATACGTTCCCTCGACACGTGGCGGCCTCGTGCGGCTCGACAACCTGGTGAAGATCGTGCGCGATACGAGTCCTTCGCGAATCGATCGTCTCGATCGCGAACGACAGGTATCTGTACGCGCGTCAGTGGCGCCGGGCTATGCGCTTGCGGATCGAATTGAAGCGTTGCGTCAAACTGTGCGCGAGATGAATTTGCCGACGGCTTACACCACTACCGTTTCCGGTCGAGCACGCGAACTCGAGAGAACGTTCACTGAGTTTATCTGGGCTTTCATCCTTTCGATCATCTTCATGTACATGATCCTGGCGTCGCAGTTTGAAAGCACAGTACACCCGTTGACGATCCTCTTGAGCCTTCCGCTTTCGGTGCCGTTTGCGTTGTTATCGTTGTGGGGCACGGGAGATACGCTCAACCTTTACTCGGCCCTCGGCATTCTCGTCTTGTTTGGCGTGGTGAAGAAGAACGCGATCCTGCAGATCGATCACATGAACAACCTGCGTGCGAAAGGTATGGAACGCCACGAAGCGATCATGCAGGGCAATCGCGATCGTCTGCGACCGATCTTGATGACAACTCTCGCGTTGGTTGCGGGTATGTTGCCGCTGGCGCTGGGCAGTGGTCCAGGTGCGGAAGAGCGCCGTTCGATCGCGATCGTCGTGATCGGTGGCCAGACGCTTTCGCTGCTGCTCACGTTGATCGCGACGCCAGTGGTTTACTCATTGCTTGATGATTTGAAGGCGACTTCACGCTGGCGACGTTTTGCGGAGAGCACTGCCTCGGTTACACAGAGCATAGTCGAGCGCTTGAAACCGAAACCGCGCCCCAAACCTGCACCTGAAGTAGAAGCCACGGATTACACGGATTAGATCCGGATTTCAATCCGCGTAATCCGCGGCTCCTTTTCGTTCTAGTCTTCGCAACAGTCCCGGCCATACTAAACGCCCGCCGCCGCCTTGCGTCACCACCGCTTCCTGCGCGGGGATCTGAGCAAAAACCTCCTTCGATATCGGAATCAAATTTCCGCCACCTGACTGCGCGAGGATCTGTATCCGGCATGCGCGCTCCAGCAGGAACATCGAAAGAAACGCATCCCCTACAGTTGCTCCAACTGTCAGCAAACCGTGATTTCGTAGGATCAGAAAAGTCTTCCTGCCAAGATCCGCGACGAGCCTCGGCTTCTCTTCGTCATTCAACGCCAGGCCTTCGTAGTCGTGATAACCCAGCGACGCCAGCACAAAGAGCGACTGTTGCGAGATCGGAAGCAGTCCCTGCTCCTGTGCTGAGACGGCGATGCCGCAGTCTGTGTGCAGGTGCATCACACACAGCGCATCTTCGCGTGCAGCGTGAACGGCGCTGTGAATCGTGAAGCCTGCCGGGTTGATTGTGTACTCCGAGTCCATCACGATCTTGCCGTTCAGATCCACTTTCACGAGACTCGATGCAG
>Ga0207708_10000305_pt1 | contig 38789 bp, 40 predicted proteins | sample KBSK5101metaG_FD_184340 | JGI IMG/M metagenome (GOLD analysis project Ga0207708, IMG submission 184340) | Corn, switchgrass and miscanthus rhizosphere microbial communities from Kellogg Biological Station, Michigan, USA - KBS K5-10-1 metaG... | ecosystem: Host-associated > Plants > Roots >... | reverse complement strand
CGGACGAGCAGACCCTTGTGCGTGCCGATGCACGCCCGCCCGTTTCGTGTCTGCACCGTCCGCTTCGATCCGATCTGTAGCTCGGCACCGTTCGCGCGTGACGTTGCACCCGTGTCATCCTGCTGCAGCACCGTGTAACACCGGCCCCTGCGCTGCAGGACGAGGGTTTTCGGCCCACCGGCGACTCCGAACTGCGCCCAGTACCAGAGCACGGTGTCACCGTCCTTCAGGCGCACCTGGTTCGCGCCCACAGGCGGCGACACGCCGTTCAGCTTGAACACCCACCCGGTCTGTCCGACTGCCGGATAGCGGCCCACCTGGTCGATATAGGGCCCGAAGCTCGTGGGCGTCACGTGGTAGTAGAACTCGCCGAGCACGCTCGCCGACTCGAGCGCGTCCAGTACGTTCTCCGGAAGCGCGTCGGCGCGAGGCGAGGTGACGTCGATGAGCGGCGCGGTCGCACCGAAGATCGTCCGTTCCTTGCCTTCGACGCGAACGTGGACCTTGACCGCGAGTGCCGCGGGGACAACGAGCAGAGCCGTGACGAACACCGCCACGACCAGCGAGAGTCGGTGAAACACGAATCCTCCTTCCGCGAGGGGTTCGAATTTGCCGGCGGCGGAGGTCTTCTGACTCGGGGCGCCCTCCCTACGCCGCCTTCCCAGCCTTGCGGGCCAGTGGCACGTGACGCGGAAGCGTCTCCCCTTACAGCGGCGGGACCGTTCCGGATTCGCACCGGATTCCCTTGCCGCTCGCCGGTTGTGAGCCGGAGACTAGCATCGGGCGGCGATGACTCGATCGCGCGTCCTCACTGTCTGGCTGCCCGTTTTCGCCTGGGCGGCGGTGATCTTCGCTTTCTCTTCGATTCCCAGTCTCTCGAGCGGTCTCGGGACGTGGGACACGGTTCTGCGCAAGGGCGCACACATCGTCGAGTACGCGATCCTGGGTGCGCTCCTCTACCGGGCGCTCGAGCGTAAGGCGCTCGCGCTCGCCGCGGGGATCGCTTACGCGGCGACCGACGAGTTCCACCAGCGTTTCGTGCACGGCCGCCATTCCTCTCCGGTCGACGTCGCGATCGATGCGGTCGGTCTGGCGCTCGGGATGCTCGTCTGGCTCCGGCTCCGCGAGCGATGAAGGCCGTCGCGATCGATCTCTCTGCACTCGGGGACCCGGATCCACTCTGGAACGACTGGCTCGAAGATGCGCACCGGCGCTTTCGAGTGGACATCTCGGCGCTCGACGAAGAGCTGCCGAACTGGCGGCAGCTGCTCGAGCGCTTCGCCGAGGAACGCGCGCCCGTCTACTTCAGAAGGGATGGAGACGTCAGCGCGACGCTCCGGCAACTGCGCGCAGGCGGCACACGCATCGGCGTCTTCACCGACGCGCCCGTCGAGCTCGCGCGGGTCGCGCTCTCTCACCTCGGTGCGGAACGACATGTCGAGGTACTGGAGACCGGCGCAGGAGCCCAGGAGCGCGTCTCCGAAGCCCTGGGTGAACATGCGCGCATCGTCAACACACGCGCCGAGCTCCTCGCCGTAACATGAAGCTCGTGGAGAGCAAGAATCTCGGGGACCGTCAGCTCGATGCGCTGCTCGAGCGGCTCGATCGTCTTTGCGACGAGGTGCAGACGCTCAACCGGCGGCTCGACTCGAGCGACCACCTGCTTCGCATCTCGCACGAGCTCGCGACGCTGAACGAGTCCTTGCAGGCGCTCGCGTACGCGGCGCTCGGCGCCCAGGCGCCGAGGGTGCGCCGCCGCCGAACGGGTTAACGCGCGAGCTCGTAGATCTGGCCGTTCCCGGTTGCGAGGTAGAGCTCGCCGGCAGCGTCCACGCCGAACGACGTCAGCGACCGGACCTGGAAGGGCTCGCGGCGGACGTCGGTTGCCCGACCGCCGTCCACCTTGAGGCTCCAGATATTCCCGGAGCAGTAGTCGCCGTAGAAGTAGCGGCCCGCAGCGGCCGGCACGGCTTTACCGCGGTAGACGTAGCCGCCGGTCACGGAGCAGCCCTCGTCGTGGCTGTACACCTCGACCGGCATCACGAGCTGCCCCGGGCCGAGCGGCGTGCTCGCATAGCGCGTTCGTCCTTCGTAGACGTGCCAGCCGTAGTTCGCGAGCGTGGAGATCTGAGCCCGTGGCCGGTAGTCGATCTCTTCCCAGGCGCCCTGCCCGACGTCACCGATGTAGAGGTCGCCGTTTGCACGGTCGAACGAGAAGCGCCACGGGTTCCGCAGACCGAGCCCCACGATCTGCCAGCTCGCGCCGCGACGAAGCGGATCGATCCGCAACAGCTTGCCGAGCTTCTCGCTCATGCGCTGTGCACGGTTGCCCGGATCACCCCCCGAGCCGCCGTCGCCCATCCCCACGTAGAGCAGCCCCTTCGAGTCGAACTGCAGCTCGCCGCCGTTGTGGTTCGCGTACGGCTGACGCACGAACAGCAACTGCCGCGCGGATGACTTGATCGCACGACCGTTGCGGGACCGGTACTCGACAACACGCGTGTTCCCGTTGCGATCGGTGTAGTTCACGTAGAAGCGATGGTTCTTCGCGTACGCCGGATGGAACGCAACGGAGAGCAGCCCTTGCTCGCCGCCGCTCACGACCCGGTTCCGGATGTCCAGGAACGTGCCGCGAAGCTTGCCGTTCACGAAGTAACGAATCCGCCCGACCTGCTCGACCGCGTAGAGGCGCCGAGGCTCGGCGGGAGTCGAGGCGATCGCGGTGAGCGCCGAAAGCCCCTGTGCAAAAGGCCGGAGTGAAAGTGCCTGTTGCCCCTGCGAGGCAGGGAGCGCGAGGGCAGCGGCTGCGAGGACGTGGGCGAGCACTTACCGAAACGTAGTCACGCCGACGCCCCGGCGGATCGAGTCTTTACCTACTTCTTAAGAAGGATCCGGCGGAGCTCGTCTTCCTTGCCCGGCTGCAGGATCGCCAGCACTTGGTCACCTGGCTTGAGCTCGGTCGACCCGACGGCGATCTCGGCGGTCCCGTCGCGCATGACCGAGATCAGCCGAGAGCCTTCCGGCAGCCTCAGCTTCTCGACCGTCTTGCCGGCGGAAGGCGACTCCTTGTCGATCTGGACCTCGACGATCTCGAGGTTCTCCTTCCGCAGCTCGAGCAGATGCACGAGATCGTGCTCCGGCACCTCGTGCTCGACGAGCCCGAGGATGCTAGAGGTCGCGCACACGGTCGGCGAGATGCCGAGTAGGTCGAAGTGCGGCTGATTCCGAGGATCGTTGACACGCGCGATGATCTTTTGGACGCCGTACTTCTCCTTGGCCAGCTGCGAGATCACGAGGTTGTCCTCGTCATCTCCGGTCAGGGCCAGTACGAGATCCGGGGGACGCTTGACCCCGGCTTTCTCGAGGGTGTAGAGCTCCGTCGCGTCGCCCTGCATCGCCTGGTGCTCGAATTCGGACTCGAGCCGCTCGAATCGGTCGCGCTTCTGCTCGATGATGGTCGCCTCGTGGCCATGGCGCAGCAGCGTGCGCATGACGTTCGCGCCCGCCTTGCCGCCGCCTGCGATCAGGACATACATGGTTAGGCCTTGACCTCCTCGCGTACTGTCGGAATGTCGCACGAACGCACGGCTTCGGTGAGCGAGTCGATCGCCGTCGAGGTCGGGCAGATCGTGCGGAGCCCACGCTCGCGGTAGAAGTCGGCACGGGCTGGATCGAGGATCCGCACGACGGTGCATTCGATCCCGAAGCGCTTCTGCGCTACCTGCCCGATGACGAGGTTCGTGTTGTCGCCGTCGGTCGAGACGACGACCGCGTCGGCCTCCTCGATCCCGGCCTCGCGCAGCACGACCGTGTCCATGCCGTGGCCGACGATGAACCCTCCGGTCCAGTTCTCTCCAAGGCGGCTGAGAGCAGACTCGTTCTCGTCTACTGCGGTCACGTTCCACCCTTCGGAGGCGAACCGCTTGGCGATAGTCGAGCCCACCCGGCCGCAGCCGATAACGATGAGCTTCACGGACTCAGCCTAGCTCGGCAGTCAACCCTGGTGCTGGGCGCCGTCCCCTTCGAGGACGCCCTGCGGGAACGCGACGATCAGCACTTCGCTGGGGGCCTTTTTGAGCACGTAGTCCACGGTCGGAGAGAAGAAGCGGGACTGGCGCCGCCAGCGCGGCGCCGAACCGAGAACGATCAGGTCGGCCCCCTGATCCTGGGCCTCCTGGACGATCGCCTGCCCGATCGAGCGGGCACGGACGGTTCGCCCGTCGACCGTCACGCCGTGGTCGGCGCCGAGCAGCTTCGCCTCGGCGAGCGAGGCCTCGGCGCGCTCTTCGTCGTCGTGGAGCTCCGCGTCGAGCGGGAGATCCATCGGCACGCGGATCACGTGTAGCGCCTCGACGGACGCCCCGCGCTCCTGCGCGAGCTTCACCGCGGTCGCGAGCATCTCCTCGCCGATCTCGCCGAGTTTCATCGGGACGAGAATCTTCCTGAACTCCGCTTCGGCGAGCCCGCGATGCTCGTCGGCGGAGACCACGCGGGCGAGCAGGCCCTCGCCGCGGGACTTGCGGACGGTGACGTAGATCACGAGCCCGACGGCAAGCCAGGCAGGGCCTGCGTAGCGGGCGCCCACGTGGGTCGCCATGGCGATGATCCACACGGTGGCCGTCAGGACCGCGCCGATTGCAGAAGGGATCGGAACTCGGCCGACCGTGAAGGGAACACGGTAGGGGCGCCGGCGCTGTGGCTCGCTGAAGCGCAGCTTGATCACCGCCAACTGCGCCGCGGTGAAGGCGAGCAGCACACCGAAACTGAAGAGGCTGGCGAGGAAGAGCACGGGATGCGCGAGCAACGCCGTGCCGACGAGGAGCCCGATCGAGATCACAGCTGCGGCGACGATCGACTCGGGCGCGACAAGCGTGCGCGGCCTCAGCATCCCGAAGCGCCGCGGCAGCTGTCCGTGCTCGCCGAGTGAGTACGCGAGGCGACCGAAGCCGGAGATCGACGTCGTTGCCGCCGTCAGCAGGATCAGCGCACCGGAGAGGCCGACGAAGACCTGCAGGGGGGCACCGATCCAATACGGAACCTGCTCGCGGATCTGCGTGACGATTCCGACCAGAGGAGCACGGATCCAGTTGCTCCCGAGCAGCGTTCCGTGGGTCGGCGGGAACGCCGAGAGCCCGACGACTGCGATCGCCACATAGATGACGACGACGAGTCCGATCGCACTGAAGAGGCTGCGCGGAAGGTCCCGTCCGGGCCGTCGTGTCTCCTCGGCGAGGTTCGCAACGGTCTCGAGCCCTGTGTAGGCGAGCATCGCCAAGGGGATCGCGAACGCGAGCGAGTGCCAGGTCGGCGAGGTGCCGAGCGACGTCCCGGTCGTGAGGACATCCGGCGAGAAGAGCATCGCGAGCCCGAGCGTGACGATGAGGAGCTGTGTCACGAGGTCGACGAGCGCGACCACAAGTGCCCACCGATGCAAGCGTGTGCGGTGGACCAAACGGATGATCGCCACCATCGCGATCACCCCGCACCCTGCGACGACGTCCCAGGGCCGGTGCAACTTGGTGAAGAAGGCACCGGCGACGTAGTGCGGCAGGAACAGCGCCGAGAGTGCGATCACGATCAGGTAGTCGAGGAAGAGAGCCCAGCCGGTGACGAAGCCCCAGAAATCATTGAACGCAATCCGGACGAATGTCGCAGCGCCCCCGGTTTCGCGGATCGCCGCGGTTCCCTCCGCATACGAGAGCGAGACGATCAGGAAGAGCAGACCGGTCGCGAGCAGGACCGCCGGGGTGAGCCCGAGGGCGTACAGCGTGATGATCCCGAGCGCGAAGTAGATCGAGGAGGCGATCTCCCCGTACGCGATCGAGAAGAGGGCGGGCGCATCGAGGACCCGCTGGAGCCGGGGCAGCTTGCGGGCCACTAGCGCCCCTGCCGGCAGTGCTGTTCGCGCATTGCTGGGAGGGGCACCAGCTGAGGTTAACGCCGCCGGCGGAGCAGATAGAGCCGGCCGACCCCGAGGGCGAGGAAGAGGAAGCCCATCAGATATCCGAACGCCGCGCCGCCTCTGATCGTCGTCACGACGAAGATCGCGAGCCCGATCCCGATGAAGGTGACCGCGAAGATGGCAACGCCGTAGCGGTACGCGTCGTTCATGCCGCCTTCTGTCCTGCGACGACCATCACTCTGCATGGTGCATGTTTCAGTACGAAGTCCACCGTATCGCTGAACACGCCGCTGCCGCGGCCGGCCCGCGGGGCGCCCATGACGATGATCTCGCTCTGGCGTCGAGTTGCCTCGTCCACGATGGCGCGACCGGCGTTACGCACCCGGACTAGGCGCTCGGTGAACTTGACGCCGTAGAGCTCAGCGATCGCCGCTGCGGAGTCGAGGGCGTCTTCGGCTCCCCGCTCCTCCTCCTCCAGCAGGGTGTCGACCGGTAGCTCGAGCGGAATGACGACGACGCTCAGCGAGGAGATCGACGCGCCTCGGTCGGTGGCTAGCCGACAGGCGACGTCGATCGCCTCTTCCGACGGCCGCCCGGGCTTGACTGGTACAAGGATGTTTCGGTACTCGAGGGCGATTGCCGGGCCGATGATCACCGGGGCCCGCAAGGTCTTCGTCACCGGCTCATGCAGCACGTAGCGCCGGTACACGATGTAGCCGATCAGGCCGGCGATGAGCCAGCCCAGCCCCACCCACCGGGTCTCCGGCTTCTGAACCACGACGACCAGCCAGGCGATCGCGGTGCCCAACCCGCCGAAGATCGCGAAGAGCGGCCAGTCGACCCCGCGCACGCGGACATTCGGGCGGGCCTTGAACGCTTCGTCGTCGTCCCGCGATTTGACGCGCAGAGCGATCACCGAGGCGTGCGCGATCGTGAACGACAGCATCGCGCCGAAGGCGTACATGTTCCCGAGAAAGTCCGTCTGGCCTGGGAGCAGGACGAGGATCGAGATGATCCCGCCGAAGACGACCAGCGACAGCCACGGCGTCTTGAACCTCGGATGCAGCCGGCGGAACACCTCGGGCAGCTGCAGGTGGGTCGCCATCGCGTACGTGATCCGCGACGCGCCGATCACACCTGCATTCGTGGCGATGAGCAGAATCGTCGCCGCAAGGATCCCGACGTAGATCTTCGAAACGTGCAGGACCTGGCCGTGGAAGCCGAGGTGCTCGACCAGGCCGAGCACCGGGTCGTTCTTGAAGCCGCCCTGCTCCGGCCCGAGGCCGAGTAGCGTCTGATAGCCGTTCGCGGTCTTCTCCACGGGTAGCGCGGAGAGCGCGATCAACGGCAGCGTGAAGTAGATCGCAAAGACCGCGCCGGCGACCCACGTGATCGAGCGCGGAATGTCGCGCGGTGGGTCGCGTGCCTCCTCGGCCAGGTTCGAGACCGTCTCGATCCCGGTGTACGCGATCATGGCGATCGGGATCGCGAGGAAGAACTGGCTCCAGGTCGGCGCGACTCCCCAGTGGATATTCGCCGAGAAGACGATGTGCGGGTCGAAGATCAGCGCGAACCCGATCATCACCAGCAGGAGCTGCGTTGCGAAGTCGATGACGGCGAGCAGAATGTTCAGGCGGGCCGCTTCCCTGATCCCGATCACGTTGAGCAGGACGAGAAGGACGACGACGACCACCCCGCCGACGATGTCCCAGGGGTTCTCTCGCAGTGGACCCCAGAAGATCGAGAGGTAGTGCGGCACGAAGAACGCCGAGATGGCGATCGTGATGATGTAGTTGAGCATCTGCGCCCAGGCCGCCCCGAAGGACACGAGCTCGTTGAACGCATGCCGCGCGAAGCTCGACGACCCACCCGCTTCGGGATAGCGCACCGTCCCTTCCGCATACGTCGCAGCGGTGGCGGCGAAGATCAACCCGCTGATGACGAAGACGAGGGGTGTCAGCCCGAGGGCGATCCCCGCGACGAGGCCGAGCGCGTAGTAGATCGACGAGCCGACGTTGCCGTAGGCGGTGGCGAAGAGCGCAGGCGTCCCGAGCACCCGCTCGAGCGTCTGCTGCCTGCGCCTGCCCCTACGTTGCGGCTGCGGGGCGACAGTGCCCGGCGGCGTCGTGCTCATGGCGCCGGAGCGTAGAGCTTCGGCGGTCTAGCCGTGAATCGAGACGATCAGAGGGATGATCAGGATCGCGACGATGTTCGTGATCTTGATCATCGGGTTGATCGCCGGCCCGGCGGTGTCCTTGTAGGGATCGCCCACCGTGTCGCCCGTCACGGATGCTGCATGGGCTTCGGAGCCCTTGCCGCCGAAGGCCCCGTCCTCGATCAGCTTCTTCGCGTTGTCCCAGGCGCCTCCGCCCGAGGTCATCGAGATCGCCAGGAAGAGGCCGGTCACGATCGTGCCGATCAGGAGGCCGCCGAGCATCCGCGCGCTGATGATTCCCACGACGATCGGGAAGACGATCGGGATCAGCGCGGGCAGCAGCATCGCCTTGATCGCCGAACCCGTGACGATGTCGATGGCCCGCCCGTATTCCGGCCGGGTCGTCCCCTCCATGATCCCTGGGTTCTCACGGAACTGCCGGCGCACCTCGGTGACTACCTCGCCGCCCACCCGGCCGACCGCCTGCATCGCAAGCGACGCGAAGAGGAACGGCATCAGGCCGCCGATGAACAGGCCGGCGATCACCCAGGCGTCGTTGAGGTTGAAAACCGAGGGCAGGCCCTGGTCGGCCAGGCCGGTTGTGTACGAGTCGAAGAGGACGAGCGCGGCCAACGCGGCAGACCCGATCGCGTAACCCTTCGTCACCGCCTTGGTCGTGTTGCCGACCGCGTCCAGAGGATCGGTGATGGCACGGACCGAGTCCGGCAGGTCGGCCATCTCTGCGATACCTCCTGCGTTGTCGGTCACTGGGCCGTAGGCGTCGAGCGCGACGATCAGGCCGGCCATCGAGAGCTGCGCCATCACGGCAACGCCGATGCCGTAGAGCCCCGCGAAATGATGCGCAACCAGGATTCCTGCGGCGAGCACGACCACCGGGAGCGCTGTCGCCTGCATGCCGACGGCAAGGCCGGAGATGATGTTCGTGGCGTGCCCGGTCTGTGACGCCGAAGAGATCGACTTCACCGGTCCCCAGCGAGTGCCGGTGTAGTACTCCGTGATCGCAACGAGCAGAAACGTCACAACGAGGCCGACAAGGGACGACGCATAGAGATCCGTGAAGCTGAACTTCCCGCCGTCGTAGGCCATCGTCACCGGGATGAACCCGATCGCAGAGAGCACGGTCGCGACGAGGACGGCCTTGTAGAGGGCGTTCATGATGTTTCCGCTCTTCCCGACGCGCGCGAAGAACGTGCCGATCACCGATGCGAGGATGGACATCCCGCCGAGCGCAAGCGGATAGAGCGCTAGCCGGCTCGACGGGAACTGCGTTCCGAGGAGCATCACCGCGACCGCGGTCACGGCGTAGGTCTCGAAGAGGTCGGCCGCCATCCCTGCGCAGTCCCCGACGTTGTCCCCGACGTTGTCCGCGATCACCGCCGGGTTCCGGGGATCGTCCTCGGGAATGCCCGCCTCGATCTTCCCGACGAGGTCGGCGCCGACGTCGGCAGCCTTGGTGTAGATGCCGCCGCCGAGCCGCGCGAAGACCGAGATGAGCGACCCGCCGAAGGCCAGCCCGATCAGGTCGTCGATCGCCGAGTCCTGCGAGTGCCCGAGCCAGCCGGTGAGAGCCCAGTAGTAGCCCGCGACGCCGAGCAAGCCGAGGCCGACGACCATCATGCCGGTGACCGAGCCTGCGCGGAACGCAACGTCGAGCGCCGGTTTGAGCCCGTCGCGGGCGGCCTCGGCGGTGCGCACGTTCGCGCGCACGGCGACGTTCATCCCGATGAACCCGGCTGCTGCGGAGAGCACAGCGCCGACGAGGAAGCCGATCGCCGTCCCCCACCCGAGCTTGTTGTAGAAGCCGAGCAGGAGGAATGGGACGATCGAGACCACGCCGATGGTGATGTACTGGCGACGCAGGTAGGCGGCCGCGCCTTCCTGGACCGCCTTCGCGATCTCCCGCATGCGGTCGTTGCCGGCCGGACGGCTCAGCACCCAGTAGGTCAGCACGATGCCGTAGGCGATTGCCACCCCCGCGCAGATCAGCGCGAACAGCACCGGATGCTCGTTGAAAAAGCTCCCGACGATCAGCGTCCCTACCCCCTCACAAAGTCGGCGCCGAGGGGTCTCGGCGCGGCGGCTTTTCTATCACATGGCGGCCCTACGAGCGCCGCTCGAAGGCTCAGGCCGCTGCTTCGTCCTCATCCGCGGGGCGGGCCAGCCGGAGCGGGGAAAGGGTGCTGACGAGGTCGGGATGGGGCGTTCCGGAGGTGGAGATCGGCGTTCTTCCGGGTCAGACGTCGGTTTTCGTCGCGTCCGCGTAGGCGAGCTGGAGGTTCGCGGTCACCTGCTTGAAGTCCCGGATCAGCTCCTCGGCCGCCGAGCCCTCGAGCACCGGGAGGAGCGCCCGCAGCGCTTCGATCGCGAGCCTCGCCTGGTCGAGGTCCCGCCCTTCCTCGGAGAGCCGCCGGTAACCGAGTGAGGAAACGGTGTAGAGCGTCTGGACGAGGAGGTCGGAGACCTTCAGCTTCTTCAGCTCCTCTTCGAGCTGCTGCACGAGCTGCTCGTCGGACGGCGTGGTCATGCGGGCTCCCAGAGCTCGAATCGGTTTCCTTCCAGGTCGGTCGCCCAGCCGAACCTGCCGAACTCCATCTCCTCCACCCGTTCGTCGACGGCGACGCCTGCGGCGCGAAGCTGGTCGAGCATCGCGTCCAGATCACGCACGCGGAAGTTGACCATCGACTGCTGCCCGGTCGGGCCGAAGTACTCGGTGTCGGCGGCAAACGGTGCCCAGACCGTCTGGTCGCCTTCGGCTGCGGTGAACGTCGTGCCGTAGTCCTCCATGTCGATCCCGAGCTGCTCGGCGTACCAGGCACGAAGCGCTTCCGGGTCGCGCGCCCGAAAGAAGACGCCGCCGATCCCCTGGACGGTCTCAGCCACCGACGCGTTCTCGCGGTCGGCGCACGAGCTCGGCGAAGACGTCGCGATGCGAGCCGAGCTCCCCTTGACGCTCGTACTGACGTTCGGCCGCATTCGTCGCAGGGACGGCGAGAAAGGGCGCAGCGCCGATCTCACCCGCAACGGGCTCCACCCACTCGATCAGCGCCTCGATCCGCGCCCGCGCGGGAACGACTTCGCCTCGCACGAAGTCGATCAGCCCGCCGCTGAGCCCGTAGCGGATCGCGCGCCACAGGTTCTCCTCGATCAACCGGTGCGGCAGGTCGGGCAGCGGCTCGCCGTCGTCGATCGCGCGCGCGAACCGGGCGCCCAGGGCGTAGATCAGAGCTGTCAGCGACTGGGCTTCCGCGAGGTCCGGTTGCGCGTCGCAGATGCGCACCTCGACGGTCGGAAACGCGAGATGCGGGCGGACGCTCCACCAGATCTGCGTGTGCTCGTCGATCGAGCCGGTTGCATAGAGGAAGCGCACGTACTCCTCGTAGGCGGACCAGCCGTCGAAGGCATCTGGCACGCCGCAGCGCGGAAAGGTCTTCGTGAAGATCTCGGTGCGCGCCGAATGCAGCCCCGTGACGCAGTCTTCGACGAACGGCGAGCTCGCGGAGAGCGCAAGCAGCTCGGGGAGCACGTTGCGGAATGCATTGCACACCGCGATCGCCCGGTCCGCGCCCTTGATGCCGATGTGCGCGTGGATGCCGAAGCTGTTGTTCCGCCAGACGACGTACTGGAGGATCTCGCTGTTACGGCGATAGTGAGGCGTGTCGATGATGCGCTGGTCCTGCCAGCGGCTCCAGGGATGTGTGCCCGTGCTACTGAGCCCGACTCCGAACTCGTCGGCCAGCTCGCCGAGCTGCACGCGGCGCCGCGCGATCAGCTCGGACACTTCCGCGAAGTTTGCGCACTTCCCCGTCTTCACCTCGATCTCCGAAGCGATCAGCTCGCCGACGAGGTGCTCGTCGAGCTCGGTGCCTACAGCGCCTGTCTTCAGCTCCTCGAATCGATTCGTGAGCTCGAGCGTGTCGGGATCGAGCAGGGCGAACTCCTCCTCGACGGCGATCGTGAAGTCCTGTCCCTCGTCGAATGCCTCGCGAGCCGAGTTGACCTGCTCGTCCGGGCTCAGCTTTTGCGAATCCCCCACGTCGCTAGCGTAAATGAACCGCTAGCAGGCGCTCGCTCACGCTCGACCAGCTCCAGCGCTCCACCGCGACGCGGCGCGCCGCGGCGCCGAGGTCCGTTCGAGCCTCGCGGGTGAGCGCAAGCAGCTCGCGGAGCTTTCCGGCCAGGTCCGCCGAATCGCCCGTCGCGAAGCTCGCGAGGTGCCGCAACTCCGCCGGATAGCCGGCCTCGAGGCCCTCCGCGACCTCGGCGAGCCCCGAGTGACGGGCAACGAGCGGCGGTGATCCGGCAGCCGCCGCTTCCGCCGCAACCATTCCGAACGCCTCCGGGAAGATCGACGGGACGACGGTGACGTCGGCCAGCGGCAACAGGTGGACGAGGTGGCGGTGCTCGAGCGGACCGGTGAAGAGCGTTCCAGGCGGCGCCGCTCGCTCCAGCTCCTCACGGTAGTCGCCGAAGCCGACGATGACCGCACGCGCATCGACCTCACGGAGCGCGTCCAGCAGGATGTGGACGCCCTTGTTGTAGATGAGCTTGCCGAAGAAGACGACCGTCGGCTCGTCACTGGCGAAGAACTCCGAGAAGCGCTCCGCATTGCCGCCGTCGGGATGACGCTCGTTCGCGTTCCCCGGGTTTGGAGGATCGGCCCGCGCCTCGGCGAGCAGTTCCTGCAGCGCCTCCTCGCGCGGCGCGGGACGAAACTCGTCGACGTCCACGCCCGGCGGCACCTCGTGGACGCGTTCGACCTGGCCGACGACGTCCTCGAGCACCTCGCGGATATGGGCCGATCCGACGTACACGGCTTTCGCATAGGGAAGCGTCTCCCTGGCCCAGGTCGTCAGGTCCTCGTTGCCGCGGATCGAATACTCGAGCTCTGAGCCGTGCGCCTTGACGACGAACGGCACGCCGCTTGCGACTCCGACCGGGGCACCCAGTAACACGTGGTTCGCAAACACCAGGTCGGCCGGCATGTGCGCGCACAACGCCGTCGCGTTCAGGGCGACGTAGCGGTCACGTTCGGCGCGCGTGAAGTCCTGCAGCAGCTTTGCTTCGATGCCCTCGTAGCGATCGAGCACGAAGACGGGCAGCAGTGGTCCCACGTTCGGGCGGAAGACCTTCGCGCCGCCGACGTCGTAGCGCTCGGGGTGCGGCTCCTGGCAGATGACCGTCACGTCGTGACCCGCGCGGCTCCATTCTCGTGCCAGCGCACGGGTATAGACGTTCGACCCGGTGCCGCCGAGGAGGTAGCCGTGCCAGAGCAGGATCCTCATCGGGCTCCCGACGGTGCCGCTAAGTCAAGTAGAAGTAGAGCGCGTAGAGGAGCTCGACCGCGGGGTTCGACGTATGGACGGCCACATCCTGCGGGACGTCGAGCAAAGCCTCGGAGTAGTTGAAGATGATTCGGACCCCGGACTCGACGAGATCGTTCGCGACCTTCTGCGCATTGTCGGCAGGCACCGCCACGACGCCGACGATGATGTTCTTCTCGCGAATCGTGTCGGTGAGGCGCGTGTAGTCGCTGACCGGGACGTTGCCGACGCCGCGGCCGACCTTGTCCGGATCGGTGTCGAACACGGCGGCGATGTTGATCCCATGCTCCGCGAAGATCGGAGAGCTCGCGATCGCCTGGCCGAGCCGGCCGGCCCCGATCAGCGCGATGTTGTGCTGACCCTGCGTGCGGAGGATCTTGCGGATCTCTCCGAGCAGCGAGTCGATGTTGTAGCCGACACCGCGCTTGCCGAACTTGCCGAAAGCGGAAAGGTCACGCCGGATCTGGGTCGCGTTGATGTTGGTGTAGTCCGAGATCTCCTGGGAGGAGATGCGCTCCTTGCCCATCTTCTTCGCCTGGGTCAGCACCTGGAGATAGCGAGACAGACGAGCCGCTACTCCGACGGTGAGCCGGTCGGAGACGGCCACGGCGCCCTTTGTGTCGAGAGTTTGTGACAACCCGAACCGTTGTATCACGCGGCGACGAGGCGCCGCGTAGGTCAAGTTTGTGCGGCCAGTTTGCGCCTCAATGCGCCGGAATCCACGTAATAGACGAAGGCTCGCTCCCCGTCGATCTCGACGACGGGGAGCCATTCCCGGTAGCGCGCCTCAAGCTCGGGATCCCCATCGATCTCGATCGTCTCGAGGTCAAAGGGAATCTCTTGACGAGTCTCTTTCAGCACGCGAAGCGCTCGCTCGCACAGGTGGCAGCCTGGCGCGTGGTACAGCACCACTTTCACGATCCGCGTTGTCACGAAGGAGGGGGCTCGCGGGGGAACCATGGGTTCTCCCGTGGGACTAGGGATAAATCCCGCGAGTGGTCGTCGCTTCCGCCACGCGCTGGACGGCGAGCCCATAGGCGGCGAGTCGCATCGAGATGTCGCGGCCCTCCATCGTGGCCCAGGTTTCGTTGAACGCGCGCGTCACGATGTCGTTCAGCTTCGCGTTCACCTCGGCCTCCTTCCAGAAGTACTCCTGGAGACCCTGCACCCATTCGAAGTAGGAGACGACGACGCCCCCGGCGTTGGCCAGGATGTCCGGCAGGACGAGCACGCCCTTCTCCTCGAGGATCTCGTCCGCCACAGGCGTAATCGGGCCGTTCGCGCCTTCGACGATGATCCTCGCCCTGACCTTGTCCGCGTTGTCCGTCGTGATGACCTGCTCGAGGGCGCACGGCGCGAGTACGTCGCACTCGAGGAGCAGCAGCTCGTCGTTCGAGATCGGCTCTGCGGCCTTGAGCCCTGCCAGCGAGCCTGCCTCGCGTTTGTGCGCGATCGCCGCCTGGATGTCGATCCCATTCGGGTTGTGAAGACCGGAGGTCGAATCGGAGATCGCGATCACGGTCGCCCCGTCCTCGGCCAGGAACTTCGCGAGGAACGAGCCGACGTTGCCGAACCCCTGTACCGCGACCCTCGTCCCTTGCAACGACATCTGCTTCTTCCTCACGGCTTCGCGCACGCAATAGAGAGCACCGCGCGCCGTCGCCTCTTCGCGGCCCAGTGAGCCGCCGATCGTCAGCGGCTTGCCGGTGACGACGCCCAAAACCGAGTGGCCCTTGTTCATCGAGTAGGTGTCGAAGATCCAGGCCATCACACGTCCGTCCGTGCCGACGTCCGGTGCCGGAATGTCCTTCTCGGGACCGATCTCGTTGATGATCTCGGACGTATAGCGGCGTGTCATCCGCTGCAGCTCGCCCTCGGACATCGTCTTCGGATTGCAGATCACGCCGCCCTTTGCACCGCCGAACGGGATGCCCGAAAGCGCGCACTTCCACGTCATCCACATCGCGAGCGACTTGACCTCGTCGAGCGTGACGTCCGGGTGATAGCGGATGCCGCCCTTCGAGGGCCCGCGCGCGACGTTGTGCGTCACGCGATACCCCTCGAAGACCTGGGTCGTGCCGTCGTCCATCGCGACCGGGATCGAAACCGACACCGCCTTCTTGCACATCTGAAGGACGTTCACGAGGTTCGGATCGATGGCGAACGTCTTCGCCACCTTGCGCAACTGCGACTTCGCGATCTCGTAGGGGTTCTCGCGCAGATGCGAGACGGGCGCATCAACCGTGGTCACGTCAGCTCCTTTTTCCGCGCAAATGGGGACATTTCGGGCTGGGCGGGCGGAGCCTACTTGATCGTGAAACCGAGTGTCCGCACTGTCGGCGGTCCTGCGTCCGTCCCGAAGGCGACGAGCCTGAGCTGGTAGTCGCCGCTCGGCAGCACGGACCCGGTCGGGTCCCGACCGGTCACGCCGAACGAATAGCGGCCAGGAAGCACGTCGCGCAGGCGGGCCAGCAAACCGATGCGGCCGCCGGCTGGGCTCCAAAGCTCGAGGTCCAGACGGGACAGCGGCAGCACGTCGGATGCGGCCGCCGAGCGCCGCACGGATCCGGCAACGAAGCTCAGCAGTGCAGGCGCTGCGTCCGAGGGTGTGAACGCGCGTTGCGAGAGCCGGACCGTCGTCAGCTCGGCAGGGCGCCGCCGGCCGAAGACGATCGTCCACGGCACACGGATAGCGCGACCCGCGGCGGGCGTCACGACCAGGACGCCCTCGGCCGGGGCAGTTCCCTCCAGCTTGCTCGTCGCGCGCGCCCGCACGTGCACGCGGATCGAGCGTCCCGACCCCAGTGAGAAGCGTTGTGGCTTCATGTCGAACTCGACAGATGCAGCTCCCTCGTCGGCGACCTCCACGTCGAGCGACAGAATCAGACGGCGGTAGGAGACGTTGCGCAGGACGAGCACCTGGTCGGTGCGCCAGCGGCTGCTGTCCGCGCGGCCGAGTGCGAGAGAGGCAGGACTTGCCCCGACCTCGGTCGCTGCAGCACCTCCGAGGTCGACGAGGCCCGCGCCTTGCGCCGTGATGCCGTCGTCGGGAAGAGGGCGAGCCGCACCGACGAGCAGGCTCTTGAGCGCGTCGGCGTCGAGGTACGGCCGAGCCTGGGCGAGCAGCGCCGCGGCCCCGGCGACCAAGGCGGCTGCGGCACTCGTTCCGTTCACGGTGCCGTAGCGGGCGGACCCGTCGGCGTTGGCTCCGGGCTCGGCGGTTTCCAGGGCGACCCCCGGCGCGACGAGCTCCGGCTTCACGCGGCCGTCGAAAGCAAGCCCGGTCGACGAGAAGGGAGTGACGCGGCTCTCGCCGGCATTGGATCTCGTGCGCGCCGCGCCCAGTGACAGGGTCACAGGAATGCCGCCGCGAATGCGCGCGAGCAGGGTCTGCGCGGCGGCCTCGGGAACGGAAACTGCAGGTATCGGTGCGCTCTCGTCGAGACCGATGCCCCCGGCCGGCAGGTCAGCGCCGTAGAACAGGACCGCAACGGCTCCGGCTTGAGCCGCGTTCGCGAGCGAACCGTTCGGATCGGCCCCGGCCGGTAGTAGGGCGGCACGACCCGCGACGAGACTCGCGCCGTGACGGTCGAAGAAGTCGAGCAACGGAACGGGCCCGCTGTAACCGACCGGCTCGGTCGTCTGTGCACGCGGTGCGCCGATCCCCACATCCAGTGGCTCCGACGGGGTCACGGCGCCGACCAGCGGGCTCATGCCGTCGAACTCGACCCGGAGAGCCGCGCGGAGCACAACCCGCACCTGACCGAAGCGGGGCCGCAGATCGGCGGCACCGACGGTCAGCACCGCCGGCGCGCCTCCCGGCCCGGCAACCGAGCCGTACCCGGGCCCGGCGGGTCCATCGTTTCCGGCGGGCGCCACGACGAGCGTGTCGAGCCGCGTAGCGCCCTCGACGGCATGGGCGATCGGCCCGTCTGCGAAACCGGCGAACGGCTCCGCCACGCCCACAAGCGCCACGCGGGCTGCATCGTGCGCATCGCCGTCACCGTTCGGATCGACCGCACGCTCGAGCCCGGCCAGCACCTGGTCGGTTCTTCCGTAGACGGCCCAGCCTGCCGCGGCGTCTCGCTGCCAGCCGGCAACGCGAATCGGCAAAACGGTGGCTCCCGGGGCGACGCCGGCGAGCGCGCCGGGCCCACCGGAGCCGACGAGGAGACCGGCCATCTCGGTGCCGTGGCGCTCGAGCTGGGAGGGCTCGCCGGGTTGTGGCGCAGCGAGGGCGCCCGCGTCGCCTCCGACGATGTCGATCCCACCGGTGACACGCCCGCGGAGGAAGGGCTGCGCCCGATCGACGCCGGTATCGAGGAGCGCGATCGTGACGCCGCGCCCATCCTTGTCCGACAGGCCGATGTTCGGTCGCTCTCCGAAGCCCGTTGCCGTTAGGAGACGCGAGCTCAGCGACGCCGGATACGCCGCCCGCACGGGATACACGCCCGCGACGTCCGGGGCCCGCTCGAGGAGCGCGATCCCGCGCGCGTCGAATGCGGCCGAAAAGCCGTTGACGGCTCGGGTGTAACTGAACTCGGGCTGGACGATGACGCCCTGGACGCGCAGCCGTGCGACCAGAAGCTTCTGAGCAGAGAGCGCGCTCTGCGTCCACTGCCGCTCCTGCTCGCTCGTCGCCAGGCCTCCGGCATTGCCGACGCGGTCAGCGAGCGCGGGTGCCTTGAGCAGGACGATCACGCGCTGGCCGACCGCGACGCGCGGACGCTGGGCCCCGGCAAGCCCCTGCCAGCTCGTTTCTCCCTCCGCTGTTACGCCGCTGCTGTGACCTCCAGCCGCGATGAGGACGGCCGTCGCAGCGACCGCCAGAGCCGCGAGCACGAGCGCGTTTCTCGGCTCACGCGGTGGACGCGTACGCATCGAGCCCAAGATAGCGGGGATACTGGACGGGATCCGTGAAGCGCGCAGCCGAGGCGATCATCGCCGCGTTGTCCGTGCATAGCGGCAGTGGCGCGAGGGCTGTAGACGGGGGAAGCGCAGCGCGCAGCTCCGAGTTCGCAGCCACCCCGCCCACCACCGCGATCTTCGACGTGCCGAGCTCCGCAGCAGCCTGCTGGGCCCTTTCGACGAGAGCGCGCACGATCGCCGACTGGTAGCTCGCGGCGAGATCGGCACGCCGTCGCTCGAGCTCATCGACCGGCATGTCCTTGACGGTGTAGAGCAGTGCTGTCTTGAGCCCCGAGAAGGAGAAGTCGAGCCCGGGCACGCGCGCGACGGGGAAGTCGTACGCGCCGGCGTCTCCCGCTCGCGCGATGCGGTCGATCTCGGCGCCGCCGGGGTAACCGAGCCCGAGCAGGCGCGCTCCCTTGTCAAAGGCCTCTCCCGCGGCGTCGTCGAGCGTCGTACCAAGCACTGGGGCCTTGCCCGCACGATCCTGAACGTCCAGCAGCATCGTGTGACCACCGCTCGCGAGCAGGCAGAGAAACGGCGGCTCGACCGGGTCCGGCTCGAGATAGAGCGACGCAATGTGTCCCTGGAGGTGATCCACCGGCGCCAGCGGCAACCGCCTCGCCCACGCGATCGCCTTCGCTGCTGCAACTCCGACGAGTAGGGCACCGATCAAGCCGGGGCCCGCCGTCACCGCCACCAGCTCGACGTCGTCGAGCTTTGCGCCGGCATCGCGCAACGCTTCCTGCAAGACGGGAGTGACGAGCTCGAGGTGACGCCTCGACGCCACTTCGGGAACGACTCCGCCGTAACGGGCGTGCAGATCGGCCTGAGACGAGATGACGTTGGCGAGGATCTGCCCGTCCTGCGTGATCAGCGCTGCCGCGGTCTCGTCGCAGGACGTCTCGAGCCCGAGGATCAAGTCGGTCGCGGCTCGAAATCGCGCCACATGATGAGCGCGTCCTCACGGTTGTCCGTGTAGTAGCCGCGACGAACTCCGCGAGCCTTGAACCCGGCCTGCTCGTAGAGACGGATCGCGACGTCGTTCGAAACTCGCACCTCGAGGGTGTAACCGCGGCGTCCTTCGCCTCCCGTGAGCTCGAAGAGGCGTTCGAGCAGGCCGGTGGCGATCCGCTTGCGCCGGTGCTCCGGTGCAACCGCGAGGTTCATCACGTGCCAGGCGTCGACGTAGCGGGAGATGATCAGGTAGCCGAGCAGGTCGCGCGTGTCGGGCTCGAACGCACCGAGCGAGATCGACGACGGCTTCGCGAGCTCGCCCGCAAACATCGACCGCGACCACGGTGTCGGATACGAGGCGCGCTCGATGGTCTCGATCGCGTTGAGGTCGCGCAGTTCGAGGCGGCGGAAATCCACCTTGTTAGCCGTCGCGCTCATTACCTGGTTTTATCAGCGTCGGGGACTCGCAGGTAGAGCGGCTCCACCTCGTCGGCCGGCCCGAAGTCGTGCGCAAGTTGGGCGTGGAAGCGGGCCCGGGGCAGATGCCGCTCGTCTCCATCCGGCGGAATCTCGGCTCCGGCAGCTTCCAGCAAGGCGCGGTAGCGGACGGCGCCGCTCCCCACACAGATCGTTCCATTCGCCAGCTCGAGCTTTCCCGGATCGAGCACTCTGGGCTCATCCTTCAGCACGAAGACCTCACCGCGCCGGGCATCGACCACCGGCAAGGCGCCGGGGGAGCCGGCCGCGAGCGCGTCGAGCGTCGAGACGCCGGCCGCCGGAACGCCTAGGGCGAACCCCAGGCCACGCGCGGTCGCGAGACCGATGCGAACACCTGTGAAGCTGCCGGGCCCGATGCCCACCGCGAGGGCTTCGATCTCACGCGTCTGCGCACTCGCTTGACGCAGCAACGCATCGACGTCCTCGAGCACCGTGGAGGCCCGCGACGAACGCTCGCCGAGCACCTCGCCGTCGGAGACGAGCGCGCTCGTCGCTACGTCAGTCGCCGTGTCGAACGCCAGGATCAGCATTACCGAGAATCGTGACAAGCCGGCGCCCTTCTCCGCCATGCTCGAGCCGCACTCCGATGCGTACCGGCGGCAGAACTCCTTCCCCCGCTTCGGGCCACTCGACGAAGACGATGGCGTCATCGAAGTACGGCTCGAGATCGCCCCACTCCGCCGCCGACACCACCTCTTGGAAGCGAAAGAGATCGAGGTGCGACACGTCGACTCGGCCCTTGTACCTGTGGCCGATGGTGTACGTCGGGCTCGTGACCGGCCCTTCGACGCCGAGCGCGCGGGCGGCGCCGCGGACGAACGTCGTCTTGCCGGAGCCGAGCTCGCCGGAGACCGTCACGACGTCGCCCGGCCGTAGGTCGGTGGCGAGCCTGGCAGCGAGCTGCTCTGTTTCTTCGGGCGAGTGTGTCTCGATCAGAAGAGCCCGAGCTGAACCGCCGGCTCGGCGGCCGCCTGGGCGGCGAACACCGGCTCCGGCGGTGCGACCTCGCGGCCCATCAGCTCCGGTAGCCGCGCGAAGTCCGACTTCAGCACGTCCAGCATCCGCGGTGTGTAGAGCGCCGCTGCGGGATGAAAGATCGGGTACAGGAGCACGCACCGTCCACCGAGTGTCACCCTCTGCTCCTGGCCGTGCACGCGAGTGATGCCGGTCGGCTTGCCGGACAGGAGCTTCGTCGCGAAGTTCCCGAGTGTGGCGACGACACGCGGCTCGATCAGCTCGATCTGCCGCCAGAGATGGCCCTCGCAGGCTTCGATCTCGTCGGGCAGGGGATCGCGGTTGCCCGGAGGACGGCATTTGAGAACGTTGACGACATAGACATCTTCACGCGCAAGCCCGATGTCGGCGAGCAGCTGGTCGAGTAGCTTGCCTGCCGCGCCCACGAACGGAACACCTTGCTTGTCCTCGTGGAAGCCGGGAGCCTCGCCCACGAACATCAGATCGGAGTCCGGATTGCCCGAGCCGAACACGACCTGCGTGCGCCCTCCGGCGAGTGCGCATTTGGTGCAGCCGGCAACGACCTCTCCGAAGACGCGAAGCTCGTCGACCCTGGTCAGCTCAGTGACCGCAGCCACAGCTTCCGCCGCAACAGCCGCCGCCACTGCTGAACGCGCCGGTCTGCCCGGCGGTGCCGACCATCGAGAACGTCGAAAGCTGCCGGGCGACGTTGGTCGCGCCGCACTGCGGGCACGGAACCTCCTGATCCCCCCGGACGAGCTCCTCGAAGTGCTCCTCGCACTTCATGCACACGTACTCGTACATCGGCATCGCCCGGGCAGTTTAGGGGCGAGACCGGACGGGTCGCAAATCCTCTAGTACGTGCCCTTCACAGGGTGGCCGCCGAGCTTGCCGGAGACCGAGTTCTTGGTGAATTTCAGCGTTCCGGCCGTGGCCGCCGGGCCCGAGACCCTGATCGTGCCCTTGTAGGTCGACGGCGGGCCGATGTCGACGAACGTGATCTTCCCGGACACGAAGACGCCTGGGGCGAGCGCGTACTTCGTCAGGATGAAGGCGTCGCCGTTCTTCGTGTTCGCGAGCTTGCCACCGTAGATGCCGCGCGGGGTGAAGCTGACGGAGGAGAAGAGCAGCTGCAGCCACGTTGCCTCCGCTTCGCGCACGGTCTTCGACGCGAGCGCAAGCGTCGACTTCGCCGTCGGCTTCGCAGGTTTCGCGGGGAACGCACCGAGGATCTTCACGAGCGGCGGCACGCGCGGGCACGCAGCCTGAATCGGCGCTTCCAGGGTGCCGAGGATCCACTGGCGCGTCGCGCGCTGCGAGCAATACGAGAAGTCGGCCGTGAGCACGCTGTGACCCACGCCCGGAACGACGATCAGCCGACCCTGCGGGAACTGGCTGACCACGGCGAGTGCGCTGGCCGTCGGCGTGCGCAGGTCGTAGCCACCGCTGACGGCGAGAACGGGCACGTTCGGGTACGGGCCCGGCCCAAGCGGCGTGTTGCCGGACGGCGAGGGCCACTGCTCGCAGAAGTACGCCGTCCCGAGGCGGGCGGCCCACTTTCCGAACGGGCCGAGTGCGCCCGGAGCGAGCCCCGCGACAGCGGTGTCGATCGCGGCCTGACGCGCGGACGGATCCGTGCCGGGCGACCACGGGAAGCGACCGTCGGCGCAGTTCGTCGCGGCGTTGAGGCCGAAGCTCAGATCCTCCGACGAGAGCTCACTGGTGCGAAGGTCGAGGTCGTAGATCCGCAGAAGCGGCCGCACGTTGCCCTTGAGGGCGGCGTGCACCGCGGCGGGAGCTTCGGCAGCGAGGCCCGGGCTCAGATCCGTGTCGATCAGCATCGAGAGGAGCTGCTCACCGTCCATCCGCACTGTCTTCAACGCGCCGTTCGGGGCGACGATCTTTCCCGAGATCGGCTTCGCCTCGATCTTGTTCGCGAGCACGGCCACCTCGGCCGAGAAGTTCGGCGTGGCCGCGCGGCAGAGCCCGCCGTCGCAGAGTGAGCTCAGAGTGTCCGGCATCTGACTCAACACGTTGCGATCGAATGGATCCGGCAACTGCGGCGGAACCACGGAGTCGAGGATCATTCGCTCCACGTTGCCGGGATGCGCAAGCGCGTACGCGAGCGCGAGCTTCGTTCCATACGACACGCCCATCAGGCCGATCTTCGGAACGCCCAGTGCCGCGCGAACGGCATCGATGTCCTCGGCATGGTCGCGGGTCGCATAGAACTGGCGCTGCGGGCCGATGATCGCCGCACAGTCGCGTGCGAGCACCGCGCTCTGCTCGGCGGTCGCGATCAACGTGCTCTGGAGCTGCGGACAGCGGATCACGCCCGAGTCACCCGTGCCGCGGTTGTCGAAGGCCACGAGCGTGTAGCCAGGGAGCATCGCCCGCATGAACTCGGCGGTGTCGGTCGATCCGAGCCCGTACACATGAGCCGATCCCTGGCCGGGGCCGCCGGCGATCAGGAACATCGTTCCACGGGGCAGCCCCGCGGCAGGCAGAACCTCGACGTGCAACCCGATCGTCCCGGGAACCACACCCGTGCGATCGAGGGGAACGTTGACCGTTCCACACTGAAGCCCGTTCGTCGTGTCCGGACAGGAGGTCAGCGGGATCGCCGCATGCGCAGTGCCGGGCGCGGCCAGTGCGACGGCGAGGACAAGCCCCAGGAGGAGACGACGACCCACGGAGCACGCCAGAGTACCAGTGGCCGTGTACGCTTCAGCTGCCCGGTATCCGCTACGGAACTGGAGCTACGAGTGCTCAGAAGCATCAACGTCATCGGGTCCGGCCGCGTCGGGTCGGCTGTTTCCGCTCGGCTCCGCGAGCGAGGCATCACCCTGGGCGGCGACGGCGACCTCGTGCTGCTTTGCGTGCCGGACAGCGTCATTGCGGACGTGGCCCGGACGTTCGAGCCCGGCCCGTGGCTCGCGCACGTCTCGGGCGCCACGCCCCTCTCGGCGCTGGAACCGCATCGACGCCGTTTCTCGCTCCATCCGCTGCAGACGTTCACGCGCGCCCGCGGGCCCGAGCAGCTCGACGGGGCCTGGGCGGCGGTCACGTCGGAGTCGACCGAGGCGCGGTCGGTCGGCTTCTGGCTCGCAGAGCTCCTCGGCCTGCAGCCCTTCGAGCTTGCCGACGATGCGCGCCCGCTCTATCACGCAGGCGCCGCGATCGCGTCGAACTACGTGGTCACGCTGCACGAAGTCGCATCCGAACTGTTTCGCGCCGCGGGTGCGCCGCCCGAGGCACTCGTTCCGTTGATGCGACGCACGATCGACAACGGCTTCGAGCTGACCGGTCCCATCGAGCGCGGCGACTGGGAGACGGTCGAGGCGCACCGCCGGGCGATTCGCTCCGCGAGGCCCGAGCTCGAGCCGTTGTACGACGTCCTCGCGGAAGCGACGGCGAAGTGAGAGTCGCGCGGACCATTCCCGCTCTGCGTCTTGCTCTGAGCCCCGGCCGGGTCGGGCTCGTGCCGACGATGGGCTCATTCCACGAAGGGCACCTGTCGTTGATGCAGGCCGCGCGCGCGGAATGCAACGTCGTCGTCGTCTCGCTGTTCGTGAATCCCGCACAATTCGGCCCGAACGACGACCTGAAGCGTTACCCACGTGACGAGGAGCGTGACGTGCGGCTCGCGGAGGAAGCCGGCGTTGACGTGCTCTTCGTCCCGAGCGCCGAGGTCATGTACCCGAAGGGATTCGGCACCTGGGTCGAGGTCGAGGACACCGGCGGAGAAGGTGCGGCGCGGCCGGATCACTTTCGCGGCGTGGCCACCGTCTGCCTCAAGCTCTTCAACATCGTGCGCCCAGACGTGGCATTCTTCGGCCAGAAGGACGCGCAGCAAGCCGAGGTGATTCGCCGCATGGTGCGCGACCTGGAGCTGAGGCTCCACCTCCGCGTGCTGCCCACCGTTCGCGACGAGAACGGCCTCGCCCTTTCGTCGCGGAACGCCTATCTGTCGGCTGAGGAGAGACAGCTGGCGCTCGCGCTACCGCATGCTCTCGAAGCCGGCCGCTCGGCGCATGCCGCGGGCTCCGATCCAATCGCTGCAACGCGGGCCGCACTCAACGGCCTCGAGCCCGACTACGTCGAGCTGATCGACCTCGAAGCCGTCACCGTGCTTGCGGCCGCCGTCCGAATCGGCCCCACCCGTTTGCTCGACAACGTCGTCCTGGAAGGAGACCTGAGATGAAGCCCGGCAAGCTGACACTGCACGACCTCGCGGACCTGAAGAGTCGCGGCGAGAAGATCGTGATGGTCACCGCCTACGACGCTCCCGGCGCTCGCTTCGGAGAGCAGGCCGGCGTCGACATCCTTCTCGTCGGCGACACCGCCGGCATGGTCGTGCTCGGCCACGACGGAACGGTCCCGGTGACCATGGACGAGATGCTCTTCCTGACGCGCGCCGTGGCGGGCGCGGTCGAGCGGCCGCTCGTCGTCGGCGATCTGCCCTTCGGCAGCTACCACGTGTCCGACGAGGATGCGGTTCGAAACGCGATCCGCTTCGTCAAGGAAGCCGGCGCCGACGTCGTCAAGCTCGAAGGCGCGGGGCCGTCGTTGACGCGCGTCCGCTCGATCGCTTCGGCCGGCATCGGAGTCATGGGCCACATCGGCTTGACGCCTCAGTCCGAGACGATCCTCGGCGGCTTCAAGACCCAGGGCCGCACGGCTGCGAAAGCGCAGCAGCTGCTCTCGGATGCGCTGGCGCTGGAAGCCGCGGGCTGCTTCGCGATCGTGCTCGAGGCGGTGCCCGTGCCGGTCGCGGCGCGCATCACCGAATCGCTGACCGTGCCGACGATCGGGATCGGCGCCGGTCCGGAGTGCGACGGGCAGGTGCTCGTCTACCACGACCTGCTCGGCCTGACCGAGGGACGCGCACCGCGCTTCGTGAAGCGCTACGCCAACCTGGCGGAGGAGATCCGCGGCGCACTCACGTCGTACGCAGCAGAGGTTCGCAGCGGTGCGTACCCCGCACCTGAGCACACCTATGCAATGCCGGAAGACGAGCTCGAGTTGTTTTCCGAGGCGTATTCTTCGAAGTCCGAGCGGCTCGATCGGTCATTTCAGACGGACACGCGGGCAGAGCACGCGCCTCCTGAAGGAGGCACCGCAAGCGGTGCCTCAGCCAAACGCGTGCAGGAGACTCACACCGACGGCTAACACGCCGCCGAACGCTGCGGTGACTGCAACGCCCGCCACCGAGCGGCTCCAGGTCCAGCCGTGGACGGTCCGCACTCCGACGACGAGCAGCACGACCGCCCAGGCGACGAACCCGTAGAAGAGCCAGGCCACCGCGGGCCCGGCGCCACGCCCGTCCGCACCGCCGCTGCGGAAGAGGTTCTCGCCGTAGATCGCCATTCGGATCGGCCAGTAGACGAAGAGCGCGAGCGCGATCGGCGCAGCTGCAAAGGCGAGCAAGTGACGCGCGCGACGGAAGCTGCCGCGGCCCCCCAGGCGGCGAAGCGAGACGTGCAGCAGCTTGCCGACGGCGAAGTAGAGCACGAACCCGTAGAGACCTCCCGCGAGAAACGCCCAAACGGCGAACAAGGAGCCGTCGATCACGACGTCGTCGCGGACGGTGCTCGCCGCCGCCAGGATCGTCGCGATACCGGCGAGCCACACGATCGCGCCTGCCGTGTCCTGTCGGACCGCCGCGACCTCGTCCGAATCGTCGCGCAGCGCTGCAAAAACCGGGCGGGGATGCTGCAGGACGAGCAGTCCACGCAGAAACCAGGACTTCTCGTCCTGCCGTGGCTCGACTCGCGCGGCCACGTCAGGCAGCCGCGACTGCGGCCTTCGGCAACACGTGCCGGAGGAACTGGCCGGTGAACGACTCGTCGACGTCGGCGATCTGCTCGGGCGTTCCGGTCGCGATGATCTCGCCTCCGGCCTCGCCGCCTTCCGGGCCGAGATCGATGATCCAGTCGGCCTGCTTGATCACGTCGAGGTTGTGCTCGATCACGAGCACCGTGTTCCCGGAGTCGACCAGCCTCTGCAGCACCTCCAGCAGCTTCTCGATGTCAGCGAAATGGAGCCCCGTCGTCGGTTCGTCGAGGATGTAGAGGGTCTTGCCGGTCGCGATCTTCGAGAGCTCGGAGGAGAGCTTCACCCGCTGTGCCTCGCCACCCGAGAGCGTCGTCGCCGGTTGGCCCAGCTTGATGTAGTCGAGCCCGACGTCATGCAGCGTCTGGAGGCGGCGGCGAAGCTTCGGGATCTTCGCGAAGAACTGCAGCCCCTCCTCGACCGACATCTCGAGCACGTCCGCAATCGACTTCCCCTTGAAGCGCACCTCGAGCGTGTCGCGGTTGTAGCGCGCGCCTTTGCACGTCTCGCAGGGAACGTACACATCTGGGAGGAAGTGCATCTCGATCTTGATCTGGCCGTCCCCTTTGCACGTCTCGCAGCGTCCGCCGCGGACGTTGAACGAGAACCGGCCGGGCTTGTAGCCGCGCACCTTCGCCTCGGGCGTCATCGAGTACAGCTCGCGAATGTGATCGAAGAGCTTGGTGTACGTCGCCGGGTTCGAACGGGGTGTGCGCCCGATCGGCGACTGGTCGATGTCGATCACCTTGTCGAACACCTCGATGCCTTCGACCGCCTCGTGCTCGCCCGGCTTCGTCCGGTGGCGGTGCAGCTTGTTCGCCAGCGCCTTGTGGACGATCTCGTTGACGAGCGTCGACTTTCCGGAGCCGGACACCCCGGTGACGACCACGAACTTCCCGACCGGAAACTCGACGTCGATGCCCTTCAGGTTGTGCTGGGACGCCCCTCGGACCCAGAACGAGCCGTGATCCTCGGTGCGACGCTCGGGCACCGCGATCACCCGCCGGCCGGACAGGAACTGCCCGGTAACGGAGTTTTTGCTCCGCTCCACCTTCGCCGCGGTTCCCTCGGCGACGACGTGCCCGCCGTGCTCGCCCGCGCCCGGCCCCATGTCGACGAGCCAGTCGGAGGAGCGCATCATCTGTTCGTCGTGCTCGACCACGAGCACCGTGTTGCCGAGATCGCGCAGACGCTCGAGGGTGCCGATCAGCTTGTCGTTGTCTCGCTGGTGCAGGCCGATCGACGGCTCGTCGAGGATGTAGAGCACGCCCACGAGCTGCGATCCGATCTGGGTCGCGAGCCGCAGACGTTGCGCCTCACCACCGGAAAGGGTCGCGGACGCGCGGTCGAGCTGCAGGTAGCCGACACCGACGTTGTCGAGGAAGGTGAGCCGTTCCCGGATCTCCTTGACGATCCGGGCGCCGATCAGCTGTTCGGTCTCGGTCAGCTCCAACCCGTCGAGGAACTCGAGGGCGCGGGTGACCGACATCTGCGTGAACTCGTGGATGTTCTTTTCGCCGACCGTCACGGCGAGCACCTCGGGCTTCAGGCGTGCGCCCTTGCAGACGGGGCACGGTCGAAACGACATGTACTCCTCGATCCGTTCGCGCTGGGTCGCGGAGTCTGTCTCGCGGTACCGGCGCTCGAGACTCGGGATGATCCCCTCGAAGGCGAGCATGTACGAGCGGCGCCGGCCCATCCGGTTGCGGTAGCTGACGTAGAGCCGCTCACCCTCGGTCCCGTAGAGGAAGAGGTCTTGCTCCTCATGCGTCAGGTTCTCCCACGGCTCGTCGAGTGGAATCTCGTAGCGCTCGGCGATCGCCTGGATGACGGACTCGTAGAAACCCGAGTTCCCCACGGACCACGGGACGAGTGCACCCTCCGAGATCGAAAGCGACGGATCCGGCACGAGCAGGTCCGGGTCGATCTCCTGCTGTGCTCCGAGCCCGGTGCAACGAGGGCATGCGCCGTGCGGGGAGTTGAACGAGAAGATCCGCGGCTGCAGCTCCGGCAGTGAGACACCGTGGTCCGGACAGGCGAAGCGCTCGCTGAACAGCAGCGAGCGATCTTCGTCGACGATGTCGATCGAGACGAGCCCGTCCGCGAGTTGCGCCGCCGTCTCGACCGACTGCGCAAGCCTTGTGCGCAGGTCGGACTTCATCGTCAACCGGTCGACCACGACCTCGATCGTGTGCTTGAACTTCTTGTCGAGCGTGATCTCGTCCTCGAGCAGGTGCTGCACGCCGTCGACCTTCACACGCGTGAAGCCCTCGTTCCGCAGCTCCTCGAAGACGTCCTTGTACTCGCCTTTGCGGTCGCGCACGACAGGCGCGTTGACGGTGAACTTCGTTCCCTCTGCCAACTGCAGGATCTGATCGACGATCGCCTCCTGGCTTTGCCCCGTGATCGGCTTGCCGCAAACCGGGCAGTGCGGGCGACCGACCCGGGCATAGAGGAGCCGCAGATAGTCGTAGATTTCGGTGACCGTCCCCACCGTCGAGCGCGGGTTGCGGGAGGTCGTCTTCTGGTCGATCGAGATCGCCGGCGACAGCCCTTCGATCGAGTCGACGTCGGGCTTCTCCATCATCTGGAGGAACTGCCGCGCATACGCCGAGAGGCTCTCGACGTAGCGGCGCTGACCCTCGGCGTAGATCGTGTCGAAGGCGAGCGAGGACTTGCCGGAGCCCGACAGTCCGGTGATGCAGATCAGTTTGTTCCGCGGGAGCCGGACATCGAAGTCCTTGAGGTTGTGCTCCCTGGCGCCGTGGACGACGAGCTCTTCTGAGGCCATAACTTGACCAGTTTAGCCGGGCCTGCCAGATCGAACAAGTGTTCTGTTGGCCAAGGGGAAACCCCCTCCGAGAGCCGAATCCGTCCGTTCGACCCTAGACGTCGCGGCCGAGGAAGACGAACAGCCCGGCGGCCACGAAAACGGCCGTCCAGACGGCCGCGGCAATTCCCCCTGCGCCCATCCCCAGCAGGTTTTCCGACCCGCCTTCACCCGAGACGAGCGCGGCGAACGCCCGGCCCGGCGTGTACTTCGCGACCGACCGGCTCATCACGGTCACGATGTTCTCGCCGATCAGGAGCCAGACGAGGCTGATGCCGATGCCGCTGCCCTGGTTGCGCACGATGGCGCCAAAGCCGACGCCAAGAGCACCTGCGAGCGGTGCCGCAATCAGAATGCCGAGCAAGACGGCTCGACTGTTGTGAAGGTCGAGCGATGCGCCGGGCACGGTGATCGCAAGCACCAGGAGCTCGGCCACTGCGGCGAGGAACAGCGAGACCAGACCTGCAATCGCGACTTTCGAAAGGAGGACGCGTTCCCGGACCGGCGTGACGAGCAGGGTCTGCGTGACGGTCCCGTGCGTGATCTCGCCGGCCATCACGACGATTCCGCCGATCAGCCCGAAGACGAGTGCGATGGCGGCGATTCGCGCGACCGAGCGATCGTCCGCTGCCGTGTCGATCTGGCCGTTGGAGGCGACAACGGAGATCGCAGCGATCAGGATTAGCGCGACGCTCCCGAGCGCGAACCAGAGGAAGGTGCGCACGGTCCGGACCTTCAGCCACTCCGACCGAAGCGTGGCGCTCACCGGATCTCGTCCCCGCCGGTCAGCTCGAGGAACGCCTCCTCGAGCGACGTCGCATCCGCGATGAGCTCGTGTAAGACGATGGCGTTCGCTGCCGCGAGCTCTCCGACGCGCTCCGGCGGGGCCGCAGTGACGAGCTGGTCGCCGTCGAGGCTTCCTCTGAAGCCCGCCTCCACGAGCGCGTCTCGCAAGGCGGCCGCCTGCGGCGATCGCACGCGAGCGCCCCCCGCTGCCCGCGCCGTGAGCTCGCTGACCGGGCCGTGCGCAATCAGCTTGCCGTGGTGGATGATCACGACCTCGTCGACGAGCTGTTGCATCTCGCCCAGCACGTGGCTCGAGATGAACACCGTCTTTCCGTCAGCGGCGAACGTGCGCAGGAAATCGCGGAGCCAGCGGATCCCCTCCGGGTCGAGCCCGTTGGCGGGCTCGTCGAGGACCAACAGGTTCGGCTCGCCGAGCAGCGCGCCGGCAACGCTCAGCCGCTGGCGCATCCCGAGCGAGTAGGTACCGACCGCACGGCCGCCCGCGTTCCCGAGGCCCACGAACTCGAGCAGCTCGTCCACCCGCTTGACAGGAACCTCCGCCGCGGCTGCCAGCATCCGCAGGTGGTTCCGTCCGGATCGCTTCGGGTGGTAGTTCGACGCCTCCAGCACCGCACCGACACGCGCCACTGGGCGTTCGAGCTCGCGATAGCGGTGTCCGGCGATTGTCGCCTTGCCCGAGGTCGCGTGCACGAGGCCGAGCAGAATTCGCAAGGTGGTCGTCTTGCCCGCGCCGTTCGGACCGAGGAATCCGGTGATCGAGCCCTCGCGGACGGTGAACGTCAGACCGTCGACGGCCGTGGTCTTCCGGTAGCGCTTGCGAAGATCGACGACCTCGATCACGCGAGGACTCTAAGCGGACAGTCGCTCGACGAGCCCGTAGACACGGCGAGGCTCGGGCACGAACTCGATCTCGAGCTCACCGGCGACGATCGTCCCGTACCCGAGGAACCGGCCGGTCAGGCTCTGCTCGATCTCGACGGCACCGAGCCGCGCAAGCCGGACGGCAGCCGCCCGCCTCCGTAGCGTGCCGTGGACGATGAACAGCTTCTCCGTCGTGACCACGACGCGGGTCCGCTCCCAGCTCCACACCGCGCGGAGCACGATCACGGCCGCGGCGACCTGCAATACGACGCCCGCGATCGAGGCCGGCCAGCCGACCGCCATGCATCCGATCCCAACGGCCGCCAGCGCGAGCGCGCGCACGAAGGGACCGGCCAGCACGACGGCATGTCGCCGCTCGTCGAGACAGACGCGTTCCCCGTTCGACGTGATCATCGCGTTTGGGCTTTCGCCGAACGGCGAAGGATCCCTGGGTAGATGAAGGCAACGGCCGAGCGCGTCGCTCTCTCCACGCTGATCGTGATCGCGATCGTCGCGCTCGCGCTCGCCCTGTGGAAGCTGAAGCTCGTCCTCGCGCTCGTCTTCCTCGCCTTGATCCTCGCAGCCGCACTCCGGCCGGGGATCGATCGGCTCGGACGAGCCGGAGTGCCGCGCGGCCTGGGCCTCGCGATCCACTACCTCGCGATTGCGGCACTCCTTACGGTCGCCCTCTGGTTTGTCGTGCCGCGGGCTGTCGACCAGGTGCAGAACGCTCTCGGTGGAAGCACTCAGGCCGAGATTCACCAGGAGGCGGCCAACTCGAAAGGGATCAAGCACGAAGTCCTCACCGCGATCGACAAGCGGTTGCGCGAGGTGCCGAAGACAAGCGAGTTGTTGCATCCCGCCGTCGAGGTCACCCTCAAGGTGTTCGAGGTCGTGCTCGGAGTCTTCTTCGTTCTTGCTAGCGCGGCGTACTGGATCTTCGAACGGGACCGAGCCGTCGACTTTGTCACCTCGCTCCTACCCAGGCCGAGGCGCAAGAAGGTGCGCGACACGTGGGACCTGATCGACCTGAAGCTCGGGGCCTTCGTGCGCGGTCAGGCCCTGTTGATCGTCCTGGTGGGCACGGTGCTGTCGGGGGCGTTCTGGGCAATTGGGCTGCCGTACTTCATCCTCATCGGAGCGTTCGCGGGCCTCGTCGAGATCGTCCCCGTGATCGGCCCGATCGCCGCCGGTACGCTCGCGGTGGCGGTCGGCGCAACGGAGTCCTGGCACATGGCTCTGGCGGCAGGGATCTGCGTGCTGGGAGTTCGCTTGCTCGAGGACTACCTGATCGTCCCGAAGGTGCTGGGTGAGGCAGTCGGCCTGTCGCCACTCCTCGTGCTCGTATCCGTGACAGCGGTGGGAATCCTGTTCGGCGGCTTCGCCGTCATCCTCGCCGTCCCGCTCGCCGCCGTGCTCGTCACGCTGCTCGACGTAATCGTGCGGGACGTCGACCCATCGGAGGAAGACGTTCCGACAGTGCTCTTCCCGGCGAAGGACGCCGAGGCCTAGAAGGCCGCGAGGGGTCCTACACCGACAACGTGCACGCGCACACCACACCCGCAGTCACGGCGCTCGAAGCTGATGTGGGCGCCGGCATTCGGTCGCTCGTCGCCGCGGACTCGGTAACGCTTAGAGACGAGCCGGACCGCGCACGCAGAGCAACGCGGCCCAGCTATCGACCTAACTACGCGCCAACCAGCGCGCCGCTTTCGACCTCGTCGAAATAGGAGATTTTGAGCGAGTCGGCGTTGACGCCTGCCTGGCTCATTGCTTCCTTCAACTCGGGCATTGCGAAGAAGGCTCGTGCGGCCTCGCCTGAGTCGAATGTGTGACTGACAATGACGTCGTTGGGATTCTCGGTCGAGCGCAGCACCTGATGGGCGTGCACGCCGTGCTCGGCTTGGATCGGCGTAAACCCGTCGTACACCTTCTTCCAAGCGTCGAAGTCGGCAACGCGGTGGTTGACAAGAACAATGGTGCTCGTCATGAGGCTCCCTCCCGGGGTGTGGTGCCGCGCTACGAAGAAACCGGCTTCAGGAGAAGCGCGCAGCGAAGGCGACGTCTAACAGCGTACTCCTAAGCTCAAGAGTCGGTAGATGCATTCCTGCGATGCGCGCTCCCGCATTCCCGAGGAAGCGCAGCTTTCGCTCGGATCAAGCTTTGCGCCAGCGGCCGAAGATCAGGCCGCCGAGGGTGAAGCCCAGTCCGAAGGTGCCGATCGCGAAGCCGCCGATTGCGAGGGACTTTCGCCAGGTCGAGAGTCGCTGCCAGCGGCCGAGGGCCTCGCGCTCTTCACTCGTGAGGGTCTCGCCTCGGCGTTGCTTCCGGATCGCGCCGCCCGCCCGGAGACCGAGATAGAGGTCGTCGAAGATCTCGGCAGACTCTTCGGTCACGCGGATCAGACTATAGCCTCCACCGGCCGTGCTCACACGCGTTTTACACCTCTCTGACCTTCATTACGGAGCCGGCGACGACGATGCGATCGAGCATGGGACGCCGGCTCTGATCGAGCGCTTCGAGCCGGAGCTGATCGTCGCGAGCGGCGACCTCAGCCACCGGGGACGGGAGGACCAGCTCGCCCGCGCCTCGCGGTTCCTCCACGGCCTCGACCGGCCCGTGCTGGCGGTTCCCGGCAATCACGACATCCCGTACACCTTCCCGGCTCGCTTCACCCACTCGTTTCGAGAGTTCGAGCGCCAGTGGGAAACGACCGAGCCGACGTACTCCTCTCCGACCTTGCATGTGGTCGGCCTCAACTCGGTTCGCCCGTGGCGGCACCAGTCGGGCGGGATTCGCACGGCGCAGCTGGCCCGCGCGGAGGAGCGCCTCAAGGGAGCGCCGGCCGGCGCGTTCCAGATCGTCGTGCTCCACCACCACCTGATCGGTGCGCCCTGGCGCTCGCGGAAGAAGCCTGTCGCCCGCCGGAACCACGTTCTCGGTGCACTCGTCGCGGGCGGCGCCGACCTGATCCTCGCGGGACACATCCACCAGGCGGCGGTGAGCGAGCGGCGTGAATTCGAGATCTCGCATGGAGCTGAGCAATCCGTCGTCGTCTCGATCGCCCCAGGCCTCGGGCAACCGCGCCCGAAACGGCAAGGAGAGGCGCGCGGCCTCCACCTCTACGAGATCGAGGACAAATACCTCCGGATCCAGACGTACGTTTGGCGTAACACGGACTGGGGCCTCACGGCCGAGCGGAGATTCCCGCGGGGCCGTGAGACCCTCGAGTCCCAATCGGTGGTTTAGACCCTTGCGGGCGAACGGCCTCGGCCCGCGTACAGGCGGCCGACGAGTGCAACGAGGATTACCGCGACGATGACGCCGATGATGAACGCCAGCCATCCACTCGAGATGAGCGCCGCGACGAGCAGGGAGACGATGCCGATCGCAATGGTCAGTAGCCAGCCCATGGGGTCAGACCCCGGATGGAAAAGCCGACCAAGCGCACCGACGATCGCTCCTACGATGATGAACCAGATGAAGTGCATGGCCAGTGGATTCCCGCCCGCCGAGGAAGGAAACCTCAGGTTCCTCTAGGTTCGGCTGAGGACTTCCGCCCTTTTGGCCTCGAACTCCTCGTCGGTGAGGATTCCCGCCTTGTGGAGGTCGCTGAGCTTGCTGAGGTTCGACTCCGCGTCGTTGGCGGCCTGGGTGTGCTGCGCCTGCCGCATCAGGTCCTCCATCTTCTGCCGTCGCTCGGTAAAGCGGTCGATACCGATCCCCTTGTCGGGATACTTCAGGGCATCCGGACCGGTGAGTGGCCGCTTCTGCACGAAGCGGCGGTAGGCAACCACGAGTAGGACCGAACCGAGGAACGACAACAGGCCGATTGCCTGGGTCCCGCGCCCCCAGATCCCGATCGCGAGCGCCCCTCCCGCCGCTGATCCGGCGAGCCCGATCGCAACTGTCAGCCAGATCGGCATTGGGTCAGGCCCCGGCACCGCCAGACGTGCGAGCCCGCCGGTGATGAAGCCGAAGACCATGATCAGGACGATCGAGGCGAGCATCGGCGGGAGAGTCTAGGCCGCCGTCGCCGCTGCAGCCAGCAGTTCGCGCCGCAGGTCCTTGATCTCGTCGCGGAGCTTTGCGGCGTACTCGAACCGAAGCTCTTCCGCCGCGGTGTACATCTCTTCCTCGAGCTCGATGATGAGCCGCTCGAGCTCGCTCGGAGCCATCCCCTCGACGTCCTTACGCCCGCGACGGCGCTTCGATTTCGGCACCGTCGGCGAATCGAGCGCAAGCAGCTCCGCGATGTCGGACACGCCCTTGACGATCGTCTCCGGCGTGATCCCGTGCTCCTCGTTGTAGGCGATCTGGATCGACCGGCGCCGGTTCGTCTCTCCCACCGCGTCCTGGATCGCCTGGGTCATCTTGTCGGCGTAGAGCAGCACCTTTCCGTTCACGTTGCGCGCAGCGCGGCCGATCGTCTGGATCAGCGACGTGCGCCCGCGGAGGAAGCCCTCCTTGTCCGCGTCGAGCACGGCCACGAGCGACACTTCGGGCAGGTCGAGCCCTTCCCGCAACAGGTTTACACCGACGAGCACGTCGTAGTCGCCGAGCCGCAGCTCGCGGATGATCTGGATCCGCTCGAGCGTGTCGATCTCGGAGTGGAGATACCGCGCTTTCACGCCCGACTCGAGCAGGTAGTCGGTGAGGTCCTCCGACATCTTCTTCGTCAGGGTCGTGACGAGCACGCGCTCACCGACTTCCTCGCGGCGGCGGATCTCGTTCAGCAGGTCGTCGATCTGATTCTTCGTCGCGCGCAGCTCGACCTCGGGATCGACGATCCCGGTCGGACGGATCAGCTGCTCGGCGAGCCGCGTCGCATTCCTCTCCTCGAACGGTCCCGGTGTTGCGGAGACAAACACCATCTGCGGCACCTTCTCGAGGAACTCGTCGAACCTGAGCGGCCGGTTGTCGAGCGCAGATGGGAGTCGGAAGCCGTAGTCGACAAGTGTCTGCTTGCGCGACCGGTCGCCCTCGTGCATGCCGCCGATCTGCGGGATCGTCTGGTGAGACTCGTCGACGAAGACGACGAAATCCTTCGGGAAGTAGTCGAGCAGCGTGAATGGGTGCGTTCCCGGCGCCCGTCCTTCGAGGATGCGCGAGTAGTTCTCGATCCCGTTGCAGAAGCCGAGCTCCTGCATCATCTCGAGGTCGTACTCGGTGCGCTGGCGCAACCTGTGCGCCTCGAGCATCTTCCCTTCGATCTCCAGCTCCTTCGTCCGCTGTTCGAGCTCGTGACGGATCTCCGACACCGCGCGCTCGATCGTCGGCTTCGAGGTGACGTATTCCGTCGCCGGCCAGATCGCGATGTTGTCGAGCTTCGTGAAGATCTCACCGGTGAGTGGGTCGAAGTGGCTGATCTGCTCCACCTCGTCGCCGAAGAACGAGATCCGGTATGCGGTCTCCTGGTTCGCCGGCTGCACCTCGACCACGTCACCCTTCACACGGAAGCGCCCGCGCCCAAGCATGGTGTCGTTGCGGACGTACTGCGAGTCGATCAACTTGCGCAACATCAGGTCACGGTCGTGCTCTTCGCCCACCTCGAGGATGATCACCCGATCGCGCCACTCCTCTGGCGAGCCGAGCCCGTAGATGGCGGAGACCGATGCGACGACGACCACGTCCCGGCGGGTGAAGAGCGCCGACGTCGCCGCGAGCCTGAGCCGCGCGATGTCGTCGTTCTGGGATGAGTCCTTCTCGATGTAGAGGTCGGCCTGAGGCACGTATGCCTCCGGCTGGTAGTAGTCGTAGTAGGAGACGAAGTACTCGACGGCGTTGTCCGGGAAGAACTCGCGGAACTCGTTGCAGAGCTGCGCGGCAAGCGTCTTGTTGTGCGCGATGATGAGTGCCGGCCGGCCGACCTTCTCGATCGTCCAGGCCATCGTCGCGGTCTTTCCGGTACCGGTCGCCCCCACGAGTGTCTGCATGCGGTCCCCGGCCTCGAGCCCTTCGGCCAGGGTCGCAACCGCCGTCGGCTGGTCGCCGGTCGGTCGATAGGAGGCGTTTGTTTTGAACTCGGCCATTTGGGCCAAGGGTAGCTTCCATGGCCGTCAGAACGAAAAGACCGAAGGTACGTCCGCCGGACGAAGCGTACGCCAGGATCATGGGTGTCTTTGCCGGCGGGCTCGCGTTGGCCGGAGGCGTCGCGCGCCTGCTCGACCGCGACCCGCGCGACCAGACTTGGCTCGATCTGGTGACGCTTTCGATGGCGTCTTTCAAGGCCTCGCGCACGATCGCCCGGGACGACGTCACGAGCTTCATCCGCGAGCCGTTCGTCGAAGGCGACCCGGGGGAGCCCGAGCAGGAGCGCCCCGTTCAGACCGGCGACATGGAGCAGGCGATCGGCGAGCTCGTAACCTGCAGCCGCTGCATCGGCACGTGGGCCGCCGCAGGGCTCGCGACCGCGCAGATCCTCGCGCCGCGCTTCGGGCGGATGTTGACCTGGACGCTCGCCGCCGCAGGCGTCAACGATTTCCTGCAGGCAGGGTTCGCAGCTCTGACTCGCAAGGCGAACGAGAACCAGACCTAGCGCGAACGCAGGCGGTGCTTGGCGAGCCGGAGAAGCTCGCTGATGCCGCCACAAATGTTGCACCGGTACGCGCGAATCGTTCCGTCCTTGCTCGCAGTGACGATCGTTCTCCCGTCGGGGCCCCCGAAAGCCGCTCCGATCAGCGGCCGGGTGTGCCCCCGCAGCAGCAGCAGCCGGCGCGCGGTCGAGACCGGGCCAACGCCTGCCGTGCTCGGGCCTGCGGTAAGGATCCAGCGGCCGTCGGGACTGAACGCCGCGCCGCCCAGCGGGCCGAAGTGCCAGCGGATCCGATGCCTCGGCTGTGGGCCGCCCCGGACGTCCCAGGTTCGCGCTTCGTGGTCCTCGCTCGCAGTCAGGAGAAGGCTTCCGTCAGGAGAGAAGGCAACCGAGGTGATCGCAGCCGTGTCGCCCGAGAACACACGCAGGACTCGGCCAGCTGCGAGGTTCCAGACCCGAATGGTGCCCTTGCCGTCTCCGGTTGCGAGGAGCCTGCCGTCGTGACTGAAGCCGACCGCCGTCACTCCCGCGCCTTGCCGTTGCAGAATCTGCTTCGGATGACCGCGCCTCACGATCGTGACGAGGCCATCGCTCCGTCCGCGCGCGACGCTCGACGAAGCAAGAGATACCGCGAGGCTGCGGATAGGGCGTGTCGCGACGATCGGGCCTTCGGGGCCGAAAGCAACGGCCGTGACAGGCCCGTGCACTCGAATCGATGAGAGCACGTAATGTCGGCCGACGTTGCGCACTCGTGCGACTCCACGGGAATCGCCCACGATCACTCGTCTGCCGTCCGGGCTCAACGCAAATGCGGTCAGCGAGGCCTGGTGGGCGAACACTCGGAGATTCGGCGCCGTCCCGGAAGCCCAGAGTCGCGCGGTTCCGTCCTCGCTCGAAGTCAGAACCGATCGGCCGTTGGGACTGAACGCGACCGAATTGATCGCGCCAGCGTGTCCCGCGAGGATGGCGACGGGCTTCCCGTTCGTGAGCCAGGTGCGCGCTCTCTCGTCGAGGCTTCCCGTGACGATCGCCGTGCCCGGGCGATTGAAAGCAACGGACGTCGTTGGGTTCGAGTGACCGAACATCACGCCGATCTGCTGTCCTGTCACGGGCTCCCAGACGCGGGCAGTCCCGTCACTCACGGCTGCTGCCACCAGCCTCCCGCGAGGGCTGAAGACTCCGTC
>Ga0207708_10000301_pt1 | contig 38861 bp, 36 predicted proteins | sample KBSK5101metaG_FD_184340 | JGI IMG/M metagenome (GOLD analysis project Ga0207708, IMG submission 184340) | Corn, switchgrass and miscanthus rhizosphere microbial communities from Kellogg Biological Station, Michigan, USA - KBS K5-10-1 metaG... | ecosystem: Host-associated > Plants > Roots >... | reverse complement strand
TGCGGCTCGTTGATTGATCGATCGGCTCACTATCGCGATGTTTCGCGGGGGACGAATCCGGTCGATGGCCGAAAGGCGTGTACGCCGATTCCTACGAGAAAATCCACGCACGCAGAAACGCGTGCTCCGCGACGCCGCCGCTACGGCGTGCCGGCGAAGAAAACATCCAGCGTCGGGAAGCGCGGCATCACGCGAATGCAGTCGAACAGGTAGATTGCGAGACCCGGATCGCCGGTCCACAGCGAATATCGCATCCTGCCGACGGCCCGCTCGTCGGCGTACGCCTGCTCGATCGCATGCATGGCGAACGCGCGCGCGCGTTCGAGCCACCGCACGTCGCTCGTTCGCGCGAAGAGTTTCAGGAACGCATAGCCGTTGCCCGCAGTCCCGTGGCACAGGTTGGAGCCCTTCGTCAGCGGACCGGCCGCCCAGATCGCTTCTCCCGCAGCGAGCAGCAGGTCATCGAGATCGGAACCGGGCATGTCCGCGAGACAGATGACGAACCCCGGTGCGCCGTGGCAGAACTGCATCAGCAGCGGCCGGGTGGAAGGCTGCGTCAGCCACGCGCGCCAGTTGACCATGCCATTCTCGTGCGTGGCCGTCGCGCGAATCGTGTTCGCGATCGTCGCGGACCAACCGGTCCACGCGTCGGAGCCCAGAAGGTGGCGACCTCGTATCAGCGGCAGCGCGGTGGCGACGAAGCCGTGCACGGCATCCAAATACGTGCTCTTCTGACCATACAGGTCCTGCGTCCAGTATTCGCAGCCGAATTTATCGGACCACGCGAGTTGCGAGCGCAGCTTATCCGCCGTCCCGCGGAAGAGGTCGGACCAACGCGCTTCGCCGGTGCGGTCGTGCAGGAACAGGGCCGCCAGCATCGTTCCGGGCGACCCCCACATCAGCTCGCGCGCCGGGTGGTCGACGTTCGATTCGATCAATGTCTCGAGCCGGTCGAGCGTCGCGCTGCGCGGACGAATGCCGTACTCGAGCAACAGATTCGGGACGTCGCCCATCAGATAGGACGATGCGTTGGGCCCGAACGCTGCGAGCCATTGCGCGTTGCGCACGCGTACCGGTTCGACGAACGGCAGGTAGTTTCGCGCGAGCGTCGCCGCGCCCATGCCCTCGAGATACGTCAGCGCCCAGATGACCCCGCATGCGCCGTGGTAGAGCGGCCAGGCGGGCCCGTCGTCGCTGCCCTCGACGTCGCGCGGATGCATCGGCCAGTACGCATCGGCGGAGAATCGCGCTTCGGTGTCCGCGACGATGCGGGCGATCGCATCGCGGGCGTGACGTTCGTCCCAGTGGCGTTCGATCAGCGGTTCGTGGCGGGCGGGGTCGTAGAGCATCGACGAGTTTTCACGGGTGTGACGTCGGCGCCCTGCGACGACCGGCCGCTGACCGATTATAGTCATCGTCTGTGAATGCACGCCTCACCCTTGCGCATCTGCGCCGCTACGCGATTGCGCGAAGCCTGTTTGCACCGACGAGCGTCGCCGATGCGGTGCAAACGCTGGGATTCGTGCAGGCGGATCCGATTCGCGCGCCCGCGCGTGCGCAGGATCTGACACTGCGCCACCGTGTTGCCGGTTATCGCGCCGGCGATCTCGAACGGTTGTACCCGACGCTGGCCATCGAGGAGGACGCGTTCGTCAACTACGGATTCCTGCCGCGCGCGCACTACGCGCTGATGCACCCGCGCATCCCGCGAACGCGGTGGGGACCCACGACGCGCCGGCGCGCGGAGGCCGTGCTCGAATTCGTCCACGAGCGCGGCGAAGCGCATCCGCGCGACGTCGACGCGCACTTCGCGCACGGTGCGGTTCGCAACTACTGGGGCGGATCGTCGAATGCGACGACGCACCTGCTCGACGGCCTGCACTACCGCGGCCTGCTGCGCGTCGCGCGGCGCGACAACGGCATACGGGTCTACGCGGCACGCGAGCTGCAAGCGGAACGGCTCGATGCCGCAACGCGGCGCGCGCGGCTCGATGCACTCGCGGACATCGTGATTCGCAAGTACGCGCCGCTGCCGCTTGCAAGCCTCGGCGCCGTCGTGCGGCGGCTTCGGTACGGCACGCCGCAATGGCGCAGCGGGCTTGGCAGCGCGCTCGTGCGTGCGCGGAAGCGGCTTGCGCATGCGCACGTGGACGGCGTCGACTGGTACTGGCCGGCCGGGGAAGATCCGCGCGGGTTCAGTGCGGCGGGGGTGGATGGCGTGCGCCTGCTCGCGCCGTTCGATCCCGTTGTCTGGGACCGTGCGCGTTTCGAGCTCTTCTGGGACTGGGCATACCGCTTCGAAGCCTACACGCCGCCTCGACTGCGGAAGCTCGGCTACTACGCGCTGCCGCTCTTGTGGCGCGACAAGGTCGTCGGATGGGCGAACCTTTCGGTAGCGGGCGGCGTGCTGCAAACTTCGCTCGGGTACGTGGCGGGTCGCCCGCCGGGTGACGCCCGGTTTGCGCGGCAGCTCGAACGCGAGCTCGTGGACATGCGAGCCTTCCTGCGCCTCTGAGGCTTGAGACGGCGGGTCGCGCCGGCAGCGCTTGCAGCTTCTGTCCGATGGCCGGCCGCGGTCGTTGCAGCTAGGGCGGTTTGCGCTACACTCGCCGCGGAACACGGGGAACACCCCGAGTCGACGATACGATCTGGAGGAGATGATGCGGATTTCAACCTTGCTGCGCGGTCTGCTGCCCGCAGTGCTGTTTGCCATGCCGCTCGCCGCGGCTGCCCAGGGCGAAGTGGTCGTCTACTGCACGGTGCAGGAGGAATGGTGCCGGCCGATGGTCGCGGCATTCGAAAAGGCCACCGGCATCAAGGTGCTGATGACGCGCAAGAGCTCGGGCGAGTTCTACGCGCAGCTCAAGGCGGAGGCCTCGAACCCGCGCGGCGACATCTGGTGGGGCGGCACCGGTGATCCGCACCTGCAGGCGGCCGAGGAAGGACTGACCGAGACGTACAAGTCGCCGAAAATGGCCGAGCTCCAGGACTGGGCGGTTCGCCAGTGGGAAGCTTCGAAGGGTCGCACGGTCGGCGTCTATGCCGGCGCGCTCGGCTACAGCTACAACACCGACCAGCTCAAGAAGAAAAACATCGCGCCGCCGAAATGCTGGTCGGATCTCGTCAAGCCGGACTTCAAGGACGAGATCCAGGTGGCCAACCCGAACTCGTCGGGCACGTCGTACACGATGCTCGCAACGCTCGTGCAGCTGATGGGCGAGGACAAGGCGTTCGATTACCTGAAAGCGCTACACAAGAACGTCAACCAGTACACGAAGTCCGGTGCGGCGCCGGCGCGCGCAGCGGCCACCGGCGAGAGTCTAGTCGGCATCACGTTCCAGCACGACGCCGTCGTGCAGGCGATCGGCGGTGCGCCGGTGACGATCGTGTCGCCGTGCGAAGGCACCGGCTACGAGATCGGGAGCATGAGCATCATCAAGGGTGCGAAGAACATGGAGAACGCGAAGAAGTGGTACGACTGGGCGCTGACGCCGGAAGCGCAGGCGATCGGCGCGCAAGCGAAAGTGTCGTACCAGGTCCCGTCGAACAAGAACGTGACGCCGCCGCCGCAGGCGCCGAAGTTCTCCGAGATCAAGCTCATCAACTACGATTTCGTGAAGTACGGCTCGACGGCCGAGCGGACGCGCCTGCTGACGAAGTGGGACAAGGAGGTCTACGCGCTGCCCAAGTAGCGTGGCCACGCCCGCGGCAGCCCTGCCCGGGACTGTTCCCGTCCGCGGCGGCGCTCACGATCCCGTCGCGGCGCTGATCGCCGCCGTCGGGATCGGTGCGCTCGCCGCGATCCCATGGTCGATCGACGGCGGCGCATCGGCGCTCGGCCTTGTCGTGGCCGGCGCCAAATGGCCGCGCTACGCAGCGACGATCGCGCTCGGTCCGCTGTTCGTCGCCGCCGCCGTGATGCTCGCGGCCGGCTGGCTGCGCAGCGCGCGCGTGGCAGCGTTCGCTGCCGGGTTCGGCCTCGCGTGGGGGTTCGCGCAGGGCTTCGTCGCGGCGGGCAACGGACCCGCGTTCGGCGTCGGTGCAGCGCTCGCGCTCGCCGCGTTCACCGTATGTTTCGCTCGCGCGCTCGCGCGCCTCGGCTGGTTCAGCGCCAACGTCACGATCGCGACGATCGTCGTCGTCATCGCGGCGCTGCTGATCGTGTTCATCTTCTATCCGGTGGGCAGCGCGCTCATTGCCGCCGTGCTCGACGCGCGAGGCAAGTTTGCGCCGGGGCTCGTCGGCGAACGGCTGCTGACGGCGGACATCTGGGGCTTTGGGTGCTTAGGCGGCGGCACGCGCTGCGGGGTCGCGATCAATTCGGCGCTGCTCGCGGCGATCGTCGGTGTCGTCTCGACGCTGCTCGGCCTCGTGCTCGCGCTCGTCGTCCAGCGCGGCGGCAAGCGCTACGCCGGCCTGCTGAAGGTGATGTCGATACTGCCCATCATCACGCCGCCGTTCGTCATAGCGCTCGCGCTCGTCGTGCTGTTCGGCCGCACCGGCCTGGTGACGAGCTGGCTCGACGCGGCGTTCGGTATCGGCCGCTCGCGGTGGATCTACGGTCTTCCAGGCGTCGCGCTCGCGCAACTGCTGACGTTCACGCCGGTCGCATTCATGCTGCTGTTCGGTGCGCTCGGTGCGATCAGCCCGGCGCTCGAGGAGGCTGCGCAGACGCTGCGCGCATCGCGCGGCCGCGTGTTCCGTACGGTCACGTGGCCGCTGCTGCGCCCGGCACTCGCGAACGCATTCCTCCTGGGCTTCGTCGAGAGCCTCGCCGACTTCGGCAATCCGATCGTGCTGGCCGGCAACTTCGACGTGCTGTCAACGAAGATATTCTTCGCCGTCGCGGGCGCGCAATACGACGCCGGCCGCGCAGCCGTGCTTGCGATGGTGCTGCTCGCACTGACGCTGCTCGCGTTCTTCCTGCAGCAACGCTGGGTCGGGCGGCTGTCGTACGTCACCGTCAGCGGCAAGGGCGACGGCGGCGCGCCGGCGGACCTTCCGCGCAAGCTGTGGCTCGCGTGCTTCACCATTGCTGCAGTATGGATCGTGTTCACGCTGGTCTGCTACGCCGTGATCCTGACCGGCGGATTCGTGCGCGACATCGGTCGCGGTGACATGACGCCGACGATCCAGCACCTGGGTGCAGGCTTCGCCGCCGAATGGACGTCGCGCGGCGTGCTGTTCTCGGGCTCGGCGTGGGACAGCCTGTTCAACACGATCAAGGTCGCCGCGATCGCCGCGCCGTTGACGGCACTCGTCGGCCTGCTGTCCGCATACGTGATCACGCGCCACCGGTTCGCCGGCCGCCGTGCGTTCGAGTTCCTCACCCTCGTCAGCTTCGCCGTCCCGGGCACCGTCATCGGCGTGTCGTACATCGTTGCGTTCAACACGGCGCCGCTCGAGTTGACCGGCGGGATGGCGATCCTCGTGCTGTGCTTCGTGTTCCGCAACATGCCCGTCGGCGTGCGCGCCGGTGTGGCGGCGCTGGCCCAGATCGACCGCACGCTCGACGAGGCGTCGTCGACGTTGCGTGCTTCGACGTTGCGAACGCTGACACGCGTCGTGATGCCGCTTCTGCGCCCGGCAATCCTCGCAACACTCGTGTTCAGCTTCACGCACGCCATGACGGCCGTCAGCGCGGTGATCTTTCTCGCGACGGCCAAATACAACCTGTCGACCGTGTACATCATCAATCGCGTCGAGGCCGGCGAGTACCCTCTCGCGATTGTCTATTCGTCGATCCTGATGCTGTTCATGCTGGCCGTCCTGCTCGGCATGCAGAAGGTGGTCGGCGAAGCCAAGCTCGGCCGGCGCGCGGTCGCCGTCATCGCAACGGGACACTAGGCCTGCAGAGGCTCCGAAAGGGCATTCGATCCGATGAAGGCAGAAGGCGGTGTGGTTTTCGAGCACGTCACCAAGCGGTACAACGACGTGCCTGCGGTGAGCGACGTGTCGTTCGAGGTGCGGCCGGGCCAGCTCGTCACGCTGCTCGGCCCATCTGGGTGCGGGAAGACGACGACGCTGCGGATGGTCGCCGGGCTCGAGCCGGTGACGACGGGCCGCATTTTCATCGGCGGCAACGATGTCACGAAGCGTGCGGCGAACGAACGCGACGTGAGCATGGTGTTTCAGTCATATGCGCTGTTTCCGCACATGAACGTGCTCGACAATGTCTGCTACGGGCCGATGTCCATGCGGATGGACAAGGCCAAGGCGCGCGCGTTGGCGGAGGCGAAGCTGTCGATGCTCGGCCTGAGCGGGCTCGAGGCCCGGCTGCCGTCGGAATTGTCGGGTGGTCAACAGCAGCGCGTGGCCGTCGCGCGCTCGCTGGTGCTCGAGCCCGCCGTGCTGCTGTTCGACGAGCCACTGTCGAACCTCGACGCCAAGCTGCGTCGCCGCGTCCGGCAGGAGATTCGCGAGCTGCAGCAATCGCTCGACCTGACCGTCATCTACGTCACGCATGACCAGGAGGAGGCACTCGCCGTTTCCGATCAGGTGATCGTCATGGATCGCGGACGGATCGCCCAGCAAGGCGCGCCAGCCGAGCTGTACGAAGCGCCCGCGAGCCGTTTCCTTGCGGATTTCATCGGCGACGCGAACCTCGTCGCTGGCGAGCTCACGCGCACAGCGGATGGCGCGTCGTTTCGTGCCGGCAACGTGGCGGTACCCGTCAATGCCGACGGCGTGGCAGCTGGGCCGGCCACGCTTGCCGTGCGTCCGCATCGATTGCGGCTGACGGCGGCGGGTCAGGGCGTGCTGCCTGCGAAATGCCTGCGCGCCGCGTATCTCGGCAGCCGCGTCGAGTACATGCTGGACACGCCGTGGGGCGAATTGCTCGTATTCGACGCCGACGTGCGCAAGCCGATCGCGCGCGGCGCGGCCGCGGGTGTTGCGTTCGGCGTCGACGACGCGATCGTGCTGCCCGGAACGAGCTGACCGAAAGCACGCCCTGCGCGCGCCCGACTCGATCGACGCACCCCGGCGGACTCGTCCGTCGGGGCCGATCCCGAACACGATTCGCCGTGCGATGCACGGCGTCAAGTGGCTGGTGCTGACCGTCGCCCTCCTGCTGCTCGGCCCGCTTCTGGCGCTTGCCTTCGGCGACGTCTCGATGCGGGGCGACTGGCGTACGGCGACGCATCGCGCGACCGGGCTCGCGCCCGATCCGGCAACGCATCGCGAGGCAATCGTCCAGGTCTACGCGAGCCGCACGTTCGGTTGGCGGGGTGCGTTCGCCGTGCACACGTGGATCGCGGCGAAGCCGGCGGGCGCCGATCGATACACGCGCTACGAGGTGATCGGCTGGCGGATGTATGCGGGACGTTCCGGGCTGTCGATTACCGACGATGGCGCGCCGGATGCGGAGTGGTACGGCGCGGCGCCCAGGCTGGTGGATGACATTCGCGGCGAACGTGCAGATACGATCATCGCGAGCCTGCCCGCCGCAGCGACTTCTTATCCGTACGCGTCCATCTACAACGCGTGGCCGGGACCCAACAGCAACACGTTCGTCGCGCACGTCGGTCGCGCGATACCGGAACTCGAGCTGAACCTGCCGCCGCTCGCCATCGGCAAGGACTATCGTCCGCTGGGTCAGTTCGTTGCGCGAGCGCCGAGCGGAACCGGCTACCAGGTTTCGATCGGCGGCATCGTCGGATTGATGCTTGCCGGCGTCGAAGGTTTGGAGATCAACCTTTTCGGGCTCGTCGCCGGCATCGACTTTCGCCATCCGGCGCTCAAGTTTCCCGGCCTCGGCCGGATTCCACCCGCGACTTGACGCCGCCGCGGATCGTCGCTCGATCAGCGCGGGAGCCGACGTCAGGCGCGCGCCGGACGCGCGCCATCGCCTGCACCGAGCAGCGCCTCGCGCGTCCTGCGCGCGGCGAGCACGATCAGGAAATCGTGCACGCTCGCACCTTCCTTCAATCGCGCGAGTTCCGCTCGATAGACTTCGGCCACGACGTCAAACGGATGGCCGCTTTCGTCGGCCAACGACGAAATCGCATCTTGCTCACGATGTGCATCGTTCGGCTGCGCGTCAGGATGGGTCACTGAAATACTCCATGCGGAATGTCGGATGCTGAAATACTCCATGCGGAATGTCGGATGCGCTGGCGATGCGACTTATTCAGGCATTGCCGGCAGGTGTCGCACGTTTATTTTCGCAGGGCGCGCGCGGTGCTGTTGAACATTCGAAGCGTCCGCGGATCGATCCGATCGACAGTGGTTCCTCAGCACTCGATCGCAAGTAATTGCTTCGTAACCGTTGCCGCTCGTCGCTCCGTTTTGGTGCTTTTAGCGATAGAACCAATCGTTCTAATTGCACTTTCGCGTGTCGGGAACGATGTCACGAAATCGTCACGTCGGCGGCCTACGCTTCCGAATTCGACGATGCGGCGAAGAGGGCGATGCAGTGGCCGTCCGATGTTCGGGTGATTGCCGACCTATGGAGCAGGTCGGCGAGAAGCAGGATTTCGAGAGTGCACTGACGCGCCACGCGCTGCGGCACGAGGATTTCATGCTGCGCGTGTCTCGTCCCGTTGAGGCGGCTCAGGAGGACGCGTGGAGCCACGACTACATCGTCACCGTCGTTGCGATTGCACCGGGCATTCGACGGCGCTACGTCGGAGGTCCGCGCCATGACTGGGTGGATCAGTTCGCAATCGACGTTGCGCACGGCGTGTATGGGCTTCCGCCGGCAGCCGACACCGGCTCGAGTGACGTTGCGACGCTGCGGTCGCGCGACGGGCTCCGTACGGCATCACCCTTTCAGCGCGGCGCGTACTGACAGCAGCTTCTGGTGCTCCGCCGCATCGAGTCGCGGATATTCCATGCCCAGTTTTTCCAGCGTCTCGACGATCACTTCCGAAACGATGAGCCGCGCATTGCGCTTGTCGTCGGCGGGCACGATATACCAGGGCGCTCTCGCGGTGCTGGTTGCGCCGAGGCAGCTCTCGTACGCGTCCATGTAGGCGGGCCAGAAACCGCGCTCGTCGATGTCCGCGACGTTGAACTTCCAGCTCTTGTCTGGATCGTCGAGACGCGCAAGCAGCCGCTCCCGCTGCTCGTCCTTCGATAGGTGCAGGAAGAACTTGATCACGTGCGTGCCGCAGCGGTCGAGGTGCCTTTCCAGGTCGACGATCGACCGATAACGCCCCTTCCATACCTTGCCGTCCTTCACCCGCGAGTCCGGGAGCCCTTCCGCACGCAGCAACTCCGGGTGCACACGCACGACCAGCACCTCTTCGTAGTACGACCGGTTGAATATGCCGATGCAGCCGCGCTCGGGAAGCGCCTGCACCGCTCGCCACAGGAAGTCGTGCTGCAACTCCGTCGCGCTTGGATGCTTGAAGCTCGTCACGTGACAGCCCTGCGGGTTAACGCCGGACATCACGTGCTTGATGGCGCCATCCTTCCCGGACGTATCCATCCCCTGGAAGATGACGAGCAGCGTGTACTGGTCGGACGCGTACAACAGTTCCTGCAGATCGGCCAGCCGGCTTACGTGCCGGGTGAGCATCTTCTCGTAGGCGTCGTTCGTTTCGTATACGGGCGGAACACGCGTCGGCCATTTGCGCAGACGCACGGTTGCGCCTTGCGCGACGCGAAAGTCACGCGTGCGGATCTTCATTCGACGGTCTCCTCGAGGTCTCGGCGTGCGAGCGCAGGGATGAAAACGGCGATCGAGCGGCTGCCATCGATCCGCGCGTCGCGAGTATAGAATAGGGAACGATGAAGTCTGCGCCAGCGCCCGCTACATTGGCGGTCGTCGACATGGGCTCGAACAGCTTCCGGCTCGAAGTTGGACGGGTCGAAGGCGACCAGATCTACAGGCTCGACACGCAGCGGGAGATGCTGCGCATCGGCGCGGGCCTCGACGATCGCGGCAACCTGACGCCGGAGGCGCGGCGGTTGGCGCTTGCCTGCCTGGCGCGATTCGCCGAAAGACTCGCCGGATTCCCTTCGTCCGCCGTGCGCGCTGTCGCGACGAATGCGTTCCGCGTCGCGGGCAATGCCAGGTCGTTTCTCGCCCGTGCCGAGCGCACGCTCGGGTTCCCCATCGACGTTATTTCCGGGCACGAAGAGGCGCGACTGATCTACGTCGGCGTTGCGCACGTGCTCCCGTCCGGCACCGAGCCGCGGCTTGTCGTCGACATCGGCGGCGGCTCGACGGAGTTCATCATCGGCCGCGGCCTCGAGCCGCAAATGCTGGAATCGCTGAAAATCGGCTGTGTCGGCATGTCGCAGCGATTTTTCGGCGATGGTGCGCTGACGGCGTTCGCATTTGACGAGGCGGAAACGGCGGCTCGCGTCGAGATCGAGGCGATCGCGCGCGACTTCGACAATGGTCACTGGCGCGATGCGTACGCGTCGTCCGGAACCGCGCTGGCGATCGCTGAAATTCTCGAACAGAACGGAATGTCCGCCGGCGGGATCACGCCGGCAGGACTTGCCCGGTTGCGTCATCGGCTCGTTGCAGCCGCACACATGAGCCGTGTGAAACTCGCCGCGCTGAAGCCGGAGCGTGCGCCTGTTCTCGCCGGCGGGCTCGCGATCATGAGTGCGGCGCTGTCGCAACTCGGCGTGTCGCGAATCAATCCGGTCGGTGGCGCACTGCGCTTGGGCGTGCTCTACGATCTCCTGGGCCGCTCGGTCGAGCGCGATGCGCGCGACGCGACGGTCGAGCAGTTCCTTGCGCGCTACCGCGTCGATCGCGAGCACGCGAAGCGCGTCGCTGAAATGGCGGTCGATCTATTTCGCGATGCGCGCGCCGATGCGCCCAATGCGGCAACCCAGCAACTGCAACGCGCGGCGCTTCTGCACGAGACCGGCTTTTCGGTATCACACACCGGTTTTCACAAGCATGGCGCGTACATATTGCGCAACGCCGACATGCCGGGGTTCTCGTCTGGAGAGCAGGAGCGCCTATCCTGGCTCGTGCTCGGTTGCCGAGGCGGGCTCGCCAAGGTCGAATCGATGCTCGTGGACAGCGAATTCCGGGCTCAGCTTTGCGCGCTCCGACTTGCCGTTCTCTTCCATCACGCGAGACGCCCAATCGCCCCGCCCCGACTCTCCCTCAAGGTTGGAAGCAAGATCCGTTTCGGTATTCCGCTGGGCTGGCTCAGGCGACACCCGCTGACCGCGCATCTGCTGCTCGACGAAGCAAACGAGTGGCGAACGCTCGGCTACGCGTTCCCGGCGCCCCGCTAGGCTCGGTCACATCGGCTGGTGCCATCGGTTGCACCCAGCGTTGCGAGGAGTTCCGCTTGCGACGCGTGAACGGGTCCGTTGCGATGGCGCGGCTTGTGCCATGTTCCGTCGGCGCGGAGCAGCCACGCGTCGGCATTGTCCGCAAGGCATGCCAGCAGTCCCTCGTCGATCACGCGCTTTGCGATGGCAGCGTCCAGGATGGGAAAGGCGACTTCGATGCGGCGGAATAGATTGCGGCCCATCCAGTCGGCGGACGACAGCCACACCTGCGGCTTGCCCTCATTCTCGAAGTACCAGATGCGATGGTGCTCGAGAAACCGGCCGAGAATCGACCGTACGCGGATGTTCTCTGTAATGCCGGGCACTCCGGGACGCAGTGCGCATACGCCGCGCACGATGAGGTCGATCTCGACGCCGGCCTGCGAAGCGGCGCTCAGCGCCCCGATCACGCGCTCCTCGAGCAGGCCGTTCATCTTGGCGATGATCCGCGCCGGCTTTCCCCGCCTGGCGTTGCGGGTCTCGCGCTGGATCAGTGCAAGGATGCGCCGCTGCATCGTGAACGGCGCGAGCAGCAGGCGCGACAGTCGGCCCGCCTTGGCGAGACTGGTGATGTGCAGGAAGACTTCGTTGACGTCGGCGCAGATGGCGCTGTCGGCCGTCAGCAATCCGAAATCCGTGTACTGCCGCGTGGTGCGGAGGTGGTAATTTCCCGTGCCGAGGTGCGCATACTGGACGAGCTTGAACCGACCTTGCCCATCCGGCTCGCGTCGCGTGAGCAATGCGAGCTTCGCATGAGCCTTGAAGCCGAACACGCCGTAGACGACTTGCGCGCCTGCGTTTTCGAGCTGCTCCGCCCAGTCGATGTTCGCCTCTTCGTCGAAGCGTGCGAACAGCTCGACGACGACGGTGACCTCCTTCCCGCGGCGCGCCGCGTCGAGCAGCGCTTCCATCAGCACCGAGTCGACGCCCGTGCGATACACGGTCTGCTTGACCGCAACGACGTCCGGGTCCTGCGCTGCGCGCCTGATGAAATCGACGACGGGCTCGAACGACTGGTAGGGATGGTGCAGCAGCACGTCGCCGTCGCGAATGACGCCGAGCAGGTCCGGCGCATTGCGCAGGCGCTCGGGCAGCCCCGGCACAAATGGCGCGTATTTGAGCGGTGCGAGGTCGACCTGGTCGACGAGCGATGCGAGGCGCGCCATGTTGACAGGGCCATTGCAGCGGTAGAGGTCGGCTTCGCCCAGTCCGAATTGCTCGAGCAGCAGGCGCGCGAGCGGTTCCGGACAGCCTTCGGGAACCTCGAGCCGCACCGCCGATCCGAATGGGCGCTGGCGCAGTTCGCCCTGCAGCGCCTGGCGAAGGTTTTTCACCTCCTGCTCGTCGATCCACAGGTCGGCATCTCGCGTGACGCGGAATTGTGCGTAGCTTCGCACCTCGCGGCCGGCGAAGAGATCCGACAGGTGCGCATGGATGACCGACGACAGCATGACGAAAGCGTTGTCGCCGGCACCGACCTCCGTCGGCATCCGGATAACCCGCCGCAGCACCCGCGGCGCCTTGACGATTGCAATCGCCGTGTCGCGCCCGAACGCGTCGCGACCCCCGAGGTCGACGATGAAATTCAGCGTCTTGCTCGCGACCTGCGGGAACGGATGCGCGGGATCGAGGCCTATCGGCGTCAGCAGCGGCCGTACTTCACGTCGAAAATAATCACCGGCCCACTCGAGTTGCTCGGGCGTGAACTCGGTGCGGCGAACCAGCTTGACGCCTGCGTCGTGCAGTGCCGGGAGCACGTCGCTGTTCAACACGCGATACTGGTCGGCGATCAACGCGCGCGTTTCGCTGCCGATCTGCGTCAGCAACGCTTCGGTTCCGGAGTGAGCAATGCCGGCGCTGGGGGATTTCGCTCGAACCTGCTGCTTCAGTCCCGCGACGCGGACTTCGAAGAATTCGTCGAGGTTGCTCGCGAGGATGCAGAGGAATCGCAGCCGCTCGAGCAGCGGCACGTCCGGATCCTCGGCCAGCGCCAGGACGCGACGGTTGAATGCGAGTTGCGACAACTCGCGGTTGAGCAGCGCAGTCTCGGGCAGCTTCATTGGGAACGGCGCGGCAGGAGCCGCCGTGCGTCGCCTTGGGCGAGACCGCGACTGTGCCAATGAAATGTTACGACAATGTGACATGTTCCGTTGGTCGCCGTTTGCGACGAATTATCATCCGGTGTGACCCGCCAACATCGTCAACGAATGCAGCCTGTCGCGCAAACCCTGTGAGCCGAGACGCCGACGAAACGGAGATACGCCTGGCGACGACCGCAGACGCCGCGGCGATGCTGTGGAAATCCGCGGCCCTCGCAGCCCTTGCCCTCTTACCGCTGCGGACGCACAAGCTGCTGTCCATCTATTGGGACACGCCGGATTTTCGGTTGCGCAAAGACGGATTGGCACTGCGTTCGCGCCGCATCGGCGGAGGTGGCTGGGTGCAGACTCTCAAAACGCCGGCGCGACGAGTCGATACGCGGCACGAATTCGAAGCGGCGCTTCCAGGGATGCAGCCCGACCTCGAGCTCGCACGTCGGTCAGGCTGGCGAGATGAGGCGGGCGTTACCGCGATCCAGCGCGAGTTGCGACCGATCTTTCGCACGCGCATCGTTCGCGCGTCGCGCGACGTACGATTCGACGACGGCACGATTGCCGAACTCGCGCTCGACCGCGGCGATATCACGGTCGAAGCACGGCCGCGGTCCGCTCGGCACCCCGTGCTCGAGGTGGAAATCGAGCTGTCCAGCGGTAGCACCTGCAGAATCTACGAGCTGGCATACCGCCTTGTCGCCGAACTTCCGTCGACGCGGCTGCTCTTTGCCAGCAAGTCCGAGCGCGGCTATCAGATGCTCACGGGAACCCGGTTGCCTGCGCGTCGCGCGCGCGACATCGACGTTCCACGCAAGGCGACGGCGCGAGTCGTCGGCTATCGTGCGCTGGCGGAAAGTCTCGCCCATGTGCAGGGCAACGTCGAGCGGGCGCGCATCGTTGACGATCGCGAGGGTGTACATCAGATGCGGGTAGGCGTCCGACGCCTGCGGGTCGCGGCGGCGATCGGCCGGAAGGCGGGGTTGCCCTCCATCTCGGACCGGCTCGTCGAAGAGCTGCGCTGGCTGTGGAGCGTTCTTGGAGACACCCGCGACGCAGACGTCGTCGAATCCGAGAGTTGGCCGCAGGTCAAGCGCGAACTGGGAGGTGCTGCGACGACAATGGCCGGGTTCGATGCCAGCCTCAAGAAACTGCGCGATTCCGCCCATCGAAACCTGCACCGCACGCTCGACGGACGCAGGTTCCAGCGAATCATGCTTTCGCTCGCGTGGATTGCCGCGCTGCAGGACGAGTCGCTGACGGCGGCGAAGCATGAGCGCCGGGCCCGGCACCTCGCAGCGCGGATGCTGTCGCGGCGCGCGAAGCGAATCGTCTCAGTCGATATCGACGGCTTGCCGGCCGCACGACGCCACCGCGTGCGCATCGACGCCAAGAAGCTGCGTTACCTCGCCGAGTTCGCGGCGGTGCTGTACCCCGCGCACGACGCGCGACGGTACCTGCGGCGCCTCGCCGCGGTGCAGACCGTTCTCGGAACCCTCAACGACCTGACTGCAATGGAGCGAACGATCAGGTTGGCGACGACGAAGCTGGCAGCGCGCGAGCGAAACACCATCGCGCGAATGTGTAGGAATTACGGGGGCATCCGCAAACCGGCGCTGGAAACCGAGCTCGCCGCTGCCTGGCGCAAGTTCGCGAATACCGCGCCGTTCTGGGAATGAGCCACTCTGCGTTTGCGTGGCAATGCCCCCGTGTACTCGGCCAGCGAGGATGATCACCTGGGTTGCACCGGGAATCGGGGAGGTTGCGGGTGAGTGACTTCGCGCATTTCAGACGCGTCGCGAAAGAACACGGTCTCGCCGCTGCCCTGATCAAGACGCTCGCGCGAGCCAGCAGAAAGCGCGTGCTGATCGAAGGGCTCGATGAAGACTTCCCGCGACCGCCGCCGCGGCGCGATCTGTCGATGCCGACGCAGGACGACGCGAAGCTCTGGCACCTGGGTTATGGTGGTCGCTGGAAGCACGTGTTGCCCCTGCCGAACGAACAGATGATGCTGCACATCGGTGCTGCGAGCGTCGACAACTTCTTCTTCGTCGCCGACGCGTGGGCCCAGTTGCTGACGCGTTACGTCGGACCTGGCAGCCATGTCGTGGACGTCGGCTGCGGTTGTGGACGCACGGCGCGGATGCTCGTCAACAATCCACATGTCATGCGCTTCACCGGCTTCGACGTGTTCGCGCCCTACGTCGACTGGTGCAACCGGTTCTTCGGCGAGATCCATGGCGATCGGTTCCGGTTTCACCATCTCGACGTTCGCACCGAGCGCTACAACCCAGCCGGAACGCTGACGTGCGAAACGGCGAGATTCCCCGCAGCCGACGGCGACGTCGACCTGATCTACGCAGCGTCGTTGTTCACGCACCTCTATCCGGACGACGCGCGCGCCTATGTGCGGGAAATGCATCGCGTGCTGAAAGTCGGCGGACTCGCCATGGTCTCGTTCCACGACCGCCCGCTGGCCGGTGAACGTTTCTCAGGCACCGAGCACCGTGCCGACTACGAAACTGCGTATTTCGCAGGCTTGCTGACCGAGGCCGGATTCGACATGGTCGAGGACATCGGCGACGTATGCGGGCAGCACACGCTGGTGCTGCGCAAGGTGTAAAGCGAAACGGCCCACCGAAGTGAGCCGTTCGCGGTAATTCAGGGAATGATCCAGGTGGTGCGTTGCCGTACAGGCTTTCGGTCAACAGCCCATCAACGGGTCAGGTAAACGTGGTGGAGACGAAGGGGATCGAACCCTCGACCTTCGCATTGCGAACGCGACGCTCTCCCAGCTGAGCTACGTCCCCACAGCTGCACATTATATCGCCCTCCCCCGCGCCGGCAAAGCGACCACGGCTTTCCGTCGGGCCGCGCGGACGCCGCTGCTAAACTCGTACTCCCCCCACGGAGAACGCCATGGCAAAGCAAGTGATTCAGTCTCCCGATGCGCCGGCGGCGATCGGGCCTTACTCGCAGGCGATCCTCGCCGGCAACACGCTGTACATGTCGGGGCAGATCCCGCTCGATCCCGCAACCGGCAAGCTCGTCGAAGGCATCGACGCCCAGGCACATCAGGTGTTCAAGAACCTGCGCGCCGTCGCCGGCGCCGCCAACGCGACGCTGAACGACATCGTCAAGCTGTCGATCCTGCTGATCGACCTCGGTGACTTCGCGAAGGTCAACGAGATCATGGCGACGTATTTCGAGCAGCCTTATCCGGCGCGCGCGACGTATCAGGTGGCGGGCTTGCCGCGCGGCGCGCGGATCGAGGTCGAAGCGACGATCGTCAAGGCGTAGCCGTTGCGCGAGCAGGCCGGCGCAAAACGCGCGAAGCCCGGCGAAGCGCTCGCGGAGAAGCTGGCGCGCATCGGCGTGTTGCGCGATGCGGACCTCGTGCTGCATCTGCCGCTGCGCTACGAGGACCGTACGCAGCTTCGTCCGCTCGCCGCCGTGGGGTCGGGCGAGACGGTGCAGACCGAGGGTGTCGTCGTCAGCGCCGAAATCCAGTATCGGCCGCGACGCCAGCTCGTCTGCCTGCTGCGCGATCCGGACCGCGGCGATCAAACGCTCGTGCTGCGGTTTTTCTCGTTCTATCCGAGCCATCAAAAATCGCTGACCGTCGGCACACGCGTGCGCGTGTTCGGCGACGTCCGCGACGGGTACTTCGGTCCCGAGATCGTGCATCCGCAGTTCAGCGTCGTCGTCCCCGATGCGCCGCTGCCCGATCGGCTGACTCCCGTGTACCCGACGACGGCGGGCCTGTCGCAGGACACGCTGCGCAAGGTGATCGAGCGCGCGCTCGCGGCCGACGCTGCTCGTCTCGCAGAAACGCTGCCCGAGGACTTCGTGCGCCGGCGCGGCTTCTGGAAATTCGGCGACGCCGTCAAGTTCCTTCACGCGCCGCCGCCGCGGCTGTCGCCGCTCACGCAAAAGGCGCTCGATGCGCGCGCGCATCCGGCGTGGACGCGGCTCAAGTTCGACGAGCTGCTCGCGCAGCAGTTGTCGCTGAAGGCCCATCGGAAGGCGCGATCGGCGCGGCGGGCGCCCGTACTCACCGGCACCGGCACGCTGACCCGCGCGCTGCTCGATCGCGTCGGGTTCAAGCTCACGCGCGCGCAGGAGCGCGTGTGGCGCGAGATCGGGCACGACTTGAAGCGCGCGATGCCGATGCAGCGGCTCTTGCAGGGCGACGTCGGCTCCGGCAAGACGGTGATCGCAGCACTGGCGGCGCTCCAGGCAATCGAAAGCGGCAAGCAGGTTGCGTTCATGGCGCCAACCGAGCTCCTCGCCGAACAGCATTTTCGCAAATTGCAGGCGTGGCTCGGCGACGTCGGCATCGACATCGCGTGGCTGTCGGGCTCGCTGCCGGCCAAGCAGCGCCGCAAGGCCCAGGAGTCGCTGGCGAGCGGCAGCGCGCCGTTCGCCGTCGGTACGCACGCGCTCTTCCAGGAGGGCGTTGCGATGCCGCATCTGGGGCTTGCGATTGTCGACGAGCAGCACCGGTTCGGCGTTGCGCAGCGGCTCGCGTTGCGCGACAAGGGACTCGCGGACGCGCACCAGCTGATGATGAGCGCGACACCGATCCCGCGCACGCTCGCCATGACGTTCTACGCCGACCTCGACGTTTCGGTGCTGGACGAGATGCCGCCTGGGCGCACACCGGTGACGACACGCCTCGTCAGCCAGAAGCGGCGCGCCGAGATCATCGAGTGGATCGGCAAGGGCTGCCGCGAGGGCCGGCAAGTGTACTGGGTGTGTCCACTGATCGAGGAGTCGGAGAAGCTCGAGCTCCAGACAGCCGTCGCACTGCATGCCGAGCTGACGCGCGCGTTCGAGGCGTCGCCGTCGATACGCGTCGGCCTGCTCCATGGACGAATGAAGCCCGACGAGAAGGCGGCGACGATGCGGTCGTTTGTGGCCGGCGACCTCCACGTACTCGTCGCAACGACCGTCATCGAAGTGGGCGTCGACGTCCCGCGGGCGTCGGTCATGGTCATCGAGCACGCCGAGAGGTTCGGCTTGGCACAGCTCCACCAGTTGCGCGGCCGCGTAGGGCGCGGCGCCGACGAAAGCACGTGCGTACTGCTGTTCGAGGAACCCCTGACCGATACGGCCAAGCAGCGGCTCAAGGTCGTGTTCGAGACGACGGACGGGTTCGAGATCGCGCGGCAGGACCTGTTGATCCGCGGGCCCGGCGAGTTCCTCGGCGCGCGCCAGTCCGGCGTACCGATGCTGCGCTTCGCCGACATCGAACGCGACGTTGCGCTGATCGAGCAGGCGCGCGATGCGGCTGACGACCTGTTGCGCGTCGATCCGGCGTCCGCCGAAGCGCACCTCGACCGCTGGCTCGGCGGCAGGCAGGCGTTCATCAAGGCGTGACTGACCGGACCGTGCACTCCGGGCACTGGGACGATGGGTCGTTGACGTAAATCAAGGAGTTGCAGTGCATTTGACAGGTCTGCTGCGGTAAAATCTGCCCGATGGCGCGCTGCGGTGGCTCGCTTCCACGGGCTGGCCGCGCCGATTGAACTCATGTCGCTCTACACGCTCGGACTCAACCACACGACCGCGCCGCTCGACGTGCGCGAGCGGGTGGCGTTCGCGCCGGACGCACTGTCCGATGCGCTGCGCGAACTGACCTCGCGGCGGACGGTCAAGGAAGCGGCGATCCTCTCGACATGCAACCGCACCGAGGTGTACTTCCACGGGGGTGCGCCCGAACCGGTCACTCGCTGGCTCGAAAGCACGCGCAACCTGCCGCCGGCAACGCTGGCGCCGTACCTCTACACGCTTGACGCCGATCGCGCGGTATCGCATGCGTTCCGCGTCGCGAGCGGGCTCGATTCGATGGTGCTCGGCGAGCCACAGATCCTCGGCCAGATGAAGCAGGCGGTGCGCGCGGCCAATGCAGCGGGCTCGCTCGGCCTCGTTTTGAACCGGCTGTTCCAGCGCACGTTCGCCGTTGCGAAGGACGTTCGCACGAACACGGATATCGGCAGCGCATCGATCTCGATGGCCGCCGCCGCCGTCAAGCTTGCGGAGCGGATCTTCCCGTCGCTGTCCGATCAGCGCCTGCTGCTGGTGGGCGCCGGCGAGATGATCGAGCTCGCCGCCACGCATTTCGCCGCTCGCAACCCGCGCTCGATCACTGTCGCCAACCGCACGCTCGAACGCGGCAGTCAACTCGCGGCGCGCTTCGCCGCCGACGCGATCACGCTGACGGATCTCAACGAACGGCTCGCGCAGTTCGACGTCATCGTCACGTGCACGGCGAGCACGCTGCCGATCATCGGCAAGGGAACGCTCGAGCGCGTCGTCAAGCAGCGGCGGCATGCGCCGGTGCTGATCGTCGACCTGGGTGTGCCGCGCGACGTCGAGCCCGAGGCATCGACGCTCGACGACGTGTTTCTCTACAGCGTCGACGACCTGTCCGCGATCGTCAAGGACAACCTGCAGATCCGTCGCGATGCCGTCGTGCAGGCCGAGCAGATGATTGCCGGCCAGACGGCGCACTTCCTGCACTGGCTGCGCGGACGCAGCGTCGTGCCGACGATCGCCGCGTTGTCGTCGTACCACGATGCGCTGCGCAGTGCGGAGCTCGAGCGCGCGCAGCGGATGCTGACCTCAGGAACGCCGCCGGCAGACGTGCTCGACGCGCTCGCTCGCGCCCTGACGAACAAGCTGCTGCATCCGTCACTTTCTGCGCTCAATGCCGCGGGCGAAGCGGAGCGCGCCGAGCTGATCGAGCTGTTCTCGCGCATTTACGGCTTTTCCGATCCGTCCGAACCCGGGTCCGAGCCGTAGCGACACGACCGGGTCGCTGTCGCGCTGCTTCGGGTGTCGCCAAAGTCGAAGCTTCCGCGGCGAGCCCCGTCGATCGCGCGCGTACCGCCGCGACTTTCGTAATCCCTCCGACCTCGGCCCCGCGTGAAACAATCCCTTCGCACCAAGCTCGACCAGTTGAGCGCGCGTCTCGCGGAGCTCGACGCCTTGCTCGCGGCCGAGGATGCTACGCGTGACATCGACCGCTACCGGACGTTGTCGCGCGAGCGTGCCGAGATCGATCCGGTCGTCGCGCGCTTCGGCGAGTTCGGCAAGGCGGAGGCGGATCTCGCCACGGCTGTCGAGCTCGCGCACGACCCGCAAATGCGCGACTACGCCGAGCAGGAGCGCCGCGCGGCCGAATCGCGATTGGGCGCGCTCGAAGGCGAGTTGCAGGCGATGCTGTTGCCGAAGGATCCGAGCGACGAGCGCAACGTGTTCGTCGAGATTCGCGCCGGCACCGGCGGCGAGGAGTCGGCGCTGTTCGCCGCGGCGCTCTTCCGGATGTACGCGCGCTACGCCGAGCGGCGGAGGTGGACGGTCGAGATCGTCTCCGAATCGCCGTCGGATCTCGGCGGCTACCGCGAGATCATCGCGCGGATCGCCGGCGCCGGTGCGTATGCGAAGCTCAAGTTCGAATCCGGCGGTCATCGCGTGCAGCGCGTGCCGGAGACCGAGGCGCAGGGCCGCATCCACACGTCGGCGTGCACGGTCGCCGTGCTGCCGGAGGCCGACCCGGTCGCCGACATCACGATCAATCCCGCCGACCTGCGCATCGACACGTTTCGCGCGTCGGGCGCGGGCGGCCAGCACGTCAACAAGACCGACTCGGCCGTGCGCATCACGCACCTGCCGACCGGCATCGTCGTCGAGTGCCAGGACGACCGGTCGCAGCATCGCAACCGCGCGCAGGCGATGGCCGTGCTCGCGTCGCGCCTCGTCGACAAGGAGCGGCGCGAGCGGCAACAGAAGGAAGCCGCGCATCGCAAGAGCCTGATCGGATCGGGCGATCGCAGCGAGCGGATCCGCACGTACAATTTCCCGCAGGGGCGCGTCACCGATCACCGGATCAACCTGACGCTGTACAAGATCGACGCGATCATGCAGGGCGATCTCGACGAGCTGATCGGCGCGCTCGCACAGGAGTTCCAGGCGGAGCAGCTCGCAACCCTCGCGGACGGCGGATGAAAACCGTCGTGCGGGACAACGACGCCGATCCGCCGCCGTGGATGCTGACGCTCCGGCTCGCGCTGCACGACATCACGCGCTACCACGCGAACGAGCTGTACGAGCTCGATTCCGATCCGCGCGTCATGCGCTACATCGGCAGCGGCCAATCGTCGACGCACGCGCAGATCGATGCGGTGATGAAACGTTTGCCGCGCGCGTACACCGTATATCCGGGTCTCGGCACGTGGCGCGCGACGCGGCGCGACAGCGGCGACTTCGTCGGATGGTTCGCGCTGAAATACATTCCTGGAACGGCCGAGGTGGAAGTCGGCTACCGTTTGCGCTATGGCGCATGGGGCAGGGGATTTGCGACCGAAGGCGCGCGCGAGCTCGTCCGCTACGGCTTCGACGACCTGGGACTGCAGCGAATCGTCGGCGTCACGCATCCGGACAACGAAGCGTCGCAGCGCGTCCTGCAGAAGATCGGCCTGACGGACATCGGGTGGGGCCGCTACTACGGGCGCGCGGTTCGCGTGTTCGAGACGGTGCGCGATCCGGATTGGCGACCGGTGTGGCCCGAACGCGGCAAGGCGGCCATGACGCGGCGTCGCCGGTCTCTCCGACGTGCCTGAGCCGGTCACCGTTCGCCGCGCGATCGTGCAAGCAGGCCTCGCGCCGATCGACGCGCAGGTGCTGCTCGCGTTCGTGCTGCGACGTGATCGCGCCTGGCTTGCCGCGCACGCAACGGACGTGCTGGCTCCCGCCGATGCCGAAGCGTTCGCGCGGTTGGCACTCCGGCGCCGCGACGGAGAGCCCGTGGCCTACCTTACCGGGTGGCGCGAGTTCTGGGGCCTGTCGCTGACGGTCGATCCGGCCGTGCTGATCCCGCGGCCGGAGACGGAGACGCTCGTCGAATGCGTACTGTCCAAGTTGCCGCAAGGCCGCGACGTACGCGTGCTCGATCTGGGCACCGGCACCGGGGCGATCGCGCTCGCGCTTGCGCATGAGCGCCCGCGGGCGCGAATCGTCGCGACCGACACGTCCGAATCGGCACTGTCCGTCGCGCGCGACAATGCGCGTCGCCTCGCGATGGCTTCCATCGAATTCATCCGCGGAAGCTGGTTCGATGCGGTGCCCGCCGGCGAGCGCTACGACGTGATCGCCAGCAATCCGCCGTACGTCGCGGCCGGCGATGCCCATCTTGGCGAGGGCGACGTCCGGTTCGAGCCGGCCGGCGCATTGGTCTCGGGCACCGATGGCCTCGATGCGCTCCGGGCGATCATCGGGTCGGCCCCCTCGTATCTGCCGACCGGCGGATGGCTGGTGGTCGAGCACGGCTTCGACCAGTCGGAAGCGGTCCGAGCGCTGTTTGCGGCCGTCGGGTTCGCCGCCCTCGAAAGCCATCGCGACCTGTGTGGGATTCCCCGTGTCGCTGCCGGCCGGCGCGACTGAAATCCGTCAGCCATCGGTCAGGGCGTCGGGGCGAGACTGTCGCATCGGTTGCGAATAAGCGCGGCCGGTCCCGGGTACTTATAGACATGACACACTCGATCGAAACCGCGCAGGCTGCCAAGACCGGTCGCCCAGGCCATTCCCGCCTCGGCGATCCGGCAGTCTGGGCCTGGCTCTTCGTCGCGCTACTGGCGCTGCTGCCGGCGCGCGCGGCGCTGCACGTCATCCTCGCGTAGCGCGGCCGGTCGGCCGCAGCGGCGTCCGATCGCTCGGCCGGCGAGCCGGCGGCGTGCTGGCCTAGAATGCGGGTCCCAAGCCGGGCCCGCCACGAGCAGGTCACGGCTCCTGTCAAACGGAGGACCGCTTCGTGTCGATTCGCCTGCTCGCCCTCATTGTTGCACTCGGCCTTTCAACCACCGCGCTCGGCCAGGGAAAACCCCGGATCGAGAAAGCGGCGGACCTTCCGCGCTTCACGTACAAGATCGACGGCAGCGTCGAGGACGTGATTCGCGACGACGCGAAGTTCCGTCGCTTCGCTGCCGATGTCAGGCGCGACGCGGAATCGGTGCTGAGCGGCTACCAGATCGACGACCGCGCGACGCTGCGCCAGATCGAAGGCGAGTTGACGCAACTCGATTACCTCGATGGCAACCTCGATTCCGCACTGAAGCGCGCGGCGCGCGTCAGGGAACTGCAGGAGAAGCCCGCCGACAAGCTGATGTCCGGGCTGCAACTTCGCGCAATGGTCGGTGCGCAGCACAAGGTGGGCAATCGCACGTCCGACGCCTACCGTGCCGAGACTGGCCGACTGATCGACGCCGATCTTGCGCAGATGCCGTACGACGTCGTGCAAAACGAAGTGAAGGAGGCGAAGGCGAGTGCCGAGATCGCCAGCGAGGCACTGACGCTTGGCTATGCGCGAACGGTCGTCCAGCCGACGGTCGACAAGGCCGGTTCGCTGTCGTCCGATCTAGCGCCCATCCTCGTCAGCGCGCGCTACCGGCTGACGGCGTCGTTGCCGCTGAAAGCGACGCTGATCGAAACTTACAGCCGCTATCTAGCCGCGCACAAGGTCGACAAGCCCGACATCTGGGCGGCGCGCGACGTGCAGCTCGCGCCCGGCAAGGCCCTGGCCACGGTGAATGTCGCAGTTTGGGATGGCGGGCTCGACACGGCGCTCTTTGCCGATCGCATCGTCAAGGACGCGAACCAGCCGGCGGTGATCGCGTTCGATCGCTACGCGAAGCCCGCAGCCGGCGCGCTGCAGCCAATCCCCGCCGAGTTGCAGAATCGCATCCCGCAGATGAAATCGCGGCTCAAGGGATTCTCGGACCTGCAGTCGAACATCGATAGCCCCGAGGCGAGCGAAGTGAAGCAGTACCTGTCGTCGCTGAAGCCCGAGGAGTACAAGCCCGCGTTCGAGGAGCTTGGACTCGCCGGCAACTGGATGCATGGCACGCACGTCGCCGGCATCACCATGGCCGGCAATCCGTATGCGCGTCTCGTGACCGGTCGCATCGAGTTCGACTGGCACATGCTGCCCGACCCGTGCCCCACGCGCGAGCTCGCCGAGCGTGACGCCCGTAACCAGCAGGCCTACGTCGATTTCTTCAAGCAGCACGGCGTGCGCGTGGTGAACATGAGCTGGGGCGGCAGCGTCAAGGGCATCGAGGAGCAGCTCGAGCTTTGCAACATCGGCAGCGGTCCCGATGAGCGGAAGAAGATCGCGCGCGACTATTTCGAGATCCAGAAGGACGCGCTGACGAAGGCGTTCGCCAGCGCACCCGCCATCCTGTTCGTCACCGCGGCCGGCAACAGCAACGAGGATGCGTCGTTCGTCGAGGACATTCCCGCCGGCATCGCGCTGCCCAACCTGCTGACGGTCGGTGCCGTCGACAAGGCCGGCGACGAAGCGTCGTTCACGAGCTACGGGCCGACGGTCGTCGTGCACGCCAACGGCTACCAGGTGGAGAGCGTCATCCCCGGTGGCGACAAGCTTGCGGAATCGGGAACGTCGATGGCTTCGCCGCAGGTCGCGAACCTCGCGGCGAAGATCCTCGCGGTCAATCCGAAGCTGAAGCCCGAGGAGGTGATCCGGCTGATCCGCGGTACCGCCGACAAGACCGCCGACGGGCGCCGTACGCTCGTCAATCCGAAGAAGGCGGTGCAGGCGGCGGAAGCGAAGTCGGCGGCGTGACGCCGAGCTTGCGCGCCCATGGCTCCAGCGCGGGCATGATCGACGGGTAGAGCGCAACGCCGGCAGCACTCTGCGCGCGGTGCAGCGCGAGCCCGCGCTCGCCCGGCAGGCGAACGCGCGGCCCGCCAGGCCGCGGCGTGGCCTCGTGGCACGCGTCCACGAGCCAGTCCATCTGCTTGGCGAACGCCTTCGCGCCGCCGAACGCGTGCGGATCCAGCACCTGCACGAACACCGTTGCCCCCCAGCCTTCCGACGGATCGGCGCGACCGTGACCGGAGAGCCCGGCCGTCAGCGCTTCGATGAGGAGTGCGAGTCCGAAGCCCTTGTGGCCGGCTTCGAGACCGCCGAGCGGCAGCAGCGTCCCCTTCGGCTCGCGAAACAGCACGGCCGGATCGCGCGTCGCATGGCCGTCGGCGTCCTGCACCCACGGATGCGCGAGCGTTTCGCCCGCCTTGTGCAGGCGGCTCGTCATGCCGTTGGTGGTGTAGCTCGCCGACACGTCGATCAGGATCGGATCGCCCGACGTCGGAATGCCGGCCGATAGCGGATTCGGCGTGAACACCGACGTGACGGCGCCGAACGGCGCAACGCTGTGGTTCGACGGATCGCTGCAATGGATGAGTGCCATCGCGCCGCGATCGGTTGCGCGTTTCAGGTACGCGGCGAGACAGGCGATGTGATGCGAGCGTCGGATCACGACGGTGCCCGTGCCGTGCATCCCGGCCATCGCGAGCGCGGTATCGAGCGCGCGACATACGAGCCAGGGGCCTGGCAGCCGCTGCCCGTCCCACGTCTGCGCGACGGTTGCCGCGTGGACGATTGCCGGTGCGCCCGCCTTCGCCATTCTCCCCTGCGCGAGCTGGTCGAGATAATCGGCGAGCAGCGCCAGACCGTGCGTCGAGTGTCCCATCAGGTCGCCGTCGACCAGCACGGCGCCGACATCGGTGGCGATGTCGTCGCGCATGCCGATCCGCATCAGCAACTCGACCGCGTACGCGCGGAGCGCCGCGGCATCGTAGCGCGCGGCGGTATCGGTTGCGGCGAGCGTCGGCATGGCGGCGGCGCCCTGGTGTGCGTCGGCGGAGGTCGAGGGGGATGACGACATGACGGTCTCCTGGCCGCGGCGTCGAAAGCCGCGATGTGCGATGTATGCTGTCGCACCATTGTAGGGCCTGCCCCCATCCGTGCTGCCGTCCTCGCTCCAGGTCAGCGTCGTCACCTACCAGCCGGACCTGCCGCTGCTCGAGCGCACGCTCGACACGCTGGGCATCGCAATCGAAGCGGCGCAGGACGCGCGCGTGCTGAAGACCGTGCACGTCGCACTGATCGACAACAGCGGCGATCGCGGCATCGCCGAGCGCGTCATCGACGTCGGCCGCACGCGCTTCGCCGACAAGCCGGTGCACGTGATGTTCCTTCACGGTCACGCCAACATCGGCTACGGCGCCGCGCACAACCTGGTGCTGCATGGTACCGGCGCCGACTATCACCTCGTGCTCAATCCGGACGCCGAGCTTGCGGCCGATGCGCTCGTCAACGGCGTCAGCTGGCTCGATGCGCACACGGAAGTGGGTGCGCTCGCACCGGCCGTCGTCGATGCGACGGGCGCTCGTCAGTACCTGTGCAAGCGCTATCCGGCGGTGTTCGATCTCGCGCTGCGGGGCTTCGCACCGCGCGCGTTGCGGCGGCTGTTCGAGCAGAGGCTCGCGCGGTACGAGATGCGCGACGTCGTCGACGTCGATCCGCCGCGCGACGCGATCGGCGTGCCGGTGATGTCTGGCGCGTTCGTGCTCGCAAAGCGCGATGCGATCGATCGCACCGGCGGCTTCGATCCCCGGTTCTTCCTCTACTTCGAGGATTTCGACTGGAGCGTCCGCTTGAACGAAGTGGCGCGCAACGCATACGTACCGAGCGTCAACATCGTCCATCACGGCGGAGGGGCGGCCGGCAAGGGCCTGCGTCACGTGCTGTGGTTCGTCGCCAGCGCATTCAAGTTCTACGCGAAGCATGGGTGGCGGTGGATCTAGCTACCGCGCCATGAGGGCTCCGCTCGTCGCCGTCACCGGCGCCGCGGGGTTCATCGGTCATGCTTTTTGCGAACGGGCATGGTCCACCGGTCGTGCGGTTCGCACGTTCGCGCGCGCACCGCTGCCCGGGAGCAGCGATGATGTCGTCGTCGACCTCGCGCACGCCAGCAATACCGCGCTCGCTCAATCGCTCGCCGGTGTCGCGACCGTCGTTCACCTCGCGGGACGTGCGCACATACGCGGCGAGACGGGCGCGCAGTTCGATGCCGTCTACCACGAGGCCAACGCGACTGCTACGCGTCGGCTCGCGCAGGCCGCGCTCACGGCCGGCGTGCGGCGCTTCGTATTCGCGAGCACCGTCAAGGTCAACGGCGAGGCGACGCTGCCGGGCCGGCCGTTTCGCCGCGACGACGCGCCCGCGCCGCAGGATGCCTATGCGCGGAGCAAGGCGGCCGCCGAGGCGGCGCTGGTCGAGTCCGCCGCCGGCACACCGATGGACGCCGTCGTGCTGAGACTGCCGCTCGTCTACGGTCCGGGTGCGCGCGGCAACTTTAGAACGCTCGTCGACGCTGTGCGCCGCCGCCGCTGGCTTCCTGTCGGTGCGATCGACAACCGGCGGGCGTTGCTCGGCATCGACAACCTGCTCGACGCGTTCGACGCCGTGATCGACGCGCCCGCCGCGCGCGGCGTGCACTTCGTAGCCGATGCGCACAGCTTGTCGACACCGGACCTCGTGCGCGCGATCGCCGCTGCGCTTCACGTCGAGCCGCGGATTGCGTCCGTTCCCGTGCCCTTGCTGCGGCTCGCGGGCGCGTTGTGCGGCCGGCGCGACGCGATCGCGCGACTCACCGGATCGCTCGAGGTCGACACGTCGTCGCTGATCGCGGCGACGGGCTGGAGGCCGCGTCCCTTCGCCATCGACGGCATATAATCGGTCAATCACGATGACGAGCCCAACGCCGATCGAACGCCCAGCGCACCCTCATGCCCGTTCCGGCGGGCGCCGCGCCGACGAGCTTCGCGCAACGTCGATCACGCGGCATTTCACGTCGCACGCCGAGGGCTCGGTGCTGATCGAGGCGGGACGCACGCGTGTGCTGTGCACGGCAAGCGTCGAGGAAGCCGTACCGCAATTTCTCAAGGGCAAGGGGCAGGGCTGGCTGACCGCCGAATACGGGATGCTGCCGCGCGCGACCAACACGCGCACGCGGCGCGAAGCCGCAGAGGGGAAGCAGTCGGGGCGCACGCAGGAAATCCAGCGGCTTATCGGGCGATCGCTGCGCGCGGTCGTCGACCTCGCAGCACTCGGCGAGCGGACGATCCGGATCGACTGCGACGTACTCGAAGCCGACGGCGGGACCCGGTGTGCGTCGATCACCGGCGCGTACGTGGCACTCGTCGACGCCGTGACGTGGTGCAGGGCCCGCCGCGCCTTGCCGGGCGAGCCGTTGCGCGATCGGGTTGCCGCCGTGTCGGTCGGCGTAGTCAACGGCGAGCCGCTGCTCGACCTCGATTACAACGAGGATTCGGGATGCGACACCGACATGAACGTCGTGATGGTGGGCGCGGGAGGTCTCGTCGAAGTGCAGGGCACCGCCGAGCGCAAGCCGTTCACGCGCACCGAGTTCGACGTGCTGCTGACGCTGGCCGAGCGGGGGATCACGCGACTGCACGAGGCGCAGCGCGCAGCGCTCGGGTCGTGAGCGTGCGCCTCGTCCTGGCGTCGAACAACGCGGGGAAGTTGCGCGAGTTTCGACGCCTGCTCGAGCCACTCGGATTCGACGTCGTGTCGCAGGCGGAGCTCGGCATCGGCGAGGCGGACGAGCCGCATCCGACGTTCATCGAGAACGCGCTGGTCAAGGCGCGGCACGCGTGCGACAGGAGCGGGCTTCCCGCGCTCGCCGACGATTCCGGCATCTGTGTCGACGCGCTCGGGGGTGCGCCGGGCGTGCGCAGCGCGCGGTTCGCCGGCGAGCCTTCGTCCGATGCGCGCAACAACATCGCGCTGATCGACGCGCTGCGCGGCGTGGCCGACCGCCGCGCGCACTACTACTGCGTGCTCGTGCTCGCGCGGCACGCCGCGGATCCGCAGCCGCTGATCGCGGAGGGGATCTGGCATGGCACGGTCGTCGATACACCGCGCGGCGCGGGTGGCTTCGGCTACGACCCGCATTTCGAGGATCGGCAGACCGGGCTCACGGGCGCCGAATTGCCGCTCGAACGGAAGAACGACCTATCCCATCGGGGACAGGCGATGCGCAGCCTGATCGCGCGAATCGGCGCCGAAGCGTTCCATGTGCGCTGATGCGACGCACGCTGCGACGGTGGTCGCGCGGATCGATCCCGGCGCGATTGCGCGTCCGAGGTTCACCGCGCTGCCGCCGCTCGCGCTGTACGTGCACATTCCGTGGTGCATCAGCAAGTGTCCCTATTGCGATTTCAATTCGCATGCGGCACCGGAAGCGCTGCCCGAGGACGCCTACGTCGACGCATTGATCGCCGATCTCGAAAGTGCGCTGCCGGCGATCTGGGGCCGCAAGGTCGGCACGGTGTTCATCGGCGGCGGCACGCCGAGCCTCTTCTCGGCGCAGGCGATCGATCGGCTGCTGTCGGCCGTGCGTGCGCGCATCCCGCTCGCGCCCGACGCGGAAGTCACGCTCGAGGCGAATCCGGGAACCTTCGAGCGCGCGAAATTTGCCGGCTTCTTCGCCGCGGGCGTGAACCGTTTGTCGGTCGGTGTCCAGAGTTTCGATGACGGCTTCCTGCATGCGCTCGGCCGTGTCCACGACGGTGACGAAGCGCGGCGCGCCGTCGAGGCGGCGCTGATGATCTTCGGCAACGTGAACCTGGACCTGATGTTCGCACTGCCGCAGCAGACGGTCGCCGATGCACGCCGCGACGTGGCATCGGCGCTGCAGTTCGCGCCGCCGCACCTGTCGTTCTACCATCTGACGCTCGAGCCGAACACACGCTTTCACGCGCAGCCGCCGCCGCTGCCCGACGACGAACTGGCGGGCGACATCGAGGATGCGGTATTGCAGATGCTGCAGGATGCGGCTTACGTCCATTACGAAACGTCCGCGCACGCCAAGCCGGGTCGCGAGTGCAGGCACAACGTCAACTACTGGCGATTCGGCGATTACGTCGGTATCGGCGCCGGCGCGCATTCGAAGCTGTCGTTTCCGGATCGGATCGTGCGGCAGATGCGCTGGAAGCAGCCGCGGCAGTATCTGGATCGCGTTGCGCGTGGCGAGCCGCTGCAGGACGAGTTCGAGTTGTCGCTCGACGACCTTCCGTTCGAGTTCATGCTGAACGCGCTGCGGCTCACCGACGGTGTGCCCACGACGCTGTACGCGGAGCGCACCGGCGTGCCGCTGTCGACGGCGGCGCGGATGATCGCACGCGCAACGGACAAGGGGCTGCTATCGCCCGATCCCGCGGTGCTGAAGCCTACGCCGCTCGGACGGCGGTTCCTGAACGACCTGCAGGGGCTGTTCCTGCCGGACGCGATGCGCACTCGCGTCCCGGCTAGCACCACAAAGGTCAGCATTCATCCGGCGGCACCGCAATGAAGCGCGCGAAGCTTCATGCGCTGCCCAAGCAACGCAATCCGGTCGCGCGCTCCCCGCTGCTCGGCAAGGGCGGGCCGCACGGCAAGTCGCGCGGTGCGCTGCGCCGTGAAGCGAACGTCGAGCTGGCGCGGTTCCGGCGCGACCCCAAGGCATTCGACGAGCGATGACGCTTTCCCGGCGCGATCTCGAGGAAGGTCGGATGCGCGAGGTGTACATCGAGGCGCTCGCAGAAGGTCACGCGCTGACGGACGAGCAGCTGTCCGAGTCGCTGACGAAGACGCTGAACGCGAAGCCGAAGGGTGCCGGGTGGTGGGTGTTCGCGTACGGATCACTGCTGTGGAATCCACTCTTTCCATTCGCCGAGTCGCGACGCGCGTCGGTGCACGGACTGCACCGGCGCTTCTGCCTGCTGTCGCTCGCGTCGCGCGGCACGCCACACGCACCGGGCCTCGTGCTCGGACTCGATCGCGGCGGCTCGTGCCGCGGTGTGGTGTATCGGTTGCCGGCACCGCTGGCGATGGACGAGTTTCACCTGCTGTGGCGCCGCGAGATGGTCACCGGCGCGTACTCGCCGCGCTGGTTGCACGTCGACTGCGACGGACGCCCGCAGATCGCGCTGGGATTCGTCGTGCGGCGTGACCATTCGCAATACACGCGCAAGCTGACGATCGACGAGCAGGCGGAGGTGATTGCGCGCGCCAGCGGCGCGTTCGGCTCGTCGGCCGACTACCTCGAGCGCACGCGCGTGTCGCTCGCGACGCACGGAATCGTGGACCTGTACCTCGAGCGCCTCGCGTCGCGCGTCGCTGCGCGCGGCCTGGTAGCGGATACGCCGATCGAAGTACACGTTGCGGCGCCGATCAGCGCGGCGAACGAATCCGGCGACTGACGCTGCGCGCCTTGGCGCTGCGCGCGGCGTGAGGCTAAAGCGCGATGTGACGCCCGCCGTCCACGTTGATCGTCTCGCCGGTGACATACGGCGCATCGGCCAGGAGGTAATGCACGGCCTTCGCGATGTCGTCCGGCGTGCCCTCGCGCTTCAGCGGCGTATGACTGATGATCCGCTGGCGCGCGATTTCGTCGAACACCTCCTCGTCGGGCCACAGGATCGGGCCGGGTGCTACGGCATTCACGCGGACGTCGGGTGCGAGCTCGCGCGCAAGCGAGCGCGTGAGTCCGACGAGCCCTGCCTTGGCAACCGAATAGACGACATAGCTCTTCAGCGGCCGTTCGGCGTGGATATCGGTGATGTTGACGATCGAGCCTTGCGTCTTGCGCAACGCGGGCGCCGCCGCCTGCGACAGGAACAATGGCGCCTGCAGGTTCGTGCCGACGAGGTCGTTCCAGTCGGTGACGTTGATTTCGCCAATCGTCGTCGGATAGAACGTCGACGCGTTATTGACGAGTGCGTCGAGCCTGCCGAACGACTGCACCGTCTGCTCGACCAGCGACGGCAGCTTGCCGACGTCGAGCAGGTCGGCCTGGATCAGCGAGACCGAATGCGCGCGCAGATGGTTGAGCTCGCTTTGCAGCAGTCGCGCTTCGCCGGCCGAGGCGCGGAAGTGGAGCATGATCGACGCGCCGGATTTGTGCAGCCTCCGGCAGATGGCCGCGCCGACCCGCTTCGCGCCGCCGGTGATCAAGACGACCCTGCCTTCCAAGCGGCGCCCTTCGGGACCTGCCGGTCAAGTAGACTCGTTCAATCTAGCACAGTCGGCAGTTGCGTGCGAACCACGCAAAGGCACGGTCGTTGAAGACTTTCGATCCGCCGGCACCGGTGCCCGACGATGACGCGAAGGCACATAGCGCCCGCGTCGTCGCGTACGTTCGCGACGAGATCGCGCGCGCCGGGGGATTCATTCCGCTCGCGCGCTACATCGAGCTCGTCCTCTACGCGCCGGGCCTCGGGTATTACGTCGCCGGCGCCCGCAAGTTCGGCGCGGCCGGCGATTTCGTCACCGGCCCGGAGCTCACGCCGCTGTACGGCGCCGCCGTCGCGCGCCAGCTCGAAGCGGCGCTCGCCGCGACGTCGAAGCGCGACATCATCGAGCTCGGTGCCGGCAGCGGTGCGCTCGCCGCCAGTGTGCTCGGCGAGCTCGCGCGGCGCGACGCAGTGCCCGTGCGCTACCGGATCCTCGAAGTAAGTGCCGAGCTCCGGACGCGGCAGCGCGCGTCGATCGCCGCCGCTGCGAACACGTCGGGCGTCGACGTCGAGTGGCTCGACCGGCTGCCGGCGACGATCGAGGGCGTCGTCGTGATGAACGAAGTGCTCGATGCGGTCGCGCCCCGCGTGATCGCGCGCCGCGACGGCGCATGGTTCGAGCGCGGCGTCGCCTGGCAGCACGACGCGCTGCAGGTGGCGGAACGCCCGCTCGACGATGCACGCGTTCGCTCGATCGCCGAGAGGCGTTTTCCCGCGGGCGGCGACTACGTGAGCGAACTCAATCCTGCGGCGGAAGCACTCGTCGCAACGATCGCACGCCGGCTTGGCGCGGGCGCGCTGCTGATCATCGATTACGGATTCCCGCAGCGCGAGTATTACCACGCACAACGTCGCGACGGCACGCTCATGGGTCATTACCGGCACCGGGCTTCCGCCGATCCGCTGCTGTGGCCGGGCCTTGCGGATCTGACGGCACACGTCGATTTCACGGCGATGGCCGAGACGGCCGAGCGTGCCGGGCTGCGCGTCGCCGGCTTCGCGACACAGGCGTCGTTCCTGATCGGCTGCGGGATTCTCGACCTGCTCGGTGCCGTCGGGGCGACGGACTCGATCGACTACATGCGCGCGGCGTCGGCCGTGCAATTGCTCGTCTCACCCGCCGAGATGGGCGAGCTTTTCAAGGTGTTGCTGCTTGCGCGTGGCGATGCTGCGATCGCGAGCCTCGCCGTCACCGACATGTCGCATCGGCTATGAGCGCGGCCGTTGCATCGCCTACTTGCCGTCGCCGTATTCGCGCGTCAGATATTGCGCGATCGGATCGATCTGGTCGTCGGGAATCGGCGCGCCGTAGACCTTCTTCATCTTCTCGACTTCGGCCTTCCAGAATGCAAGCGGCTTGCCCGGCGGCTGGATCGCGACGTAGTCGGCCGAATGACAAGTCACGCATTGGCGGACGGCGAGATCGGATCCAGCGCCTGCACGGAGGCTTGTCGACTCCGGCGGCAACTCGATCTTGAGTGCGCCTGCCGGCGCTGCGACGGCGAGAAGGGAGGTCGCGGCAATCAGGGTCGCAAGCGGGCGTGTGCAACGCATCGCGGTCTCCATCAAACGGCGCGCACGCGCGTCGTCTCGACGACGTTGCGCATGTAACCCGCGGGATTCCACAGCGGCTCGCCGGGCTGCGACTGGCCGATCGAGTTGACGGCGCGCACCTTGATGTCGTGCGTCCCCGCGGGCAGCGTCGCCGTCATCTGCCATTCGCGAAACGAGTACTTGCCGAGCTCGCTGCCGAGTGCGGCCGATGTCCACGTCTTGCCGCCGTCGGCCGATACGGCGACGTCGCGAATGCCGAAGCCGCCATCGAACGCGAGTCCGCGCAGTGCGAACGGCTTGCCGGCCGGCACCGTGCCGCCGTCGCGCACGCTGGTGACGAACGAGCGCACGTCGAAGCGGCCGATCGGCACCGTGGTGGCCGGTGCTGTTCCGGGCGGTACGCACGCACATGTGTTGTCGGGGATCCGGTACGCAGTCGCCATCCAGAAGTCGTTCAGCACGCCATCGAGGACGGTGATCTCGGTCAGGTGCTTGACCCAGTACGTGCCGTACCATCCGGGCACGATCAGTCGCACCGGATAGCCGTTCAGCATCGGCAGGTCGGCATCGTTCATCGCGTAGGCAAGCATCACTTCGCCGTCGAGCGCATGATCGACATCGAGCGCCTTGACGAAATCTGGCGTCGTCGGCATTACTGGCGTGTCGAGGCCGTCGAACTTCACCTGTCGCGCGCCCTGCTGGACGCCGGCCTTCGCGAGCACCGATTTCAGCGTCACGCCGCGCCACTTCGCGTTGCCCATCGCGCCGTTCGCAAGCTGGCCACCCGCAACGCGCGGCTCGAAGAATCCGCGACTGTTGCCCGAGCACTGGTTGACCGCGTAATACTCGACAGCCTCCATCTGCTTCAGATCGGCGAGCGACAGCGACAGCGGCGTCGACACCTTGCCCTTGACGGCGATCCGGTAACTGTCGGCGTCGATGCTCGTCGGAATGCCTGCAAGGTGATAGCGGACGAAGAATGCGTCGTTCGGCGTAACCACGCTCTCGTTGAACACGTCGAACGGCGTTTCGAGTTGCGGCGGTCGCGCAGTGACGACGATCAGCGGCCGCTTCTGCGGATATTGCACCAACGGTCGTTCGCCATTGCCGAACGGCAGCTTGACCGTTTCGGCGGCCGCGCGAAACGCCGGGCTGCCAAGCGCTACGCTGGCACCCAAGGCGCGTAGCAGATGCCGACGTGTCCTGGCGTGAGCTGATGCAGCGGGTCGATCCATCGGCCGCTCCGGTCGAACGCAACCGGCGTGCGGAAACGCGCGCCGATGCCGACGAGTTTACCGCTGCGATGCCTGCGCATCCAGACCCGCGCCCGGATGGCGCGTTGTTGTGCGCGCCAACAGTACGACGGCTCAGTGCACGACGAGCACGCCCTTCATCGTCGGGTGCAGCGTGCACACGTAGTCGAAACGGCCCTCGCGTGTCGCGGTGAAGTGGAACGAGCCGCTCGCCGCGATGGAGCCCGAATCGAGCGCGGCGCCCTTGGCCGTAGCCGTGTGGGGAACGGGATCCTTGTTGACCCAGACAACGACGTCGCCCTTGCCTACGGTGACCTCCGGCGGATGGAACTCGAATCCGTCGATGGTCACCGTGTGCACAACCGGTGCGGCGTCGGCGCCGCCGATCAGCAACGCCGCGACGGCGGCGGCGAGCGACCGGCGCGCGACGCTCGGGAACGGCATGGTTTCAGCGAGCGGTTGAAAGAGCGGCTACTTGCCCATCGATGCCTGCAGATGCTTCGCGTGATCGAGGTGTGCGATGAACGCCGGCCGGACCTTCACGAGCAGCGCCTTCAGCTCGGCATTCTGCGCGCTGGGGATCAGCGTCTTGTCGATCGCGTCGATCACCTGTTGGTGGTAAACCACCTCGTGGTCGACATACGCCTTGTCGAACGCGGCGCCCTTCAATGTCTTCAGGTTGGCGACGTTTTCCTGGCCGCCCTTCTTCAGGCTCTGCGCGGTCGGATTGTCCTCGGGCTTCACCTTGAGCTTCGTCACGAGATCTGTCGCGGCCTTGTTGACGCCGGTGTGGTCGGTCACCATCTGTTTGCCGAATGCCTTGACGTCCTTGTTCGCCGACGTCGACTCCGCGAGCTTGCCGGCATCGATGTCGACTTGATTCGCCGTAACGACGATTGCGGCGATCTGCGCGTCGCTGGGCCCGGCGGATTGCGCCAGCGCGAGGGGCGTGGCCGAGAGGAGGACAACGGCGATTGCGGTGCGGATGCGTTTCATGAGCGACTCCTGAAAGTGGGGGCTGCAACCGTTACTTACGGGGAACGAGCCCGGTTGGATGCATCAGTCCCGCCTCGATACGGTCGAGGACGGTGCGCACGATGCGGTCGCATCGCTCGCCGTCGAAGCCGAATGCGTCCTGCGTCGCGACGTCCATCTGCTGCGCGAGTGACTCGCGCAGCCGCGCCTTCGCGCGGAACAGCCGGGTGCGCACGGTTGCGGCCGGAATGTCGAGCGCCGCGGCGGTCTCCTCCACGGTCAAATCCTCGACTTCGCGGAGCACGAACACCGTGCGATAGCCTTCCGGCAGCGCATCGATGTTGCGCTCGATGAGCCGCCGCGTTTGCGCCCGCAGCAGCATGTTCTCCGGTCCCGTGTCGGGCGAATCGGCCACGTTCAGCGCCTCGTGCTGTGCATCGGACTCTTCGAACGGCACGACGACGCGATCGCGCCGCGTGCGGCGCAACGCTTGCAGCGCCTGATTGACGACGATCCGCGTGAGCCACGTGCCGAGCGCGGCGTCGCCGCGAAATTCGTCCATGTGACGGAACGCGGCGAGGTAGGCCTCCTGCAGCGCATCCTCGGCAAGGCTGTCGTCCTTGAGGATTGCCCGTGCGGTGCGGTAGAGCCTGCGGTTGTAGCGGCGCATCATCGCGCCGAACGCCGTCGGGCTGCCTCGCCGAACGTCGCGCACCAGGCTGTCGTCGTTCGCCGCGTCGGGCGGTACCGGTTGCACATCCACGAGAAGCTTTCCCTTGCTGTATGCCCATTGGATGCAGGGCCGCGGACTTCCGTTCCCGCCCAGGGATTCCAGCGGGTTCGGCTCCCGCTGGCGTGGTGGCGGCCGCTCTCGCCGGACTACGGTCGGACCGTGCGCGGCTCTGCCAGCGCGTCGGCGAGAAAGGCGTCGAGGACTTCCAGATCGAGCGGCTTGGTGAAGTGATGGTCGAAGCCTGCCTCGAACGCGCGCCGCTTGTCCTCGGCCTGTCCCCATCCGGTCATTGCGACGAGGATCACCGCCTTGCCCCACGGCTCCGCGCGGATGTGCCGCGCGACCTCATAGCCATTGAGCTTCGGCATGCCGATGTCCAGCAGCGCGACATGCGGCCGGAATGCCTCGGCGGCCGCCAGCGCCACCCGGCCGTCGTTGGCGACGGTGATCTCATGCCCATCGAGTTGCAGCAGCGTCGCAAGGCTCGCCGCCGCGTCCCGATTGTCGTCGGCAACGAGGATCCGTGCCGTGCGCGCGGGCGTTTCGTTACGCGCGAGGCCGCCGGCGATTTCGGCGGGCTGCTGCCCACGCGCGGGAAGCGGCAGCGCGACGACAAATTCCGCGCCCTTGCCGAGACCGTCGCTCTTCGCTTCCACGGTTCCGTCGTGCAACTCGACCAGCCCCTTGACGAGTGCCAGGCCGATGCCGAGCCCGCCTTCGGCGCGATCGAGCGAGCTCTTGACCTGCGAGAACATCTCGAACACGCGCGACAGCAGTTCGGATTCGATGCCGATGCCCGTGTCCTTGACGCTGATCGACAACCGGTCGTCATGTACGCGGGCCGACAGGTCGACGCGGCCGCCGGGCTCCGAATACTTCGCCGCATTGGTCAGCAGGTTGGCGAGGATCTGAGCAACGCGCAGCGGATCGGCGTTGAGCCATACCGGCTCGGCTGGCAGGCTGGTCGTCAGTCGCTGCCTGCGTTCGTCGAGCAGCGGCCGGGTCGTCTCCAGCGCGGCTTCGACGACGCTCGCGAGTTGCACGCGCTGCATGCGCAACTCGAGCTTTCCGCGCGTGATCCGCGACACGTCGAGAAGGTCGTCGAGCAGCAGCGCCATCTGCTGCACCTGGCGCTCGATCACGTCCTGGCTCCAGCGGCGCTGCGCTTCGGTCGCATTCGGCGAGCGCGACAGGCGCGCGGCCTGCCTTATCGGAGCAAGCGGATTGCGCAACTCGTGGGCGAGTGTCGCGAGGAACTCGTCCTTGCGCCGATCCGCTTCGCGCAACGTGTCCGACGCATCGATGAGCTCGGTGATGTCGGGGCTGCTGCCGACCGCGCCGAGGAAGCGACCGTCAGCGGCGAAGCGCGGCGCGCCGAACGACTGGATCCAGCGCCACTCGCCGTCGTTGCGCCTCACGCGTGCCATCGCGCTGAAGCTCCGCTGCTCGGCGAGGGCAGCCTTCACTTCCGCGATATAGCCGGACGCGTCGTCCGGGTGCAACAGCGGCGTCCAGCCGCCGTGCTCGATCGTGTCGGGAGGAATCCCGAAGAACTCGCAGTACGCGCGGTTGACGAAACTGACGCGACCCGTCGGATCGATCACCCACACGAGCAACGGGGAACTGTCGGCCATCGCCCGGAACCGTTCCTCGCTTTCGCGCAGCGCATTTTCTGCGCGTGCGCGCGAAAGCTCGGTCCATACGCGCACGGCGGATTCACCCAGCAGCGCGACTTCCTCGACGCTCCACGCGCGCGATCCCGGAACACTGACCCACAGCATCGCTACCGTGCGGCCATCGGTCACTTGCGAAACGGCGATGATCGCGCCCACACCCGCGTCGATCCATGCCCTTGCATGGTCGTGCCGGCGCGTGTCGTCGATGACGATGGGCGCGCCGTCGCGTGTTGCGTCGACCAGCCCGAAGCGGTCGAGGTCGATCGGTGCAGCAGGCGCGGTCGTCGATCCGTCGGCATGCCATTGCGACATCACGTGCAGCGTCGCCGCGTCCGCGTCGATCTCGCCGTAGCCGGCAGCCGTGGCACCAAGCTGGCGGCCG
>Ga0207708_10000300_pt1 | contig 38885 bp, 33 predicted proteins | sample KBSK5101metaG_FD_184340 | JGI IMG/M metagenome (GOLD analysis project Ga0207708, IMG submission 184340) | Corn, switchgrass and miscanthus rhizosphere microbial communities from Kellogg Biological Station, Michigan, USA - KBS K5-10-1 metaG... | ecosystem: Host-associated > Plants > Roots >... | reverse complement strand
TTTCGCATTTCATCAAACGGTCCTTCAGTTTGCCTTCGTCCATGCCTTGCACCAGATAGAACGGCCGCGGTCCAAGCTGTATGGCGTCGTCTTGCATGCGCTGACCACGATTGCCGTAGAAACCATGTCCATCGTAGTAGTCGTTGTGATTGCCGCCGTAGTAGCGGCTGTCCCCATCGGCATGGGCTGCTGACGCAGACATCATGGCGATGGCGGCCGTGAAGGCGAGCGTACGAAACGTGTCGATTGGTCTCTCCTTTCCACTGGGGTTGATCTAGGCTGGCGCGGTGGCGCCTGCGAAGAATACTAGGCCCGACCTGTGTAGATCCCGTGGCAAATGCATGACCGTTTCGTGCCGCTGATGGAGTACTGGACTACGTCCTTTTTATTCCTCGAGGTGTACGTGACCGTCCGCAACGATCCGTTTCCAGCGCATATTTTCGGCGCGTAGATAGCGGCCGAACTCGGATGGCGTCATGTTGCCAGGCTCGGCTCCGATCGCGACAATTCGCTTGCGGATTTCGCCGTCCTGCAACCCTTTCGACAAGACTCCGGAGATCCGGTCAATGATCGGTGCCGGCGTTCCCGCGGGCGCAAGCAACCCGAACCAGACCACCATGTCGAATCCCGGAAATCCGCACTCGGCCACGGTGGGAAGATCCGGCGCGCCCGGCCAGCGCCGGCCAGACGTGACGGCGAGCGCCCGAACCTTGCCGACCCGGGCATTGGCCAGCGCGCTGACCATGCTGTCGAACATGAACTGGAGCCGGCCGCTGAGCAGATCGACCTGTGCCGCGGCCGTTCCCTTGTACGGCACATGTACGAACTGTACATGCGCCGTTGCGCCAACAAGTGCGCCGGCAAGATGGCTCACCGTACCGATGCCGGCCGAACCGTAATTCAGCGCGCCCGGATGCTCTCTTGCATAGGCGATCAGTTCCGGCATCGAGGCGACGGGAACCGATGGATGCACAACCAATACGTTCGGCGCGCTGGCGACCAGTCCAATGGGTGCGAAACTCGTTTCGATGTTGTATTCGGCCTGCTTGTTTATGAGTGGATTGATGACGTCGGAGGTGGCATTGACGAGCAGCGTGTAGCCGTCGGGCACCGCTTTCGCCACCGCCGCGGCAGCAATGATCCCCCCTGCGCCGGCGCGATTCTCCACCACCACCGTCTTGCCAAGGCTCTCAGAGAGAACGTCGGCCGCGATGCGCGCCAATGCGTCGACGGGTCCGCCCGGCGCAAATCCAACCACGATTTTCAGTGGGCGGTCGGGAAACGATTGTGCGAGCGCCACGCCACTCGTGGTCCACTGCAGGGCAACGGCGATCGCGCATAAGAAGGCTTTGCACCCGCTCGTAGTCCCCATGCCTCTCCCGATCAAGCGTTGCCTGGCAGGTCCGCAACCGCGGTACCGGCATCGATCGCCTTGCACTTGGCTTCCTCCGCCAACGCTTTTCTGCGGGCAAGTTCAAGCACTTCGCCGGCGCGTGCGCGGGGAATGAAGCACACGCCGGTATCGTCGGCGAGCACGATATCGCCGGGCGCTACCCGAACGCCGGCCACTGCGATTTCGCCGTTGATCTCGACTGTTTCAATGCGCCACTTTCCCGTGACTGGCGTGACTTCGGTCGACCACACCGGATAGCCTACGCTGCGCGAATGGGCGACATCGCGAACGCCGCCGAATACGATCGCACCGGCCTCGCCCTGGCGTTTGCCGGTCTGCGCCGAGATGCCGCCCATGTTGGAAATTCCCGGAACGCCTTCGATCACCACAACGTCGCCGGGTTGTGCAAGATTGTGTGCCTCGAATTCGGCCATTCTGTTCACGTGCCGGCGGGCCGTTTCATACACGTGCTCGCGCTGGATCATGTTGCGCACCGTGAGCGCCGGACCGACAATGCATGTGCCTGGCATGGTTGGCTTGAGTACCGATCCGGCGATGACACCGGTAATTCCGAGTTCATCCATGATGTCGGACAGGATGCCGCTGGCGTGCCCAAGGCGCTTGAAACCCTCGATGATTCCCTCGGGCGGCCGTGGCGTTTCCATCTGGCGGATGCGCTCGCGCGCGATTTTTCCGGTCAGCTTTTTTTCGGTCACGGCCATGCTCCTGATTGACGCCGGCATCCTGCCGCCAGTTCGGATATGCGTGTCGGCCGATGGTCGGAGGGCGAAACGGTATCACACTATCGCGGGCGCGAATTCGCTTGCCATCCCCTGTCTGCATGTCATTCGATCGGCCTCGCGCACCCGCGTCGAAAACCTTGTTAATGGCCTGCGGTAGAATAGGTCATCATGCTCGGTAGCCGGGGCAAAGAGCCGCGACAACTGCAACGCTTGCCGGGCGTCTTTGCCGAAAGGGGCAAATATGACACGAGGCAGCACCCGCAAGGTCAACGGGATAGCACGCCCCATCAAGACAAAGAAAGACTATTCCGGCGCGGCATCCGTCATCGAAAAGATTGCCGAACAGCCTGACCGGGAAACCGTTGCCGAAAAGCGCCTGCAGTCGCTGTTGAAGGCGATGGAGAAATTCGACGAAGAAGCGGAAGAGTCGGACGAACAGTCCTCCGAGCCAGGGTATGCAGGTCCCCTGCGCCGCTGGTCGGATGAATCCGGCGATCCCGAGTAGCCATCTCAAAGCTCAAGGCCGACTTGTCACTGGCAATCGTGCGGTCGTGTCTGCCTATCCCGCCCTGACCGGTTCCGTATTCACGTATGAAGCCTAACCCTGCGATCCTGCTGTGCGGATTGCTCCTGCTCGGGGCAATGCTGCGATTCGCTCACGCCGCCGGCGTAGAAGAGCGAACCGCGGTTGTCATTAGCGAGGGCGTGCGCCTGCAGGCCAGGATTTACACTCCCGAGGCCGCGAAACCGCCCTTGCCGACGATCATCATGTCGCACGGATGGGGAGGCACCGCCGCGATGCTGCGATCGCAGGCGACGGATTTCGCGCAAGCCGGCTATCTGGTCGTCGCTTTCGATTATCGGGGCTGGGGTGAAAGCGATGCTCGCCTGGTCCCCGCGCCAGTCGAGAAGGGCGTCGACGGGAGTCTCGGCACCGACGTCCGCGAGTTGCGCGAGATCGTGGATCCGCTGGACCAGGCCATGGATCTGCAGAACGTCGTCCATTGGGCAATGGGTGAGCCGGCGGTCGACAAGACCCGCCTTGGTCTGTGGGGCACCAGTTTTTCCGGAGGGCTCGTCGTATACGTGGCCGCGCGCGATGCGCGCGTGCGTGCCATCGTCAGCCAGGTTGGCTACATGGGTCAGCCGGTCGCTACCATGCCATCGTCGGCACTGGAAAGGAGTTATAGCGACGCGACCCGCCGCGCGCGGGGCGAACTCGGTTATCCCCCGGCCGGAGCGCGAGAGATAGGCAATCTGCGGGGAGCGCCGCTGCGCGAGAAGTTCTTGCTCTACGCTCCTGTGGACGATGTCGCACGGGCGCAAAATTGCGCAATGCTATTCATCGCCGCGGAGAAAGAAGAACTGTTCGATAACCGCGAACATCCCCAACGTGCCTACGAGCGGGCAAAGCAACCCAGGAAGTACGTCGTGATTCCCGGTATCGCGCACTACGGGATCTACGGTGAAGCGCGGGAACAGGCAACCGGTCTCGCGATCGAGTGGTTCAACCGGTACCTTAAAAACACAACGCTAAAATAACCAGCATGGATCTCAAGTTGCAGGACAAATCGGCATTGATCTCCGGTTCGACCAAAGGTATCGGCTTCGCCATCGCTGCGTTGCTCGCGGCGGAGGGTGCGAAAGTCATCGTCAGTGGTCGCACGCAAGCTGCAGTCAAGGAAGCGCTCGATCGAATCCGCGCCGCCACGCCAAAGGCGAAACTGGATGGTTTTGCCGGCGACCTGGCCGCCGCAGGTCCGACGACCGAACTGGTAAATCGCTTTCCGGCCGTCGACATCCTTGTCAACAATCTCGGCATTTTCGAGCGCAAGGCATTCGAGGAAATCGACGATGCCGAATGGCAGCGTTTCTTCGAAATCAATGTCATGAGCGGCGTGCGCCTGACCCGCGCTTACCTGCAAGGCATGAAACAGCGCAACTGGGGCCGCGTGGTGTTTATCAGCAGCGAGAGCGGCATTCAGATCCCAGATAACATGATCCACTACGGCATGACCAAGACCGCGCAGCTTTCGATATCGCGGGGGCTCGCAGAAACTTGCGTCGGCACCAATGTCACGGTCAACGCGGTGCTTCCCGGTCCCACGCTATCGGACGGCAACAAGAGCGCCATCGCGAAACGCTCCGCCGGAAAACCGTTTCCCGAATTCGAAAAGGAATTCTTCGAAAAAGTGCGTCCGAGTTCGTTGCTCAAGCGTTACGCCACCGTTGAAGAAGTCGCGACCATGGTGGCGTATGTCTGCAGCCCCCTGTCGTCCGCCACCAACGGCGCGGCGCTGCGGGTCGACGGCGGCGTGGTGCGCGCCTGCTTTTGAGTTCCGGCAGTGGCAAATCTGATATGAACGAAAAGGATCCGATGATGGACGAGAGACTGGAAACCCTGCAGGAAATCGGCACGGCCTTCAAGCAGACGCGGCCACCGGAGCCGGGGACACCGATGCCGCCGAGACCGACCTTGATGGACATATTCAATCTGCGTTTGAACACACCGAAGTTCGGCCTGCCGATCGCTGCCGCGCCGCATTGCATCCAGTGTGCATCGAACGCGCTGAGGGCCGGAATGGACGAGGAAACGGTGCTCGCCTGCCTGCTGCACGACATCGGCCTCGCCGTGGTGCGGCCAGATCATGGCTGGTGGGGCGCGCAACTGGTCGAACCCTATGTGTCCGAGAAGGTGTCCTGGGCGATCCGCTATCACCAGGCATTGCGCTATTTTCCGGATGCGTCGGTCGGCTACGAATACCCGCAGATGTATATCAAGATGTTCGGCGCGGAGTACAGGCCCCCCGAGTATATCGCCGCGGCCCACGACGTCGCGCGCAACCACAAGTGGTACATGGTTTCACGCAACATCACGTTGTTCGACGACTACAGTTTCGACAAGAACGAGCCTTGGTCGATCGAACCATTTACAGACATCATCGGCCGTCATTTTCGCCAACCGAAAGAAGGGTTGGGCAATGACAGCAGCGCGACCGCGCACATGTGGCGCACGTTGATCGACCCGAGCAAACCGCTTTGAGGCAATGCGTCCCGAATGCGGACTTGCCATACACATCTGGCCGCGTGGCGTGCGCGCGTGGAGACGTTCGGCGAGACAGAGGAAATGCTGTTGGCGAGTTACCCGGACGCCGTCGCCTCGTCGCTGGGAATAGCCAGGACCTGGATGCCCGTGCTGTTGCAAGATGCAGCGCCCGCCGGCAGGCCGACGGACGCGATGCCCGAACTCGCCCAACTCACTGCAGGCCTTGACGAGATGCTGAGAAAATCGTCCCCCGATTATCGGAAAACAACCATTCAACGTGCCGAGCGCGCCAGCAGTTCCACCAGATAGTCCTTCCACAAGGTCGCATCGCCCGGACTGATGTGTCCGCGCGTGCGCTCACTCGCCGGTACGAGCAGGTATTTTCCTCGCGCCACGCGCCCGATCTCGCGCTCCATGATGCCCAGTTGCGGCGGGTTGCGCTCATCGTCCTCGAAATTCACCGCGGTCACGGCAGCCCGGATCGTATGCAACTGCGGTGCGGGATCGTAGTCGCGCGAAGCATCCCAGGCGTACATGACGTCATTCGCATCGGCGTTCTGCATGCGGCTGCGAACCATGCGCTCTAGCAGGCGGTCGGTCGATTCCTGCGTCGGCGCTTCCAGGTACAACTGCTTCGTGCTGCCGGCACTGATGGCCACCATTCGCAGCGCCGTCTCCAGGCCCTGCGGCTGTTTTTCATAGTTGCCGCCTTTCCACTCCGGATCATTGCGAATCGCATCCACGATCAGGCGCCGCTCCATGCGGTTACGGCCTGAAATCTGCACGGGAAGACAAACGAGTGGCAGTGCGGCATCCATGAACTCCGGATACTTTTCCGTCCACAGCCAGGCGTGCATGCCGCCCATCGATACGCCCACGATCAACCGCAAGTGATCCACACCCAGACTGTGCGTGATCAACCGATGCTGCGCCTCAACCATGTCTGTATAACCGTAGTGTGGAAATTGGGCACGCAATCCGTCGCTCGGTTTGCTCGACCGGCCGTGCCCGATATTGTCGGGAACGATGACATACCATCGGCCGGCATCGAGTGGTTGGCCACTGCCGAACAATTCGCCGGCAAAACCGTCCACGAGAAATCCTGCGCCCCTGCCGGCGGTACCATGCAGCAACAACACTGCGTTGGTGATGTGTCCTTGCGCATTTCGCGCCGGCTTGCCCAGCGTGAAATAGTGCAATCTGAGTTCGTCGAGCGTTTGGCCGCTGCTGAAGTGAAAATTGCGCAGCACGAAGTCGCCGTGAACCGGCTCGGGATACGGCGCCGCCTGCGCCGCTACTGCGAGAAAAAGAAACAATGAACCACGGAGAACACGGAGAACACGGAGAAAAAACATGAGATATGAAAGGAAAGCGCGTGGCACGCAGGGATCGATGACTGGGGCACACGTCGCCGCTCGTTGCGACCCTCTGAATCGAATCCTGCAGTCTCCGTGTTCTCCGTGTCCTCCGTGGTTCAGATTCTGATTTAGATGCCAATCAGCATATGCCCCTATGCGGTAGGCCGCTGCGTTTCTTTGACGGTGACGCGGAACAGGGTGCGCGGATGCGACGGGTCGGTCAACGTCGCCGAATGCAGTACCGATGCGTTGTCCCACACGACGACGTCGCCCACGCCGTATTGCATCCGGTACTGGTATTTTGGCTGGGTCGAGTGAGCCGCCAATTCCCGCAACAGCGCCAGGCCTTCTTCTTCGGGCATTCCCTCGATTCCATAAGAGGTGCCGGAAACTGCATACAACGCCTTGCGGCCGCTGTACGGATGACGGCGTACCAGGGGGTGGCGTATCAGATACGCGCGGCGCTTTGCCTTTTGTTCCTCGGTCGGCCGGAAAGCCGTGGTGCGCGACTTGGGGTCGACATCGTCGCGATTGCCGTAGACGTTGAGCGTCACCAATCCCTCGATTCGATCCTTCATGGCTTCGGACAAATCCGCGTACGCCTGCTCCTGATCCGCAAACAAGGTATCGCCACCCACTTCCGGCACCTCGACCGAATAGAGCGCAGTTGCGCGCGCAGGGACGTCGAGATAAGAGTAATCGGTGTGCCAATAGGTCCCGCCATCCGCGAGGCCAGCCGGTTTGCCGTCGCGCACCACGTTCGATAGCACCAGGATGTCCGGATACTCGGGATGATGGAACTGATCGAGCAAATGCGGTTCGGGTGGGCCGAACCGGCTGGCAAAGTCCCGAAATGCCTGGGGTTGCAGTACCTGAGCGCGAAACGACAACACATGATATCGATGCAAGGCATCGCGGATGTCCTCGAACGCCGCATCGCCAAGCGGCCTCGACAGATCGACTCCCGAAACGTCGGCTCCCATGCAAAACCTGGATTTGCGTATCGAAATCATCATGCGGTCTTCTTGATCCGATTCAGTGTGCTGTTTGCTCGCCCTGACGTGCGTCCGATGTAATTTATCCGATTGAAGATTGATTGTGTTACCGATGAAAGTAGCTGACCTTGCCGAGTACTTCCTGGTTGACCACGTTTTTCGGCACACGTCCGGCGGCGACATCGCGGCAGGCGCTGAATACACTGGCGGCTATTGTGTTGATGCACTCGTCGGTCAGGCAGATGTGATGTGGAGTCACGACTATGTTGTCGAGCTTGAGCAAGGGATTATCGGGCGCGACGGGTTCCTGCTCGAACACGTCGATGGCCGCGCCTGCGATGCGACGGCTGGACAGCACGTCGTACAGTGCCTTTTCGTCGACGATCGGCCCGCGCGCGGTATTGATGAAGTAAGCGCCGGGCTTCATCAGGGAGAACTGGCGCGCACCGACCAGTTTGCGGGTTTCTTCGCTGAGTGGACAATTGACGCACAGGAAATCGGCCTCGCGAAACAATGTATCCATGTCGACCAACTTCACCCCGAGCGGCGCTACAGACTCCTGGGTTACATAGGGATCGCAGGCCATATGCCTCATGCCGAATGGCGCGGCGAGCCGAAACAGTTCGGAGCCGATGTTGCCCACGCCGAGCGAGCCAAGCACGCGGCCCGACAAACCGGTCCCCATGTGATTCAGCCGTTCGCCCCAGCGGCCCTCGCGAGTGAGACGATCCTTCACCATGACCTTCTGCGCCAGCATCAGCATGAACGTCAGCGCGGAAGTCGCCACCGGCCGGCGCACGCCGTCGGGCGTGATTGCCAAAATGACCCCGTTCTCGGTGCACGCGGGCACGTCGACCGTATCGTAGCCAACGCCAAAGCGGGCGATCAGTTTGAGTTTGCGATCCGGGCCAGAGACCGTCCTGCGCGTCACCTTCGCCAACATGACCGCCAGCGCGTCGTATTTAGACGCGGTTTCCGGCGTCAGCTCGGCTTCGTACTCCGCCAGAAACTCATAATCGATGCCGGCCTCCCGCAGAATCTTGAAGGCGGACTCATCGAAAATCGGTTTGCCGTCGGATTTGATGTTGTCCTTGGTAATACCGACGCGAAATCTGGCCTGCGCCATTTTCTTCCCTCCTGGTTGGTGCGCCGTCCTTGGTGCGAAGCGCGGGACGCCTCGCCGAGCGGGCTATTATTTTTTCCTGCCTTTTTCTTTCCCCGGGGACTTCAGCGCATCGAGTACCGCCATGCCCTGCTTCAGCGCCCCCTGCAGCAACATCGAATCGATTCCCATCGCAAACAGGCGAAAGCCCTTCGCCCAGTAGTCGCGGCTCCATTGATCGTCACCCGTGGCGCAGGCGAGCACTTTGCCGTGCTTTTTTGCCGCAGCGGTCATTTTCCCGATGGCCTTCACATATTTCGGATGGTCAAACTGGGCGGGGATGCCGAGAAAATTGGTAAGGTCGAAATGGCCGAGCCAGAGCACGTCCACACCGGGCACTGCTGCGATCTCATCGACGTTTTCGATTCCTTCCGCGGTCTCGATCAGGCACATCACCAGCGTGCGTTCGTTGGCGATTTTTATCTTGTCGGCAACATTGCCGCCGATGTAGTCGTCCGATGCGAATCCGAATGCCGCGCCGCGCCTTCCTGCCGGCGGATAGCGCGTGCAGGAAACGATGTGGCGCGCTTCTTCGGCCGATCCCACCATCGGCGCCATGATGCCCATGATGCCGAGATCCAGAGCGCGGGAAATATAGTGGTATTGATTGGCAGGCACCCGGGCCATCGGCACCAGGTCCAGGCCGCGGCAAAGTGCGGCCTGCTCCTTGAGCGTCTCATAGCTGGTGCCGGCATGTTCCATGTCGATCAGCAGAAATTCCGCGCCGCAGGATTTCACGATCTGTGGCAGGCCAGGCACGAGGAATTCCCAACCGAAAGCGCCGAAGACGGGCTGGTTGTTGAGAAGTTTGGCCTTTACGGGATTGGTTCGCATTTTAGTGTCTCTCTAATGGTAGCTGACTTGACAAGGGACGAGGGACGAGTGACGAGGGGAATTCAATCGTGCCTTTTCCACCGATTCTTGGAAATTCTAGGCACAAGCATAAAGGGATCTTTAGTCCCTCATCCCTCGACCCTTATGGTCGAAGACCGGTATCCCGCAACGCGGGGCGTCCCTCTCCCCTGCATTTCGTTCACGCATGAAACTTCCCGACCCACCCCGGATGCCGCAGGACTTCGGGATCGACGATCAGATGGGGCTTGCGTCCGTTCGCCAGGTCTACCGCGGCCTTGAAGGCACTCTGACCAAGCAGGCTCATGCATTCGTCGGTATGGCAGATGGCATGGGGCGCGACAATCACGTTATCCATCTTCAGTAACGGATTGTCGGGCGAAACCGGTTCCTGTTCGAAGACGTCGATGGCAGCGCCCGCAATCCGATTGTGCTTAAGGGAATCGATCAGAGCCGATTCCACGACCACGGGGCCACGCGCGGTGTTGATGAAGTACGCCGTGGGCTTCATCAGCGCAAACTCACGCGCGCCGATAAGACCCCGGGTCTTGTCATCGAGAAGCGTATTGACCGAGATGTAATCCGCCTGCTTGAGCAAGGTGTCTTTGTCGACCAGGGTTACACCGAGCGACGTTACCGAAGATTGAGAAACATTTGGATCGCAACCCAGCAGCTTCATGCCGAAAGGCTGCGCAAGCTTGAAGATTTCCCTGCCGATGTTGCCGACACCGATGACTCCAAGCGTTCTGCCCATCAAGCCCCTGCCGAGATAATTACCCTTCTCCGCCCAGCGCCCTTCCCGCGTCAGCCTGTCCTTGAGGAACATGCGGTGCGCCAGCGCGAGCACGAAGCCGATGACGCTGGCGGCCACCGGGCGGCGCACACCGTCCGGCGTGATGGTCAGCAGCACACCGTTTTCGGTGCACGCCGGCACATCGACGGTATCGTATCCCACCCCGAAGCGTGCGATCAGCTTCAGTTTCCTGTCCGGCGTCGCCAGCGTTTTGCGCGTCACCTTGGCCGACATCAGGCATATGGCGTCGTAGCCGGCCGCATACTCCGGCGGGATCTCCGGAACCTTTTCCGGCAGGAATTCCCATTGCACCGCCGGATCTTCCAACACCTTGAATGCTTCCTCGCCGAAAATCGTGCCGTCCTTCGTAATAGCGTCGCGGGAAATACCGATTTTGAATTTGCCAGCCAAGGATTCTCCTTGTTAGTGGTTAGTGGTTAGTGGTTAGTGGTTAGTGGTTAGTGCCTGGAGCGCTTTTACTAGCCACTCGCCACTAACCACTCGACACTTGTCGCAATCACATCGACGCGCTGAACGCTCCATCCGTCACCAGGATATGTCCGTTTACGAACGAGGCTTCGTCCGACGCGAGAAACACGGCGATGGGACCGATTTCTTCCAGTTTGCCCCAGCGGCCGGCCGGCGTGCGCTTGCACACCCAGTCGTTGAATTCCTTGTTCTGGATCAGCGCAGTATTCATCTCAGTCGCGAAATAGCCCGGCGCGATGGCATTCGCAGTCACGTTGTGCGGCGCCAGTTCGATTGCCAGTTCGCGGATAAGCGCATGAACCGCGCCTTTGCTTGCGACATATGCGGAGATGGTCGGGCGGGCGAGGATGGCGCTGACCGAGCCTGTCATGATGATGCGGCCGCGCCGCGCCGGAATCATTACTTTCGCCGCTTCTTTGGCGAGCGCCCACACCGCCGTAAGGTTGGTCGCAACCACGCGCTCGAAGTCGGCCGCTTCGAATTCAGTGATCGGTTTGCGGTGCTGGATACCTGCGTTCGCAACCAGGACGTCGAAACGGCCGTGCTTTTTAACTGCGCCCTGGATGCAGGCGCCGCCCGCAGTGTGGTCTGTTACATCGAAGGCGGCCGCTTCGCCTTTCAATCCCTTCGCCGCGAGTTCCTTCACTCTTTCCTTGAGCGCCGCGCCGTCGCGCGCATTCAGGATCACGTGCGCACCCGCCGTTGCCAGCGACTGCGCCATCGCCCAACCCAGCCCGCGCGATGCGCCGCTGACAAGGGCCACTTTGCCACTCAAATTGAACATTTCTCCTCCCGTTGGGTTTAGACCCAAACTCATTTGCCACAGAGGTCACAGATACCCTACGTGTGCAGCACGTCGGAGTACCCTTTTAGGACACAGAGAAAATCCAAAAAGAGACCTATGAACTCTCTGCGTCACTCGCTGACATGGTTTAGCGAATATATGTATGTGCTGCTTCGCAATCCAATGTGATTCCGCTTTTGATTCCTCTGTGAACTCTGTGTCCTCTGTGGCAGAAGCACTATTTGCGCTAGGGCATGTACTGCCCGCCGTTCACTTCCAATATCTGGCCGGTCATGTAGCCACTGAGCTGCTCGGACGCGAGAAACATGAATGCACCGGCGCACTCGTCGGCCGTGCCCAACCGGTTCATCGGGATGCTGGCCTTAAAGCCTTCGAGCATCTGCGGAGTCGAGTAGCGATCATGAAAAGGGGTCGTGATGACGCCGGGCGCCACGGCGTTGACACGAATCCTGTCCTTGACCAGTTCCTTGGCAAGGCCATGCGTGATGGTGCTGACAAAACCTTTCGATCCGGCGTAGAGCGATGCACCCGGCCCGCCGCCGTGACGGGCGGCAACCGAGGTCACATTGATGATTGCGCCCCCGGTGCCCTGTTTGCGCATGTGTTGCGCGGCGGCGGCGGTGCAAATCATGGTCGAGCGCACATTCAGGTTGATGACGTGATCGAACAGTTCGTCTGTAATGGTTTCGATCGGCGCGCGCTGCACCAGTCCACCTGCATTGTTGATCAGCACGTCGATGCGCCCGAAACCGGACACCGTTTTGTCGACGATCTGCCTGCAGGTCGCTGAGTCGGTGACGTCACCGCCGACCAGCAATGCCTTGCCGCCGGCCTTTTCCACCTGCGCGGCGACTTTCTCGGCCTCGGCCTTGCTCTTGTTGTAATGCACCGCGACTTTCGCGCCGTTGCGACCGAACGCAATCGCCGCCGCCGCCCCGATCCCGGTGCTGGCCCCGGTGATCAGCACGACTTTGTTCTTAAGATCTTCAATCATCTTCTCCCCCACCTACTTCACTTAGCCACAGATACCCTACGTGCGTAGCACGTCGGAGTATCCTTTTAGGTCACAGAGAACACAGAGAAATTCAAAAATATCAGAACGACTTGGTTACCAGCCGTAACTGGTCTTCTCTGTGTCCTCTGTGGCAAATATTGTTTTTGGTTACGGCAGCAGGACGGTCGAGCCGGTGGTTTTGCGAGCCTCGAGGTCACGATGTGCCTGCGCAGCGTCGGCGAGCTTGTAGGTCTGGTTGATTTCGATCTTGACCTTGCCGGACTTCACGATCTCGAACAATTCCCTGGCTGCGGCTTCGAGATCGCTGCGCGACGCCGTGTAGGTCATCAGCGTCGGCCGCGTGACATAAAACGATCCGCGCGCCAGCGTGTTGAGGTCGACGCCGGTCACGGGACCGGACCCGTTGCCGAATACCGCCAGCAGGCCGCGTGGCTTCAGGCAATCGAGCGAACCCGCAAAAGTATCCTTGCCGACGGAATCGAACACTACGGGCACTTTTGCTCCGCCAGTGATTTGCTTGACGCGCTCGGCGAAATTCTCTCGGGTGTAAACGATTGCATGGTCGCAGCCATGCGCCTTCGCGATGTTCGCTTTCTCGTCCGAGCCAACGGTGCCGATCACCGTTGCGCCCAGCGCCTTGAGCCATTGGCAGGCAATCAAGCCTACGCCGCCGGCCGCGGCATGGAACAACACGGTTTCGCCCTTCTCCACGCGGTAGACGCGGCGGATGAGATATTGCACGGTGAGGCCTTTGAGCATCATGGCCGCGGCCTGTTGATCGGAGATGCCGGCCGGCACTTTGACCAGCCTGTCCGCCGCGTACAGGCGCGATTCGGAATAGGCTCCCGGCGTGCCGCCCGCGTAGGCGACACGGTCGCCAACCTTGACCTGCGTCACTCCGGCGCCGACGGCCTCGACCACCCCGGCACCCTCGCTGCCCGCACCGCTGGGCAACGGCAAGGGGTAAAGACCGGAGCGCTGATAGGTGTCGATGAAGTTAAGGCCGATCGCCGTATGGCGTATTTTCACCTGGCCTGCGCCGGGCTCACCCACCTCGACGTCGTCGAGCTGCAGAACTTCGGGGCCGCCTGTTTTGTGGAAACGTATCGCTTTACCCATTGTTGCCTCCTCTGATATTTTTTGGTTTTTTGCCCGTGGGCCGGCGGGCCAGCTTCGCGTTACAGGGTCACATCCATCGGCTAAAGCCGATGGAACCTGCTCCGCCCTCCACGCTCACCGCCTGTTTTGTGGAAACGTATCGCTTTACCCATTGTTGCCTCCTCTGATATTTTTTGGTTTTTTGCCCGTGGGCCGGCGGGCCAGCTTCGCGTTCCACGGATCACATCCACCCGCTAAAACTGACGACACCTGACAAGAGGATTGTCGACCCGCAGTCGCGGAGCGATTCGGTTGTATTGTAGCAGGGGGCTAATCGCCGGCGACGGAGTATCGACCAAACACTGGCGGGGACGGGCCGGCTGGCCGCGCCCGCGGGTTACTTTACGCGCACCAGCTTGAGGTCTGCCTCGCGTTGGGATACGAGGCGGATGAAACTGCGAATCTGCGGGTAGACCGTTTCGCGGAATCGGCGTCCGCTGAATATGCCGTAGTGCCCCAGTCCCTTCGCCAGCAAGTGCTTGCGCTTGTCGGAAGGAATATTGCGGCACAGGGTCTGCGCGGCTTCGGTCTGGCCGTTTCCGGAAATATCGTCCAGTTCGCCCTCGATGGTGAACAAGGCCGTCTTGCGGATCGCCTCCGGTTGTACGAGCGTACCGCGCACCGACCACTTTCCTTTCGGCAACTGGAAATCCTGAAATACGACCTTGATGGTATCGAGGTAGTACTCGGCAGGCATGTCGAGCACGGCGTTGTACTCGTCGTAGAATTTGCGATGCGCGTCTGCACTTTCGCCGTCGCCCCGCACCATGTGGTTGTAAAACTGCTTGTGCGCATCCATGTGGCGATCCGGGTTCATCGCCAGGAAACTCGCATGCTGCAGAAAGCCCGGGTAGACCTTGCGCATGAAGCCGGGGTAGTTGGCGGGCACGCGCATGATGACCTGATTGGAAAACCATGAGTGCGGCCTTCCCGCGGCGAAATCGTTCACCGTGGTTGGATTGCGACGGGTGTCGATCGGACCGCCCATCATGATCATCGCTTTGGGCACGGCCGGATCGTTTTCCGCGGCCATCAGCGATACCGCGGCGAGTACCGGCACGGTCGGCTGGCATACCGACATCACATTAAGGTCGGGTGAAAGGAAGCGAATGAATTCGCGAATATAGTCGACATAGTCATCCAGGTGGAACGGGCCTTGCGCCAGCGGCACCATCTTGGCGTCAACCCAGTCCGTGATCCAGACGTCGTGGTCCACCAGCGCGGTACGCACCGTATCGCGCAGCAGGGTCGCGAAATGCCCGGACAGGGGCGCGACGATCAGCAGCTTGGGCTGTTCGACGGCGACCGACTTGCGAAAGTGAAGCAGCTGACAGAAGGCCTTATCGATGACCACTTCGCGGGTCACAGCTACTCGCTCGCCGTTAACAAGCGTTTCATCGATTTCCCAGGCCGGCTTCGGATACCGTCGGAGCAGGCGCACGAACATTTCGCTGTTGGCGGCCAGCCTGCGCGATAGCGGCGTGTACGCCAGCGGGCTCAGCGGATTGGTGAACAAATGCCGCGCCATATCGGCCCACGCGACAGCTGGCGCCATCACCGTTTTATGAAATTCGTGCAACTGGTAGATCATTGTGCCTCTCTATCGGAGATCGACTGAAAGACCGCCGATTTCTCATGTGAAACGCCCAATCGCCCAGGCTCGCCGGACTGTAATGATTCCGTCATGGAGCGTCAAGGAAGCGAAAGGACCATTCTCCATACTTATAACTTATAACGGCCCGAGAGGAGATTCCTGCATGGCAGCCACCTGCTCCCTTAGCTGAAGAACCTGGTCCTGCCAGTATTTTGTGGTATGGAACCAAGGGAATGCCGCAGGAAAAGCCGGATCCTCCCAGCGCCGGGCCAGCCAGGCGGAATAGTGGACAAGACGCAACGTGCGGAGAGCTTCTGTGAGACCTAATTCACGGCGGTCAAGTTCGGCGAAATCCTCATAGCCAGCCAGTACATCGGAGAGTTGTCTGGTCATTGCTGCCCGATCTCCCGACAAAAGCATCCACAAATCCTGCATGGCGGGGCCCATGCGGGCATCGTCGAAATCGACGAAATGCGGCCCATCGTCGGTCCAGAGCACGTTGCCCGGGTGGCAGTCCCCGTGCAGCCGCAGGGAGCGCACCGCGCCGGCGCGATCGAAGCAATCGCGGACACCCATCAAGGCCTGATGAAGTACGCTGGCATAGGCATCGCGCAAATCGGCGGGAATCCAGTCGTTGTCGAGCAGATAGTTGCGCGGTTCTTCGCCGAAACTGGCGATATCGACGGCGGGACGATGGACAAAGGGTTTGGTCGCACCAACCGCATGGATGCGGCCGATAAACCGGCCCAGCCACTCCAGCGTGTCGGGATCGTCCAGTTCCGGCGCGCGCCCGCCGCGACGCGCATACAAAGTGAAACGGAATCCACCGAATGCATGCAGCGTCGAGTTTCGGATCACCAGCGCCGGAACCGCTGGAATTTCGCGTTCCGCAAGTTCTGCGGTAAAGGCATGCTCTTCGAGTATCTGCGCGTCGGTCCATCTCCCGGGACGGTAGAACTTGACGACGAGCGGCAAGTCATCCTCAACTCCCACCTGATAAACCCTGTTTTCGTAGCTGTTCAACGCAGAGAGCCGTCCATCGGTGCGGATTCCCGTGGAATCGATCGCATTCAGAATCACATCAGGTGTAAGCCCGGCATAGGGAACATTCTTGTCCATACCCGGATTGTAACGATGACGCCCGCATTCGCTTTCGCTAAAGTGGTGATCCGCCGTCCCGGAACAAATTCAGGAGATCGAATTGTATTGCGCTATCCGAAATTTTCTGCTTGCGCTTCTCATTACAATCGTGACACCCATGATGACTGGCGCCGCCGCACTTGACGAAATAAGCGCCAGGGTGCCTGCGTTGATCAGCGAAGACCTGCATATTCCTTCCGATACGCCGGGCATCCGTCTCTATATCCGCAACAAGCGCCCGCCCGAGTCCGCGTTCAAGTCCGACCGGGTGTTGCTGTACGTGCACGGCGCGACCTACCCTGCGACGACCGCATTCGATCTCACCCTCGACGGAATGTCATGGATGGAATACATCGCTGCGCACGGCTGGGACGTCTACATGGTGGACTTGCGCGGGTACGGCAGGTCAACGCGTCCTGCAGAAATGGAGCAGCCGGCCAAGGACAATCCGCCCATCGTGACTACCGAAGTTGCGATTCGCGACGTGGGCTCGGCGGTTGACTACATCATGAAGCGGCGCAACGTTGCAAAGGTCCATTTGCTCGGCTGGTCGTGGGGAACCTCGATCATGGCGGCTTACACCGCTGCCAATAACGACAAGGTCAACAAGCTCGTGCTGTATGCCCCGCTCTGGCTGCGCAACACCCCGGGCCTGATCGGTGGTGACGGGCCGCTGGGCGCCTATCGCACGGTAACGAAGGAGAACGCCAAAAAACGCTGGCTCACCGGTGTGCCAGAGGACAAACAGGCGGACCTTATTCCGGCGGGCTGGTTCGACACCTGGGCGCAGGCAACCTGGGCGACAGATCCCAAATCCAGGGAAAGCGGCGATTTACGCGCCCCAAACGGCGTCATCCAGGACGTGCGGGCGTATTGGGCTTCAGGCAAACCGTATTACGTTCCCGCCGACATCCGCGTACCGACGTTATTGATCAAAGGTGAATGGGATCAGGATACCCCGGCCTATATGGCGCAGGCGCTGTTCCCGTTGCTGAAAAACGCGCCGGTCAAACGCTACGTCGAAATCGGCGAAGGCACGCACACCGTGATCATGGAAAAGAACCGCATGGAGCTGTTCCGCGAAGTGCAGCTATTCCTGGAAGAACCTAACCAAAAATAACCGCCGAGGCGCGGAGGCGCAGAGGAAACGCAGAGAAAGACAAAGGAAACGTACCGAGAGGTAGAAATCATTGGGCTGCGTACATTCGCGGCAATTATTGCAGCCGACGCCCGCATTCATTTCCTACGAAACATTCTCTGGTATTGCTTTCCTTTGCGTTTCCTCTGCGCCTCCGCGCCTTAAGGTGAAACACTTACGGCTGAAGCTGCTGCGGTGAAGACTTAGTCAGTGCGAAGCTGAAACGAGCTGTATGGTTTCGGCGACCTGTACGTCCATAACTCTGCACTCCTCAAGCAGCGTGAATATTGCGTTGCTGACAGCGCCCATGTCGTCGCCAGGCTGCAGGTGCCATTCGTATTCCGGTGAGAACGATTCATCGAACGGCGAGCTCAGTCGAATGCGAACTCTGCCGTCGGCGCAGGCGGCAACCTCGGCCTGCGCTTCGCCGACCCGCGATCGAAACCGGCGCAACGCCGTGCTGAGGAACAACTGGAAACCGATTTCGCTTTTCGCAAATATTCCCGCGTCAAGCGCCTGGCGGGGGCTCATCGGCGGGCGCGGTATCGGTAGCAGCGACAATCCCGGCTGGCCCAGCTGGGCGGCCAGCGTCCGTGTAAATGCAACGCCCCATGCGCCAATATTTCCGGCGGTTTCGCCAAACCCCGGGGCATCGGCCGACGTGACCGACACGCCCGTCAGGAATCGCAAATGCACCTGTTCTTCGTTGCTGGTGAGATGGATATCCTCGGGCGGAACATCCAGGGGAGGCAGGTTTTCCGCGCCGGTTTCGCGCGACCGGCGGTAGAGCATGCCGGGCTTGAGCGTGGCGAGCCCGTCCGCGGAGGCCAAAGTGTTGCCAAGTCCGAAATTCTTCATGGTCCCAAGCGTGCCGTGCGCATCGAACACGGCCTTCAGGGCCCCGCAGTCCGGGACTACCGCCGGCACGACCAGCGGCGAACGCCCTCCCGTGACGATCAGTAACGGAATCGCAAACATGCGCAATTGCAGTGTTGCTTCACCGGGAGCTTTCAGGGCGTTATCCAGGGCTTCCGAGAGGATGCGGAAAACCGCATAGGAAGGCGCCTGATCGAGCGCTTGCTCGATCAGCGCGTCATCCCCCGTCTGAAGCAACCGGTCGAGTGCGGCATATAGATGTTGCGCCGACTTTCCGTGCTGCAACGCAGAATCCAGTCCTGCGAGGGATTGGGCAAGCGCAACGAGCGGATTCAATGAGGACGGTACGTAACGGCGCGGATCGGGAAGGGTTTTCATGTGAGTGCATTCAGCGGGCCGCCGTTGCAACAACGCCGCGCCGAGATTCCCTTGCCGTGCCGCAACGAAAGCTACACTTGACTCTATATCTGCAAGTGCTAGAACGTAAACCAGACGGTCGGCTGGTGCAATAAGTGGAAACACCCCGGCATGCCGTCACCTGGACGTCCAAGCAGGCCCATGAAACATTCCTACAAGAGGGGGAGTCGAGCATGTGGTTAACCGATAGAGAACGCAAGCAGACCGAGCACGCCGAAGAGGCAGCCTTTGCCTCGCCGGTGCCCACGCAAATCGTTTCAAACGGCGAATATAACCCGCTGCCGCAGACCGACAAGCAGAAACAGGTCGAGGCACGGATCAAGGAACTCGCCGATCATTACGCACACAAGCTGAACATGGACCGGCGCACCTTCCTGAAGACAACTTCGGGAATGGCGGTCGCCTTCCTGGCGATGAATCAGGTTTTCGGACCGATCTGGAACGTTTCCGAGGCTGAGGCCGCCGACACCGATGTGGCCGATGCCCGTGCCAAAGCGCTCAAGAAACAGTTCATCTTCGACGATCAGACGCACTTCGTGCGCGACGACTTCGACAAGGAAGGACTCCTGGGTCTGGGCAAGTACGCTTCCGAGCACTGGAATCCCGACATGCTGAAGGACATTCCGCTGGTTCTTCAGCGCTACAAGTTCCAGAACTATCTGAAGGAGATCTTCCTCGACAGCGACACGAAGGTTGCTTTGCTGTCCGGGGCGCCGTTCGACGACGAAACGTGGTGGCTGCTCTCCAACGAAGCCATCGCGGATGCGCGCAATGCCATCAACCGGGTTGCCGGCTCGCGGCGCATGTTCGGTCACTTTGTGTTCACGCCGGGCACGCCGGGCTGGATGGATGCGGTGGATCGCGCCGCGGCCGAACTCAAGCCGGACGCCTGGAAGGGCTACACCGTGGGCGATCCGCTTTCGCCTACGACCAAGGGTTCGACATGGCGCCTCGACGACGAGAAACTGATGTACCCGTTCTACGAGAAAATCATGAAGACCGGGCCGCGCACTGTCTGTATCCACAAGGGGCTGCTGCCGATCGACTACGAGCAATCGTGGGCGGGTGTGTGGCAGTTCGCCACGGTGGACGATCTGCCGAAGGCCGCGAAAGACTGGCCGGGCATCAATTTCGTCATGTATCACGGCGCGTTGCGTCCGTTCCTCGAGGACCCGGCGGCCGAGCTGGCCCTGTTCGAGAAGTCCGGCAACATTCGCTGGGCAACGGACTTGGCGAGAATTCCCGCCAAATACGGCGTCAAGAATGTCTACGCTGAACTGGGCACTACCTTCGCCAACTCCGCGGTGGCGAATCCGCGCTTCAGCGCGGCCCTGGTTGGGCAGTTCGTCAACGAGATGGGGGCGGACCGCGTGGTCTGGGGTTCGGATTCTGTCTGGTACGGCAGCCCGCAGTGGCAGATCGAGGCCATGCGCCGGCTGGAAATTCCGGACGATCTGATGCAGAAGATGGGTTGGAAGACCAAGCTTGGCGGCGCGGACAGCGAAGTCAAGCGCAAGATCTTCGGCACCAATTCCGCGCGCATCTACAACTATAAGATCCAGGCCGAATATGAGGATCTGAGCCGCGACCAACTGGCGCTGATGAAGCAGCACTACGAAGCGGAAGGCATCGAACGCAACAATGTCGCTTACGGTTACATAGGCAAGAAAACGACGGCCTGAGCTTTCGCATCGCAATTGAAGCGGGGAGCCTTGCGCTCCCCGTTTTTTTGCTGGCGCATGTGCCGCGGTTTGGAGAAAGCCGAGGCGGCAAGAGGCAAAATTGGATAATGATATGCTCGCGCTTACTGTTCAACTGCCGAGAGACCCGACATGAAACACATCAACTGGGACCAGGTTCCCGCGGAAAGACTGAATGACAAGTTTGTGCGCAAGCTGGCTTGGGACGGCAAGATCATGATTGGACAGACCCTGGTCGAAAAAGGATATGTCGTGCCCTTGCATTCCCACGACAATCAGCAGGTGACGTTCGTCACCAGCGGGGTCTGGCGATTCAAGCTGGAAAACCGGACCGTAGAAGTCGGACCAAATGAAATGATCTTCATCCCCGCCAATGTACCGCATACCGCCGAAGCAATCGAAACGCTGGTGGCCTACGACGTCTTCACTCCGCCACGAGAGGATTGGATCAACGGTGACGACACTTATCTGCGCGCCAAATGATTTGTTGAAAGTTTGAGACTCAAACCGCGAACCCTTAAATCTCACCACGAAGGTCACGAAGAACACGAAGAAAGGCAAGGGAAACGCAGGCTTGAATTTGGTGGCGGTATATGGTCGCTGGTGATTAGTCTTCGATTTTCTTCGTGACCTAAAAGGGTACTCCGGGCTAACGCCAGGGTATTCGCGTCTTCGTGGTGAGACTGTGGGTGACGTGCGTTAGATCCGTGTTGACTGCTTGACTAGTCAGTTCTCAGGCTTCCAGTTCTTGACCAGTTCCTTCGCCTGAGCGATTTGCTCGGGCGTCATTTTTTTCTCGATCTTGCTGATCTCTTCCCTGGTGTAAAGGGAATCGCGGTAGCTGCTCTTGGGATTGTTCGCAGACAATGTCAGCCACATGTCTGCGGTCTGCAGATCCTTGGGCGCGCCCTGACCAGCCGCATACATGATTCCCACGTAATACTGCGCGCGCGCGTCTCCCTGCTGCGCGGCCTTCTGAAACCACTTGAGTGCTTCGTTCTGGTCGCGCTTGACGCCAAACCCGTTGTGGTACAAAAACCCGACAAAATATTGACCCTCGACATTGCCCTGGTCCGCCAGCTTCTGGAATTCGGCCAGCGCTTTGGCATAGTCGCCCGTTGTATAGGCCTCGACGCCTTCGTCCATCCCCGCCCAGGCCACCAGCGGAAACAAAAATGCGCACAGTACGATAAAACGTTTCATTGTTTTTCCTCGGACCAATTGAGATTAAGGAACGACTCATAAGGATTGTAACGTGCTTACCGCGCGTCGCGCCTGCAAGGCCTACCGTGAATTCCGCAAGCCGCCTAGCGGCTGACCCTGTTGCGGCCTTGCGCTTTGGCGCGATAGAGCGCCTGGTCGGCTGCCTCGAGCGCCCGTTCGGGCAGCTGTGCCCGGTCCGTCCTCTCCCCAACGCCTATGCTGACAGTCACTGAAATCCATTGCGACGTCCCCTTGTTGTCGCCGGCGACCGATGGCCCAGGCGTTCCCCTCGCGGCATCCTTTGGCGGGCTCCTGTCGCGCAGAGTGACCTTGTAGTTCTCGATGTCTTTGCGCAAGTCTTCGAAGTGGTGCATGACGCTGTTTGCACGGCGTGCGGCGAAAATAATCGTGAACTCCTCACCCCCATATCGATACGCCATGCCGCCACCGCCAACCCGCCGCAAACGGGAAGCGACTAGTTTCAGCACCTGGTCGCCGACGTCATGTCCCCAGGTATCGTTGAATGCCTTGAAGTGGTCGATGTCGATCATCGCGACGGTGAAAGTCCCATCCAGCGCCCCTAAACGCTCGTTCAACGCACGGCGCCCGGGCAAACCGGTCAATTCGTCGTAAAACGCCATGCGGTGAGAATCCTGGACCACCGCGATGGCGACGATCATGCCCGCCATCGTGCAAAACCATGCGAATGGACCGTGGAACGGCAAATCGTTGCACGCCAGCGCAAAACAGGCGGCGGCGGCGGCAAACGCGGCGTCGATGACGGACCCACGCACCACCGCACACACGACAGCGACAGACACGGCCGCCACCGCGCACACAATGCCGACTTGTGGAATGTGAATCCTGGGGGAAAGCACCACCTGCTCGAGAATGGGGAGATACAGCATTTCGGTAAATTCGGCTGCGTCCGATAGCACGATCGCCACAATCGCACCCACCTCGATCAGGGGCAGCGACATCCTGCGCAGACCCGGGGCATTCCACACACCGCGTTCGCGCAACAACGTGAACACCGCTATGTTGAGCGGAACGAACACGCATACTGCCGCATAGACGGTTCGCGCGATGAAGCCAGCATTGCCTTGCTCGAGAAAAAAAACGAATGCGATATAGGCAAGCGACAGGGAAGAGAGCACGAAAAAAGCCCTCCCGCGCCTGAAGGCCAGGCTCAGCGAAAGCCCACCCGTCAATATCAGATACGGCCCGTGAATCTTGAGTCCGGACAGGTAATCGGGAAGGTTCGCGTGTACCGCGAGCAAAAGCGCGATGCCCCACAACCCGAGCGGCATGCCGAAATTACGCAGCACTGTTCCGATCGAGGTGAAGGGAGAGAATTCCTCAACTACAAATCCTTTGGCACCTACCAGATCCACCACATCTCCACGCCGATGGACACGCGTCGTTGCGGCTGCATCGACGTCACCGTTTTCCACTGAGGACGGTCGCAACTCAAACACCCGATGGAATACGATGCATCAGCAAGAGACAGGCCAGAGGGCAATTCGTTCGTGCGCGCGTGTATTGGCACGGGCACTTTGTTGGCGACAGACGACGTATGACATGAGATTTGGGCGCAACCTGCTGCCTTGTATGACTTCGGTCCTGTCGTCGTGCGGCTACACGAGGATCGACAACTGCAGGATGAACTTTGGACGCGAGGAATCCGAAATACACGAGCGTAGCAGTCATTAAAATAATCGGTGGCGTCTAGCAATTCGCCTGGGGCCCAGACTCCAGATCATCCGATGGCGCCACGTTTTAGGCCAAGAATCGCCCGTCCCTGATTGTCGATAAAGCGCTTGACCGGCCGGCCTTCTGCCCGTGCGCAGGTGACAATAGGCGCTACCGGTTCGAGTGCCGATTTCGCCAGTGCGGCGCCTCGGGAAATAGATCGCTTAATGGAAATCAACGGTGTACAGTCACTCGCCTGTTTGCTGGAGTCGCAAGGGCTATCGCCCCTCCAACAGGCAGTATTCGAGTGGTATTGGGACTAGTGAAGCGGTGACTTCTGTTTCGCGGCCGAAAAAACACCAATAGCCCGGAGTATCGGGCGCCCTCCTACGCCGAGAACAGTCAGGGATTGCGCTAGCAATCCGCCATCGTGAATACGCCGCGGTTATCGGGGCTTCATGTGCAACCTCCCGTTGCCAATCCCGCCGTGCGCGGTTCGTCGATGGAGGTACCGCATGTCCTTGCCTGTTCCCTACACTATGCCATCGAGATTTGCGAGGGCGGCAGACGCTTATATCGCAGTCGAGCTCCGGCAGGACCTGGGCCCGGACCAGTTACAGAGCAGAATGGCACCCCCGATTCACGGCCGGCGTGACACCGCAAAAATACCGCCTCCGCACTCGGAGCGCTGGCGGCTAAAGGAATCGGCCAAGCTTGCCATTAGGCACGAGAGTACGCATCAAAACCGCGGCGCCGTTTCGCTGCCCGGGCAATCCAATCGGCCAAACTCAGACGCAATCGAAATTGCGGATTCAGGCGACGGTTATCCCGCCGAAGGCGGTTCGGGCTCGCCGGCTTGGCATAAAAGTCCGGCAAGGAACCAGGCATGAGGACGGAAAACGGCAAACTCGAGTTCATCCTGTCGAGCGAGAAAGACATTACCGATCTGAACGTGCGCGGCGAACTCGAGGCCTGCCTAGCCCTGCGCAGGGCCAAAACGTGAGTACCATTCTTGTCGTCGATGACCATGCGGTCAATCGCGAGTTCCTGTGTAGCCTGCTCGTCTACAAAGGCCACCGTGTACTCGAAGCGAAGGATGCGCTGGAGGCCTTGTCGCTCGTGCGTGGCCAACGGCCCGATCTGGTAATTTGCGACGTGTTGATGCCGACGATGGACGGCTACGAGTTCGTACGACAACTGCTCGCCGACCCGGCAATTACCGGCACGCCCGTTATTTTCCATACCGCCCATTACCATGAACGCGAAGCGCAGAATCTGGCGCGGACTGCCGGCGTCGCCCACGTCCTTCCCAAACCCTGCGAACCCGAGCTGGTCCTCCGGGTTGTCAACGAGGCGCTCGGGGCACAGCCTCAATCTTCGCCGCCGCTCGAGATCGAAGCATTCGATAGCGAGCATCTGCGCCTGGTCACCGGCAAACTTTACGGCGCGATGGACGACCTACGCTATGCCAACCAACGCCTGACAGCCTTGATCGAACTGAATTTGCAACTTGCATCGCAACGCGATCCGCTGCGGTTGCTGGACGAAATATGCCGCGGTACGCGGGAACTCATGGGCGCGCGATACGCCGTCCTCGGCGTCAAAGACAAAGACAATGAACAGACAGTCCATTTCGTCACCAGTGGGCTGGGCGCGGAATCGACCGCGCAATTCGGCTTGCCCGTGCTCGACCAAGGGATACTCGGTGAAGTCCAGGCGCAGCGAAACGCGCGTCGCCTGAAAAACTCCGAGCTGGATCCCCCGGCGATCGGTCTGCCCACAGGTTATCCGCCGGTGCATTCGCTGCTCGCCGCACCCATCTGCTCGCTTTCATTCGCATATGGCTGGATATGCCTTACGGACAAATTAGGCGCGGAGGAATTCGCCGAGGAGGATGAAAAACTCCTGACCATACTGGCTGCGCAGGCGGGCCGCATATACGAGAACGGCAGTCTATACGTCAGGGTTCACCGCCATGCGACGGCGCTGCAGCAGGAAATCATGGATCGAAAACACATCGAGGAACAAGTCCGCGAAACGCGCAACTTCCTGGCCTCCATCTTCGACAACATACCGAACATGATTTCCGTGAAAGACGCCCGGGACCTGCGGTTCGTGCGCATGAACGCGGCGGGCGAAAAGTTGATCGGCCATTCGGAGAAAGAGATGCTGGGGAAAAGCGACCATGATTTTTTCCCCAGGGATCAGGCAGATTTCTTCGTCGCCAGGGATCGGGAAACCCTGGCAGGCGGCGGAGTGCTCATGATCACCGAAGAAACGCTGACTGCGAAGGACGGGAGCACGAAAGTGCTGCAGACGAAGAAGCTTCCGATCCTCGACAAGGACGGAAATCCGCAGTATTTGCTGGCCATCTCGGAAGACATCACCGAGCGCCAGCGCGCAGTGCACGAATTGGCCGCCGAGCGCACACTCTTGCGCACGCTGGTCGATGCGATGCCGGACGCGATATATACCAAGGATACGGCCAGCCGCTTCACCATGTCCAACCGGGCTTCGTACATCCATAGCGGACTCGCTACGGAAGCTGAAATGGTCGGCAAATCCGCGTTCGATTTCTACCCTCGCGAAATCGCTGAGGCCTATCAGGCAGACGACGTCAAGGTGATTGCCGGGGATACCGTGCTAAATCGAGAAGAGGCCGGCGTTAATGCGCATGGTGTAAAAAACTGGTTCCTCACGACCAAGGTACCGCTGCGAGATCACGCCGGAAAGGTCATTGGCATCGTTGGCATAAGCAGGGATATCACCAAACGCAAGGTCGCCGAACAGCAATTGCAGGACAGCGAGAACAAATACCGCCAACTGATCGAGCAAGCCTCCGACGGAATCTTTGTAAGCGACGCAGACGGCATTTTCGTCATGGTGAATTCCCGAGGCTGCCAGTTACTCGGCTACGTCGCGGACGAATTGGTGGGACTGAACGGCAAAGTCACCTACCTTGAGGAGGAAACGGCGGTCCATACGCAACGTATGTCCGCGGTGGCGGTCGGCGAAGATTTGCGTTACGAACGCATGGTCAAGCGCAAGGACGGCAGCGCGTTTCCGGCCGAGATCAGCCTGAAGATGCTCGACGACGGCATGATCCAGGTAATCTTTCACGACATCACCAAGCGCCGCGAACACGAGAAGAAAATCGCAAGATTAAGCCGCATCCAGGCAGTGCTGAGCGGCATCAATTCGGCGATCGTCCGCATTCGCGATCGCCAGCAACTGTTCGATGAGGCCTGTCGCATCGCAGTGGAGCATGGCCGCTTTTCGCTCTGCTGGATTTCCGTGCTGGACCGGGCAACCGGCAAACTTACGGCGGTCGCCCAGTCGGGGTTATCCACGATTTCGCAGGAAGACAATGGCTTGATAAACCTTCCAATTGGACTAGCCCAGGCGGGAATCGCGCAAGTCGCACTCCGGGACAGGTGCGCCGCCATCGACAATGCCATAGAGGAAGCACCGGGTTTGATGGACGCTGATGGTCAGACGGACAAGTTGAGCCTGAGGAGGGCGGCCATCGCCCTGGGCGCGAAATCAGTAATCGTGCTGCCGCTGATCGTGGAAAAACAGGCTTTCGGCATCCTTACGCTCTACGCGGCGGAGCGCGACTTTTTTGATGATGAGGAACTTTCACTGCTGAACGAACTGGCAGGGGACATTTCGTTCGGCCTGGAGTTTATCGCCAAGGAAGAAAAGGTCGACTATCTCGCGTATTACGACACGCTGACCGGCCTGCCCAATCGCAGCCTGTTCTTCGACAGATTGACGCATCAGCTCGGAAGCGCCGCGCGCGAGGGCAAAGACGTCACGCTGGTGCTCATGGATCTGGATCGCTTCCGCCTTGTCAACGATACGCTCGGCAGAAATTCTGGAGACACGCTGCTGACCCATGTCGCGCAACGCATGAGGGAGTCGTTCAGGGACGCGGACAACGTGGCACGCATCGGCGCCGACACTTTTGCGGTCGCCATTTCCGGGACATGGCAAGCGGCGGAGGCGGTTCGTGTCCTGGAGTCCCATAACCGCCAAATGTTCGGTAGGCCAGTGACGCTTGGAAAAGAAGAGCTGCTGGTCTCCGCGACGGCCGGCATTGCCGTGTTCCCGAGCGACGGCGAAAACGTGGAGACGTTGTTCGCCAACGCAGAAGCAGCCCTGCGCAAGGCAAAGGAAACCAACTCGCGCTTCCTTTTCTACAGGCCGGAAATGAATGCCACGGTCGCGGATTCCTTGCGCATGGAGAACCGGCTGCGGCGCGCCATCGAGAACGAGGAACTGGTGCTGTGGTACCAGCCGAAGATCGATGCGAAAACCGGTAGGCTAACCGGACTGGAAGCGCTCATGCGCTGGCAGGACCCGGAGACGGGCTTGGTGCCTCCGATGAAGTTCATCCCCCTGATGGAACAGACCGGCCTGATCGTGGACGCCGGCAACTGGGCGCTATCGCGGGTGGCGCAGGATTGCGTCCGCTGGACACTGGATGGCGCCAAGCCACCGCGCATCGCCGTCAATGTTTCCTCGTTGCAGCTCCGGCACAAAAAGTTCTTGGCAAAAGTCATTGCCGCAGCGGACGGCGCGGAGAAAGCCGGCGGGACGCTGGATCTGGAAATCACCGAAAGCGTCATCATGGAAAACGTCGACGCTATCATTCCGATGCTGCAGACCATCCGCGGCCTCGGCGTGGAAATCTACATCGACGACTTCGGCACGGGTTACTCGTCGCTGGCTTACATCGCCCGTCTGCCGATTCATTCGCTCAAGATCGACCGCAGCTTCGTGGTGGGAATGACGAACAATCAGGATAGCCTTGCCATCGTAAGGTCCGTCATTTCACTCGCTCATGCTTTGCGGTTGATTGTCGTCGCGGAGGGAGTGGAGACCGAAGAGCAGGCTGCACAGTTGCGTCAACTCGACTGCGACCAGATGCAGGGTTATCTGTTCAGCAAGCCGCTGCCGCCGGAGCAGGTCGCCGCCTTTCTGAAACAATGGACTCGTCCGCCTGGATCGGAGCCGAATAGCGCATCTTTGCGCAGCGCCGCTTGACCCATGTCCACGGAGCCAGCGCGACAACGCAGATTCACGCTTGGGGATCGCCCCAGAACAACGCATAGTGTGCAAACATGAGTGGCGCCTACGATCTCTGGCTGGTCGTGCTCTCTTATTTCGTGGCGTTCCTCGCCGCCTATGTGGCGCTCGAATTGGCTGGCCGCGTGGTTGTGGCGAGCAATCGCTCGATATGGATGTGGCTCGTCGGCGGCTCCGTGGCGTTTGGGCTGGGCATCTGGTCGATGCATTTCGTCGGCATGCTGGCATTCCATTTGCCGATCCCCTTGACATACGACTTGTCGATTACGTTGCTGTCCCTGGTGCCAGCCGTGATGTCTGCTGCGCTCTTGTTGGTGCTGGTGCGCTGGGGCAAAGGTTTCAGGCATGCGCTCGGGCTGGGCGCCATAGTCCTTGGCGCCGGCATCGCCGGCATGCACTACACCGGCATGGCTGCGATTCCGGTCGTCCCCGCGATTCGTTACGATCCTCTGATTTACGCCGTTTCGGTCGCGATTGCGATTGTGGTGGCTTTCGTTGCCCTCAAGCTGGCATTCTCGTTGTCCGTCAGCGGCTCGCGAGTGAAGAAACTGGCGGCAGCTGCGATCATGGGCGGCGCGGTCAGCGCCATGCATTACACCGGAATGGCAGCGGCCCGCTTTGCGCCCGAGTCTGTTTGCGTCGTCTCCGCTGATTCATTGCACCAGGTCTGGCTGGGCGCGATGGTCGCATTCAACACGCTGTCTGTCCTGCTGATCACCGTTGCCATCATCTTCTATGACGTCAAGCGCGCGGAACACCGTGGACACATGGTGGAAGAATTGCAAAGCACCAACGCCGCGCTCGCAGAACGCACACAGCGCGCGGAGCGGGCCGAACTCGCGATGCAGGAAGGCGAAGCGCGCTTCCGCGACCTCACGGAACTCTCTTCTGACTGGTTCTGGGAACAGGACGAACAGTTTCGCTTCACGCATATGTCCGGCGGAATACTGGAATGGCTCGGTCTGAATCCGGAGTCCTTCATCGGCAGAGCGCGCTGGGATTTCCCGATTGTGGCCTCCGATGAAACAGTGGCCGCCCACAAAGCACTGCTCGATGCCCACAAGCCGTTTCGGGACTTTGTCTATTGCCGGCAGAATCCAGGCGGCAAGCAGGTCTACATCAGCACCAGCGGCATGCCACTGTTCGACGCAAGCGGCCGTTTTACCGGCTACCGCGGAGTCGGTCGCGACATTACCGGTCAGAAGCAGGTTGAGCAAACCTTGCGCGAAGCACACGAAAAAATCGCGGCCAGCGTCAGTGTATTGGAGAGTCGAAATCGGGAAATCGCCATACTTTCCGAGTTGAGCAACCTGCTGCTGTCTTGCACGTCGGTCGAGGAAGCATGCCGGGCCGTTCCGAAATTCTGTGAGAATTTGTTTCCCTGCACGCGAGGTACTCTCTTTCTCATGCACAACTCCCGCGACCAGTTGGTGCCCAGCGCCGCCTGGGGTAACGCACTCGAGGAGGTTGCGGCGTTCGTCCCGGATGATTGCTGGGCGCTGCGGCGAGGACGCGTCCATGCGGTGTCCGATCCAACCAGGGATCCGGTCTGCAAACATGCGGCGCCTGCGTCGGGTGGGCCCGGCGGGCCCTATCTGTGCCTGCCGCTCATCATTCAGGGTGACCGGATGGGACTCCTCTGGATTGCGTTTGCAGTTGGTACACAGCTAACCAGTGGTCAGGGAACGCAGGAGCATGGCAAGCAGCAACTGGCCAATGCGCTGTCAGATCAGATCGGTTTGGCTCTCAGCAATATCCGGCTGCGGGAAGACTTGCGCCAGCAGTCCATCCGCGATCCCTTGACAGGACTCTACAACCGTCGCTTCCTCGAGGAATCGCTGGCGCGGGAAATGGCGCGCTGCAAGCGCAAGGGCGCAGTGTTCGCCGTGCTGATGCTGGACGTCGATCATTTCAAACGCTTCAATGACACGTTCGGCCATGAGGCCGGCGATGTCGTGCTGCGCAGCACTGCGCAGGCAATGCAAAAGAATTTTCGCGAAGGCGACATTGTCTGCAGATTCGGCGGCGAAGAATTTGTCGTCGTTCTGCCGGACACGAATCCGGAGGGGGCCGCCGTCAGCGCCCGCCATATGCTTGAAATCGTCCGTAGCCAGCATGTCTCGCACAATGGCAAAACACTGGGGGCCATTACGATCTCCATTGGTATGGCCATGTACCCGTGCGACGGGGAGAGTGTAAGAGCCCTCATTGAGTCGGCCGACAAGGCTCTATACGAGGCCAAGGGAGCCGGGCGCGACAGGCTGGTCATTGCGCAAGGGTCCGCAGCAGCGCTTCACGCCTGATTGCGCCAAGTCTGATCTTTGCGCTCGAACAAAAGATTGGCATTCTCCGGCCCCCAGCTGCCCGCGGCATAGGGGTAAATGGAATCGCTGCCCTTTGCCCAGAACTTCAGGATCGGATCCACGACCCGCCATGCCCATTCCACCTCGTCGAAGCGGATGAAATTGGTGGCATCGCCCCGAATGATGTCGGATAGCAGCGCTTCGTAGGCGTCACGTTGCGGTTCCTTGTCCGGCCTGTAACCGGCGTTCATCTGGACAACGCGCGTCTGCATCCCCAGGCCTGGTTGCTTGGCGTGGATTTCCAGATGCATGGTCTCATCGGGCTGCAGGCCCAGAAGTATCCAGTTCGGTGTCACGTTTGCCAGCGAAGTTTCGCGAAACAACTGCTGGGGCGGATCGCGCAAGCGCAGGGCGATCACCGACATCTGGCGCGCCAGCCGTTTGCCGGTGCGCAAATAAAATGGCACGCCACGCCAGCGCCAGTTGTCGACGAAAAATTTGGCGGCAACGTAGGTCTCCGTGGTCGAAATCGGGGCAACGCCGGCTTCGCTGCGATATCCCGGCACCTGGCGGCCTTCGACACTCCCGGGGGCGTACTGTCCGCGCACGGCGTTGTCGGCAACGGCATCAGGGGCAATCGGCCGGATCGAGCGCAGCACTTTGACTTTTTCATCGCGCAGTGTATCGGCCTCCAGCGCGGCCGGCGGCTCCATTGCCACCAGCGTGAGCAATTGCATCAGGTGATTTTGCAGCATGTCGCGTATCGCGCCGGTGCCTTCGTAATAGTCCGCGCGAGTTTCGATGCCGGCCTGCTCCGCCACCGTGATCTGGACGTGGTCGACGAAATTGCGGTTCCATAGCGGCTCGATCATCAGATTGGCGAAACGGAAGACCAGCAGGTTCTGCACACTTTCCTTTGCCAGATAATGATCGATGCGATAAATCTGCTGTTCATCGAAATGGCGATGCAGCGCCTGGTTGAGTTGTTGCGCACTGGCGATATCCTCGCCAAACGGCTTCTCCACCACGATGCGGTGCAGGCCGCGCGGGCGATTCAATCCGACCACTGCCAGGTTCTCGACGATGGGCCCGAAATCCTCGGGTTTGACGGCGAGATAGAACACGATGTTCGAGCACACCCCGGTCTTGGGCTTGCCCAGCTCCTCAAAAAGACGTTTGTAGGCTTGGCTGTCCTTCAGGTCGCCGCGCACATAACTGAAACGTGCCGCAAACCTGGAAAAGCACTCCGAAGTGAATTTCGGACCAAGCTTTTGCCGCAGCGCCTGTTCCATGTGCGAAGCCCAGTCTGCATCGGTCCATTCCCGCCGCCCCAACGCCACAAAGTTGGTAACTTCCGGCAAGCGTTCCGCCAGTTCCAGGTGGTACAACGCCGGCAGGAGTTTGGTTGCCGCAAGGTGGCCGGTGGCTCCAAATATGACGAAACTGCACGGATATAGCGCGTCGTCTTGATTCACGGTTTTACCTGGCGGGAATTGGGCTCGCCGCTATTTTTGCACGTTCGGGCGCAGGGATGTCCGTATACGGATTGTGGGTGGTCAATCCTTGAATCGCAGAACGTTACCAATGCAATGTCCGCAGAGCGATAATCCGTACCAGCGCGACATAGGAATTTGGAAACGCAGCAACTCGGACCCCGAGATTCTCACCAGCCGCAACCTTTCCTTTCATGAACTACCTTGCCCATCTCTATCTGTCCGAACCGAACGAAGATGCCTGGCTCGGAAGTCTGCTGGGTGATTTCGTAAAAGGTCCGCTGGACGGACGCTATGGCGAGCGGATCACGCGCGCGATCGCACTGCACAGAAAGATAGACACCTTTACCGATGCGCATCCCGTGGTATTGCAAAGCAAATCCCGCATCAGTGATGTGCGTCGCCGCTACGCCGGCATCATGGTCGACATGTTCTACGATCATTTTCTGGCGAAGTACTGGCATGAATTCCACGAGGTGCCGCTGGGTGAATTCTGCGCTCGAATTTACGCTCTGCTCGGTCGGCGGCACGGCACGCTTCCTGAAAAGCTGCAACTGGTAGCGCCCAAAATGGCGCAGTGGGACTGGCTCTCGTCCTACGCCGATGTCGCTTCGATCCATGCCGCGCTCGATCGCATGGGTCGGCGGCTGAAACACGAAAATCGCCTGCTCAATTCGGCCGATGAACTGGTCGAGCACTATGCAGCGCTGGAAAGGGATTTTCGCGCTTTCTTGCCCGAGATCGAGCGCTTCGCGCGCAGCCACGATGAGCGGCCCGTCGCCCCCGACTGAGCGGATAAGGCACAGATGTCAGGCCGCCTCCGCGAAGGGCGCCCTCAGTAGCGGTAACCTTCCAGCACCAAATCCTGGTATTGCGAGTGTCGATGAATGAAGGCGGCGGTGAACGGGCACAACGGCATGACCTTAAGCTTCTGCGCACGCGCGTAGTCGAGCGCAGTGCGCACGATCAAACTGGCGATTCCCTTGCCTTCCAACTCGACCGGCACTTCGGTGTGTTCGATGATCATCTTTTCGCCGACCAAAAGATATTTCGAGAAGGCAATCTTGCCGTCGAGGGCGATCTCGAAGCGCTTCGCCGCGGTGTTGTGCACGACAGGCAACTCGGCGTCAGTGTGCATTGGCTACTCCAAGCAATAACAAGTCAATAACCACAACAAGCGCTCACCGCAGAGGACGCGGAGGACGCAGAGGAAAGGCAAGAGTAGGAAAATCTCTGTTGGCGCGGTTCACGAGTCGGCGATCTAATCGCAAAAATATTGGCGCGTGAAGCATGCGAACAGTATTCCGTATTCAAAACCACTGATGATCTCCCGAGTTCTTGCTTTTCCTCTGCGTCCTCCGCGTCCTCCGCGGTGAGAGTTATGTTTTGAACCAAGTTCAGCAAGGCGGGCGATGTTGAGCCCACGGACGGATACGCTCGAATGCGCGCGATGCCTGCAACACGCGCAAGTCGCGATGCCTGCCGGCCACGATCTGCAATCCGACCGGCAAGCCTGCGGGCGTGAATCCGCAAGGACAGGTGGCAGCCGGCAGCCAGGTCAGATTGAACGGATAGCTGAAGCCCGCCCAGCGCATCCAGTCCCAGGGATGCTGCTCCCAGTGGGGCGGGATCAGGTGATCGGCAGGAAAAGCCGCGACCGATAACGCCGGTGTCAGGAGCAGGTCGTAGCGTTCGAACAGCAGGCGCACTTTGTCGTACAACGCGAGCCGCTTTTCGTCCAGCCGGCAATATTCCGCGGCGCTGAATTTCATGCCGTGCTTTACCAGGGCGACCAGTCCTGGATCCATGCGATCTTGCCATTCGTCGAGCAAGGGGCCGAGCCGGCTGGTGAAGTTTGCCGCGAAATGCAGGTGCTCCATTTCGATCGGATTGTCCCAGCCCGGCTTGATCTCGTCGACCTTGCAGCCGAGTTCCTCGAAAGCAGCCACCGCTTTTCGTACCGGGCCGGCCACTTCCGCGTCCACCTTCAGATAGCCCAGGTCCGCACTGTAGCCAATCCTCAGCCCTGCAATGCCTTCATCGAGACGCGCGACAAAATCGTCCGGGGCAGATTCGAGGCTGGTCATGTCGCGATCGTCGGGGCCCGCCATCGCCTGCAACATCAGCGCGGCATCGGCAACCGTCCGCGTAATCGGTCCCACATGCGAGATCAAACCGTTCGGCGGTGTCGGCCAGTACGGCACTCTCCCGTGCGAAGGCTTGATGCCGTAGACACCACAGAACGCGGCCGGCATCCGCACGGACCCCGCGCCATCCGATCCCTGGTGAATCGGGCCGATCCCTGCCGCTGCGCACACGGCCGCGCCCGCACTGGATGCCCCGGCATTGAGTCCGTGCTTCCACGGGTTGTGCGTGATCCCGGTGAGAGGACTGTTGCTCACGCCGCTCCAGCCGAATTCGGATACGGTTGTCTTGCCAATCGATATAGCGCCCGCCTTACGCAGGCGCTCGACATGCAGATGGTCGAAATCGGGAATGCGGTCGCGATAGATGTGCGATCCGGCCATCGTGAGCACGCCGCGGGTTAATGCAAGGTCCTTGATGGTGGTCGGCACGCCATGCAGAATTCCCAGGGGACCGCCACGCATGACCGCGTCCTCCGCCTCTGCGGCACTGCGCATCGCAGCGTCGAATGTCGGCGTGCAGATCGCGTTGAGCCGCGGATTGAGTCTTTCCGCGCGCGCGATGGTGTCGCGCATGACTTCAACCGGCGATACGGTTTTCTCCTTGATCATCCGAGTCAGTTCGGTGGCCGGCACGAACCCCAGCGCTTCGCTCATAATCTTCTGCTCCAGCTATGTCGTATTCTTTTGACTGTTCGAGAATTTTCTGCTGCAACAACGGAACACCACCTTCGCAAAACTCGTCCGGGTGACTCCATATGGCGACACTCGCGAGCAAAATGTGCCAATCCCGCTCTAGACTTCTTGCCTGACAACCTGTTATAAAAACCCGCAGCATTGGCGGACCGATGCTTGATTCGATGTCCGCGCTAGTTGCTCAACACTTTCTCTGGAGAAAGTTAATGAAGAACAATGTGAAATCCGTTTTCCCATCCAAGGGATTATTGCGCCTGCTGGTCGCCTGCCCTCTGCTGGTGTCGGCCGCGCTGCTCGCGAACATGTCTCCTTCGAAGGCTGCGCCGCACTACCAGCCGGCCGAGGTCCAGCCCATCTGGATGAAAATCGATCTGAATGCCGACGGCAAGATCAGCCGCGAAGAACTCAGCGAAGAAGATCCGGCGCTGCTGAGCAGGTTCGACCAGGCTGATCTCGATCACGACGGCACACTGAGTTTGCGCGAACTTGAAGTCCTGCTGTTGAGCGTTTAAACCATGAACTAGACCGAAAGCTCACCACGAAGGAACACGAAGAGCACGAAGAAAAAGATAAATGGATACCGCACGATCGCAATGTGTGGACGCGTCTGCCCGAAACCTTCTTTTGCCTTTCTTCGTGTCTTTCGTGTCTTCGTGGTGAGAAATTCGGTTAAATCGGTTCAGTCGATCGACGCTACCACGCGCCCGACGATGCTACCTGCTTTTAGCTGATCGAGCGTGCGGCTGACTTCCGAGAGCGGCCGTTTTTCGATCGGGATCGGCTTGATCTTGCCAGCCCGCGCCATCGCGATGACCTCCTTAAGTTCCGCGACGTTGCCCACACTCGATCCCTGAATCCTCCAGGCGCGCTGCACTACGAGAACGAGCGATACCGGAATTTCACCTCCGTAAAGGCCGACCACGATCAGCTTTCCGCCTTTGCGCAAAGCACCCAAAGCAAGCGTAGCCGTGTCGGCCGCGCCAACCAGATCGACTGCGCCATACAGCGGCCCACCCGCGGCTTCGGCAAGTTTTTTTGCCGCCTCCGGATCGCGTCCATTCACCGCCGCAGCCGCACCCTCCTTTTTCGCCACACTGAGTTTCTTGTCGTCAATGTCCACAACGACGATGCGCTCGTGACCGATCGCCTTTAGCATTTCGATCGCCATCAGACCCAGCCCGCCGGCGCCGAACACCGCCACCCATTCGTTGCGCGGGATCGGTTTGAGTTGAGAAACCGCCGAATAGGTCGTGAGTCCGGAACAGGACAGGGTTGCTGCCCACAGCGGATCGATGCCACTCGCGTCCACCAGATATTTTTCGTGCGGCACCAGCAGGTGATCGGCGTAACCGCCTGGACGTTGAATGCCGATCCAGCGCGGCGCCATGCAATGATTGTCCATACCTTCCAGGCAACGCGCGCATTTGCCGCAACCGATCCAGGGACAGACGAGCCGATCCTGTCCAAGCGGAGCGTTTGTCGCTTCCGGTCCCGCAGCGATGACAGTGCCGAAGGGCTCATGGCCGAGCGTCACCGGCGGATTCATGCCGCGGTCGCTCATGTTGAAGCGCTTGCCGCCGCCGAGGTCGAAATAGCCGTCGCGAATGTGCACATCGCTGTGGCACACGCCGCAGTATTTCAGCTTTAGCAGGACTTCCGTGCCCGTTGGCTTGGGCGTGGCCTTCTCCGCTTTCTGAAGCGGCTTCCCCCACTCGACCACATCGTAACTCAGCATTGAATTCTCCTAGTTATGTTGTTCTTGTCGGCATCCGCCAAATGTTCGAATCGTAGCACCGTGCGGCGCGTTTCGCGCTAGAGCAGTTCTCACCGCAGAGGCGCAGAGGCGCGGAGGAAACGCAGAGGAAAGCAGACTGGAATGGGGTTGGAGGGTTTGTTCGATTGGTAGGCATATGCCAGTATTTCCGCCACGTAACCTTGCACCTTGGACAATACATTCTCGGTTTTTTCTGCGCGCCTTTCTCCGCGCCTCTGCGCCTCTGCGGTGAAGATTGATCTAGACGATCTAGAGCCACTTGGACTTGCGGAAACGATAGAACAGATAGATATCGATCGTAGCCATGATGCCGATCGCGAGCGGATAACCGAACGCCCAGTCGAGTTCCGGCATATTCTTGAAATTCATGCCATAGACACCCGCAATCAAGGTCGGCACTGCCACCAGGGCGGCGCAAGCCGCAAGGCGTTTGGTGACTTCGTTTTCCTGGATGGTCAGCAGCGACAGATTCACCGAAATAGCGGTGGTCACCATTTCGCGCAGGCTTTCGATCGATTGATTGAGGCGCACGAGGTGGTCGTAGATGTCGCGGAAATATTCCTGCAAGCGCGAGCACTGGTAAGGCACGCGTCCGCCATAAAGCTTGCCGATCGCCTCGAGCAGCGGACTGGTCGCGTGTTTGAGCGTCACGAGTTTCTGTTTCAGGGTGTAGAGGGCCTCGATGATGGCGCGATTGTTCTGGCCGGCAAATATGCGCTTTTCGATTTCTTCGAGTTCGACTTCGAGCGCGTCGAGCACGGGAAAATAACGATCCACGACAGAATCGGTTATCGCGTAAAACACATAGCCGGCCCCGTGCCGCAGCAGATCGGGCTCGCGCTCGCTGCGCTCGCGAACGCCGAGAAAGCCATGCTGCGTGCGGCTTCGCACCGAAAGCACATAGTTGCGCCCGACGAATACATCCACCTCGCCGATGTTCAAGTCTTTGTTTACCATCTCGACGATCTGCAACACGGCGAACAGCGTATCGCCGTACTCCTCTATTTTCGGCCGCTGGTGGCCGTGGAGCGCATCTTCGACCGCCAGATCGGGCAGGTCGAACTCGCGGTGCATGGCTTCGAGTTCCTCGCGCGCGGGCTCGAACATCGCGACCCAGACGAAACATTCGGGCTTGCAAACGAAGCTGTGGATGTCGCCCGGCTGAATATCCGCAAGCTTCTTGCCGCCCTCGTACGCGACGCAATTGATGAGCATTATTTTTCTCCCTGGCCCAATCCTAGCATCGCGCGGCGTATTTTCGTGAACGCAAACTAATAAGGCTTGCGGCCGAGAACGTTGCCCGGAGGATCGTAGTTGCAGGCCACTATCAAGGTGTTGCGACAGAGCGCCTCGCCGCAGCCGAATGCGGTCGTTTCGCGCCACACCATCTGCGTGTAATGCCCGGCCGGGTGCCAGTTCGTTGGGGTCAACGCACCGCCGCCATAATCCTTCTTCTCGGTTTCCCAGGCCTTGGCGGCATCCTCTGCGCTGAAATGGCCTGCCGTACCCTGAAACAGATTCTCACCGTACTTGTGTTCGCTACGGTGCGCCATCTTGCATGTCGTATCCGCGAGATGATCGGCCCATTCCTGCGCGTAGCTGGCAAGGCCGGCAGACCATCGCAGCGGCCCGACGCCGACGTCGGTGCGCACCTTGTTGTGATACGCGAGTATGGCTCGCACATCGCCGGCCGCCATCGTCGTCCCGGAACCCGATTTCGTCGCCGGTGGGGATTGCGACGGCGCGCGATCGCCGCCCGGCTTTCCCGCCTGTTGCGCGCAGCCTGCTACCAGCAGAAATCCGAGGGCTACGGCC